>MDTE01029460.1_pt1 | contig 54687 bp, 34 predicted proteins | sample 811231 | NCBI WGS metagenome assembly MDTE01 (sample SAMN05326651, study PRJNA326480) | marine metagenome | isolation source: seawater | place: Indian Ocean: Red Sea | collected 2010 | reverse complement strand
GCGCGCGGTTACGATCGTCATAGCGTGTCATCGCTCGAAACGCGCCTCTGAGAGGCGAGGATTGAGCAATTTTATTGTTATCATATTACATACCATACAACACACAACACGACTCACTGGTTCGAGTCACCTTCGAGCGCGCGCAAACGCTCGAGAAGCTCGGCGTTTTCGTTCGCCAACCTGCTGTTTTCATCTTCGTATTCAATGATTTCATTTTGGAGCTTTTCGCACTCGACGGAGATGGTGTCCTTGACAGCCAAAATCTCCATGCCGATGGCGGCGGCGTGTTCCAGAGATTCAATCTTTTCCTCCTGACGTTTCTCGCGCTCGGCGTACGCAGCCTTGAGGGCATCGATCTCGTCGCCCATCGGAATGTGCGTTTGATCCACGAAGGCTTGCATCTCTTGAATCTTCAGTTCGAGTTCGATTCTCTCTTGCGCCATCTCTTCAATCGCCGCGGCGAGCGCCGCCTCCTTTTCGGCTTCCGATTCCTCGAGCGCCGTCGTGATCTGTTCGATGTGCTCTTTCAACTGTTCCATGTCTTCGCTCAAATCGACGTCTTTCGCCGGCGCGACGTCCGCGACAGCCGTCTTCCCCTCGAGCGCCATTTGAAGCTCTTCGTTTTCCTTTTCGAGCGCCGCAATCGTCGACGCCAACCTCGACATTTCTTCGTCAACCTCTCTCTCGAACTCATCCAAAGTGAGCTCGAGCAGAGCAATTTTCGCATCTTTCTTCTTTGCGTCCGAGTTAGAGTTCACGCTCGCCCCCAACGCGCCGATGCGCTCAGCCGCGCGCAATCGCTCCATCGTCTCCTCCTCGCGCTCCACCGCGGAAGACGCAGCGCGCGCCAATTCCGCCTCCAACTCGTCGATCCTGCGGTTACTCTCCTCCAAAATGTGTTGCATCGCGTCCAAAACCGCCTGCGCCGTCTCACCCTCGCGATCGTTCGCGAATCGCTTAAACGTCGCCATCTCCGACTCGTACTTGTCCCGGACGCGTCTGAGCTCAGCCTCGTGCATCTCCTCCATCGTCGCCAACACGTGTTCAAAATCCGGCGTCACCGTCGCGTCTTCGATCGAACCGCGCGCGCGCATTGCATGCGCACCACCTCGCGCGTTCTCATCTCCGCGCACCGTCGCGCGCGTCGTCACCGCGCGGCGACGCGTCGTCAAAGATGGAAAAGATATTTTCCCACGGTGGCGCGCGATGCTCGTCGTCTTCATCGTCGCGCGCGTCGTCACCGCGACGTCACACGCGCGTACATTCACGAGAGACATCATAACGGTCGTTCACGCGCGCGCGTCGGGCGAGATCGTCGCCGCGCGTCGACGCGGAGGGGTGAATTGTGACGCCCCGCGCGCGCGAGAGATAAGATGCCGCATTGGGCGCCCCCGATTTCCGCGACCGTTTCCATCGTTGCGTCGCGCGCGATGGCGACGCGCGCGCGCGTGACGACGCGAAACCTTTTCGCGCGTCGATCGTCGCGCGAGCGAACCGCGAGGACGACGCGCGGACGACGCGCGAGGACGACGACGCGCGCCGGGCTCACGACGTTTCCGAGCGATTACGCCGCGATGGAGCGCCAGTGTCGACGCGCGCTCAAGGCTGCCGTCGGCGACGGCGTCGAGCTGTGCGAGTTACAGTTTCCACCCGGTGGGCTCGATCTCGCGCCGGGCGATCTCGAGGGGAACGTCGAGTGTAACCTCACGACGGAGCGATTGCGAGGGGTCTGTCGCGTCTTCGCCGAGTTGGGCGTCGAGAAGACGACGCGCGTGTTGTTTCCGGATCCCACCGAGATGCGATTGGCCATGACGGGGGCGTCGCCGACGCCCGATGGGATACGGGCGCCGGAACAGAGCGAGACGCGGGCGATGTTTGGGGATTGGAAGGGGCGCGTGGATTACGTCGACGCGCCGAATTTCATGTCGGTGAGCGGATTCGACAAGATTTTAGGGACGAAGAAATCGATCGCGACGCGCGTGCGCGCGGATGACTCGGCGTACGTCGTGGCGTATCCGAGCGCGAACATTAGCGAGTTGGCGAACACGAGAGATCTGTACGAGGATGCGGTTCGCGGGACGGGGCGCGCCATTGTGGTGTGCAACGGAGAGCTGGAGAGAACGCGAAGCAACTATTATCCTCCGTTTTGGAACGCGGGCGAGATGGGACCGCTTCGCGAGTTCGCGAGAGCGTTCGAGGGGGTGTACGTAATCGTGAATTTCAAGGGTTCGAATCCCGCGGTGTTGTTTCGCTGTTACCCGGAGCCGTGGCAGGTGCTGCGAAGACGCCGCGACGGGTCGCTCGAGCGCGTGACGACGTTTGAAAAGTTTGAGTCGATCAAGTCGGTCGCGCTCGATATTTTGCCGAGGTATCCGTGAGTAGTGTGTGTGTGTGCGTGTGCGCTCGCTCGCGTGCGCGCGGTGTTGTAATAGCCTAATGTGTCTTGCGTGGAGCCATTGCGAAAGCTAGTCTAGTGCCGATCAATGTCGTCTAATATGACTTGGGTCGACGGCGCCATGCGACGCAGGTACTTGAATACCCAAAACTTAAATAGAACGTCCACGGAAACGGGAACGAAGGCGACGAAGAGAGAGATGAGTTCCTCTTGTTCTGGGATGCCGTAGTGACCACCGATGCTACGTAAGAGCGTCTGCCAGGCATCCGCCGAGTGATAGCCGACGAGGACGTCAGAGGAGAGTAACAAGAGAAATGCCTGTTGCGCCGGTTCGAGATTGAAGAAGGCTGTCTTCGAACCCGTGACGACGAGTCTGGCTTGATCCGCGTACACGACGACCATGATCATGAACGCGGTGACGAAGACGAAGTCTCCGTATCTGTTACCGTCCACCTGAACGACGTGATTCACCGCCTCATCCTCGAGGCGTCTCGCCTCGTCCCGGATTCTCTTCTCCTTTTCGACCGCCGTCACCGGCGCTTGGCGACCCATGAGTATCTCGAACTCCATACGCTGTTGATACCGACCGAGTTTCTCCAAGATTTCAGTCTCTTGATCGTCCCGAAGCTCTATGGTGGTCCTGTCTTCGCCCGCGAGCTTGAGCTCTTGCGCCACGATGGGATCGATGATGGTGAACGTCACCGCCTTTGAGATGAGACTCGGCACGACGAAGAAGTTGAACATCCACCTCGCGGCGTCGGATTGGCCGAACTCTTTGATCGCCTCGACAAAGGTTTTGCCCGTGTCCGCACCCTCCTCTTCCTCGCCCATCGCGTCATACTCTTCCTCCCACTCGCCCGAAAGAAAGGCGTCCCCGTTCTTCCTCGCTTCCAACCTCGCCAACTCGAGAGCCTTGCGTTTTTCTTGCTCTCTCGCGCGCTCACGCTTCCTGCGTCGTTTTTCGAGTTCCTTCTTGATTCTCTTCGCCCGACGCTGTCGATCCAACGTCTCGAGCTCGTCCACGTCGAGCGCCGTCTGTCCCAAAATGGCGTCAAACAAATCGGGCGTGTTTGCCTTTTCACCATTCAACGCCGTTCCATCCTTCCTGGACGCGTCCCAAGACATGGCATCGCCCCACTCATCGATCACCTTCTTCTTGTTCGAAACCTTGATGTTTGATCCCTTCTCTTCGTCCCCTCTCTTCGCCCACGCGGACAGCGAAAACGAAGACAATGCCCCGCTCACGTCGAGCTTGGCCCACCGCCTGGGACCCTCCTTCTTCGCCTCCCCGTCGCTCGCGGACGTCGGTAGCGACGGCGCGGACTCACCCCCGAGCTCGATCGCGTCGTCCCAATTCCTCGCGTCTGGGTCTTCGCCGTCGCCTTCGCCTTCGCCGTCGCCTCGGCTCGCCGCCTCCCCGCGCGCTCTATCGTCGCCCACGATGGCGCTCACGCGCGTCGCCCCCTCTCGCACCCCTCGACGCGCGTCGACGGTCACTCGCGTCCCGTTCGCGCGCGCGAGCCCACCGTCTCGCGCCGACGTCGCCGTCGCGCGCGCGCGCCGGCGCGTCCCGAAATAATCGACACGCGCCCCTCCCACGCGCGATGCGCCCCCAGATCGCGCCGTCGCGGTCGCCATGTCACCGCCGCTCGTCGAACGCGCGCGTCCACGCCCACTCGCGCTCGCTCGCTCGCTCTCGAGCGTCGCGAACGCGTCGCGCTCTCCCGAACGTCGACGGGGATGACGCGCGGATGACGTTCGCCACTTCCCGCTAAAAACTCGCAAAACCCGCATTGAAACCCTCTTTAGGACTAAGAACTGTCACTCCCACGTGTTTAAGGCATGTCCAAGACCAACCAAATGTCCGAACACGAACGCCCACGCGCGGACGGGTCGCCCGACCCCCGCGCGGTTCCGCGCGCGTCATCCGACGACGTAGACGCCCGCGCGTCGAGGCACTCGCGCGTCATGGTGCGCGACCGATCGATCGATTCTCTCGCTCGCCCTCTCGCTCGCCCTCGCTCGCTCGCGTGCGTCGATCGACGCGCGCGAACGAACGACGTCCCGCGGAACGAATGGATGCGGGCGATCTCGCGACTGACCCGCGACGCGCGCGTGTCGACTCGTCAGGTGGTGCTCGCGGCGGCGGTCGTCACGAAGGGTGGTAAAGGTGCGTGATGCGTATTTTCGAGCGTCGTTCGCGCGCGCGTTCGGGGACGGCGACGCGTCGCGAGTGGGTGCGCGCGCGCGATGACCGATGCGTTCGTGGGACGAACGGTCGATGGCGATCGCGCATTCGGGCGGAGAAATGCGCGGGCGCGGGCGCGAGAATGGTGAGATGGACGACCGCACGCGCGAGGGTGCGCGGTGGGGAGGACGTGAACGTCGTCGGAGGTGATGCGCGAGGAACGAGACGACTGACCGAGGCGCCGGGGATGATTTTCGCTCGCGCGCAGCGTTGGTGTCGAGACAGTATGTGCAGATGACGCGCGTGCGCGTGGAGGGTTTGCTCGCGGCGTTTCCCAAGCTCGTCGGAAACGGGAAGCAACACACGTACGTGGAGACAGAGAACGTGCGTTACGTGTATCAGCCGTTGGAGTGCGGAACGATGTACTTGCTCTTGGTGACGACAAAGGGGAGTAACATATTAGAGGATTTGGACGTGTTGAGACTGTTGGCGAAGACTTTGCCCGAGTACACGCAGGGACAGGTGGACGAGGAAGGGGTGGCGTACGCGGCGTTCGATTTAATATTCGCGTTCGATGAGATAATCTCGCTCGGTCACAAGGAAAACGTCACCATGGCGCAGGTGAAGACGTTTACGGAGATGAACTCGCACGAGGAAAAGTTGCACAAGATGATGATTCAGAGCAAGATTAACGACACGAAGGATATCATGCGTCGCAAGGCGACCGAAATCGACAAGGTGAAGCTCGAACAAAAGATGCAACAGCACGCGGCGCATCGCAGCGGCGGTGGAGGCTTTGGTGGAGCGAACCAGGCGTTCGGCGCCAGAGATTCCTACGGCGGTTCGGGTGGCGGTTTTGGCGGGTCCCAACGCGGGGGCTTCGGCGACATGGGTGGTTTCGAAGACGGTAGCAACGACGAATTCGGTTACCTCGGTCGCGGTGAGCCCATGTCCGGGGGCTACGGCGGCGATGACCGACCAGGTGGTGGGTTCCGCACCAAGTACAGCGCGGACACGGGTGCGTACGGTCAACAGAGTCCCGGTATGCCGCAAAAGTCACTCGCCGGTCCGAAGAAGGGCATGCAACTCGGAGGCAAGCCGAAGACGAACCAGTTCCTCGAAAGCTTACGCGCGGAAGGCGAGATTTCGGACGTGGATGTCGTCGAGACGTCGCGCGACGCCGCGCCTTCGGCGCCGGCGCCGATCGCGGCTCCCGCGGAGAGCGTTGATCTCGTCATCGAGGAGAAGCTCAACGTCTCCTTGGATCGTAACGGCGGGTTAGAACAGATGGAAGTGCAAGGGAACATGATGCTCGAAGTGCGCAACGAGGACGACGCGCTCATTCGCGTCATGACGAGAGCGGGTGAGAACAAGGGATTCCAGTTCAAGACACACCCGAACATCGACAAGGGATTGCACGCGAACGAGAAGATTTTAGGCTTGAAGGACCCGAACCGTCCGTTCCCGTGCGGGTCGGCTCTCGGTGTGTTGAAGTGGCGTTTCTCGACGAAGGATGAATCCAGCTTGCCTCTTAGTATCAACTGCTGGCCGTCCATCAACGGCAACGAGACGTCGGTGAGCATCGAATACGAGGCGGCGGATACCATGGATTTACAGCACGTCGTCATCACGATCCCGTGCCCGCCCTGCCGTGACCCGCCGGTGGTGAGCTCGTGCGATGGTGACTTCCGTTTCGACGCGCGCAGCGGCGTCATGGAGTGGAACATTGAGCTCATCGACGATAGCAACAGGAACGGAAGCATGGAGTTCGTCGTCCCGACGGCGAACACCGACGCCTTCTTCCCCATCGACGTTCATTTCTCCGCGGCGACGACGATGTGCGACATCGGCGTCACGAGCATCTCTCGCACCACCGACGGCGCTCCGGTGACGTTTAGCGGCAAGAAGATGTTGCACGTCGATAGTTACCAAGTCGTCTAATTAGTCCAATGCAAACACCTTGCTTTGAATAAATCTACAACACCTAGAATTCTAATGATGCGCTACGAGCTACGACTATTTTACCGCGCTCACGACGCGTAAACCGTCGCGACGCACGCGATGGCGACGTTGACCATCTCTCGCTTCCTATTGAAAAAATTCAACGTGAGGGCGACGAGCGCCGCTGTCGGAAGAACAGCTGATCGCAATATCGGCAACACGGCCACGGTCGAGATGACCATCAACGCCTGATTCATGAGGAGCATGGTACCCTGTTTGATGTACTTTCGCTTCACGAGCGTCTGAAGGAAAAACTCCAGCACGTACGCGGCGTTCAATAGCGTCCAATACATCCTCCATTCAAGCGTCTCCGGCAAATTGACTGGTCTCACCGCTAAACTGACGTTCAATCCGTGTAAAAGCACCGTCTTATACAACACATACTGCCACTTCTTCACTCGGTACAGAACGCTCTCGATATCCGGCATCCCCGACTTGTAATTCCTCGAGAAGGAATTAACGGGAAACGCCGAACGTTTCCACCAAATCGACGTCGCCGCCACCGCGCAGGTGCACCGCGTCGCCACCGGAAGCGACCGGAACCACTCTTGTCGAACGACGTGCACGTACACGATCTGAAATCCATTCACCAAGTGATAAAACGCGTGTTCGAGCATCTCCGGTCCCGTCACCGTCGTTTTCGCGTGTAGCGGTCCGCTCGCCTTTTGGCGAGACTCCGCCGCCGCGTGCGCCTTCGCAAAGTCCGCGTGCGCCGTGAGCGTGAGCGCGAGTCCCGAAACGAACAGTGCGAGATCGAGCAACACGGACTCGACGCCTCCTCGCCCGCGCGCATCGGCGACGACGACGACGTCGCGCGCACGAACGCACAACACGCCCAAATGCGCTATTCCGCAGACACGGTGGCGTCGTCCGAATTTGCCCGTAAACGCGCGCGCCGATCGCGCGGAGACGACGAGAAGGAGGGCAAAGTACGCGGCGACGGACGACCGCGCGGCGTCGCGCCACGCGTCCATCGCGCGCGCGCGTCGGGGTGTCTCGCGGTCGGTCGGTGCCGGCGCGGGTGAAGGAATGAAATCAGAGCGCATTCCTTTCATCACTCGGCGACGCGCGCGTCGGACCATCGCGCGTCCACCGTCGTAAGCGCGCGGCGAACGCGCGCGGAGGAACGAGCACCATGGCGGGAGGAAGCAAGCGCAAGGCGTCCGTGCTCGAGAAGACGCTGAACAAGTACAGACATGGACAGAAGGCGGCTTCGAAGATCATGACCGCCGCGGCGCGCGACCGCGCGGCGCTCGACGCGCGCTCCGACGCGCAGTACGAACGGATGAAGCGCGCTGCGGAGAAGCAAAAGGCGGAGGAAGCGGCGGCGGTGGCGGCGTTGCAACAGTCGGCACCGGTGGAACCGGTGAAGGTCGTGGCGACGAATCTGTTGGCGAAACAGAAACACGCTATCGACACGCTCTTCTCGCAGCGTCGACCAATGACGAATGACGATCTGCGCGTGTTTTTGGGATTCGATTGTAACGTTGGACCGCTGTTTGAGTCCCTCAAGGCGCACGAAAAGGTGGAGTACGACGAAAAGACGGAGCTGTTTAGGTACAAGGCCAAGCACGACGTCTTGTGTAAACAGGACGTGCTGGAACTGGTGAACTCCATGCCCGACGGGCTGGGCGTGGACGAGATTCTCGATTCCTACGTCAAGGCGAAGGAGGACGCGCTCACGCTCGCCGAACAGGACGACGCGTTAATTTTGCTGACGAATACTGAGACGAAGAAAAAGGTGCTCTTCAGAAAACAGCCCGAGTACGAAATCGAATTGAACGAGGAGTTCGTCGGAGATTTCCACGACGTCGAGATCCCGCAACACGACGTGGACTTTGATAAAGCGCTGCGGAGGGAAGGAATCGAGCCGACGCCGCGCCCGGTGTATGATTTGGGTCCGGCGCCCGAGGTGGAGAAGAAGAAGAAGAAGCGCGCCGTCAACTTTGAGCGCATGAACGTGACCAACGCACACATGCCCGAGTTGTTCAAGGCGGAGCAAGTCGATCGATTAGATGGTTGAGGACGCGCATTTGCTTTTGTAACACTACATAGTAGACTAGTAAGAACATCCACTACGCGAGTCGCACCTCGCGGCAAACGCGCCGTCGGTAAATTCGAAATTCGTAACTCAGTAACTGTAAGCCGTTCGTGAGGGATGACTGGTTTTCAACTCAACTCGTGCTTCTTGATGTCTCGGTCTCATTACGGCGACTGCATGCACTCGCTCCCGATGGCACACTTGCCCAAGTACTTGACAGCGTCGTCCGAGATACCATCGTACTTCTTCAAGCAGTCGAAGGCGCACTCGCGACCGTCGTCCCTGCAATCAGAGAGGCAACGTGTGGTCTTTCTGCACGTCTTGGAGTGCGCGCAGCGCTTCAATTCTTCGCCGCAGTTGCTGAGAAGGCAGCGCAGGACGGCTCGGTTGTCATCGTTCACCTCACGCGACTCGCGGACTCGTTGCCACCAGCCACCGCTACATGGTTTCATCCATCTCCAGCCGTGTTTTTTCCACTTGCCGGAGGCCTCGGTCGGGTGAGCGAGCGTCGCGATGAGGGCGACGACGACTATGAAGACGGTTCGAAAGTTTAGCTTGCGAGCGAACATGGTTCTCGTGTGCGTGCGTGCGAAAGAATGTGGGGATTCCACTCTGTCACATGATGGTGCTCACATGTGGACAATGTGTGACGGAGATTTTCTCGAAGTTGACGACGCGTGTGACGACGCGCGCGAAATGATTGGGCCGGATTCCGTGGATGATGCGAAAAAGTGATTCGTCAAGGGACCGAACGCGACTCTGGTCGGCTCTGACGCGATGGATTGGCGACGATGGATCTGACCGAAGGTACAATTACATATGACGTATGATTTAAATTTACGTTGGAGAGATGAACGCGTGTCGAATCGGCTTCACCGTACCGACCGGAGTCACCGGAGGCAAACTGACAGCGTCATTCGCTCCGTTCGCGGCGGCGTCCGCCATGAGGGCGATGGATTTCACACCACGAGGAGCCTTGGGTTGTTGCGCCGGCGTTTGCGTGCTAGCGCTCAGCGACGTGCGGCGGTACGACGGCGTCGCGGCTATTTTCCCCGGCGCAGTTTTCGGCGCGGGCATCGGGTACGGGAGCGTGGACGCGGTGGCCAGTTCTTCGACTGAAGAGTACGCCACCTTTTCCAAGTTGCGCTGAGCGGACCCGATGTACTGCGCTCGCCAGACTTCCTCGTCGCACGTCGCTTCCGCAGCCGCGTACGCGGCGAGACTCGTTTCCGCGCGCAGAAGCGCTCTGTTCGTTTCCAAATGCGCCGCCATTTCGGTTCGAAGCAGCTCTTCGACTACCGTGCGGGGTGCATTGTGATTTGTCATCAACTCAAAGCGCGACGACAGCTCAGCTACCCGTTGTTGCATGTTGATGAGTTTTTGCGCCATCATCGCGCTCCCTTGAATGATGCGATCGTTCTCGGTCGTCAAAACGGCGGCGGAACCACTTTGCTTGTCCTCGTTCAGCTTTGCTATTTTTATCTGAGCCTGGTGCATCGCTGTTTCCGATTGCCTCAAAAGTTGTTCGAGTCGCTCGACGAGCATCTTGTACTCCTCCACCTCTCTATCCGCCTTGCGCTGACGCGTCTGCGCGGCCGAGGCCGTCATGTGCAGCTCACAACTACGAATGATGGCGCTGTGAAGTTCATTCCTGAGTTGATCGTCGGGAATCTGTTCCACGCTCCTCTCCGTCGCTCGCGCGATTTGCTCCTGCGCCGCAGCCGTGTCTTCGTTGATGGCTCCGAGATCGAGTTCAACCTGGCGAATCCCTCTGACCGGGCGAGACGGCGACATGATCGGTGCGTGTCGCGTGCGCTCAGGTTGCACTGGCGACGGTGGGATCCCGCCGACGGAGGTCAAAGCGTCGAGCAACACGCCCATGCCGGCGTGCTGGTCCTCTGTCGCTCTGTCCGGCGTGACGCTCTCGCGCTTGCTCTCGCCAACGCCGGAGATCGATTGCCGAGCCTTTTTCCGGCTGCGATCCTTCGCGGCGAGCGTCGACTTCGGAATGTTCATCGGCATCTGCGCGGGCGTGACGTACTCCGGCACAGTCCAGTGGTGACCAGACGATTTACGGTTACATCCGCACGTGCAGTCCGCCTTGTCAGCCGTCAGCAACACGTCGTCGGCGTTTCCCTTGGTGCCGATGATTTGGACTTGCGCCAGCAGCGGACACAACTCGAGCGCTTGAAGGTTAAACTTGGTGACGGTGAAGAGGTAGTTGTTGTCGTTGCCGTACCGGTTACGATCGAGGTTGGTGGAGTAGTCGTTGCCGTCGCTGTCGCTCAACTGATGTCGTCGAAGCTCCTCGGGAACTCTGTGCGTGCCGGCGTTCAGCGCGACAACCTTCGTGCGTCGCGTGTTCACGCTCAGCAACCGCAAAATATTCCTCGGGTTGTGTAACCTCTGACTCTCCGCCATGTCGAGCGCGCGCATGGTTTGTAAAAACGCGCTCGTCACGGATGGACACGCCTCGGTCATCTTCGGAAGCGCCTTGCGCACGTGCGCGGGAATCGCGTGTTCGTAGTGTTCCCACTTGAAGTTGATCCTATACAGCAACTGATTATTCGTCGGTCGCACCCTGGGCGTCTGCGCGGTCGCGCCGTCGCCCTTGACCGGCGCCGTCTTCGCCGATTCCGCCGTCCGGCGTCCGACGCTCGCCGGCGTCTTCGCCCCGCCGCGCGCCGTCTTGACCCGTTTCACCGGCGTCTCGTCCACCATCATCGGTCTCACTCGATCTTTATTCCCCGACCGTCCACCATCGTTCTCTCTGTTCGCGTACGACTCGTCTCGCGCGTTCGCGTTCGCGTTCGCGTTCGCGTTCGCCGCCTCGGCTCCCGACGTCGACGCGCGCTCTCGAGTCTCCCCGCTCACCCGTCGCCTCGACGCGTGTTCGCCCCCCCCGTTCACAGGCATCGTCGGTTCGTACTGCGCGCGCGCGATTCCAGGTACCACTCCATTCGTCAGTCTCTCCCTCGCGCCTCGTTCTCGTTCTCGAATCGAATCCAATCCAATCCGCATCCAATCGAGAATCATCGTACGCGTCATCCCTCTCTCGCGCGCGTCTCCTCCGTCCTCCGCACCTTCATCGGCGGTTTCCGTTCTCTTCCTCGTCCCATCGCTTCCACCCGTTCGCCCGCTCGCGCGATCGACGCCCGTCGAGGTCGGTCAATGCGACGCGATCGATATCGATCGATCGATCGATCCGCGTCTTCGTTCGACACGTCTTTCAATTCAATGTGTGCCGAACGGGCGATGGGTCCTCGATCGCGAGACGCGCGCGCGCGACGCGATGGACGCGATGGACGCTCGATCGATCGTTCGCGCGGTCGTTCGCGATCGTTCGCGATCTGTCGACGTCGAGCGTCCATCGCGAGACATCGCGTCATTCGAGTCGTCTCGGAAACGGCGAGGAAATTTAAACGCGCGCTTTTTCGCGCCTTTTTCGGGGAGGGTTTAGGTTTCGTCGGGCGCGGCGGCGCGAGCGAGTCGAGAGGGATCGGGAGACGGGAGACGGGGCGTGCGTGGACGCGTGGTGATGGTGATGCGTGATATTCGTAAGGTGTGAGGTTTAGGAACGATGCGGGAGGGGGCGAGGGAGAGGATGGTGGTCAGCCGGCGGCGTCGGAGACCAACGCGCGGAGCGCGGCGATGTCTCGGCGACGCGCGGACGCCTCGGCCATGAGGGCGATCTCTTTCTCGCCGCGAGCGCCGGGTTCGTATTTGATGACGGCCTTGGCTTTTTTGCGTTCGATCTTTTGTCTCGGTTCGATCATCTCGCGACGCTCGTAGGATTTGAGACGGTCGCGGAGGAGGGAGGAGGAGGGTTTGAGGGCGCGGAGCGAGCCGCCGTCGAGTTCGTCGGCGAAACGAACGTCGGCGTCGGACGCGCGGTGGCGGAGTTTTCCCAGACGCGCGGGTTGCGCGGCGCGACGTTCTTCGCGCACGGCGTTTCGACGCTCGAGCTTGGCGCGGCGTTCCTCCTCCTCGGCGCGAATCTCGCGGTTCAACGCCTTGAGGTTGCTCAAGTCGTGTCTCAGCTTTTTCGCCTTTCGATTCGCCTCCTCCGCGGCTAAGACGTCCGCGCGACGTTTCATCTTGTTTCTCTTTGTCTTGCTAAATTTGTTCGCGTTCACCGCGGCGTTCACGCTCAGTCTTCCGTCGCCGTCGTCGTCCTCCTCGTCCGTCTCGTCGTCGCCGAAACCGCTCTCAAAGTACAACTCGTTCACCAAATTCGCCTCGGCGACGTTATTCGACACCGGAACCTCCACGGGATCTAAATATTTCGCCTGCTTTGCCTTGTACTCCTTCGCCAATTGCACCGCGACGACGTCCTCGCGCGCATCCTCGGGCGGATTAAACGAACATCCCGGATGTTCCGGCGGCGCCGCCCTCGCGGCGGTCGTCGGCGCCGTCAATTTTTTCGCCAATCTGTTCACCCCTCTCGCCCTGGGCGCTTTCACCGACCACACGTCGAACGGCGCACCTTTCACACCTTTCCCACCTCCTCCCGTCTCGACATTCCTCGTCGCGCGCTTCGCGACCGCCCGTTCGCCCCTCGTCGTCGTCGTCGGCGTCGTCCCTCTCCCTCGCAGCGCCTCGCGCGCGCGGCTCGGCGGCGGGTTAAACATCTTCCCCGCGCGCAGGGGCGTCGGCGTCGGATACGTCTTCGACGGCGCCATCTTTTCGCACGCCGCGTCCACGCGCAGCGCTCTCGCTCGCGCGCGCTCGCGCCTCGTGCGCCCGCCCTCGACCGTCCCGGCGGCGGCGGCGCCGGACGCGGTGTCGACGTAAAATAACGCGTCGTCCGCGAGCGACGCCGCGCGCGCGCGCGCGCTCGGCGGCGCGGACGCGGCGGCGACGTCGTCCGCGAGCGCGCGCCAGGCGGCTTTGCTTTGTCGACGCTTGGGCATGGCGCGAGAGACGCGGGAAGAAGTGGCGTCGATTGGATTCGCATCTCTCGAGCGTCAGTGCGCGCGCGCGAGCGCCCTCGGGGGAATATGGCGTCGCGTGGACGCGCGAGAGAGACGATATACGCGCTCGCCACCGCGCGAGGACGCGCGGGGGTGAGCGTCGTGCGCGTGAGCGGGCCGAACGCGCGCGATGCGCTTCGATTGACGCGCGCATTGGGCGCGCGTGAGCGCGCGGTGGGCGATGATGGACGCGCGTCGTCGTCCGCGAGGGCGTCGACGGCGTCGATGGTGTCGTCCGCGAGGGCGTCGACGCGTGCGGGGCGCGAGAACGGGGGGTGGGGTGGATTCGCGGCGAACGCGTTGAGGTTGGTTGAATTCGCGCGAGAAGACGCCGAGACGACGGAACCGCCCATCGACGTCGGATTCGCCGTCGTGTTCGACGCCCCGAGGTCGTTCACGGGAGAGGACGTCGTGGAATTTCACACGCACGGATCTCTCGCGGTGCAACGCGCCGTCATGGACGCGTTGGGTGAGTTGGATCGTTTCCGAGTCGCCGAGGCGGGTGAATTTTCTAGACGCGCGTTTAGAAACGGAAAGATGGATTTGACCCAGGCGGAGGGGTTGGCGGATCTCTTGGACGCCGAGACGGAGGCGCAGCGGAAACAGGCGATGATGTTGTCGAGGAACGCGGCGCAGAGGGTGACGTACGAGCGGTGGCGGAGGGAATTATTGACGTGCGCGGCGCACTGCGAGGCGGCGTTGGATTTCGGCGAAGAGGAGGACATCTCGACGGATGTTGTCGCGAGAGACGTCCTCGCGCGCGTCGAGGCGTTGCGAGAGACGTTACAGAGACATTTAGACGCTCCCGCGCGCGGTGAACTCATTCGTCGAGGCGTGCGCGTCGCCTTGGTCGGCGCGCCGAACGTGGGAAAGAGTTCCATGCTCAACGCTCTGGCGGGACGCCAAGCCGCCATCGTCTCCCCGCACGCGGGCACGACGCGAGACGTCCTGGAGGTATCGCTCGAGCTCGATGGATATAAAGTCATCGTCAGCGACACCGCGGGCCTTCGCGAGACGGAGGATGACGTAGAAAAACTCGGCATCGAGCGCGCGTTGGAGCGCGTCGCCGACGCCGACGTCGTCGTCGCCCTCGCCGACGCCTCGAGCGACGTCTCCGACGTCCCTCTCACCGACGTCAATCTCGCCCACAAGACCGTCATTACGGCGTGGAACAAAACAGACGTCCTGGACGATTCCCAAACGCGATGTCTCGTCGAGATGGAGAACGAACTCATCGCCGACGGTTACGAGACGGCGCGCGTCAGTTGTCTCACCGGCGACGGCGTCGACGCCTTCGTCACCGCCCTCACCCGAGTCGTCGCGCGAAAGTGCGCCGTCGACACCGTCGGGTCCTCACCACCCGACGACGACACCGACGCGTTGGCCATCACGCGATCGAGACACCGCGTCAATCTCTCGCGGTGCGTCGCCGCGCTCGCCGCCGCGCTCGCCGACGGCGTCCCGCTCGAGCTCCGCGCCGAGGAATTAAAATCCGCCGCTCGCGCCCTCGCGCGCGTCACCGGCGCGTACGACGTCGAGGATGTCTTGGACGTCGTCTTTAGCGATTTCTGTGTGGGTAAATAGCGCCCCTTTGTCCATCGTCTCCGTTCGTCCCCGCCGCGTCGTCCCGACGCGCGGGTCATCCATCATCGTTCGCCGCATTCATCGCCTCGGTGTCGCGTCTCGCGCGCCCGGAGCGCGCGACCGAACGCGCGAGTGATGGTGCGTCTCTCTCTCTCGTCTCGATCGCGGTACCGACGAACATGGACGCGATGACGACGCGATGACGACGCGATCGATCGATCGATCGATCTGACGGCGAGGACGCCTCGCGCGCGACGCGCGACGCCGCGCGCGACGTACGACTGACTTCCGCGCGCCCGCGATGGGTTTTGTCTCGCGCAGGGGTTCGGTGACACGAACGAGGACGTCGGGTCCGACGCCGAGGGCGCGCTGTTTCCGATCTTTGTCGTGAGCGTGCTCGGGACGTTTTTGATCCCGGCGACGATCGCGCGCGTCGTCGGGGCGTTCACGTCGTCCTCGAGGGGTGGGGGACGAGTGGAGACGGTGAAGGATGAAGGTGATGGTGAGGCGGGGGAGGGATCGAAACGAAGGATGGTGACGGAGGTGGTGGACGTCGAGAGCGAGTGGGGGAAGGCGGCGTTGGCGGCGGCGACGCGGCGGCGGATGACGACGGGGAAGCGATTGGGAGGATTGTTTCGAGGGACGAATCTGTTGTACACGATCGGATGGATCGTGATGATCGCGCTCACGGCGTACATCACGAAGACGCCGTTGCAGGAGAAACGATTCGATCCGTACGATATTTTGGGATTGCAGGTGGGCGCGACGACGAAGGAGATTAAGAGCTCGTACAGAAGGTTGTCTCTCAAGTATCACCCGGATAAGAATCCGGATCCCGCGGCGGCGGAGTATTTCGCGGATTCCATCGCGCCGGCGTACAAGACGCTCACGGACGACGCGGCGCGAGAGAATTACGAGAAGTATGGGCACCCGGACGGCAAGCAGAGCACAAAGCTCGGCATCGCGCTCCCCGAGACCCTCTTTGGTAAGGGCGGCATGGCGCCGGTGATGCTCGTGTTGCTCGTCGTGGGCGGCATCTTGCTTCCGCTCGTCATCGCGATGTGCTCGATTCGACGCATGAACAGGTATGGCGGGAACAACGTGTTGAAGCAGACGCAGGTGAACTACGCGCACATGCTCAAGCCGGCGCTGGCGCTGTCCAAGGTGCCAGAGACGCTCGCCGTGGCGCACGAATTCATCGAGATGCCGTTCACAGACGGCCAAGACGTCGCCGTGAGCCAGTTGTTGAAGGAACTGAAGCACGAGTACGATTCTAAGGATCAAAAGCTCATGAAGCGAAAGCCGTCCATCATCAAGGCGCACATGTTGATCGTCGCGCAGACGTCGCGTCGTCTCTCGACGCTTCCGGCCATCTTGGCTGCGGACGCGAAGAAAATCGTCGCCACCGTGCCGAGATTGATGAAAGAAATCTTTAACATCGCCTCCATGCCGATCAATCGCGCCGGTCACTCGTACGCGCGCCCTCAGATCAGTTTTATGGAGTTTTACCAGTGTTTCACGCAGGGCGTTCCGCTCTCTGCCAGAAAGCGCGATCAAGACGGCACCGCGAGTCTCTTGCAGCTTCCACACTTCAGCGCGGAGAACGTCAACCCGGTGGCGAAAAAGTGCAAGTCTGTCAGCGCGTTGCTGAAGCTTTCCAGCGAAGATGTCATCAAGCTCTTGCGCGACGCGAGATTTTCCGAGGCGGCGTCCAAGGACGTGGAGCGCCACCTCGGTCTCATCCCGAGAGTGACGACGTTCGACGTCGCGCTCACCGTCGATGGCGAGCAAGAGATTCTCGAGGGCGATTTCGTCACGGCTGATTTGAAAATTAAATTGACGCGCTCGGGTGGACCGCTCGGAGGCGCCACGCCTCCGTTGCCGTTTTGCGCCGCCGAGCGCAAGGAGGGATGGCGCGTCTTCGTGTACGATCAATCGACGAACACGTTATTAGCCAACAAGGTTTTGACCGACATTGAGTTGGATAAGATGGAGCGTGGACAAGAGCCGCTCGCTATTTCCATGCAATTCATGGGCATGCCGAGCGGAATGTACAACTTGGGCGTGACGATGATGAGCGATTTCTGGATCGGCGTCGACGCCAAGTCTTCCATCATGATGAAGGTGTCCAAACCGACCGCGGCCAACTTGGCCGCGCGTGAAGCCAAGGGGGCGTCGCAGTCTGATCTCACCAAGGCGGGTGAGGTGGAATCTGAATCCGATTACTCGGAGGACGATTCCGAAGACTACAGTGACGACTACAGCGACGACGACTACCCGTCCGACGAGACCGGTACGTCTGAATCCGACGACGAGGCGCGCGCTCGAATCAATGCGACGAAACAACGCGGGGGCGCGCAGCCGCCGCCACCGCAGCCGAAGAAGACCGCGGCGCGCCCTCCGGAAGACGAGTCCAAGGCGGTGCAGGTCAAGTCGGAGGACGCGAAGCCGAAAGAAGAGAGCAAGCCGGAGGAAAAACCCAAAGTAGACGACGCTACCAGCCTAGATTGATGAGAGAAAATTGTTACAACGCAGCCAATTTGCATTACATAATTCACCCGTACCATCTACCTATGCCGCTCCCTCGAGCGGGAAACCAAACTCCAACTATTTCGCCCGCGACGTCGTCGAACGTCCTATTCGGATCGAAGAGCAACGCCCCATCGCACGATTGTAATAGCTTCAATCGCGACAACTCTCTCTTCTCGCACTCGCGCTTCACGACTTCCCAGTACTCCTTCGTCATGCCGGACGTTCCCATCGATTTCACCCGAGTTTTCGCCGTCTTCGTCTTCATCCCGCCCGCCGCGCGAGGCACGTTGGCAAAGTTTCCTATGACGACGACCGCCACGCCGTGCGACGAGAGATAATCCATCACCGTCGTCATATCGTTATCGCTCGTCACGATCACCGCCACGCGCGACCGTCCGCGCACGATGGCCTCCACGGTTTCGTCTCTCGCGTACGCGCTCGGAAGCGCGCTCCGAGCGTCTCGCGCGCGCGCCGACCACCGCGCCGCCTCTCGCGTCGCCTCCGTCTCCGCTTCCTCCGACGCCACCGCCTCCATCTCCATCGCGCGTCGTCGTCTGCGCGTGCTGAACCGAAACGCGCCCGTCTCCGCGCCCGTCGTCTCCGCGCCCTCTCGCGCGAACGCCGCCGCCGCCGCCGCCAACGCGTCGTCGACGTCGTCCCCCATCCCACTCGCGTCGACGACCGTCGTCTCCACCCCCACCGCTCTCTCGAGCGAGATCCTCGACATCGTCTCCTCGTTCGCGAACGCTCGACATCGTCGCACGTCCCCGAACGCGCTCGCCGCGCGCGTCAACCGCCGCGCCACCTCGCGCTCGCATCCGTCGCTCGGGCACAGATTATCGACGTCCCAGAACACCTCGACGACGACGCGCGCGGACGACGACGCGACGACGCGCGCGCGTCCCCCACCTCCCCGCCGTCGTCGTCCTCCGTCACCGACGCGCGTCGTCGTCGACGTCGACGCGCGCGCGCGCGCCGTCATCGCCTCGATGTGGCGTTTCACTTTTCGCCATCAAGTCTCCGTATTGTGGTTATTTCTTGAGTCACACACCGTCGAGAGTCCCTCTCTCCATCGCGCGCGGGCGCGCGCGCGAGGCGCGAGGCGCGACCGCGCGCTCCGCCTTTTACGAGCGCTTCAAGAGGTGCGACGCGAGCGACCGCGCGCGAGGGACGACGATGATGGACGAGGGAAACCGCTCGGGTCCGCGTGGGGCGCGGGAGACGCGGGAGACGCGTCGCGTCGGTGGTGACGGACGACGATCGCGAGCGGGGAGGACGTGCGGCTGGGGCGCGATGGGGGGACGCGATCGCGGCGCGTGCGGCGCGATGGGGGCGCGATGCGGGGGCGCGAGCGCGCGTGGGTGGATACGCGTTCACGTCCTCATCGAGATGTTCGCGCGAGGACGCGCGAGGACGGTCGCGCGCGCGTGGAACGAGGGATGAGTAGGGTCCGGTGTGGGTGCGCTGAAAGCCCTAGTGGGGTTGAGGTCGCGGGGCGCGCGCGCGACGAAGAGAGAGACTGACGGAGATTGTGTTTGCGCGATGACAGTCAAGATGCCGCCGAAGTTCGATCCCAGTGCTGTTTTGGAGATTTTCATGCGCGCCACCGGCGGTGAGGTCGGGGCTGCGTCTTCCCTCGCGCCGAAGATTGGTCCGCTCGGTTTGTCGCCGAAAAAGATCGGGGAAGACATCGCCAAGGAAACCGCCAAGGACTGGAAGGGTTTGCGAGTGACGGTTAAGCTTACCGTGCAAAACCGTCAAGCGAAGGTCTCCGTCGTGCCGACGGCCTCCGCCTTAGTCATTAAAGCGCTCAAGGAACCGTTCCAAGACCGCAAAAAGGTGAAGGGTATCACGCACACCGGCAACTGCTCCTTGGACGACATCATCGAGATTGCGCGCACCATGCGCAACAAGTCCTGCGCCAAGACTCTCGCCGGCACCGTGAAGGAAATCCTCGGTACGGCCAAGTCTGTCGGCTGCACGGTGGAGGGAGAAGATCCGCAAGATGTCCAGGAATCCATCGACGCGGGTGACATCGAAATCCCGGAAAAGTAGAACGTAAATTCGGACGCGTTCGACAGTAGCAAAAGGCGAAAAGGTGTTGTAATGGTGAGGTCAGCGCCTTGACTTTCACGAAGCGTCAGTTCTTCCTCGCGTCGTTCGCTTGCTCGTTCATCAATCGTAACGAAAGAAGAGCAATTTCGTTCTTGTTTCAATAGAGCTAGATTTTTCTATAAGCGTGCGTGCTGCATGTTGCGCGTCTTGGGTCGGGTATAAATGACTGGATTTGTGAGCGTAGAATCAGTTCGGCTTATCGCGGTCGACGTTCTTCTTTCTCGCCTCGACGAACTCGGGTCTGGATGCGCCATTCGTGCCGTTTCTGGCCGCCCCATTTGCGCCGTTGGTTCCGTTCGTTTTACGGTTGCTCGTCTTGCGTCCGGTGGTTTCGCTTGAAGCGTATGGGAGCTTGGGCTGCTGAGCTTCGAGCGCTTCCTGTTGCGCCAACAATCGAGATTCCATCTCAGCCATTTCATCGATGACGGTGTTCATTTCAGCCTGAATGGCTTCCATGCGTTGTCGAATAGCCTCTGATTCGTCGTCGTCGAACTTCGCCGGTAGTTCCTCTTTCACGACGGTGTTCCCATCTTGACGAAGAGCTCGCAATATACCGCTAATGCCTTCATCGACGCGTTTTCTGGTCTCGTTTGCGGCTCTATTGACGCGGTCGTTGATGGATTGCATGCCGATATTTTTCGATCCGCTCGTGGAGAGGTCAGTGATCATACCGTCGTATTCCTCCGACGTCTCGACGCCGGAATCTTTGGCAGCTTTCTTGAGCTCCGACGCCGCGGATACCATGGTGGTTCGCGCTTCAACTTCTTTGTAGCTCAGTGAACGAACCAAACCTTGTAACCCGACTCGCATCTTCTCCAGTGTTTTCTCCTCTTGCGCGATGGATTTCGCGTCTTCTCCGTCATCCTTCATCTTTTGAATCGTCGTGGATTGCTTGGCGATGTTCGCTTGTTGACGCTGAATGCGCTTTTCGAGAGAGAACATATCGCTCAACATACCGGCCGTATCGGCGACCCAATTATCGCCGAGACCTTCCTTAACTTCGACGGCTAACTCTGTCGGATCGACTTGGAAAAACCTGTGCTTGAGCGCGTCATCGGCACTCGGTCTTTCTTGTGGATCTTCCTCCTCGTCCTCAGCCTCGTACGGGCGTTTTTGAAGAAGTTCGGTCGCCAACTCCCAACCCGCTTCGTCGCCGGCGTCGAGAACCGCAGTCTTCGATCGACTCAACTGGCCCTTGTTTGCCTCTCGCCACTTTCGCAAGTCGTACTTGTGCTTCTTCAAGCCTCGGTTGAAGCCTTGCAATCCACTGTTGGTGCGCAAACTTGGCAAGGCGAGCTGCATCAACACGATGCCCGCACTGTACATGTCAAACCGATCGGGTTTGTGCGCCATCCAAGCCGTGGTTCCCGCCGCGAGGGCGATGGGGCCGAACATCTTCTTCAAATCCGGGGCGTCGTCGGTGGGAATCAAAAACTCCTCCGGTGGCGCATACTTGGGATCCATGATGGTTTCATCCGGGGTGAAATTCGTTCCCGATCGGAAGCAGGCGCACGCTCCGAGATCGATCACCTTAAACTCGGGCGAGACGTTTACCTTGGCCAGCACGAGATTATGCGGCTTGACGTCTCGGTGCACCAATCCCGCGCGGTGGATGGAGCGCAAACTCTTCAACAGTTGCGAAATCGCCTTTTGCGTGATTTCGAGCTCCACCGCCGCGTTTCCGCGCGCGACGTCTTCGCGCCCTAAGAGTTCTTTCGCCAGACCCACCGGATAGTCCGGTTGGGCGAGATACTGCGCGAGCGTTCGATCTCCCTGATACCGCCACACCAACCACAAGCCTTCGTTGCTCAGCGTATCGCCCGTGCTCGACGCCATCCACTCGTCGCGCGTGACGCGATACGAACCCACAAACTCCGCGCACGCCCCTCGCGCGTCTCGACTCACCCGATCGTTCATCGAAGACTCGATCTCTTGCAACTCAGCCGCGCCCTCGACGTTCAGTTTGGGTCGCTTGAGCACGACGCTATCGCCCTTGCGCAAACCGCCCCCGGCGTTCGCCGCGAACCGTCCCTCGTACACCACCCCGAACGATCCCTCCCCGATCTGACGCTCGAACTCAAAGTCACTTCGATTGAATTTCGCCCCTCGCGCGATCACCCGCGCCCTCGCGCGCGCTCCCGCGCCCTCGTCTCGTCGACTCTGTCTCGCCGTCGCCGCCGCGTCGCCCCTCGCCGCGCGTCTCCCCGGCGCCACCACCGCGCGCGCGCTCGCCGACATCTTCCTCCACCACCCGTCTCGACTCTCCGTCTCCCACGTCTCTCTCTCTCACGTCTCTCTCTCGCGCTCTCTCGCCTCCTCCACGTCACGTCTCGCCCCTCCTCTCGCGCGCTCGAAATTCAAACGCCCACCGCGCGAACGAATGAATGAGTGCGTGCGTGCGTGAATGCACGCTCGACGCCGCCTCTCCCGAGCGCGCACGATCGCGCGACGACGACGACCGACCGACGTCTCGCGTCTCCCCCCTCGCGCGCGTCTCCCTCCGTCGTCCGCGCCCTCGTTCCGCGCTCGCGACGCGCTCTCCCGCGCGTCCCGCCTCCGCACCCGTCGGCGCGGGCGGGCGGGCACGCCGAGGGACTCCACGACGGGTCATGACTCCCCGAGAGAGCGACCACGAGATCGCTCGCGCGCTCGATCGATCGAGTCGAGTCGAATCATCGCTCGATCGATGGATGCGCGCCCTCGACGATCGGTCGTGCCCATCGATCGATCGATCACGACTCGTCACGAGCGTCCATCCGTCCCGACGACGAGGACTCGAGTCGACTCGATCGATCGATGATTCGACTCGATCGATCGATGAGTCGACTCGATCGATCGATGACTCGATTTCGATCGATGAGTCGACTCGATCGACACACCTCGACTCGAGTCGGTCGGTTCCCGCGTCCATGGCGTCGTCGGCGGCGTCGACGTCGTCGTCGACGCGTCGCGCGCGCGGCGGCCGTCGGTGGACGGAGTCGAGAGGACGCGTCGACGGCGTCGATGTCGAGAGACTTGGAGGCGCGCGAATGGGACGGCGCGAGCGGGAGACGACGGGGAGACGCGCGGTCGATGGGACGTCGGCGCGAGGCGCGCGGGAAGAGAGGGGGACGGGGACGACGACGCGTGGGCGTGGGGAGGGAAGCGTGAACGCGCGATCGGTGGGACCGACGCGTGGGTGGTGGTCGCGTTCGCGCGCGCGTGGGTTGGCGTCGACGTCGACGTCGACGTCGGGGTCGAGGTCGAGGGCGACGAAGACGGCGACGGCGACGGCGGGGACGAAGAGAGGACGAGACGCGAGGCGGAATCGCGCGCGGAGGGGACCGGTGCGTTCGGTCGCGTCGAGGGGCGATGGGGGGGAGATGTCGAGGCAAGAGATGGCGGGACGGCGATTGGCGAGCGGGACGCTGGCGACGGTGGTCGTGAGGACGATATTGGCGCCGTTGGAGCGCGTGAAGATTGAGTACTTGTTGAATCGAAGCACGCTCAAACTGGAGGAGATGGTGCGAGGGATCGTCGTCAAGGAGGGATTCGGTGGGTTTTGGAAAGGGAATGGGTTGAACATCGCGCGCACGGCGCCGTTCAAGGCTATTAATTTCTGCGCGTTCGATACGTATCGCGAGTTTGTCGTGCGAACGCTTCCGGAGGGGGACGCGCGGCGCATCGGACTCGTGTGCGCGGGCGCGGGCGCGGGGATGACCGCGGTCGTCACGTGCTTTCCCATGGATGTTCTGCGCACGCGGTTGTTGACGAACGGTGGTCAGGAAAAGTACGGATCGTTTTGGGCGTGCGTGAAGACGATGTATCGCCAGGAGGGGATGAGCACGTTTTATCGCGGCATCACGCCCGCGCTCGTGTCCATGGTTCCGAACGCGGCGGTGTATTACAGCGTGTACGACGGTTTAAAGAATCGTCGATTGGCGCAATTAAACGCCGAGCGCGAGGCGGCGAGTGGGAAACGGCGACGCGGGAAGGGTGCGGACGCCGACGCGAGCGATTCCGCCGTGAAAACCATCGAGCAAAAGAACATGATGCTCTACGGCGCCGTCGCCGGGGTGGCCTCCGAGGCGTCCACGTACCCGTTCGAGGTCGTTCGACGCCGAATGCAGATGCAAGGCGGACGATCGTCTACGTCCATCGTGTTCGGGCGAAAAGCGCTCATGAGCATGGCGAACACGCTTCGTTCCATCGCGCGCGAGACGGGCGTGCGAAGTCTGTACGCGGGACTCGGACCGAGCTGCGTCCAGGTGCTTCCAAGCGCCGCGCTCGGATATTACACCTACGAGATGTTCAAGCTCTTATTAGAAGTAGATTAAATTCTTGTTTTCATCGCAACGCAATTCATAATAGCCGTACACGCGCCGTCTCGAACGCGCGCGCGAATCGCGACGACTCTCGGCCGCTCTCGCTCGAGTCGACGGGGACAGACGGGGGACACCTCGCGCCCCAGACGTCGGCGCTCGCGCGCGCGCGATGTTCACGCGAGATGGGAACCCGAACGATGATCGCGGACCGTCCATGATGGTGCGCCACGCCGAGGCGAGAAGGCGCGAGGCGGCGCTCAATGCCACAAACTTCTTGAGGGAAGAATTCCCCGAAGCGACTCCCGCGACACTCGCGTTGGCGCTCAAGGAACACGACGACGACGTCGCGCTCGCGAAGGATGCCCTGAAGGAGTTCTTCGCCTCGGAGCGCGCGGGGCGCGATGGACGGTCGAGGAAACGGGACCGACGTGAAAAGCGCGAGCGAGGCGACGGCGAAGACGACTCGGACTCGGACGGACGACGACGACATCGACGCGATAAGAAGAGCAAGCGACACAAAAAGCATCGAAAGCATCGCAGACGATCGAGGTCGAGGTCGAGGTCGAGGTCGAGGTCGCGAGATCGCGAGCGTAAGCGCTCGGACGAGCGCGCGCGAAGAGGAGAGGAGAACACCGAGCGAAGGCGAGAAGAAGAGGCGCGCGAGGAGCGCGGGGCGCGACAGAGAGAGATCGTCGCGCGACTTCGGGCGCAGGGTGATTTAGGTTCGCACATGGGCGCCCTGCGAGAGCAAGAGATGCTGAGACACAAGTTACAGGTGGCGCACCGCGTCGGCGATACTCGAGAAGTCGACCGTATCAAAGCGCTACTCGGAGAATGATGCGTCGCCGCGCTCAGATCATTTATGGTACACTAGTAGACGAAGAAAAATATTTAGCCGAACACGCAGTAGCTCTTAGCGCGCGTTGGGAAGACGACGACGACGACATTTTCATTCGAGAGCCGAACGCGTCCTTCGTCATCGTCGCTTTCGTCTCGCCGCGCCGTCTCGCGGATCGAGACCCATGACGTCCGCTAAACACACGTACACCATCGCCACCGCGATTCCGAGCACGTGCCCGAACGCGAGTCCTCGCACGACGCTCACCGGCCATCGCTGCCACGCTCTGTTCCAATCCAACGGAATCGGCGTCGCGCCCGCCCACGCGCCCGCGCACGCCCCCCACGCGCTCGCCCTCGCGCTCACCTCTCGCGCCGTCCTCGGACATCCATCCAAGAGCACCCGTTTCGCGCTCGCCCGCGCCTCCTCCTCTCCCTCCCCCCCGTCCAGACTCACCGCCGTCGTCGCGAACGTCGCCGCGCTCGCCGCGCTCGCCGCGCGCGCCGTCTCCCTCCACGCCCCCACCGCGCCTCCACCGAACGCGACGCACGCCGCGAACCACCCCACGCACCCGACCGCGTACCACCTCGCGCACCTCCTCCCCGAACGCACCGCGCGCGCGCGCCCACCGTCCCCTCCCTCGCGCGCGTCGTTCACGATTCGAACGCCCATCATCGCGCCCACGACGACGCACGCGCGCGCGACGCCCGCGAGACCTCCGCGATCGGTCGACGCGCCCACGACCACCATTCCACACGCCCGCGTCGCCGCCTCGAGCGCGCACGCGCGCGTGTCGCTCCGCATCTTTGATTTCGAGGCACCCGTCGAATGAAGTGTTCAAAACGTCGCGTCACACGGTGACGCGCGGCGCGCGCGGGCGCGGTGCGGGGTCTGAAAACCGGCCGCTTTGGGCGAGGAGGCGCGCGAGATGAACGGCGCCGGGATGCGGCGCGACGCGGGGGCGGGGATGCGACGCGAGGAGGCGCGCGAGGCGAGCGAGGAGGCGCGGCAGCGCGTGGAGGAGGACCTGGTGGACGACGGTGCGGGGAGGGACGACGCGCGAGAGGTGGAGTACGAGACGTACGCGCCCGCGCACGGAAGCATCGCGGGTGGACCGCATCCGGATCCGGTGGTGGAGACGGGGACGCTGGCGAAGGTTCGACCGCCGGTGCCGACGTACGAACACGCGGTGAAGGATCTCTGCGAGAGCGGCGGACTGTCGGCGTTGCAGATGGAGAGCGTGACGTACGCGTGCATGCGACACGAACAGAGGTTGCCGGGAGAGCGAAATGAACGCGCTGGGTTTTTCTTGGGGGACGGTGCGGGCGTGGGGAAGGGGAGACAGATCGCGGGATTGGTGTACGAACACAGGCGGAGAGGCGGCTCGAGGGTGCTGTGGGTGTCGACGAGCGCGGATTTAAAATACGATGCGGAGCGAGATTTGAACGATTTGAACGTCAAGCCGAAGATTGATGTCATTCCAAAGGATGCGGGATCGATGCCGACGGGTGATCTGAACTACGCGCTGACGAAGGGGGTGCTTTTCTCGACGTACGCGTTGCTGACGCAAGGGACGCCAAAAATAACCAGTCAGCTCTCGACGACAAAGTCGGAAAAATTGCTCGACATGATCAAGCCGGGAAGTCGTCTGAAACAATTCATCGATTGGTTGGATGAGGACGAACACGGACCCCTCATCGTCTTCGATGAGTGTCACAAGGCTAAGAACTTGTTCAGCGGCACCGGGAAACCGACCAAGACGGCGGTGTGTGTCGTGGCGTTGCAGTTGGCCATTCCGAACGCGCGCGTGCTCTACTGTTCGGCGACGGGCGCGAGCGAACCAAAAAACTTAGGGTACATGACTAGATTAGGACATTTCGGTTGGTCGAGCACGGTCGACATGGTGGAAAAGCTCAAGGGTGCCGGGTTGGGCGCGTTGGAGATGTTCGCGTGCGGACTGAAGGCGACTGGAAGCTATCTCTGTAGAACGCTCTCGTACGAAAAGGCTGAATTCGAACTCGTGGATTGCGAAATTTCCGAGGACGTTCGCTTGATGTACGATCGAAGCACCGCGTTTTGGCTCATGTTGAAGCGAGTGTTCGCCGCCGTCGAAACATTACGCGGACACGGCGCTCAAAGAGACTGGCAAAAGGGAAAAGAGAAAGAAATCAGGGGTCTCAATCGTTTATTCTGGGCGACGCATCAGCGATTCTTTAGACAAATGTTAATGTGTGCGAAAGTGCCGAAGCTCGCTGAGCTCGCTCGAAGAGCTGTCATGCATGAAGACATGGCCGTCGTGATCGGTCTTCAGAGCACGGGCGAGGCGAGTCTCTCGCGTTTACAGGCGGAAGAGGCCGCCGACGGAGACGACGATTTCGCGAGTTCGCCGGCGGAGATGCTCATCAACTTCGTCAAGAATAACTTTCCGACCACGTCGTGTCAAGAATCCGCCGAAGAGGAACGCTTGTGGGACACGATTGTCGCCGACATCGTCCAGGTCGTCAACATGTGGTGTTCGCAAGAAACCATTATCGATGCTCTCGGGCGCAATCGAGCCGCCGCTGCGCCGCGACGAAACGACAGAAACGCGAACGACGATCGGCCGATGAATGATGAGCGAGAGAACGTCGCCGCTCCGCGTCGCGACGCTCCGAACGATGACGACTTTGAGATGGTGCAAGAGAAGAGTCTCGACGAGATTCTCGCCGAACGTCGCGAGGCGGCAAAAATCGCCGGCGATTTCCTCGATCTCACCGACGCCGATATCGAAAAGAGAGCGGCAAACGGCGTGAGCGAATCACAAGTTCGTCAACTCGAGCGCATGGAGGAAGCGAATGTCGCGCAGGTTGACGAGCGAAGAAATAGAATGCTTCAGGAAGAGCGCCAATTAGTCGAAATGAATCAGCGACGCATCAACTCCGCGCTGGCGGATCCGGTCGAAGCGCAAGCGAACCGCGAAAATATCCCACCGCACAAAGACGTGCCTTCTCCCTCGGGTACGCCGATGGTGTCGGACGCTGTTCGACGCGTGCAGTCCGGCATCAAGCGTCCGTCGCCGAGTTCAGATGATGGCCAGCTTCCCAATTCGCGGCAAAAGGTGGAAGCACCCGTCGGCGTGCGAAGATTTGAAGTCGTGGAAATCGACTCGTCGTCGGATGATGAAGCGGACAGACAATTTTCCGAGAGCATTCAAAAGCGTCGAGACGAGTACGCGCGAAGCAGGCAAATCATTAGCCCTGAGCTTCCCGGTACCTCTGAGCGCCCCGCTCGCCCCGTGCCTGCGCCTGCGGCCGCGCCCGCAGCCGTGCCCGCGGCGATTCCGGATCCTCCGAAGCCCGCCGTGAATGTTCTCGAGCGTTTACGTCGTTACGCACCGGTAGAGCCGCTACAAGGTCGCGATGAAGCCGCACCGGCTGCCGCGGTGAAGCAAGAAGGTCGAGCGTTGGGTCATCCTCGACGCGATGTCGGGCGTGCGAATTATCAAGACCAACATGCCGATGACGAATCCAACGACGATTTCGAAGACGCGCGCGAAGACTTTGAACAGCTCGTTCCAGTCGAGAACGAACATCTCATCCACATCAGAGCGCTTTTGCTTAGAGCGATCAGGGGCTTGCAGTTGCCGCCGAATCCGCTCGACAATCTCGTCGCTCTTTGTGGTGGACACGAACACGTCGCCGAGATGACGGGTAGAAAGCTGCACCAGGTTCGCGACAAGTCCGGCAAGGTGAAGACGATCAGTCGCAATCATGATGAGGTCAACGCCAAGATGCTGAACATCACGGAGAAGCAAAAGTTTCAAAATGGTGAAAAGCTCATCGCTATCATCTCTGACGCCGCGAGTACGGGCATTTCGCTTCAGGCGGATAAGCGCGTCGAAAATCAAAGAAGACGATGCCACATGACGCTCGAACTTCCATGGAGTGCGGACAAAGCAATCCAGCAGTTTGGAAGGAGTCATCGCGCGAATCAGTCGAGTGCTCCGCTGTACCGTATTCTGATGACGCCCTGTGGTGGTGAATGCCGTTTCGCTTCGAGCGCCGCCAAGCGCCTTCTTTCGCTCGGCGCGCTGTTGAAGGGTGATCGAAACGCTCTCGACGCCGGACAAAGCTTGCAAGCTTTCGACATCGATAACGATACCGGCGCCAAAGCTTTGAAGCACATGATTTCGTGCATTGTTGGCAGTGCGGACCCTTTACCCACCGTTCAGTTCAAAGGCGCGGAGCACGCCGCCGCGGTGGAAATCATCAAGAGAGAATTTGTCGACATCGGTTTGGCCGAGGTGAGCGATCAAAAGTGGGTACTCGTGGAAAAGGTGGCAACGAATCTCAAGATTTCAACCTTTTTGAACCGTCTTCTCGGCATGCCGATCAACGCGCAAAAAGTGGTTTTCGATTACTTCTCGCAGACGTTCGAGGGCGTCATCAAACAACTCAAGCAAAGCGGTCAATATGATAGGGGCGTAACGGACATCACGGGTCAGAGCATCATAGCGAGTCCGGAGCACAACACCGTCGTTCACACGTGTGAGATGTCCGGCGCTGAGACGAACGTGCGTTTGGTGCAGAGCGACAACGGCGTTTCTTGGCATCAAGTGTGTGCCATGAAGCGAGAGTTCGAGGAATCGCGTCGAGAAATTTTTCAAGGTACGAAACAAAAGGGTATCTGCGGATTGTACCGCGCCGATTACGGTACGAGGGCGAAAACCAATCGCCCTTTCGTGATGTTTGCACGTGAAATCCGTAACAACGGCCGACAGGACAAGGACTCTCTTCGTAATCCTCAGATGATGATCACGCGACCAAATTGCCTCAATGTCGGTAAAATGGCCCTCGACACCATCACGTCAAACTACGTTCGCATCGAACCTCACCAATTCGACGAAATGATTCGCATGCGCGAACTCTGGCACTTTTGGCATGAATTCTTCTCATCCACGTGTGTTCACGGTAAAAGGTGTTATCACGCTCGACACGGCTACGGATGCGACGACGGTAAACGTTTCAGTAACAACTTACTCATGTGCGGCGCCACGTTACCGATTTGGAATCACATCAACGATCAGTTGAGGAGAAACAAAAACGACGAATCCTCGCACTTGAAAGTCATGCGGGCCCAAACCACTCTGGGTGAGAAAATCGTCGGGTTGAGACTCGCATCCATCTCTCCCGAGGCTTACCAGGATTTCGTGGAAACTTTGAAAGCAACCATCGAGAATCGCATCGAGGGCCGAGCTCCTGAGCAACAGGCTGAGGTTCGCTTCAATCGCTTTTACAGCGACTCTGAACCTTAGGAAACGTCGCGCGAGTTGAAAAAATTCGCCGATCAACGTACGATTATCCATGCGACGCGATTGACTGGTACGACTAAAATACGAATGTAATACAACTACACCATGCGAAGCGATTTCATCACTGCGAATTCGAAGAGGCGACAGATTTCGCCGGAAGCGCGACGCAGCCGTTCGCGTCGCATCTCAGCACGACCTTCGCGACGACGTCAGCGCCGTAAGGGATGGTCGTGTGACCCGTCAGCATCCATTCACCATCATCGCCGTCGCGCTCAAAAGTTTGCGTGCACAACAATGTCGCACCGTTCGTCACCGTCTCGAGTCCCGTGAGCGTCGCTACGCCTTTCTCAATCGTCACGTCGACGTCGTTCACTTTGATCCCTTGCGGACGCCTATCCGAACGCAAGACGACGTCCCAGCCGTCTAAGCGCGCGCCTCTATCCACGAGCGCCGCGAGCGCGCTCTCGCGACTCGAGCTATTCGACCACACCTCCTTCATGCCGCGCTCGTCGCCCGCGTCGAGTGCGCGATAAAACGCTTCGTGAAGACTGATGATTCGCTCGAGCTCTGGGACGTCCCTCGGAAGCGCTTGCGATACCGCGCCGCGCCCGCCGCCTCGAGAAATCTCCGTGCCTTCAGATTTGGACGTCAACGCCTCTGATGAATCCAACGTCGCGCGTTTCCACGCTTTCTCCGCCTCCTTGTCTTGCGCGTTCCCCGGTCGGTTTCGTGGAAACGTCGATAAAAGAACGTCCCAATTCGGCGCGCCCACGCCCGAGCCTCGAATCAAACCGCTCGTGGAGATGGTCAGATACCCACCCTTGTTCGCGTTTTGCCCCATCAAGCGTCGAAAGTATCCGCTCCAATCGTCGTTTCGAGTCGGCCACGCCAGCCATCGTCCCGCGCCGGCGCCCGGCCACGCCTTCACGACGTCCTTCAACAATTCCCACCTCCCCGGTCCCACGTCCGCCACCGCGCTCTCTCCCACCGAATCTCTCTCGACGACGGGTACGACCAATATTCTCGACTGCTCCAATCGTCGTCTGTACGCCGTCGCCGCCGTCAAATCCCGCTCCACCTTTTCCGCCGAACCGTACACCACCGCCACCCGCGCGACGTCTCGCAATTCCCTCAACGCGAACGCCCGCTCCTCACGAAACGCATTCCGCTGTATCACCACCATCTTTCCCAGCGCCAATTCTTTCTGCAATCGCGCGAGCGCCGTCCCCCGTTTATCGACGTCGACCCGCGCCGCGAACGCGCACGCCCCCAACCCGAGCGCGTTCTCCGCCAGCGCCGCGAGCGTCTCCCCCGACCCACCGCTCCGCGCGACGTCCCCGATCGAGCTCGGCAGCGACAGCCCCAACCCGAGCGCGAGCGACCCGACGAGCGCGAGTCTGGGATAAAAGAAGGGCGCGCGCGATTCCCACGTCGCCGTCGTCGCGTCGTCGTACGCGACACCGCTCAGAAGATCCACTCGAGCGTCCTCGGACGGCGCTTCGACGACGCGATCGGACGTCGCGCGACGGACCAACGCGGACGACGACCCGCGTCGTCGTTCGCGAGGACGTCCGAGCGACGCCGGCGACGCGCGACGAGTAAGAGGACGATGATGATGACGCGTCACCATGACTGACGTCACGGTGTGTCGACACATCGTCTCGCGCCGCCGCCGCCGCCGCCGACGCGACGGCGACGCGCGACGACGACGACGACGATGACGACGCGCGTCGCGGTCGCGTCGTCCTCCGCGGTCGCGTCGGCGTCGCGCGCGCGCGATGACGCGCGACGACGGTCGTCCCGCGTCTCTCTCTCTCGCGCGCGCGCGAACGACGGCGACGATGACGACGTCCTCGCGCGTCGCGCGTGTCTCGCGCGCGTCGTCGCGGCGGCGACGGTCGTCGCGCGCGTCTCGACGTCGTCCGCGAGCGCGCGCGTGGATCCGAGGACCGAGGTGCGAAGGGAAATCAAACCGAGCGATTTCGAGTCGCTCGACGAGGTGGCGCGCGCGCGGTCGAGGCGCGCGAACGCGCGGGACGATTCTCGAGGGATTCCGGTGTCGTTGACCTCGAGCGGGGAATCGGAGGATGGGACGGGTGAGAGGGTGGTGTACACGGAACCGCCGAGGGTGGTTCGAGACGGGCGAGGTGAAGGGCGCGCGGACGCGAGACGCGGGCTGTCGGCGGCGTTTCAATGGAGCGTCATCCTGGGCGTCTCGTATGCGATTCGAAGGGCGCAGACGAGGTCGGAGACGGTGTCGAAGAGTCTGGCGAAGAGGTTTAAGTACGCGGAGACGACGCCGGGGGCGTTGGTGGGGACGAAGTGGCGCGTGATGGCGGACGTGGGGAGAGAGTCGGGGACGTGGATGCCGCCGAATTGGGCGGCGTCCGGAATGCGTTTGGTCCTTCCGGTGGCGGTGGAGTTCAAGGAAGGAGGCTTGGTCGAACCCATCGCCACGGGTGCGTTCACGCCGACGACGTTCGCGCCAGGGACGTGGAGGATCGAGGGGGACACGCTTCGATTCAACTTGAAAATGGTGGGCGGATTATCGAGAGGAGACATCGTCTTCGACGAGGAACCGTTGTTTTTTAAAACGCTCGTGTGGGGCGATAAGATCAGCGCCAACAGAGGGCGGTTACTCGTCAAACAGACGCGTTTCTTCATACGACGCGAGTGGCGTTCGGTGGGCACGTTTAAAGTCGAACGCGTCGACGAAGACGCCGCGGCGAACGGCGCGCAGCTCGTTCCGCCCATGCGAGTCCGAGTCCCGGAATAGCACCAGGTGTACCGTTAGTAGATATATTTCAAAGGCATCGCTAGCAAAAGTAAAAGAAACGAACACAAAGGCGCGAACGCGCGCGTGATCACTCCCCTCTCTTAAAATTCTCACACCACTCGGCGAGTTCCCGCACCGTCTCCTCCATGTCGTCCAACGTCGCGTTCGACCTCACCGTCACATTCTCGAACGAATCCTTCGCCTCCTCCACGACGACTTGAAATATATCGCACTCGACGTTCTCTCTAATCTTCTTCTCCGAGTACCCTCGATCGCTCAATCGCTCGTACAGCGTCGCCGTCTGTTCCACGCACGTCAACGCGCACACGCGGTCGAACCACCGCTCCGGGAACAATTCGCACGAGTGATAATCCACCACGCACCCCACCCCCCGCGCCTCGCTCGACGCCAACATCTCCTCCATTCGATCCAACAGCGCCTCCTCCGCGAGCTCGTGCGTGTCCATTGCCGCGTCGTAGACCCCGTGAAACCCCTCGGATTTCGCGAGCGCGCCCACGTCGAGTCTCTCCGCGCCGACGCGTTCGGCGAGCGCGTCGGCGAGCGTCGTCTTCCCCGTCCCCGGAACGCCCGTGATGAGCACGAAGGGTTTTTTTCGCGTCGTCGGGGACGTCCCGGGCATCGCGTTCGACCTCGCGCGAGGCGTCGCGCGTCTCGAAGTGCGCCGCCGCCGGGGCACCCGCGCGAGGACATCATCGCGCGCGCGCATTTCGAGACGCCCATCATCGCGCGTGCGCGCGGTGGCGCGCGACTCTTCATCGGCGACGACGCGCGCGAACGATCGAATGAAAGACGATTCGATCGAATCTCGCGATGGGGTGACGTCGAGACGGTCGAACGAGGCGCTCGCGAACGCATCGTCTTCGAATCAGAGTCATCATCGTCATCTTCATCGGAATCACAATCGACTCGATGACGACGACGAGGACGACGAGGACGACGATGCGTTCGAGAGAAGTCCCATGGTCGTGTTCGTGACGCTCGTGTTGACGTTCGTGACGCGCGCGCTCGCGACGTGCGCGGCGGCGGTGTGCGCGGCGACGTACCCGGCGCGCGCGTGCGCGCCGCGGCGGGTGACGGATTGGCTCGCGCGTCGCGCGTTCGACGTCGGGTACGGGGTGTACGCGTCGAGGGTGGGGAGGTACGTGCACTTGAAGATGGTCGAGGCGTCGAGCGAAGATTCTGCGCACTCAAAGGTGGAGAGGCCGAGGGTGATCGGTGGGTGCGTCGTGGCGACGACGCCGTTTTTGCGCGACAATTATTCGTACGTCGTCGTCGACGCGGAGACGAGAGAGGCGGCGGCGATCGATCCGGCGGATCCGGAGGCGACGATGGGCGCGGTGAAAAAGTTGGGGGCGAGATTGACGACGGTGTTGACGACGCATAAACATCACGATCACGCCGGTGGGAACGCCGAGCTCGTCGAGCGCGCGCGAAGAGAAGAAAACGGCGGCGTCGAACTTCGCGTGTACGGACACGCGATGGATACGTGTCACGGGGCGAACGCGGAGGCGAGAGATGGGGACATCGTGCGCGTGGGGACCGGAACGCGATTGTTGATCACACACGTGCCGTGTCACACGCGCGGTCACGTCGTGTACGCCTTGCTCGGAGCCGAGGCGGACGACGAGAGAGACGCGCGCGGGGCGACGACGTTATCGAACGCCGTCGCCGCGTTCACCGGCGACGCCATCATCAATGGAAGCGTCGGCGCGTTTTTTCACGGTGGATCGAAAGATTGTTACGACAATTTACATTCGCGACTCGCCGACGTCCCGGACGACTGTCTCGTGTACAGCGGGCACGAATACATGGATACGAATCTGCGCTTCGCCCAGGCGATCGATCCCGAGGATGAGATCACGGCGACTTGTTTCTGCGCCGTGCTCTTGCATCGACGACAAAACATGAGCACGATGCCGTCGTCATTTCGCGTGGAGAGGCGATTGAATCCATTCTTTCGATGTCGCGATCGCGCCTACCTGCGGACGCTTCTCAAGTCGAAGCGCGCGTTCGCGCTTCGACGGAAACGTCCGTGGTGGCACCGATACTTTGGCCCGAACGCGGCGCAGCACAGGGCAAACGTGAAGAAACGCGTCGAGTCGTGCGCGCTCGCGCGCGCGCTCGCGGCGAACGAGGGAGAGGGCGGCGACGCGCAAACGGCGACAAAGGACGAGTGCGTACAGGGTATCGAGACGGTGAAGGATTTAATGTCCGACGTCTTCTCGGTGATGGACCCACAGACGGGCGACGTGCACGAGCGACGGATGTTTGCTCAATACTTGAAACACGCGCACGCGACCGGGATGACGCACGTCGTCGTGAGCCAACTCATCGCTCCCGAGGCGTGAGAGGCGGGCGACACAGCTTTAGACGAAATTGTAATGTGAAAAAGGGTAATCGAATTAAATCACACGAGCGAGAGCTTACTTGCCGAGAACCGTCGCGTTGAAGCGGTCGACCTCGTTGGCGGAACCGATGCAGAGCGGGGTGCGTTGGTCGACGGCGTTGATTTGCACGTCGAGAACAGAGCCGCCGGAGACGCCGTCGGACGTCTTACCGCCAGACTTTTCAACGAGCAAACCGAACGGCGCAGCCTCGAACGCGAGGCGGAGCTTGGCCGGGGACTTGGCGGAGGTCGGGTTGGAGAAGACACCTTGGTTCTTGGTGAATTGCTGGTAGACATCCGGCACCAAACCGCCAGAGTAACGGAGGGTGTAGCGCTCATCCATGTAGTAGTCCAAGAGCTTCTTGTAGCCCTCGGTGTCTTGCGCGGCGCGCATGTTGGCCGGGGAGAAGATCTTGGAGGATTCGTTGATCTTGATGTCGGTGCGGGAGCAGATCCACGGCTCGAAGGAGCCGTCCGGAAGCTGGCAACCCTCCGGGGTGCAGCCGTAGGAGAACTCGTAGACGCCGTCGTCGAGGGCGACGATGACGGTGGTGCGCGGACCGTAGAGCGCGACGAGGGACGTGCGCTGGTCGCGGCCGGTGGCGCCGAGCAAACCGTCAGCACCGGTACCGGACGTTGAGTCCCAGATACCGATGATGGTACCGACGGCCCAGTTGTTGTCGACGATGGAGGAACCGTCGAGCGGGTCCCAGCACACGGTGTACTCGCCGTTCGGGTTGCACTGCACGATTTCCGGCTCCTCCTCGGACGCGCCGTACGCGACAACCTCGGAGCTCTTCACGCAATCCCACATGAGGTTATCCGCGATCACATCGACGGAGAGTTGCGCGTCACCGAACGTGTTCGCGCTGCCTTCAACCGTCACGAGCGCCGAGCGCAGAGCCTCGGTGATATCCGCGCAGCAGTCGAGCATCTCCACGATCACCTTGCGCAACTTGGCGTCCGCGCAGTGCTTCTCCAAGATGTTATCCAAGCTCGGGTACGAATCTTGCTTTTCCGTCGTCGTGTAAAAAGACGTCGAGGACGCACCGTACTCGTGCGCGCGAACGTCGCGTCGCACCGGCTTGGCCGCCGCGCGGCGCTTGGCCGCCGTCTGCGTGCGCTGCGCGCATCTCGCCGCCGTCGCCGCTCTCATCTGTATCGACGTCTCCGTCAGTCGAACGATTCACGAATCACACATCACGAATCACGAATCACGAATCACACATCACGAATCACCACACCACGCGCGTCCATCGCGCCACCCTCCACCGACCGATCGCGACGCATCCATCACGCCTCGCGCGCGATGACCCCTCTCCTCGAGATGCGCGCCGAGGCGTCGAGAGAACCTCGTCCACGCGCGCCACCTCCTCGCGAGGACGACGCGACCGACACGACGCGAACGAACGAGACCGAGATCGAGGATTCGCGCGCACCGTGGACGTGGTGGACATCTCTTCCGCGGGTTCGGAAAGACTTCCGTCGTCAAGTGCGGCGGCTCGCCCGCGGGCGCCCCGAGCGGATAAGGGGCGGCGCGGGACACTGGTATAGAGTGTTCACGAGATGGTGTTCACGAGTACTCCAATACGAATGAACGGTCCGATTGATTGAGAGGCAGACGGCGGGCGGTGAGGGTGGGAGGGGTGGTGCTGGGTCATCGACGAGTCACGATCGGTGGGATGGGGTGGTGCTGGGTCATCGACGAGTCACGATCGGTGGGATGGGGTCGCGTGGTCGCCAGGGGCGCGCGGGGACGACGACGGATCGGGGGACGACGACGCGCCGCAGAGTCAGCGCGCGCGCGAACGAGCGGTGTCGCGTCGCGTCGAGAGGGGTCGTCGAGAGAACCTCGTCGCGTCGAGAGGGGTCGTCGCGTTCGTCGACGCATCGAATCGAGCTCGAGTCGAGATTCGAGCGCGTGGATAGAGAGAGACGATTGATTGATTGATTTGATTGATTTGATTCGGGCGCGATGACGGGTGCGGTGGTGGTGACGCGCGCGATGAGCGCGATGACGATGGGGACGGGGACGACGGGGACGGCACGCGTTCGGTCGCGACGCGCGGTTCGAGGACGGGGACGGGTGGCGGCGACGCGCGCGGACGGGGAGGCGGACGAGGCGGCGGCGGACGCGGACGCCGAGGCGGAGCGCGCGGCGAAACGGTGGAAACCGAAACCTTTGCCGTCGACGTTCGGGGATAAGGCGGATGCGGTGAGGAACTCGTCGCCGTTTGACGCGAAGACTGGGGCGAAATCGCCGTTTGAGACGGTGCCGGGGGGGAAGCCGGCGAGTCCGTTCGGCGCGGCGGCGAAGCCCGCGGCGGCGAAGGAGAGTCCGTTCGGGGCGGCGCCCGGCGCGGGTGCGGGCGCGGCGAAGCCCGAGGCGTCGAAGGAGAGTCCGTTTGGGGCGGCGGAGGCGCGATCGCCCTTCGCGCCGGCGCCGGGGGCGGCAAAGTCACCGTTCGGCGGGTCGAGTTCGGTGAAGAATCCGTTCAACGAGCCCGACGCGGCGCTGTACGGATCGGCACCGGCGAAGAAGGAGGAGACGAAACCGGTAGAGGAGGAGAAAAAGTCACTCTTGGAGTCTTTGCCGCGTCCGTCGTTGGGTCAGATTGTCATCGTGCTCTCTTTCACGACCATAATCTCTTTGATGCTAGGCACGTTTTGGGTGGTGTTCAACGCCGGAGGCGTTCACTTCAACGATAGTTGAGAGACTCACACATCCGGCTCTTCGTTCACGCGCGCGCGCGAAATCACGATCGCGATCGCGCGATCGCGTCTTCAGTAGTTGTCAGTATAGGTTACATATCCTTACACGCGCGCGCATTCATACAGTTGTTTCGTTTTTTCGTTTCGTTTGTTCATGCTCGATTCGGATACGCGTCGGCTCGTCATCGCTGCGACAGTCTTCCTTCGAGACAGAGCGCGCACGCGTACTCAAAGGCATCGTTCGGCGTCTCCGGTGGACCTCGAAGACGAGGATCGCCGATAATCGAGTTTAAGCGCGCGAGTTGCGCCTCGAGTTGCGACACGTGGTTTTCACTCGCGACGGCTTCGAGATGTAATCGATGCAGCTCGGAAAGCGCCGTTTGCAAGCGCTCCGACGGAACTTCGACGATGAGGTTTTGCACCGCGCGCGTCTTTTCCGCCACCTCGCGCTCGATGGCGTCCGCGAAGAAGCTGAGGCGAGCGATCTCGGCGTCGAGCGTTTGACACTCGTGATCCACCGATCTGAGGAAGTGTAAACCGACGGTCCACTGCGACGACGCCGATCGAGTCGCGCGCGGAAGCCTGGATAATCGATAGTGCAACATCTCCAACCAAGACGCGAACGCATCGCTCGAATCTTCCTCTCTCGCGCTCTCCGGCGACGCCTCGCACAGCGCGTCGTGAATCTGCGAACGCAACGTCGAGGGAAAGAGTTTTTCGAATCCTTTGTCGGCGTCGATCGGCGACGTCAAATCGTCTCGAGACGCGCTCGCGGAGAGACGAATCGCGCGCAGCGAATCGTTCAAACGCTCGGTCACTCTCGGCGGCGTGCGATGCGGTGAATCAGAATCGTCATCGCTCGGCGCCGTGACGACGCGAAGCGCGCTCAATCGTACGCGCGCCGCCTCGATCGTCGTCTCGCCGGTTTCCGAAATCGGCGCGCCGTCGTCGCCCTCCCACGCCGACGTCACCACCGCGCGCGCGTCGTGCGATCCATTCGATAACGCCGACAGCGCCACCGATGACGACGACGTCGACGACGTCCCGTCCAGACGCACCGTCGTATTCGCCGTATTCGCCGGCGCGACGACGCCGCTCGATCCATCCGCGTCCGACCGATTCTCCTCCGCGTCCAGATACGTCAACAATTTCGCCGTCGTCGTCGTCGTCCTCGTCCTCGTCATCGTTCGCCTCTCCGACGACGACGACGACGACGCGCGATACGGATGCGCATCCGTCCATCGTCGTCTCAACGTCGATTCGGACGATTCCCGACACTTTTCGACGTCTCGTCTCGTCTCCGCGGCGAGTCTTCGCGCCGCCGTCTCCAACTTTTCCAGCGTCCCGTCCCGTCGCAACGCGTCGACGAAATCCGACACCAACCCATCGCGATCGTCCTCGCCCTCGTCCTCCATCGAACGCGTCGTCTCCGCCTTCCCCGTCGTCGTCGTCGCGTCGTCGTCTCGACGTTTCGCCTCTCGACGCGCCTTCCGAGACGAAAACAACCACGACGGCATCGCGCCCTCGACTCGATCTCCGCGTCGCTCGACGACGCGCGCGACGACGATGTACGCGCGGTGCCTCGATCGCCTCGCGTCGCTCGCCCTCGTTCCGCCGCGTCGCGATGTGCGTCGCGCGAACGGCGCGCCGCGTCGTCGATTCGAGGCACCGCGCGCGCGTGCTGCTCCATTTCGCCGATCACGACTCGTCGCGGACCCCCTCGGGGCGACCATCTCCGGCATGTAGGGTTTAGGGTTTAGGCGCGCGCGTGCATCACGCGTTCGTTCGTTCGTTCGTCAGTGCGTGACGACGGCGCGGGACGGGACGCGCGCGCGCGAGTGAGAGACGCGTCGAGGGACGATCGTCCGTCTGGACGTCTCTCGCTCGCACGCTCGCTCTCGCGCGTGAGAGAGAGCGCGAGCGTCGGAGAGCGTTAGATAGAGTTTGAGGGGCGCGCGCGCGTGGGAGAGAGACGCGCGGCGACGCGCGAGCGGTCATGGGGAGGGCGGCGATGAGCGAAGAGGTGGCGCGGGTCGTGATCGGTGGTGATGTGTTTCAGGTGAACGATACCGTCCTCGTCAAGGCGCCGGGATCGAGCGATCATTACATCGGACGCATCGTGAGCTTGGCGGTGGAGGAGGACGTCGCCAAGGCGCGCTTGTGTTGGTATTATCGACCGCAGGAGACGCGGGGGGGGAGGAAACGATTTCACGGGGTGAAGGAGTTGTTCGCGAGCGATCATTACGATTGGGTGAGCGTGAACACGATCGATGGGAAGTGTCGCGTGTACTCGATGCGAGAGTATCAGAGGTTGGAGGCGGTGAGCGAGGATGATTTTTACGCGCGCTTCTTGTACAGGAGCTCGCGAGGGGAGTTTCGACCCGAGGCGGTGCCGGTGTTTTGCGTGTGTTCGGAACCGTACAATCCGGATAGGCTCATGGTGGAGTGCGCACGGTGCGATGATTGGTTTCACCCAGAGTGCGTCGGCGAGACGGCGGCCAAGGTGGCCAAGCTCAAGTATTGGACGTGTCCGGAGTGTCGCGAGGCGCCGGCGGAGGACGCACGCGCGCACGACGTGGACGACGCGTCGTGATTGTCTGTCGTGTCGAGGCGGAACACGATTCTGTTTCGTTTGTTTTCGATTTTTTCATGTCTGCGCGCGCGCGTCGCCGACGCGCCTCGTTTCGCGCACGCCGACGACGTATACCAGCAGTTGAACATGCATAGCTCACTAGTTTGTCACATAGAGATACACATCCACTAATCTACTCCTATCAGGGTTCACCTATCGTCACCCCTTGGTCTATGAGCATGTTGCCCGTCGCCTTCATGCGCGCGGCGAATTTACACGCCGCGCGAAGTTTCGCCATGCGAAGCCGCTTGAGCAGCTGTTTGGAGAGATGCGCCACGCGCGGATTTCTCGAGTTTTGCAGCACGTCCACCAGTTTCGTACCGTCCTCTGCGATCATGATGGACTGATTCTCGGGCGTCAAGAGCAAGTTGGAGAGCGCGGTGATGGCCGCCGTCTCGGAGCGCACGTCGCCGGTTCGCGCCAGTCGCACGATCCATTTCAGGGCGCCATTCTTACAAAACTTGGTTCCGTTCGGTTCGTACAGCGCCAGTTCCGCAATAGCCAACGCAGAAAATCGTTTAACGTCTTCCTGTGGACTGCGAAGCATGAAGATACACGCCGCGATGGCGCCCGTGCGTCCCGCCAAGGCGCGCAAATCGAAATTTGACGCCAAGTTTTTCAATCCGGTCGCCGCGACGAGCTGCATCTCCGCCATGTCGATTCGCTCGGACGTGTTCATGGCCATGGTGCAGAACAACTGAATCGCGCGATACTTTACGAGCGTCTCCCGCAGATTTTTATTCCTCGCCAGGTGCGCGATGACCAACGCCGAGGATAATTTCCGCGCGGGAATTTTATCCCGCGAGAGTTCAAACAAGAACGGAATGTACCCCTTCTTCTCCAAGAGATTACTGAAATCATCGTTCAGCGATAAACGCGCGAGGGCGATCAGCGCCCACTTCTCCGTGTCGGTGTCGTCCGTCTTGTCCACAAAGTTGAAAAAATTCTTGAGCAACTGTTCCGGATTCTTCGCGCTCATCAGCGACGCCACCTCGGGATCATCAGCGATTCTCGCGAACGTCACGACGCAGTTCCGCTTCGTCCGCACCGCCAACCCTTTCTCCACGATCAACGACGTCATCGCCTTATCCAACCCCTCATCGCTCGCTAAAAATCGCGTATCGTCGTGATTCACCAGCGTCGTCAACGCCCCGCTCGCCGCCTTTGTCAACTCTCTCCCCTTGCCCTTGATGACGCTCACGCACAGTTTAAACATCTCCTTCGTCGCCAACACCGTCGCACACTCATCGTACGTCCCCAACTCCTCCACGATGTGAAACGCCTCGATCTGCACCTTCGGTTCCTTGGCCCGACACAGCGTCGGCAGCGTCTCTCGCAAAAAGCTCCCCTGCGTCTTCTGAAAATGTTTCCCCCACAGCGTCTCCGACGTTTCGTCTCGCAACCACGCGTTGACGGTGGTCAACAGTTTTCGCACCTGCGTCACGCTCCCACCTCGCTTCCACCGTCGTATCCTCTCCACGTGCGCATCCATGGCGTCGAGCGTCACGACCTCGTGCTCAGCCTCGTTGGCGCACGTGATGAAGGCGACCAGGGCGCGAAAGGCGCGCACCATGCGCCGACGAGCGACGCGCATGGTGAACGATCACGCGCTGTGCGTCGTCGAGTCGTCGGGCGCGAGTCACGAGGCGCGGCGCGGCGCGGCGCGGCGTCGACTGCCGCGCGAATGCCCGCGGGATGCGCTAACGGTCGACGTGGATGGACAGTCCCCCTTTCTTGAGTCCTGACTCGTTACACATGTATGATGGCCATCGCGCGAGGAATCGAGCGACACTCGACGACGCTCGCGGCGCGCGCGCGTCGACGACATGCCGTGGTCGATCGAGGACGTCGACGCCCTCGCGCGGGAGATGCGCGCGTGCGCGCTCGAGCTCGAGCGCGCGCGAGACGAGGCGAGAGCGGATGATGAATCGTGTCGATCGCTGAGCGTCGTGCGCGGGACGACGCTCGCGGGGAACGTCGCGGTGCGGTTGCGCGCGTGCGTGGACGCGGTTCGAGAACACGCGGGTGATGCGTTCGTGGACGTGGAGCGCGCGCGGGAGCAGTCGCGGCGCGCGGTGAGCGGTGGCGGGGACGACGGCGGGGACGACGCCGGCGGCGACGCCGGCGACGAGACGTTCGAGGACATGTTCGACGAGGAGGGGAAACCGCGACGAGGGTACGTGCCCAAGCGCGGACACACGCTCCCGGGGATGGGCGGGATGAGCGACGCGATGGGGGAGCTTCGCGGGGTGTTGAAAAAGGTGGGCGTGAAGACGAAGACGCCCGAAGGCGCCGGCGACGACGAAGACGTCCCGGCGCCGGCGGAGGGAGATGAATTGCCGAGCAGCGGCGCGGAGGCGGACGGCGAGGCTTCCGAGGTGGAGAGCGGTGGAGAACGACGCGCGGCGCGCGAGGACGCGGTGCCGGCGCCAAAGGTGGAAAAGCCGCAGTGGATGGTTGAGCTCGCGGCGAAAAACGCCGCGAAACGCGCCGCTCAAGCGAATAATTAATTCGCGCAACCGCATCCCATCGTCGTCTAGCTAGCGCTAAAGTACTACAGTATTGCTACACGTGTAAAATCTACTTCACTCACTCTGCATCGCCTCGCCCGCGCGCGCGTTGGCGTTGACGAACGGAGAAAGCGCGCTCGCGAGCCATCTCGCCGCGTCTTCGTCGGCGCACCGAGCGACGACGGACGTCGGTTCCGACTCCTTCTCCTCCCCAGAGAACGACTGCGACGCGTCGTGAAACGCATCGTATCCGAACACGGACGACGCGAATCCGTACGCACGCGCGAACGCGCTCATCGTCGGTGCGACTGGCGCGCGCACCGTCGCGCGCGCGCGCGTCGCGTACACCGTCACCCGCGTGCCGTCTCGCAAGACGCCGCGCACGTCCGCGAACCGCACGATCGTTCGCGCGTACGGACGCGTCCTCTCGGCGCGATTCACGATGAACAATTCCCTGTTCGTCAACACGCACAATTCGTGCGACGGCCACGCGAGCGAGGCGGCGGCGACGAACCGTTCATCCTCCCCGAGCACGGCTGCGCGAGACAACGCCTCTCGCCCCGTCGCCTCGACGAGATGATACGGACGCATCGGTTCCCCACGCGACGTCGGTAACGGACGACGCGGACGCATGTATTCACCCACCGGTGGTTTCGTCACCGCGAACACGCGCAATCGTCTCGCGCTCAGTTCGGCGACGTCGAGCGTCGCCGCCAAGACGCGCGTCGCCGCGCTCAAGACGCCGACGAGCGATCCGCCCACCGCGCCTCGCGCGCCGCCGAACTCTAAACCGGTGAGGGGTCCCTCGATGACGTCGAAGACGGCGCGCGCGATGGTTTCGAACGTGTTGGCGACGAATCCGATGGATTCTCGTCGCGCGTGTTCGCTCACGTCGCCCAAACGTCTCGCGCGAAGCGCGAACCGACGCCGCGCGCTCGTCTCCTCCAACGCCTCGAGCCAACCCTCGACGACGTCTCTCGCCTGCGAGAGGGCCGTCTCTCCCGATCGCGCCAAGGCGTGCGTGAGCGCGGCGATGACGCGTGGAAGCGCGGTGACGATGGACCCTCGGTGTAACTCGTCCATGGCCTCGAGAATGTCGTTCCACAGACGCCGCGGATCGCCGAGGAGCGAATTGTGCGCCCAGAGGGAACTCGCGACGACGACGGCTTCCTTGCCGAAATGTCTCGCCGCCATCATCCCCACGTCCGTCGCCGTGAGGGAGGGCTGATTCATGTGGAATCCGCGCAGGCGAAGGCGCGCGCGGTCGACGCCGGCCAAGGATCGAACGGCGACGGGGAGTCCGGGGAGACGGGAAAACGAGACGACGAGCTCGACGTCGTTGACGACGAGTTCTTGCAAATACGCCGACGTCGACGATTCGTCGTCGTCGTCGCGCCACGCGCTCGACGGACCGTTCCCATTTCCGTTCATCGCCGCCGTACTCGTCGATGGGAGCAATAATTCGGCGTGTTGCGCGCACGCGTCGACGGCGAGCGGGACGGATTGAATCAATTCGTCGTGTAAATCGACGAACGCCGGTGCCAAATCAATCTGTAACGAACGAATCACCGGTAATCCGTTGAGCGTGCGCGTCAACCCACGCGCGTGCACCTCGAGCGCGCGTCGACCCCGTTCGCACGTTTTATCCGGCACGGCGACGATGATGGGTCGTTTCGCCGCGGCACTCGTGTGATCAAACCGAATCTCCTCGCACCGCACCGCGCTTTTAAATTCGACGTCATCCGCGAGCGCCTTGACGACGAGACCGCGCACGCGACCGTAGAGTAGCTCTTCGTCTCCGTGCACGACGCTCGCGCCGATCCATCCGAGCTTGACGCTCACGTCGAGCGGCGGGTGCGTCTTTTTCGGGTCTCTCGCGCCGCGAAGTTGCGGAAGACGTCCCGGCGTCGTCCCGGTGACTCTCGCGCTCGTCGCGTCCTCGACGACGACGCGACACATGGGTCCCTCTTTCGCGACGGTGATTCGCAAACACTCCCGATTTGTCGCGACGACGGTGCGCGAAGACTCGCGCGCGGCGTCCAACGATATCGGTTCGCCCAACGCCGACGCGCCGCGACCGACGACGAGCGCGCGAGGGAGCGACGCGTCCTCGATTAAGCGCTCGTCGCTCTCCTCGGGCGCGAGCGTCGCGCGCGCGTCCTCGGCGCCGAGTTGATGATACCAAATCGACGCGTTCGATCGATTCTCGATGGCGTGCATTCCGAGCGCGCCGTCCACGTCGGTGAGACGGGCCACGCGCACCTCCGTCGAGCCGTCCTCGCGCTGGAGCGTCGACACCGTCATCGTCTCCGCGTGTCCGTGTCGTTCGTCCCCGACGCGACGCATCTTGAGCATCGACGCCACGCTGTCGGGCACGCGCACGGGTTTGGACCACTCGAACGCGCCGCGCTCGGGACGAAACATGATCGTCTTCGGCGTCTTTGGGTTTTTGTGAAACCATCGAAGCGGGACGCGCTCGCCGGGTCGGAGGAAATCGACGCGTTCGGTGCCCCCGTGTCTGATCCACAGCGCCTCGTCGAGCGTGTTTTTGACGACGTACTTGTGCCGCATGCGTAACTGCGCCGTGTCGCACGCGCACTCGGTGGACGCCGCGGACGCCGCGACGGTGAACATGTATTCGTACAGACCGCTCGCCGCGCTCGACGCGACGCCGACGTCGACGTCGACGCCGGACGCGTCAACTCGGAACGGCGTACTCCACGCGCGACAGGATTTGAGACGCAGGCGCACGCGAGGTCGTCGCGTGGAGAATCGACTCCATCGCGCCGAACTCCCGAGAAGCATCGCGCGCGCGGACTCGCGTTCGCGTTCGTCGCCCGAAGGACGGAGCGTGGACGCGGCGTCCGCTCCCATCTTTGGCGTGACGACTTGTCCCGGCGTCGCCGGCGTGAGAAACGTGATCGTCTCGGCGTTTAATCGCAGTGAGGATTGACGTTGTAACAGCGGACTCGCCGGCGTGTGGACGCTCGACGAGGACGTCGCGCCGCGCGTCGGTAGTCGCCGCGATTCTTGACTGCGCGCCAATCGCGCGAGCGGCGACGCCGACGCCGGCGTGTCGAAGGCGTCCTCGGCGAAGAGTCGTTGCGGAAGCGGCGACGGTTCGATCGTCGTCGTCGCTCGCGGCGTGGATTCCTCTTCTTCTTCGTCCTCGTCTTCTTCATCCATCGTCTCTTCGGTGCACTCCTCCGTCTCGGCGCCGTACAACATGTCCTCCAAAACCACCGCGCATGCCGTCGAATTCAACACGACGAGCGGCGCGGCGCAGCGCACCGTTCGCACCCGCGTCCGTTCGTCCAACGCGAACGAAAAGCGCAACGCGACGGGCTGACTCGCCGACGTCTCCTCGTCGCGCTCGATGGGCGTCACGTCTCGATCGACGTGGAAAATTTCCCCGTTCGGTCGTCGTCTCGCCTTGAGCAGCGACGGCGCGTACTCGGGAACGACGACCTCTTCACACGTCGTGTACCCGCCGACGCGCGCGACAATGGACGCCGACCACGTGGGGTGAATCTCGGAGAAGAACGTCGACGACCCGGGAGGGACGATTTTCGATTCCGTGCGTCCGTCCCGACCGAACACGTCCCGGGACGCGCACGCGACTTCGACGAGCACGGGCAAGGTGTTGATAAACTTGAGCGGCGCGCACGCGATCAATTGCGTGCGCATCAAACCCTCGTCGCGGTGCACCGCGAACGCACACGCGTATGGACGCGCGGCGCCGAAACCGTCCTCAGCCTCGGTCGAACACAACGACGCGTCCATCGCGACGTCGTCGTCTCTCGCGAGCATCTCTTGAAAGTCGACGTGCGTGCTCCAGTTGTGCGCGCGCGATTCGCGCGCGCGAGACGGCGATCTCAACGATCGACTCTTGCGCAGTGGACTCAAAAACGGCGACCCGTCATCGAACGCGTCGTCCGTCGATCGGTCGACGTCGATGGTAAACGCGCCGTCGAGGTCTTCGTTCGGCGAACACGCGCGCCACTGCACTTTACGCGCGCGACTCAACGGAATCGGAAGCCACACGCTCTCGGACGGTGGAATCGGTCCGAACACCGTCGCCGTCGCCGCCACGCTTCGTTGAAAACACATGAGAATCGGGCGCTCGGTCCCGTTCAAGACGCACACGTCCGAGCGAAGGAGTAATTCGTACCGGTTGACTCTGTCGACGCAAGGACCGACCTCGGCGACAATGCGAGAGTGCGCGCCGTCGTGGAGACGGGCGTCGAGTTCTGTGCGCGTGGTATGACCTTGCTCTCGGTCTGAATCGATGAACGTGATCGAATCTTCGGCGTCGGCGTCGATTTCGGGGAAGCGCACCGAGACGTGTCTCGCGCGTTCGGACTCATTCGCGGTGCGGCGAAGTCGGTCGCCGTACGCGTCGTCGTCGGCGGGGGCGTCGATCGGGGAAGCCCAATACGAGTCGCCGTGTTCGATGACGCGATGCGGTTCACGCGCGCGCGTGTCTCGAGTCTTGGCGAAGAAGAGCGTCTTCGTCGTCCCCGACGGGACGCGGTCCCGTCCCGCCGAAACCGCTTCGTCGGCGACGGCGAGCGAGAGTTCGTACTCGGCGTCGAAACCGGTGGCGTTGGTCACTTGATACGTGCACGGACCAAACGTCGTTGATTGTTCGAGATCGACGATCGGCACGCGCGCCGCGTCGAGGACGACTCGCGTCTTGAGCAGCGCCTCGTACACGTTGTGCGAAATCGTCAATTCGACGCCGGATTCGACGGTTACGCTCACCGACGTCGGTCGAAACGACGGCGTCATCGTCGCAGACGCCGTCACGCGCGTCGGTTCGACGATCGGTTCCCACGCGGATTTCACCGGGTTCGAATACTCCACCGAGAAATCGGTGGAGACGTTCGCCTCGACGGATTCGCGACAACTTTTCACGTCGGCGCGCAGGTTGGTGATCATTGCCTGCGCGACGGGCACGGCGACGCGCATTTGCGCGTGTTCGAGACAGAAACTCATGAAAGCAACGCTCAGGTCGGCGTCGAAAACGTACGCCGTCGGCGTAGACGGTAACTGCTCGTACGCTTCGATGGCGTCCAACGTCGCGGGTTGCGCAATCGTCAGCGCCGCGACTTCGCTCATCAAATGCAACGACACCTCGTTCGCGCTGCAGCGCACGTCGTGCGCGGACACGCGCACGCGAGGCGTCGCACGTCGTCCGATTTGGTTTGGCGTCGACTCTGGCGCGATAACGTGCGCGTTCACGCCCTTGACCTCGGCGAGCGTAAACATCACCGAAGACGCGGCGACATCGGCTTCGTCCCTGACGTACCCCGTCTCGAGAAGTAATTCATCGAGGCGGAACGACGCGTCGAGTCCAGCACCAGGTTTAAAATCGCGAAGCGTCGCCGATTGACGGGTTCGAAGGACGATTCGTCGAAGCGGCGCGTGCGTCTCCACTTCGGATCTCCACGGAAGTCGCGCAATGACGTCGCCGGTGACAAAATTCGCGGAAATTGTCGGGAAATCGGAAGCGCCGGACGGTGACGGCGTCGTCGTCGACGACGACGATGGCGGTACCTCGCGCATGATGCGCTGTGCGATGTTCGTGAAACTGATGATGCTCGGCGCGTTGAGTTCGACGCACGCGTCGCCGACGCGAGCGTCCGCCTTGACTCGGTCTCTCGCGTACTCGACGTCGAGCTTGAAAGCGCCGACGTCCTCGCTCGATACGTTCACCAATCGAACGCATCGATCGGATTCGCCGCATCTTGACACGGTGAAGTCCATCGCGTTCACGTTGAACGCGGCGACGCATGCGTTGTCGCCGGCGGCGCTCGCGGTGGCGACGACGTCGGTGAGCGCGAGACACGCCTCGTCTTCATCCCTGGCGATCAACCTGACGGTTTTCAGCGTCACTTGAACGTTCGGAACCGACGGGGTGGTTTTCGTCGCATCGTTCGCACTCACGTCCGAGCGAAACTCGCTCGAAGGAAATGTCAAATCCGGGATGGATGCCATCATCGCGAACGTTCGCCGAACGACATCCGGTGTCATCTCGGCGCCGAGCGCGCCCATGTTCACGTCGGTCGCGCTCGCCGCGACGACCGAGTTTTTCACGTGAACGTCTTCGAGCCAAGAGACGCACGTCGTGGATTCCGCACTCACCACGGATACGAGCACCTGCGGCAACTCCAACTCGACGCCCGACGCGTTTCCGCGGATTTCAACGGCGCGCGTCGTCACCGCGACGGCGTTTTCGTCGCGGCGTTCATCGAACAATTTGAACGACATCGGCTCGATGGCGCCGCGCAAGAACACCAGAGGCGAATCTTCGATTTCGAACGCCTGTAACCGATCCCACGAGCGGGCGAAGCGTTCGTTGATAGACGTCTCGCTCGGCGCGCTCGAATGGAGTTGACATCCGGAAAACGAGGACGCGCCTAGCGCGCGACGAAGGAACACGTCGGCGAAATTGAGCATGTCGCGCGTGATTCTCGCGTCGATGGACGCCACGTCGATCGAACCGGCGATGCGTGAGCACACGTGCGCTTTCAGGAAAGCTTCAGCCGAACAGCTCATCACGTCTGTCTCCTCCGCGCCGGAGACAACGTGCGCGCCGGAGACGACGCCGATGGTTGATTTCATTCGCCATTCGTTGATAGTCTTCTTGAACTCGACCGCCGAGTCGGCGATCGAGTAACGTAGACTGTCACTTCCGTTTCGCAGACTCAGTCCGAGCTCACCCGATTTAAACCTGACGCCGAAGTCGTCGACGTCCAGCAGCGATGGCGGCGGATTTTCGGCAGTCGCGCCCGACGCGGGCATCGCGTCGGCAAATGTTTTTAGCGCATGCATCAAAGCGGCGACGCTTTCCGGTGTCAGAGTGAGCTCGACGGAATTGAGGTCGATCATCGTCGAGTCCGAATCGAACATCGTCTGCAGATTTACCAACGACAGATTCATATCGGCGACGATCGGTATCGGTGCGTTGGCGGCGGTCAGCCACGCCCCATCGACGTGGACGAAATTACGGCTGCACAGAATGTGTTTCGTCAACTTCTCGAGCGCTTCCCACGATTCGCTCCCATCGCGCGCGTTGGCGAGCATCGTGTCTGACTCGGCGACGAGTCTATCGTACGCGTCCTCTCGCGAACGCGCGCCGTTCTCCTGACAAACGACGAGTCTGTTTACGCCGAACGCCAACATCGCCGAGCTCTCCATAGAGTGTTTCGACGATGCGTCGTGCGCGGGCACTAAGAACAGAGGTGAATCGACCTCGAGCAAGAGTGGACTGGTTTGCATGTCGCGGCCGAGAAGCTTGACGATTTCCATCCGGCAGCGCGGCGAGCGATGGTTCAAGCCGAGCACAGATCGCGTCCATTTCGTGATGAACGGAGTCTCCAGCGCCTCGACGAACGGCAAACACGTCTTCACCGTGGACGGATACACGGTGATGACGCATGGATTCACTTTGACGTGCGCGCTCAGCGGCACGTCCAAGGTTGGACACGCGTCGGGATTCACTTTGATCGTCGCAAACGAACGCTCGCCATCCATGTGAGACTGGATCAGTTTACCTCCATCGCCACTCAAATCGTCAGCGAGTAGCTCATTGATCTCGACGATCGTCTCGCTCACCACGCCGTCGGAATCCGGTACGACGGGCGCGTGCGTAACCGAAATACCTCTCGCCGCAAACTTCAACTCGTTCCCGGACTCTCCTCGCGCCGTGAAACACGTTCCTGGGATTCGCACTTCAATCGCCGGGTCAAAGTCTCCGTCCTCCTCACGTGCGCTCGAATTAGCGTACTTGACGTACCCGTACGCGCGAGCGATGTACCCGGTGCTCTTGGCGTACAGATAACTCGTGAGACTGTTGGACGTCGTCGGTCTCATCGGTCTGGGCGTCTCGTATCTGAATCCTTCATCACTCACACCCGTTTCTGAAACATCCGCCGCGCTGTACGCTGCGTTGAACGTCGGGAACATTCCAAATTCATCATCCGCGAGTTCCTGACGTCTCTTTGCCTTGTGATCGGCTAACGATTTGATCAGGTCGATGTCGTCTGCGGTGAGGCTCGACTCGAATGCCCGCAGGTGCGCCGGAGTCGGTATCTTGTTACCCAGAGCTCGTTCGATGTATACATCCACGTACGATTCTGATAGTGCGCGAGCATGCCGCAGTTGTCTCAAGAATCGCTCGCGTCTGTGCTTGCCTCTGGGTACCGTCGCTCGCACCGCGTATCGCCACCACTCGATGGGAGCTTTACTCGAAGGTCTAATTTCACCGTGCGCTCTCCTCTTCGACCACATCACGATCTCGTCGCGCACGGTGTTGATGATTTTGAGCTGCCTCGCGCTCACGCTCATCGCTACCACATCCTTTACCTCCACGTTCATCACATACTTGGACGCGTTTGGATACGCGTATCGCGCGCGTCCCGCGCGCCGACGCAAACGCGCCTCCATCCTCACGCGCGCGCTCGGTCCGATCACATCGCGCTCCGCGGATTCTCCATCGTCGACGATGATGGACAGCCCGTCCATCTCGATACTCTTCGTCGTTCGACCGCTAAAAGAAACTTCGTCGGCGTCCGTCTTGGCTCGCTTTCGCGCCGACGAGGTCTCGTCGACGTCGACATCCTCCTCGTCCTCCTCGCCCTCGTCCTCTCGTCGAGCGCCCGACGTCGAGGCGACGCTCTTGATCGTAAAACTCTCGAAACTCGCGCGCATCCCCGCGGCCGTCGTCGATCTATTCCCCGAACCGTTCGAGACGACGAATCGCGCGCTCGCCCTCCGAAACTCCACCCGCAATCTCTCTAACACACCCGCGAGCAACGTCCACGACGATTCCGACGCCGCCGACCACGCGGACGACACCACGGCGTCCGCGATCTGTTCCATCATCTCCTCTCGCGCGTCTCGACGCCTCAGCAAATCTTCAAAGTCGACGCTCGCGTCGGTCGAGTCGGAGTCGTCCAAAGACTCGAGCTCGATTTCCACCCCTTCGATCGTCGCGCGCAGCGGATCTCGACCGAAAACGGCGTACTTCAGATCCAACGCGTCCACGCGCACGCGCACGACGCGGCACGGGAGCGCTAACTCGTCCAACGCGTCGACGTTGACGGTGAAATTGGACAATGTGAGCTTGCGGCTCAACAACCCGATGCGCAACGTCTCGGCGCTGATGCCGTCGACGTATCGACTGAACAGGCGGGAGAGCACGGGGGCGAGGATCGTGTGGAGACCGATCATCGTTCTCGCCGCGCGGAGGACCGAGCCTCCGCTCGCCGCGAGCGTCCGCGTCTGGGGACGCATTGATTGATTGATTGATTGATTACTCAGAGACGAAGGCGAGGGAATACGACGTATGATTACATGCGCGAGTGATACCGCGTTCTCTTGATTGGTGAATGGACGGATGGCGATCACACGGGCGCGGGCACGGCGTCCGGCGCGCGTTCGCCGTCGGCGTCGTCTCCCGGAGCGAGCTGCTCGTCGATGTCTCTGTCCGACACCGGCGGCGGACTCTTACCCTTGGCGACGTCGTACCCTTTTCGTCGCTCGCGAGGCACCGGTCCGACGGAGATGATGCTGAATTCCGCGTTTAAGACGTCGTATCGAGACGTGGTCAACATGCGATTCGCGAAGGCGGCGGCGCTGAGACGTTTGGTGTAATCCGGCCCCATGGTATCGCCGTTCTTCACCTCCACGTCTTGCATGCGCACGTCGAACGCGTTATCGACCAGCGTGAGCGCGTAATCGGCGTACACGACTGTCGTCGGTCCGTTTCCTCGTAACTCGCCCGTGCGAACGACGGTGTACGTCCATCCGTCGGCGACGCCGCCCGCCTTGACCGTCTTCGCCGCGCGCGCGCGAACCGCCTCTTCAGCCTCCCACGCGTCGGTCAACGGCGCGCCCCCGCGAAACGTCTTTCGATTCATATACTTCCACGGATCCCCGGCGTCGCGTCGCTCGACGCCGACTCTCGACAACAGCACGACCCGTCGCAACCGAGGCGCGTCTCCCGCGTCCACGCGCTTCATCGTCGCCTCCACCGTCGCCCGCAGTTTTTTAGGCGTCTCCTCCGCGAACACGACGCACGTCGCCTCTCGCAGCACCGCGCGCATCGCCTCCTCGTCCTCGCCGATCGGTTCCACGCCCGCGTCGCGAAGCACGTCCAGGGTGCCGGCGTTCGGATACACCAATTCCTTCGATCGCACGTCGCGCGGATTCTTCACCCCCTCGAACGCCTCGCGCGGAAGACTGGCGACGACGCGCGCGCCCGCTGATTTCTCATTCTCTCGCAATCGCACCGCCGAGCACTGCGCCAGACGCTCGAGCGCGCCCGTGACGATCACGGTGTCATCATCGCTCAGCGCGCGATTTGCCAGACGCGCGCCGCGAGACGACGACGACGTCGGTCGAGAGACGCGCGAGACGAGTCCATCGCGCGTCGCGCGCGCGCGCGTTCGAGACGACGCGACGACGACCGCGGACGGCGACGCGGACGCGGTGCCGCACATGACGGCGCGCGCGGTGAAATGACGCCCCGACGGTTGATTCTCGATGTCGTCGCGCCGCGCGGTGTGCCGTCCACCGCGCGCGCGTCCACGTCGGCGCGCGCGTCGTGCGTGGTTTCTGCCGTCCCGCGCGCGTGTCCGCACTTCCCCGCGTGCTCGGGGTGCGTCACCGCGCTCGACGCCGTCGACGCGCTCGACCCACCGGTGCTCGAGGCTGTGCGGGAATACTTTGGCGACGACGCGCACGAGACGTTTCGAGGGCGCGCGACGCGGTGGAGATGTAAGGCGAAACTCGCGGCGAGGGCGGAGACGTCGAGCGGACGCGTCGCGCTGGGATTGTTCAAGAGAGGCACCCACGAGCTCGCGCCGACGGAGACGTGCCCGGTGTCGCACGTCGGCGTCGAGCGGGCGGCGGCGACGACGCGCGCGACGTGCGATGCGTTGGGAGTGACGCCGTACGATGAATCCACGGGGAAGGGTGAGTTGCGATACGTGCAGACGGTGATGTGCAGCGATGAGGCGGTGGATCCTGGAATGGATGAAGACGCGCGCGCGGCGATTTCGCTAGTCTTCAACGCGAACACGTTGACGCGGCGCCACGAAGAGATATGTATGGACATCGCGAGACGGGGAGGGGATTTCGTGCGAGGGGTGAGCGTGAATTTACAAGACGCGCGATCGAACGTCATCTTTAATCACGCCGGATGGGTGCACGTGTACGGAGAATACATGACGTTTCTGCGCACGCCGAGCGGACAGCGCGTCTACTACCTGCCTGGAAGTTTCATGCAAGCCAATCCCGAGGCGTACGGGGAACTCCTCAGACGCATGCCTCGACACGTGCCGAGAGGGTCGAGGGTGGTGGAGATGTTTTCGGGCGTGGG
>MDTE01059303.1_pt1 | contig 54709 bp, 43 predicted proteins | sample 811231 | NCBI WGS metagenome assembly MDTE01 (sample SAMN05326651, study PRJNA326480) | marine metagenome | isolation source: seawater | place: Indian Ocean: Red Sea | collected 2010 | reverse complement strand
GTTGCTGTTATTCCAAATTGTATAAAAAATAATTATTCAAAATATGCTTTAATGGATAAAAATTATTTAAGAAGTATTTCTGGATTAAAAAAATTAGGAATAAATAAAAATGATAAGGTTTTGCTTTATTTAGGAAGATTTCATGAAGGGAAGAATATAGAGCTTTTACTTGAGGTTTGGTTCCAATTAAATCATTATGTTAAACAAAAATCATGGCATTTTGTTATTGTTGGAGATGGTGAAATAAAGAATAAAATAATTTCATTAAAATCAAAATATCCTGATATGCAATATAACTGGCATATTCTTGACCCAAAATTTGGAAAAGAAAAATTCCTTACTTATTACTCATCTGATGCTTTTATTCTTTGTTCAGATTCAGAGGGATTGCCTATGTCTCCTCTGGAGGCTATGAGTACAGGATTATATTGTTTACTTACTAGTGAGTGTAATCTTAATGATTTTATAGAAAAAAAATTAGCATTATTAATTTCAAAAGATAAATCGAAATTGAAAGAATCTCTAATATCACTTTTTAATCAGGATTCTTTTGAAAGAGAAAAATTAAATAAGAAAATTATAGAAAACTTACAAAACAATTATTCTCAATTAAAAATTGGTAATCAATATTTTGAATTATATAATTGGATTTTAAATAATAAAGATAAACCAAATTTTGTATTTTAATTTATAAATGAATTTATCCATAACTGGAAATTATTTAAAAATAGTTACACCTCTAAAGAGAACTAAAAGTATTTTTGCTTTATCTATATTTGGATTGATAATTGGTTTATTTAATATATTTCAGGCAAATTCAATTTATAGCCAAAAACTTAGTCTTATTACTTTTATATGGTATTGCTTTTCTTATTTATTTGTTTTTCTTATTATTGACGATATTAGTTTGTTTTTAAAGATAAGATTTTTTTTAATTTCTATCTTATCTTTTATCGAAGCTATCTTTTTAAGTTTTAATATTAATATTCATTTAGCACCTATGGCTTCATGGTTAATAACAAATGATATGAGATTTGTTTTTATTACGGCAGGAATAATAGCTTCATCTAGTACTTTAATTGGCTGGATATTGCCCTATTTGATAAGGATAAGAATTCCAAGATATAGAATTAAATATTACTTGTCACCAATTTTAGTAAGTTATATATGTTTATTTTTGGGTATTTTATATTTTATTTCTCAAGGAGGTTTCCTAACCCAAAATAATATTTATGGATCTAAAAACTCTTTTGATATAGGTTTATCTGTTTTAAATATATTTCAGGCTTTTTGCTTATCTTATATTTTAGTTTTTCCAGCGTCTTTTAAAGATAAAAGGAATAGCCTTTACATAACTTTTATAAGCTTTATATTAGGTCCTTTAGGAGGTTCAAGGGCAGACTTTGTGATCCCAATTTTTTTGTTATTTTATATACTTTATAAATTAACGAATAATAAATCAAATGTAAAAGAAAAAAAAACTATATATAAAATCTTATTAAAATCTATATTTCTATTTTTTTCATTATTTATTATTTATTTTATTTTGATTTTTGTATCAGTTTATCGAGCCAACCCAAATATAGTTGATACATTCTTTAAATTATTTGGTCAAAATCCTTTAGAGTTTTTATTTCAAGAACAATTTTTAAAAGGTGATTTGAGAAATATTGGTTCTGGCTTATACATTATCAATTTTGAAACAGGAGGATTAATTGCTAATACTTTTTATGGAGGACTAATTACTAAACCTTTCGAAAATTATCCTGAATTAGGAATATCTAGTTATTTAAATTGGTTTAATAATATCTTGCCCAGATTCTTTGGTTTTTCAAGAGTTGCAGGCTTGGAATATTTTTTAAATCCTTATGTTGATGATTTTTCATTAAATATTATTTCTATGACAAAAGGAGGAGTTCATGAAATAACAGAAGCATTTCTTAATTTTGGTTATTTTGGTACCTTTGTAGTTCCTTTAATATGGTCAACTCTTTTTTCGACTTTTGAGAAAAATATTATAAAAACAAAAGAACTATATAAAAGTAAGAAAGTAATTATAGATTTTTATGCATTTATTTCAGTTGTCTTTTTAATAATGTCATTTAGAGGAATTTTTTATCAAAATTTTACTTACTTTAGAGCAATAACAATAATAATTTTGATGGTTCCTTTTATCAAAAGATTTCAGAATGAATCATTTTAAATTAAGTTTTCATTCTTTAAAAATATTTTTTTTGATAAGTATCCCTTTTTGTATTTTTCTTCCAATTAGAAGTAATGAAATCCTTCGATTTATAACTTTTAAAGAAATGAATAATTTATTTATTTTTAATAAACTTTATTGCTCAAAACCAATAGGTTTATGGATCATAAAAGATAATCTACCAAATTTGTTAAATCAAAATATTTTAATTCTAAGGATTTTGGGCTCTTTTCTTTCTTTATGTGTGATCTATTGTATTTTGTATATTTTTAAGAATTATTTGAGAGAAAATGCTTTCCAAAAATCTTTATCATTTTTCTTTTTATCACCACTATCAATTATTGCTTTTAGTCATTTTACCCTTGATTGCTATTTGACTATTTTATTGTTTTTGGCTTCTGCTTTTTATTTTAGATATTTGCTTGACAAAAATAGGGTTTTCTTTGTATTTTCATTATTTTTTTTATTTTTATCCTTTTACATAAAAGGACCACTTTATCCTATCTGCTATTTTCTAATAAGTTTTTTTGTTATAAATACTTTATTAAAAAATAATTTAAATCTTGGAAAAATAAATAATTTAATTCAATTATTATCAATTTTAGGAATATTTTTATTCTTTTATATTGCTAATCCTGAGCAATGTTTTACAAATAAAATATCTTTAAATGAATTCATAATTAGGTTTTTAAATCCACAAACGATTTATTTATTTATTTATGTAAGAATTAGATTAATTATACTAATTTTGTTGCAAATTATTTTTATAAATTACTTTTTTCGTGAGGATTTTTTCTTTAAGAATTATTTTTCAATACTAAAAATGGATATTATTCAATTTTATAATCATAAATATTTTCCAAAAATCTTTTTTATATTTTCTATGATTTTAATGTTTTTTATTCCAGGATTTCAGATCCAGTACAGTTACCCTTTTATTATGTTATACACTTTCTTGGAATTTATAATTGCGAAAAAGATTGTTTTGCTAAATTATAAAGTAAATTGAAATATTCATGAAGAAATTAAAATTAGTCAAAGCAATAAGCAATTTTAAGCAATATTCTGCATATAAAAAATTGTTATTAGATAATAATTTTTCAGAAAGTCTTAATAATAAGAAACCTAAATTTAAAAAGATTTTTATTGATCCTTCAGAAATATTACTTATATGTAGTTCTGGTTCATGGCATAAGTCTTTAATAAAATCTTTTCAAGCTGTTTTTGGTTCGAATTTGAATCATTTTGACTATAGGTTATTTAATATTACTCCGTATAATCTTTATTCAAATTTTGGCTATCAATTTCGAAATAAAGTTGAATTTTTAGTTGAAAAAATAATTAATGAAAAAAATATAAAACTACTTGGAGGTTATTTTGATGGTTTCTTAATAAGACCTTCTTTCCTTTTAAAATTAAAAAATAAATACCACTTAAGAACCTTTAATATATCTTTTGATGATAGACAGTCTTGGCAAAATAGAGTATTTGAATTTCAAAATTCTTATAGAAATTTGAGAGATATTACAAAGCATATAGATTATTTTTTTACCTCAAGTAAAATAACATTAAATTGGCATTTGGTCGAAAATGGTAATCCTATTTATTTACCCGAAGGAGGAGATTCAGATATTTACAAATATTTACCCTATAAAAAAAGAGAAAAATTAGTTTTCTTTGGAAGTAATTATGGTAACAGAGAAAAGATTATTAATTATTTAAAAAATTGTGGAATTAACGTTGAGTGCTATGGAATAGGATGGGGAAAAAGAGGAAATTTAAATGAAAATGATATTTTAAAAGTATTAAGTAATGCTTATTGTGTATTGGGAGATGGTTATGTAGGTAATATGAGCATGATTACTACTTTAAAAGCTAGAGACTTTGAAATACCTATGACTTCAATACCTTATCTAACAAGTTATCATCATGAGTTAGCAGATATTTATGAAATTAATAAAGATATATGGTGTTACAATCACTATACTGAAATTCCATTGATCTTAGAAAAAATAAGAAACTTAGATTCAAAAGTTTTAAATAGACTTAAGGTTAACTCTGAAAAATTTAGAAAAAATAATTCTTGGGAATCCAGAATTTCAGAAATGAAAAAAACTATGAAAATAAAATTAAAAAAATGATAATTACCATAATCCATTCAAATTTCTATCCTCTTGGGGCCCAAAGAGCAGCAATAAGATTAGCTAATAATTTAGCTTTAAATGGATATGGTGTTAATTTCTTTGTTTTGAGTGATGAAGGTGTTTTAAAAAAAGAACTTAATTCTAAGATTAAAATTTTTAGCCCAAAACTAAATGTCAAAATAAAATATTTAGGAACCTTATTAAGATCTGCGTATTTTATTTATTTAATGTATCAAAAGAAATCAAAAAGGATAATATCTTTTACTCCATATTTAAATATTTTGGGAATTATTTTTAAATTATTTAAACCTAAAACTATATTAATTTGTCAGGAGAGAGCTTTATCTTCAGCATATCTAAATGATAAATATCAAATGTCAATTTTCGCATCATTACTACAAAAATTCTTTTATAAATATTTCTCTAGATTTGCATCGACCTGGGTCTTCTTATCTGAGGATCTTAAGACTGATTTTATCAATTTATTTAAATTAAAAATTAATACTTTTGTAATTTCTAATAGTTATGACCCAAGTTTAATTATTGAAAAATCAAAGATAAATCATGATAATGAAAAATTATTAAATGAAAAAAAATCTAAGTTTATTATTTCAGTTGTTGGCCGACTGGCAGATCAGAAAGATCCTTTCTTGGCATTAAGAACTATTTTAAAATTAAAAGAATTAAATTTAAATCTAGAATGTAATTTTATTGGCGATGGGGAACTTAGAGGTCAACTAGAAAGATTTATTGAAGAGAGAAATTTAAAAGAAATAGTTTTTTTTAAAGGTTATAAATCAAATCCAGAATTTTATATAAAACATTCAAATTTGGTCTTAATTACCTCAAGATATGAGGGAATTCCTAATGTATTATTGGAGTCAATTGCTTTGAATATACCAATAGTAACAACTTCTTTTATCTCAGGCCCTAAAGAGCTACTTTTAAAATATAATTACAATTACGTTAGTAGTGATAGAAATCCAGAAACTCTTTGCAACTTAATTTTAAAAATTAAAGAAGATAAAAAGGTTAAAGAATCTTTAAGTGTAATATCTAATAAATTATTAGAGGAGAATTCACAAAAGAAAATTTCTGAGAAATACTTAAATCTATTAATATAATGTGCGGATTTTTATTTACATCTGGTTACGATCTTGATTATCACAAGTCGCATCTAATTAAAATTTCACAAAGAGGCCAAGATTCAACTAGAACAACTCTAATAAATCAAGAATTAATTCTTTCTCATTCCTTACTTAGCATTTCCTCTGAATATAAACATATCCAGCCATACGCATTAACTCATAAAGTTTTTAAAAATCAAAAATTTAAATTAATGGGTAAAGAAGTTTTTATTGAAGATAGCGCTCATTTTGTATTCAATGGCGAAATATTTAACCTGGATGAATTAAAATTTTTAATAGAAAAATATTATTCTATAAAATTAGAATCAATTTACGAAGAACATATTATCTTAGCACTTGTACTATTACTTGATGATCAGGCTATTTTAAAAAAAATTAGGGGATTTTATTCGGCAACTATAATTTTCCCTACTATGAATTTATGTTTTTTATCAAGAGACATTAATGGATTAAAGCCTCTTTTCTACTCAATAAATTCAAATAAAATATCTATTTCATCTATATTTTTGAATGATAATATTTACAATTTAAATTATTTCTCTCAAATTTCAGGATCTTTATATATGAGCTATGGTTTTATTCCAAGTCCATATACTCTCTATAAAAATTCTTCAAAGGTAATGCCCGGTGAACAAATTCTTTTATCTTTAGATAAAAATGCAATTATTGCAAGAAATTTAATCAAAAGAGAAAATTCTTATTCTTATAACAAAATTTCTAAGGATCAAATAAATAATTCTTTTATTAAAGAGATTAAAGATTCTTTGTCAAAAAGGTTAATACATACAAATGATTTCTCAGTATGCTTAAGTGGTGGTTTGGATAGCTCCTTCTTGGCCTCTTTATTATCAGATAATTTATCAAGAGAAAAATTAAAGTCTTTTACTATTGATATAAAGGGTAATAAAGATATATTATTCGCAAATCAAGTTATTAATAAATTAGATTTGAATTCAAATATTCAAAAATTTTCTGACTCTACCTATGCAGAGGTTTTTAGTAAAGTAATAAACTCAATGACATGCCCTCTGGCAGATACTTCAATTTTCCCTACCTTTAAAGTTCTTGCAAATGCTTCCAATTTTTCAAGAGTATGCATTACAGGAGATGGTGCTGATGAATTAATGGGTGGTTATAGTACTTATTCAATTTTGTATAAGTTAAATTATTTAAAATATTTTCTGAGTTTATCTTCTAAGCTTGGATTCTCGAAAGCTATTAGATTATATGATTTATATAAATCTCCTCAAAATTTTTACAGTTCAGAATTTGAATCTCCAGAGGTAATAAATTGGAAAGAAAAACATTTTCTAGATATTTATAATAGTTTTCAAATAAGTGACTCAATTTCAAGAAAAATAAAGTCTTTGATGTTATTTGATAGTTCTAAGATGTTACTCGTTGATAATTTCTTGGCTAAGATTGATATTTGTTCTGTAAATAATAATATTGAATGTAGAAATCCTTTTCTTGATTCTAAATTTATAAACTTTTGTAATTCAATTCCTCTTAATTATTTGCTTAATATGGATGGAGGTAAATTACCTATAAGAAATTACCTAAAGAAAAATTTTGGTAATAAATTTGTTCAAAGGAAAAAAGAAGGATTTGCCCCAAAATTACATTCTATATATAGAAAAAATATAAAAATTGAAAATGAAGTGCTAGATCTATTAGTGGAAATTTTTCCTGATATAGTAAAAAGATATTTAAAAATTAATAAAAATTCTTTTTTAAGTCCTATATATAAAGAAAGGCTAATTATATTAGGTTGTTATTTAAATAATGATATTTTAAATAAGTTTCAAAACGAATATTTAAATCACTATGCATAATAAATTTTCAATATCAATATGTATACCTAATTATGAAAGGTTATCGCAATTATTAGAATTGATAAGATCCATAAGTTTGGCGTCTGAAAAGCTTAATGGAGATTATGAAATAATAGTTTCAGATAACTTTAGTCCTAATCAAGATCAAATTAAAAAAGAAATTTATAATTTAAATAACAAGATTAATATTCCTATTGTACTATATTTAAATTCTGAAAATCTTGGTTACGATGCTAATCTAAGAAATCTTATTGGTAAAGCCAAAAAAAAATATATCGTTTTATTCGGTAATGATGATTTGATGCCTAGTAATTTTTTTGTCGATGTTAATTATTTATTGAATAAATTTAATAACCCAAAAGCTATTATAAGAAGTTATGCAACCTTTAAAAAAAATATAAATAATATCGAATCAAAATTTATATATACTCCAAACGATATTTTGTTAGAACCATGTCCAAAGTCATTGGAGTTTATATTTAAGAGAACAGTTGTAATAAGTGGACTAGTAATTGAAAAAAATTTAGCTCAAAAATTTACTGAAAATAAATATGATGGATTATTACTTTTTCAAGTTTATTTAATCTCTAAAATAGCTTTGTTAGGAAATATTTGCATTACTAATAAGATTCTTTCATATTATCGCTTGGATGGAGTACCACAATTTGGAAAATCTAAGCTCGAAAAAAATCATGATTATGCTGCAAGACCAATGAAATCATCATTATCTTTTATTAAGGGATTACTAAGAATTGCTAAAGATGTTTCGCCTAATATTTATACATATAAAAGGATATTATGCGATATCTCCAAATACTCCTATCCGATACTAACTATTCAAAATAATTTGAAATTTAGAAAAAGAATTGAATATTGTAGATTATTATCAGAGATGGGATTATCTTGCACAATTTATTTTTATTTATATGCATTAATTTATGTATTAAATTTAACTTCACTATTTGATTTTTTTATTCAAAGATTAAAAAAATTACTTGGTTATACTCCAAAGCTTTTATGAAAATATTAATAATTGGTGAATGGCATTCAGTAGTTCATGAAGAACAACTTTTTAGAAATTTCAAAAGCAGAAATATTGATGTTTTTAATTTCAAAACTTATAAATATTTTTCATCACAAAATAGAATAATTAAAAAATTTTTAAGAGGTTTAGATAAATATTCTTTTGGATTAATTATTAACAAAATCAATAAGGATCTAATTGATTGTGTTTACAAATTGGAACCTGATCTGCTTTTTTTTTATAGGCCAAGGCATATTTTTCAATCAACAATGATTAAAATAAAAGAATTTAGTAATTCAAAGATCTTCATATACAATAATGATTCACCCTTTAGTAATAAGTATTCAAGATATTTTTGGCGAAGGTATTTCAAGATGTTGAGATATTCAGATATAGTTCTTTCTTATAGACCTGCAGATATAATTGACTATAAAAAGATTGGTATTAATTCTGAATTATTTCTACCTTGGTATGATCCTGTTTTATTTAAGGATATTCCTAATACCTCTCATTTTTCAAGAAAAGATGAGTTTCTTTTTGTTGGTCATGCAGAAGATGATTTGAGAATTCCCATTCTTACTCACATATCAAGTAATCTAAAGCTTTATGGGCCATTAAAAGATTGGTCTAAAAAATATATTTGTTCAGAACTTAAATCAATTGTTAATAAGCCAATTTGGGGATATGATTACTATAAAAAGTTATGCGAACATAAAATTGCTCTTTGTTTTTTATCTAAATTAAATAATGACGTTTATACAAGAAGATGCTTTGAGATCCCAGCTGCTGGTACTATGCTTTTTTCAGAATATTCAGAAGAATTAAATAATATTTTCGGAGATATGAAAGGTGCGGTTTTTTTTAAAGATTTTGAGGAATTTAAGTATAAATTACAAATTTTGAAGGAAAATCCTAATGCTATTATTAAAATCGCGAAAATTGGGAAAGAAATTGTATTAAAAAACAAATTTGATGTATCTTCTAGAGTTGATAAAATAATTAGTTTAAGTGAGAGAAAATAAAGTGTTTTTTATATAGGTGCATTGAATTCTTTTAAAATTTAATTTTTAAAGTATATTTTATTTTTTATCTTTAGATAAAATATTAATTTGTCTTTTTAAATATTTACACTGTTTGCTTTAAAATAACTATTAAATCCTATCCTTTGGTTTTAATTAAATGTTGTTTAATTATCTTTTAAATAATCATAATTTCCATAATTTTTTATTAAAAAAGGATGTAATTAAAATTTATGATGAGTTTTTTAAATATTAAAGAGTTATTTTTATGTCAATAATATTAGGTATAAATTCTTTTCATGCTGATTCGAGTGCTGCTTTACTTATCGATGGCAAAATTATTTCTGCCGTGGAGGAAGAAAGATTTACAAGGCAAAAACATTGGGCTGGCTTTCCATCTAATTCTATAAAATGGTTGCTTAGCAATTCCAAAATTGAAATTTCTGATGTTGATGAAATTTGTATTAACACAAAACCTAACGCGCATTTCTTGAGAAAGATAATTTATTCATTAAAAAACAATCCTGATCCAAGATTTCTATACGAAAGGTACTTAAATAAACAAAAAAGAAAAAATATTATTAATTACATCGAAAAAATATTCCCTCAAGATAAAATCAAAGCCAACCTTAATTTTGTAGAACATCATTTGGCTCATTTAGCATCGGCATATTATTGTTCTAAATTTAATAATGCTGCTGTTTTGTCAATTGATGGATTTGGGGATTTTGCTAGCACTGCTTGGGGATTAGGTTCTTATAGCAATTTAAAAGTTGATAAACAATTATTTTTTCCTCATTCATTAGGAGTATTTTATACATCATTAACGCAATTCCTAGGCTTCCCTAATTATGGCGATGAATACAAAGTAATGGGATTGGCCCCATATGGGAGCAAAAAATATGTAAAAGAAGTTTCAAAATTAATAAATCTCGAGGATAATGGAAAATTTACTTTAAATCTTAAGTTTTTCCTGCATGCAAAACAAAAAATTCCTTATCAATGGGAAAATGGAGTCCCAATTATTGGTAAACACTATTCAGAAGAATTAATTGAATTACTTGGATCAGAAAGAAAGAAAGATGAAAAATTATCGCAAAAACATATCGATATTGCCCACTCTACTCAATTTGTTTATGAAAAAACATTAAATCATATCTTAGGACATATCTCTAAAAAATATGATACATATAATTTGGCTATAGCTGGCGGCTGTGCTGCAAATTCTGTAGCTAATGGGAAAATAACCAGAAATACTTCTTTTAAGAAAATATATATACAGTCTGCAGCAGGAGATGCTGGGGGCGCATTAGGTGCGGCACTCTATAAGTGGTATGAGCATAATCCTCGAAATGTTTATGAGTTAATGTCACCTTATTTAGGATCATCTTTTTCTGTCAATGATATTGATAAAACAATTAGAGAAAAAGGATTTCTTGAAGGAGATATGAAGGAAAGGTTCATAATAAATAAAATAGGAGATGATTTAAAAGATTTAAATCATCTAATTGATAAAGTTTCTGATTTTATTATTGATGGATTAGTTGTTGGTTGGTTCCAAGGCAGGATGGAGTGGGGCCCTAGGGCACTTGGCAATAGATCAATTCTTGGTGATCCAAGAAGAAAAGATATGAAAGAGATTCTTAATAGGAAAATTAAGAAGAGGGAATCTTTTAGACCATTCGCACCTTCAGTACTTCACAAGGAAGTATTAAATTGGTTTGAATTCAATAAATATAGTGATGATGAAGTGCCATATATGATGAAAGTGCTTCCAATAAAGAAAGATAAAAGAGAATTAATACCTGCTGTTACTCATATAGATGGTTCAGGTAGGTTACAAACGGTAAAAGAAAAAGAAAATTATATATATTATTTACTCATTAATTCTTTCTTTAAAAAAACCGGCATTCCTATGTTACTGAACACATCTTTTAATGAGAACGAACCCGTTGTTAGGTCTCCATCTGAGGCATTAGATTGTTTTAAGCGTACAAATATGGATGTCATAGTTATGGGAGAAACAATAATTAAAAGAAAATCAAATTAATATGAGATTTTTAATTATTGTGCCAACTCTTAATTCTTATAGATTGTTGCCAAAATTAATTGATTCAATAAGAAAGCAAATTTTTAAAGAATGGAGAGTGATTTTTGTTGATGGCGATTCTGAAATTGAACATAAAAATTATCTTAGAAAAATATGTGATAAAGATCCTAGATTTAAATACATTAGTCAAAAGAAAGAAAGAAAAGGGATATATGGGGCAATGAATCAGGGTTTTAGTTATGTATTGCCTAATGAGTGGGCCCTTTTCCTAGGTTCAGATGACTGGTTAGCATTTGATGATGTTCTTTTAAAAATCAATAATATGAATAAAAAACCTAATTTTTATCATTTATTAATAGGAAATGCTGTTTATGTAGAAAATGATGATGTTTTATTAAGAAATAGTTTTTTTGATTTTTTTAGAACTTTTAAACTTTCTTTTCTTTTAGGTTCTTCTCCTGCCCATCAGGGAACTTTGTATTCATATTTATTAAATGAAAAAAAATATGATGAGAATTACAAATTAGCTGGAGACCTTGAGCACTTTTTGAGTATTAGTAAATTTAAAGGTCTTAATTTATTTATTACAAAACAAATAATTACCCATATGTCTAACGGAGGAGTAAGCCAAAAATATAATTTATTAAGGACAAAAGAGGTTATGAAAGCCTATATTAAACACTTTGGAATTATCTTTTTTGTACCTCTATTCTTTCGCTACTTAAAACGATTAATTTCCTTAATTAAGTAAAATTTTATGAATCTACATATTTTTGGGGCTTCTTCTTTAATAGGCGAAACCTTTATAGACTTAATGAATATGGAAGCACCAGAATTTCAAAAGGTTTTGTATTCAAGAAATAAAATAAATTTTATAAATTTTGATATTAAAAATTTGCAAGAATTTAAGAATTATAATTTTGGAAATAATTCTGTAATTGTAAGCTTTTGTCCAATTTGGGTTTTGATTGAATTTCTTAAATATTTGGATAATAATAATAAAAAATTTGCTAAACAAATAAAAAGCATAATAGCTTGTTCTTCAAGTTCTTCGTTAACAAAAAAATATGCATTTAGTAATTTTGATAGGCAATTAGCAACTAAATTAGAACTTTCTGAAAATTTACTTTTAGATATGTCTAGGAAAAATAATATATCTTGTGTTGTTTTACAACCAACTTTAATTTATGGAATATCTAAATCTTATACAGATCAGAATATTTATAAGATTATTCATTTAATGAGGAAATTTCCTTTAATAATTGTTCCTGATGAGGGTGGTATGAGACAACCTATTCATGCTTTAGAATTATCAAAGGTGGTGTTATTTTTTTTGAGAAAAACTTTAAATAGGAAAAATAAAACTTTAAAAAAATTACCATTAGGTGGCGATGAAGAATTATCTTATAAAGAATTATTGAAACGCATCAAAATCAATCTCCCTGTGAATGATAAAGCAAAAAAATGTTTAATATTGTCTCTTCCTCAGAAAATATTTATCATTATCATTTTCCCAGTTGCATTTATTTCAGCAAAAACATTTGAAGCTTTATTGAGAATTTCTTCAAATTTGTCAGGGTTCAATAAGGTAAAAAAAATATTGAAAATAAGACCTAATAAATTTCCTGCTCATAAGTTTTATTGAAATGATAATTTTTGGATTAGCTATATTTATGACTTGGAGTTTGACATATTTAACTCTGCCATGGCTTCGAAAATTTTACTTATCTATTCCTAATAAAAGAAGTTTGCATCATTTCCCAAAACCAAGTGGAGGAGGTATTTCTGTATTAATTATTTCAACCATATTGTTTTGCTTAAATGGAGATTATTTTGTTTTATTGTTTCTTCCTTTGTCCTTTTTAGGTTTTTTAGATGATAAGAAACATATCAAATCTTTAATAAGATTCTTTTTTCAACTTGCTACTTCTGCTGCAATAATTTATATCAATTCAAATAATCTTAGATGGATAATTTCTGAACATTTTATTTTATGCTTTTTTATATTTTTCTTTTTAATTTTCGTAAGTACCACTATTATTAATTTTATAAATTTTATGGATGGAGTTGATGGACTTGTACCATCATGTATGATTATCACTTTTGTCTTTGCGTCAATCTTTCTTGTAAATTCTTACTGGATAATTGTAGGTTCATTAATTGGATTTCTATATTACAATTGGCAACCATCTAAACTTTTTATTGGTGATATAGGTACAAATTTTATGAGCTGCCTTTTTATTCATTTGATATCTATGGGCGGATCATTTGAAAAATCTTTTGGGATTATACTAATTTTATTTCCTTTATTTTTAGATCCCTTAATTACTATTGTTAGAAGATCAATAAATAAGCAAAATATATTTTCTGCGCATAAACTTCATTTATATCAAAGAATTGTTCAAAAGGGATCTTCGCATGCAAAAGTTGCATACTTCTATTTATTAAGCTGCTTTTTATTATCATGTTCTTTTTTTTTATTAGGTATAAAGATACTAATTTTAGGTTGTTCAATTTTTGCAATTCTTTATTTTATTGTTGAAAATATTTATGCAGTATCTTTCAGGGAATCTATAGCAATTTCAAATTTTAAAGATAATTAGATTATTAATTTTTTTATAGATATTAATAAAAAAATAATAATAGATATAATTACAAATGAAAAAATTGTTAAAATATTTAAAAACTACTTTTTGTGATAAGCCTAAGTAATAAATTAATAAATTTCATTTATGCTATTCCTATTGAATTAAGAAGACTAGTACTTTTAGGAATTGATTTATTCAATATTATTTGTTGTTTATACATTGTAAGTATCCTGTTATCTAATTCTCCTATTATTTTTTCTGAAGATACTGGTTTTATTTTTTTTAATAGTGTTTTAGGTATTTTAATATTTTTATTTACTGGTCAATATAAAGGAATAACTAGATATGCTGGAAGCAGTTCTGTATATTATTTATTTTTTAGAAGTTTTTTATTTATATTTTTTTTTAATCTGAGTTATCTTTTTGTAAAAAAAGACATCTTTCCAATTAATTTTTCTTTTACTTATCTAATAACTCTAACTATATCTAATTCATTTATAAGGTTTGCTTTGCGTGATTTCTTATATTTGTTAAGTAGTAAGAATAAAGAAATTATTGCTATTTATGGAGCCAAGCAAGAGAGTATACAATTAGCATCTGCACTTAAATTTAATTCCAATTATCAAATAATATGCTTCATTGATAATCACAAATCTCTTGAAAATAGATATTTAAATTCTGTCCCTGTTTTATCAGAGGAAAATTTTAGAAGAAAATTTTCTAAAAAAGGTATTAAAAAAATATTAATTCCAGATATAATTTTTAAAAAATCAGAGAAGTTTTTACTAGTAAATAAATTTTCTAGATATGGTTTTAATGTAATAAGAGTACCAAGTTTGAGTAATGTTATATCAGGAGAAAGTCAAATAGACTCTCTCAGTCCAGTTTCAATTGATGAATTATTGGGAAGAGATATTGTTAAACCTAAGGATTCCCTTCTTTGGCCAGGAATAAAGAATCATTGTGTACTAATAACTGGAGCTGGCGGGTCTATCGGTTCTGAATTAACTAACTTGATTACTTCTTTAGATCCAAAAATGTTAATCATTTTAGATCAAAGTGAGTACAATCTATATCAAATAGATAAATTTATTAGATCAAAAAATAGACAAGTAAAAATAAAAAGTATTCTTGGATCTTGTATGGATAAAGTTTTACTTACAAATTTATTCAAAGAATATAAGATTGATGTTATTTATCATGCTGCTGCTTATAAACATGTTCATATTGTAGAAAAGAATCCCATATCAGGAATTTTAAATAATGTGTTTTCAACTCTTACAATATGTGAATTAGCTTTTCAATTCAACATAAAACAATTTGTTTTTATTTCGAGTGATAAAGCAGTAAGACCTACAAATATTATGGGAGCAACTAAAAGACTTTCAGAAATGATAGTGCAATCTTTAGCCGATAAAGTTAAAAAAGAAGAAAAAGTAACAATATTTTCAAGTGTAAGATTTGGAAATGTTTTAGGTTCCTCAGGATCAGTAATACCTCTATTCAAAGAACAAATTAAAAGTGGAGGTCCTCTTACAATAACTCATGAAGAAGTAACTAGATATTTTATGACTATAGAGGAAGCTGCCCAATTAGTAATTCAATCTTCAGTACTAGCAAAAGGTGGAGATGTTTTTATTTTAGACATGGGAAAGCCAATAAAGATTATTGATTTAGCAGAACAAATGATTCATTTAAGTGGATTTACTATTAAAGACAAGAATAATGTCAATGGAGAAATAGAAATAAAAATAACTGGGCTTAAAGATGGGGAAAAGTTATACGAGGAATTGTTAATTGGAGAATCTTCTGAATCGACAATACATCCACTTATCTTTAAAGCTAATGAAAAATTCATAAAATATCAATTGCTTAAACCAAAATTAGAAGAACTTTTTGATCAATTAAAAAAGAAAGATGTCTATAATACAAAAAAAATATTAAGAGAAATTGTGCCTGAATGGGTTCCTAGTTCTTAAACTATTTGTATTTTTAAGATTTATAAACTTAACTTTTTAAAAACATTTCCAATTTCATTATTTCTTTTTAAAATAAACTTTTCAATTTAAGAATCTATTTTATTCCGATTTTATTAAATTGACTTAATTTTTTTTTAAACTATTTAGTTATTATTATTTATCTAATAAAAAATGCAAGATGAATTGGCTATTGCCAATTAATTAAAAATATTAGTTCAACTTTTTTTGTAAATATGTTATTTAGTATTCATATTAAAATAGATTTTATATTTTGAAATTTTTTTTTAATTTTTAATAAATATCCATCCTATTATCGAATCTATATTCATATTATATTTGTTATCGTATTCTTTAAATAAATCTTCTTTTACACCTTCTGTAAAAATAAGTACTTGTTTTTCATATTTATCCAAAGGTGATAGTTTATCTGATATGGAGATTTTATAATTAGGAATAGATTTTTTAAAAAATTTGATTATGAATTTTTTATCAACTTCTTGAATCTCTCCATGAGTAACTATTTTTAGAGATTTTATATTGTCAAAATTTAAAAATATATCTGATAATTTAAATACTGAAGATTCTGATTTCTCTTTAGATTTTTTATCTATAATAAAAAGTAAAGGGTATGAAATTAATTTTTTCATTGTTCCGATTTCATAAACTAAACCAGTGGATCTATATTTTAAATAGGCTATTAGGAAACTTATCAAAAAACCTAAAAATGTATATCTAAAAACTATGAATTTTTTATTAGGTGCTACTGGAGTATCCGATAATGTTGGACTTGAAATTAATTCCCAAGGATTATTATTTTTTGCTTTTTGCAGTTTTAAAGCAATTAATTCTCTCTTAAGTATAGAATAAGTTTCTTCATTCCTTGAGGCATCTTGACCTAAATCTCTATATTTTAGAATTATTTCATTAGGCCTAGTAATTGATTCTTTAAGAGTTTTTATACGTTGGTTAAGGATTTTTACTTTTTTACTTTCCGGCTTAAAAAAACTTGAAGCTTCTATTAATTCGGACTCTAGTTCATTTAATTTTCTTTCATGAAATGAATATCTTTTTTTGAATTCATTCCTTTCAATTTGATCATCCGCAGTATTTATCCCGTCAATATTGCTTAGTCCATATTTTATGGCAAAAGATTGAAGTTTGTTTAATGATAAATCAGTTTTAGTTTTCATATTTTCAACTTGTTTTTCTAAATAATCTATTCCTTGATTAATACTTTTTTCTTGATTTTTCTTTGAGTAATTTCTGTAAACTTCTGCTATTTTATTGAGAACAGGTAATATTGTTGATTTGTTTTTATTTCTATAAATTACTGTTGATATTTTGGTACCTCTTTCTTGATTAATTTCAAAATTAGCTTTTCTCCAATCATTAAAACTAGAGTTTGTATTTTTACTTAATTCTTTTGAATAAATATAAACAGGCATTAGTACAGATGGACTTCTGAGAATTGCTAATTGTGTTTTCAAATCAGAAGATAAGTCTGATTTTAAACCTAATGATTCCGGAGAAATATTGCCAAGCAAATTGAGATTACCTCCTGCCTGTTTTTTAACAATATAAATATCAAATGTACCTTGCCAAATATGTTTTTGAAAGGATGCATAAATAATGCTTGATACAAATGCAACTGAAGTTAAAATGGCTATTAATTTTTTTTTTCTAAAAAGTATATTCTTAAATAATTCAAAATTTAGAAAATCTTCTTCCACAAAATTGTTAATATTTTGATCCATGAAACTCTAAATATTTAGCTTTGTCAATATCTTATATTATTGCATATTTTTGATACATAGAAGTAATAGATTATTATTTCAATAATTAAAAATTAGCTAAACATACTTATATCAAAAAATTTTAAAGATCGCTAATCTGTTTTATCAAAGAAGAATAAAATACTAATTATATTTAATCGCAGTAATTTTTTTGAATTATTATTGTTTATATGATTTAAAAAAAAAGTTCTCTACTAAAAGTGAAATCATCTTTTGTAATAGCAGAAATTCCTTATTAAAAAATAATTATTTCTGAAATTTATGTTCATCACAAATTGGCAATAAGTTTAAATCATTATTAATTAAAACCTTTCTTAATAAACATATCTGGATATATATTTTCTTAATTTACTCGACGCTAATTTCAAATTGATAAGTGCATACTCATCTCATTCTGAATGTAAAACTACCTAAATCTCATTTTTGAATGCTTTGTTAGTAATTTTTCCTTTAAGTAAAAGACACTTTTGATTTAAGGAGATCTTACAACAGCCCATACTTAACTAATTCATTCTGTAATTTTTATATTTTCAAAAGTTTTATTAGTTTAAAATTTCAAAATGAAGTATAGTTTTAAAATCTTAATCTTTAACTAGAAACCAAATGCTTACCAATAATAAGTTTTTAGTTACAGGAGCTGCTGGTTTTATTGGAGCAGCATTGGTAGAAAGGTTGATTAAAAGTGGAAACAAAGTAGTAGGGATTGACAATTTAAATAATTATTATGATCGATCCTTAAAATTTTCTAGACTAGAAAAATTAAAAAAAATTTCTAAAGAATCTTCTTCGCACTTTGAATTCAAACAATTATCTATTGAAGATAAAGATAGTTTGGATTTGGTTTTTAAATCGAATAAATTTGACATAGTAATTCATTTAGCTGCACAAGCAGGTGTAAGGTATTCAATAGAAAATCCTTATGCCTATTTTCAATCAAATTTACTCGGTTTTGGCAATATACTTGAAGCCATAAGAAATCATAGTTTTGTCAATAATTTTCTTTTCGCTTCAAGTAGCTCTGTTTATGGTGGAAATATTAATTTACCTTTTAATGAATGTGATTCTGTTGATCATCCAATAAGCCTTTATGCGGCCACTAAAAAAGCAAATGAGCTAATGGCCCATACTTATAGTCATTTATATGGAATCCCTTCAATTGGATTGAGATTTTTTACTGTTTATGGACCTTGGGGTAGACCTGATATGGCACCAATGATTTTTGCAAAAGCTATTCTGGAAAAGAAACCAATAAGGATATTTAACAATGGGTATATGTCTAGAGATTTTACTTTTATTGATGATGTAATAGAAAGTATTATGCGTTGCTGCTTAAAGAAAGCAGAAATTGATACAAATTTTGATAAGTCAAATCCTCTCCCTTCCTCTTCTTTTGCACCTTATAGAATTTTTAATATTGGTAATAGCAACCCTGTTAAATTAATGGATTTTATAGAGACTTTAGAATCTTCATTAGGTTTAAAAGCTATAAAAATCTTTGAAGAATTACAACCTGGAGATGTTGTAGATACTGAAGCTGATACTTCAAGGATTCAAAATTATATTGGATATAAACCAAAAACATCTCTTGTTGAAGGCGTCTCAAGCTTTGTGAATTGGTATAAAGATTATTATGGATTTAGTACTTGAACTAACAAACATACTAAAATTTAGTTTTTATAAAAGAATTTTTAACAATTAATTAGTAAATTAAGAAACTCCATCACCGATTCTCCATAGATTAAGGTTTGCCTTTTTTATCTTTTTTACATCTAATATTGATCTAGCATCAAAAATCCATGCGGGCTTTCTCAATTTTAAAGCAATGGAGTCCCAATCTAATCGCGAGTATTCATGCCATTCTGTTAATACAACAATTGCATCTGCATCCTCATAATTATCAATGTGATTGTCCATAAAGCACCATTCTCCCTCATAAAAACTAGAGTTTTCACTTTTTATTTTTATTTCGTAATTCTCAGCAATACCTAAATCTCGAGTAATTTGCTTTGATTCGACTTTAAAATCATGTATGAAAAGATTAGCTCCCTCTTCTAAAAGATCTTTACATATCTTTATTGCAGAAGATTCTCTAGTATCATTTGTATTGGCTTTAAATGCGAAACCTAAAATACAAATCTTCTTACCTGTTACAGTCCCAAAAAGCTTTTTAACAATTAAGTTTGAAATTCTATGTTGATGCCAATCATTTAGATTTACAACTCCCTCCCAAAATTCTGCAACTTCTCTTAGGCCGAAGTACGATGAAAGATAAACAAGATTTAGAATATCCTTTTTGAAGCAGCTGCCACCAAAACCAGGACCTGAATCTAAAAATTTTGATCCTATACGACTATCGGAACCTATAGCTCTTGCCACTTCCCTAACATCTGCTCCGGTAGCTTCGCATAAAGCACCAATTGAATTTATAGAGCTAACACGTTGAGCTAAGAAGGCATTAGCGGTAAGTTTTGCAAGTTCGCTACTCCATATATTTGTGTGTAAAATTTTTTCTTTGGAAACCCAATTTTCATATACATTACTTAATGCAGTTATTGCTTGATCATTCTCTCCACCAATGAGAACTCTATCGGGATTTTTTAGGTCATCTATTGCACTACCTTCAGCTAAAAATTCAGGGTTTGATAAAACATCGAATTTGGCAACTTCCTTTTTACTGTTGAATTTTTGTGATGACTCCAAAATTGTCTTTATTACTTCAGCTGTTTTAACTGGAAGCGTACTCTTCTCTACAACTATTGTGTATCCAACTGCAAATTGAGCTACTTGCCTAGCACACACCTCTACCCATTTAAGGTCACTAGCTTTACCAGCCCCAATACCTTTTCTTTTTGTAGGTGTGTTAACAGAAATGAAAATCATATCTGCTTGAGATATTTTTTCTTCAATATTTGTGGAAAAATATAAGTTTTTACCTCTACAATTTTTTATGATTTCTTTTAATCCTGGTTCATATATTGGTAAATCATCAAGATTCGGACTGTTCCATAAATTGATTCTTTCATTATTTATATCTACAACTTCAACTCTTATTTCAGGACATTCACTAGCTATTACTGACATTGTAGGTCCACCAACATATCCAGCTCCAATACAACAAATATTTTTAATTTCTAAATTCATTTATATTTTCAATATGGATCGATAATATAGAATTATAGTTCTTAACGTCTTTAAAAAAATTTTTTAGAGTGTTAATTTCTTTTTTGAAATAAATTTTTTTAATTTACTTTCGAATATTTCTCCTTAGAAATAAGGATGCAATCTTTTCAAAGACAGAATTGGATATGTATTTCTTAAAAAATATCCTAAAGGTATTCATTTTGAAATGTTTTTATCTACTATAGACTCTCGAGATATTATATTATTTACTATAAGTGACAAAGTTTTTAAATAATTAATTTTTTAAATTTATGAATTTTATAAATTGTAAATTAAGCAAATTATTTATAATATTTCTTTTTTGTTTATTTAGTTCTAGTTTTTATGGCGTAAAAACTGGTTATAGAAAAAATCATAATAGTGAAAATAAAAAAAACTTAATGCATGATAAAAAAAATTTGATTTATAGTTCTACTACTGATTTATTAGCTGAAATAAATTGGACTACAGTTAAAGAAAATAAAAGTGATAGCAAATCAAATTTCATTATTTGGGAAAAAGATAATACTGGTAAAAATTATATAGATATAATTGATACTTCATATAAAAAAAACAAAGATAATAAATTAAATCAATATAGTCTAAGTTCTCTAAATAGATCATTAATTTTTAATGATCATATCGTTGGACCAGATATTAGTTGGATTGTTCCGCCTGGATTTGGATGGAATAAAAAATATAAATTTGATTTCACTGCCAGAGGACATAATACAAGAATCCCTGATCCTATCAAAAAAAAATTTTTTGGATGGAATGATGGAGATGCAGTTGGATTATTCTCATATCAATTTTTACATTTAGAGAAATCTAGTTTTGGATTAAATTTTGGCGTTAGGAGCCTTTATGAAGGAGATGGTTCAGCAGGAGGTCAATCAGCTATTGGGGAAGGAAATTCTGCAGGTTTTAGATGGGACTATAGATTGTCAGAATCTTCTGGCTTTGCTTTTGGAGCGGAACAACTTGTTCATTTTGATAATACTACTGATTCGGGTAGAAATATTTACATAACTGCTTCAAAAGCCTGGTGGAGCGATGAATATGATGGGCATAAATTTTTTCCTTTGTACGTAGCAACTGCTGGTTTAGCTACTGGTAGAATGGCAGTTGGAACAATAAAAGGTTTTTGTAGCGATTTAATTGGAAGTTCTGGCACTGATTTGGTTAATTATCCATCACTTTGCTGGGCGCCTGTTTTTTCACTAGCAAGTGTATTTAACGAAAAACTATCTGCTTATTTTGAATATAACAGTAGGTTTTTTCTTATTGGTACATCATATGCTCCAGTTAGAAATATTCCATTGAGAGGTAACTTTGGGTTAATTCTTTCTGATCATGTTGATAATTATAAATTGCATTCTGGATCAGAAATGAATTGGGTGTTTAATTTAAGCCTTGGATTCTAAAAATTCTAGAAAAGAAATTATGATCTAAATTTGCTATATAGTTTATTTATTTAAAGAATAAAATAAAGATTAAAAAAGAAATAAGGGATTAATTTAATTAGTTTGCCTCTTTGAATATTTATTTTATTGAAGTTATTTAAAAAGTATTATTTTTTAATAGGAAGTTTGAAAATGATCATTAAAAATTATAGATTTTCTAAAAAAACCTTATATAAAAATATTAAAAATTTCAATTAACATTTATCTTTAAACTTAAATAAATAAATATTTGAATTTTCAAATTTTTTGTATGATTGGTTTATTTTTAAATTTAATTTTTCAAGACATTGATTTAATTTTCTATCAGAAAACCCACCTCTTCTTGAGTAATATTCATTTGTAAGCATCGTTTCATAGTCAATAACATAATCCATCTTAACTTTTTTAAGATAGGAGATTAAATCATCATTCTTTATATAAGGCGCTACAGCATTATTAACTAAGCCATCAATATTTACAATATCTCTTTCCGAAAAGAAACCTATTATCCCAGAATTCCATGATCCAATTGTGGAGTTTTTGAAATTGTTTTTTAAGAATTTTCCGGCAGCAAGCATTTCAGTTTGATTTGCATAAGGTCTATAGTTAAAAGATAAATATACTCCCGAAAAAATATTAATAATAACTACCAATGAAATAAAGTAACTAAATTTTAAAAGATTTAGATTGTTTTCTATAAAATTCAGGAAATAGCATGTAAATATAACTAGAGGCGTTAGGAATTGACTTATATACCAAGTCTGGATACCAGCTGAATTAAAGGAATAAAAAATACCAAAGCCTACTAAAGATAATACAACGGTTTGATTAAGTAAATTTTCATTGTCAAAATAATATTTTATAATTTTTGGTTTTTTCCCTTTTATTATTTTAAATATTAAGATTGCAAAAATTAAAAAGATTAATGCAAAAACAAAATAAGATTGATATTTGAAATTAAATAAAGAAATTGGAGTAGGCAAATTACCGCCTATTAATCTAAATATTGGCTCTTGAATATGACCAATTTTTGATGACCAATAGAACTTAATACTTGCACTATTCTGTAAAAAACTTTTTGTAAAAAAATAATTGTGAAGTGAGACTAAAGAGTAGCCTACTATAGTACCAAAAAATAGAGATTTAAAATCATAAGTTTCTTCTGCAATTCCTGGTTCATAATTTTTATATTTAAAAAATAATTTTAATTTTTTTCTAAGGTATATTGAGCTATAAAAAATTAAACTTAAAATAAGGAAATCAGTTCTAATACCAATTATAAAAATTCCAAGTAAGAATAATTTAAATGATAAAAAATGTTTTTTATTATTTAAAAAACTTTTTTCTTTTTTGAGTAAAGATTTATTTTCATTTTTAAAGAATATAAAAAATAATAATGAAGAAATAAAAATTACGAATCCTGATTCCATTCCAGCTGTTGATTGCAGAATTACATCTCGACTAAAAAATATTGCTGATGAGAGGATTGCATATTTATAACCAATTTTTTTTCTAATCAAATTGGAAGTTAAGTAGCAAGATAAAGATATCAAAAAACATGAGATTAAGGATATTAATAGATATGTAATCCGCCAGTTTTGACATCCTATGAATTTATTTAAAAATACTAATAGGTAACCATAAATGAGATGGAATCCACTGGTATTATTTAATCCATCAAAGGTCCAAGTATTCTTATTTATAAAATTGCATGATAATTTTAAGTAATAGAAACTATCGTCAGGGACGACCTTTATGAATTCCTCCAAAGGAGAATTAAATAATAATATTGCTCTTATAATTAGTAAAAAACCTAAAAAGATCGGAATAATTTTTATTTGATTAATCATTAGCTCTTTCTTATTCATTTCAAAAAGTTGCCTCAAAATTCAATATATAAAAATAAAAATTCATAATTAATTTTATATATTTGTATTACGCTTTTCAAAGTTTCATCCTTTTGAAAATTGATTCTGGAATTAATTTTATTAACTGAATTATGTATTTCCAGATTGGCTTTACGTATATAACATTTTTTTTATATTTGTAAGCTAGATATATAGCATTGGCAACCTTTTGTGAATTAGTAGTTAATTGCTTAGGTAAATTAATGTGTGAAGTCATTTTTGTTTCAACAAATCCAGGTTTTACAGTGATTACATTTACCCCATAAGGATGCATTCTATTTCTTAATCCTGAAAGGAATGCTGAAAATCCTGCTTTAGATGATCCATAAACATAGTTAGATGCTCTACCTCTATCACCCGCTACAGAACTTATACCAATTAAAGAACCTGAACCTCTTTCTTGAAAATGGTTTGCTAAGTATCCGAAAATACTAACTAAACCCTCAAAATTTGTTCTAATAATTTCTATTGATTGTGCTATATTTTTTTCGTTTTCTTTTTGTTCACCTAAAGTTCCGATAGCATAAATTGCAATATCAGGGATCTTTGGTAATAAGGAAACAAACTTTTCATGTGAGCTTAAATTTAATGCATCTAATTCATGAAAAGTAGCATCAACCCCATATCTAATTTTAATATCTGAGCAATCATTTTTCAGAGTATTTGAATTTCTTGCAGCAAGTTGAACATCACATCCTTCTTTTGCAAATCTATGAGCTATTGCAATTCCAATATCACTCTTCGCGCCTAACACTAATAAAGATTTATTTTTCATATTTCAAGTCTTTCAGATTGACAGGATCTGTAATATTTATTTAAATTATTTCTCCTAAATGATTTAAATTTTTTTATTCTAGTATCAGAATTTTCGAATACTTTCTTTTTCATTCTGCTGTCTTTAGCTAGATAAAACCTACCACCATATTTTATTGCAATCTCCTCTAAAGAATTCATTAATGATAAATTTTCTTTATTAATTGGAAAATCTAATGCCAATGAGTAACCTTCCATAGGGAAAGAGAAATAACTTTTATCTTTTCCAAATCTTTTTAGTACAGCTAAAAAAGAACTACTTTTAGAATTTGAAATAAAATCTAAAAGTTCAGTAATCCCTTCTCTAGAAAAAGATAAGGGAATAACACATTGAAATTGAGCAAATCCTCTAGAACCATAAATTTTATTCCAATTGAGAATTTTATCTAGAGGATAAAAATAAGTTTCCCAATCAACTATTTTTTTTCGGGTTGAAATCTTACTAATTAAAAAATAAAGTGAATTAAATATTTTTACACTTAAGTTGCTTAAAAAAAAGGGAGGGAGGAAAAATGGAATAGAGAACTTTTTCTTTTTTTGTATTTTAAATGGATTAAATTTATTAGAATCTCTTAGTTGTTCTATCTCGGTATGTTCACCTAACATTAATACAGAACGACCTAGACTAGGTCCTTTTGAATAACAATCAATCCAAGCTACTGAATATGTTGATTTAATATTAGATTCAAATAAATCAAAAGTTTGAATTATATTTTTGGCGACTAATTTCCTTTGATTAATCCATGCCGTTTTAATTGGTTTTAGAAAAAAGGCCACATTTAGAATTATCCCAGTCAAACCCATCCCGCCGATAGTCCAGAAAAATAACTCTTTATTTTCTTCTCTAGAGCATTTAATAATCCTTCCCTTATGGTCAATTATTTCTAGCCATTCTACATATTGACGAAAGGTGCCAAATTTATAATGATTTTTGCCATGAATATCTGCAGCCACCATTCCTCCCAGAGTTACATATTTAGTTCCTGGAGTGACAGGCGGAAACCACCCTTTTGGTATGAATGTATTTAGAATATCTTCCAATAAAACACCTGATTGAGCAATAACCAAACCACTTTTTTCATTAAAGCTTAAAAAACGATTAAAGTTTCTCATGTCAATTGTATTAAATTTATTTATTGCACTGTCACCATATGACCTGCCATTACCTCTTGCAATAAAAGAATTTGATGATATTGCGGTTCTTATTTCTTTAAGTGTTTTTGGTTTTTTCTTGTTTACTTTTACTCTAGGATATAAGCCCCAACCTGATATGATTTCAAACTTTTTCATCTTACTCTTTATTGAAGACATATCTTTTATCTAATCTATATTTTAATAGGTAACCTATTGTTAATCCAAATATAGCCCCAAGCTCACGCATATTTTCTTTTCTCCAAATTATCCAAAATATAGATTCTGTTCCCCAAAAAATAACTGTAGAAACAATGCCCATAATTGTGTATAAACGAAATTTTTCTCCTACATAAAAAAAATCTTTCTTTCTATCAAAAAATATATAACTTTTATCAAGAAAAAATTTTATTATCAAACCAATTAAAGTTCCGGATATAAGTGCTATAAAGAAAAATAAATTTGATTTATTAAATGATAGTATTAACCTCTGAGTTGAAAGATTGAAAAATGTTGCAAAAAAAGCAAATAAAATATATAAAATTACTTTTTTACCTTTTTTCATAAAATATTAGAAAAAATCAATAACAAAATAATCGATCCAAATATATAGTTGCTAACTCTATCTTTAAAAGCAAATATAATTGGATCATATTGCATTTCTCCTCGATCAGTTTTTAAGCAGACTCTAATAAACCAAAATAAAAAGAAGAAACACGATATCCAAAGAAATTTTGGATCAGAATATAAAACTAAAACCTTCGGAGAATTTAGGTAAAGAGATAGAACTAGTATTGATATTAATCCTGATGATATGCCTAATGTCCTAATAAAATCCAAGTCTCTAATACTGTAACCCCTATTTTCTATTCTATTTTTATCTCTATTAATTAAATCAATAAGTTCGCTCTGTCTCTTAATAGCTGCAAGTGATAAGAAAATAAATATAGAAAAAACTAACAACCAAAATGAAATATTCACATTAGTAGCAACACTCCCCGCTAATAACCTTAAAGTATATAGTCCCGAAAGAATAAAAATATCTACTAAAGCTTTTCTTTTAAGGTAAAAAGAATAAGAGAGAGTAATACAGTAATATGTTAGTAAAACTGCAACAAAAGATTTACTAACAGCAAAACCTATAGTTAACCCTAATAACAATAATAAAATTCCAAAAATAGAGCCTAAACCCAAAGGCAAACTTCCAGAGGCAAATGGCCGTTTGCACTTTATTGGATGATTTCTATCGGCTTTAATATCTAATAAATCATTTAATATATATACGCTTGATGCAGTTATACTAAAGGAAAAAAAACTCAAAAATGCATAAAAGAATGTAGTCTTATCAAAATCCTGCGCAGCAATTAAAGGTATAAATAATAAAATATTTTTGATCCATTGGTAAGGACGAATTTCTTGGAAAAAACTCGATAATAAGTCTCTTTTGTCTGTATCAACTAAATGAAAAGTATTAAAATTAATTAATTCACATTCCCTTTTTAATGATTTTCCGGCATTAAAAGTTATTGCTTTATTTGATATACCCCAAATTTTTATATCTTTTGAAGAATTCCCAATATAATCAAAATTTCTCTTTCCAAAAAATTTTTCATACATATTTTCTTTAGCTGACCCTTTAAAATTTATTAAAGATGAAGAGCAATAAACTTCATCAAATAAATTTAAATGTTCAGCAATTTTATTTACAATTTTATTGTCGATATCAGATAAAAGAGCAACTTTTCCTCCTTTTGCACGGTGATTAGAAATATATTCAATTACAGCGTTATTATATGGTAATGATTTGATATTTAATGAGGACGAATTTAATAATACTTTCCTTAGGTAATTTTTACCTTTAAAGGATGCTAATAATGCTTTGATTGGGATTAGTAAATCATTTGAAAATGAAGACCAAAAAGTCTCATAAAAAAGATTTGTTTTTATTAATGTTCCATCAAGGTCCACTGATAAAATTTTTAAATTTGTTTGCATTTAAAATTGATTAATATCGAGTCAAAAATAAATCTCTTTAATTATACTTCTGAAATTAAATTTAAATATAAGTATATAAAATTTTAAATTTTCCAGTAATTAAAAATCCTTTTATCCCATAAAAAAAACTTAGACTTATTAGAGTTATTTCAAAATTAAAGACTTAACTTTTTTTCTAAAAAATTTACGAACTTTTGATAAATTAATTCCTAAAAAAAAGTATAAAAATTTGTCAATTTTTTTACCCATTAGTACAAACAAAGAAAGTGGAGCAATTAAAAAACAAAGAATGCCAATCTCAATAAGTTTATGGAAAGGAAGTTGATGTATTTTTGTATTTGGATTACTAAAACCAATATTTTTTTGACCGGATCCTAGAAAATCTAATATTTTCAAATCATTTGGTATAAATGAGATGTCGATCAGTATCCTCTCGTTAGTACCATTCTTTTTATCACTTATTTGAAACCATAATGCATCTAGTTTTTCAATTTTTTCAGCAATATGACGATGATAAATACTTTGGTTAAATAAAACCATATCTCCTTTTTTAGCCTTAATCTTTTTAATTTTATTGTTTAATTTCCAACCCTCAATTTCATCTTTTTGGGGAACGGGGTATTTCTTCGTACTATCATGAAACATATTTTCTGCTACCCAAAAAGTACCTTCACAATCATCTTCTAAGTAAAGAATACAATTGATTCCTAATGAATTGTCAGCTTTAAAAGTTATTGGATGCACGTTGTCAGAATGCCATTCAAATAATGGATATTTTTTAGAAATTGAATAACTTCTTATGCATTTCAGTATTACTTCATCATTTACAAAACTTTTAGCTAATTTAATAAGTTCCTTTCTTGTTACAACATCAAATGCTTCTTTAGATAAAGTTAAAACATTGTTGTTAAATTTTGTACCACCTTGAAATGTAGGATAAGGTTGGTTTAAATTTACAGGAAATTTTGGGTAATTAAGAGTATTTTTTATTGCATCACAATCATTTTCTGAAGAGTAAGATTCAATAAACCCCCAGCCTTTCTTATTAATGTCATCTAATGTTTTTTTGAAATTATGGTTGAAATCCATAATTATTTTTATAAGATTCTTTTTTACACTTTAGAATATAATTAAATTTTATATGAAAATTTAACAAGATTATATTAATTTGAAAAAAATTAATTTGAAAACGATTTTAAAATATATATCTAATTTAGAGTATAATTTCAAAATTAGAATTTATTGATAAATTGAAAAAAATAGTTGTTACAGGTGGATTAGGCTTTATAGGTTATAATCTTATAAAAAAATATCTAAGTGATGAGTTTATAATCTATTCTATTGATTCTGAAGTTAGTGGTACGAAAAATAAACTTATCGAATCAAATCAATTAAAGTCTTTTAAGCTGGATTTATCCAATAAAAATAAAGTAGAGGAAATTATAAGTGAAAGTGACATAGTTATACATTTAGCTGCTAAAGGAAATGTTGTTGAATCTGTGGAAGAACCAATTATTAACTTTAATAATAATGTAGAAACAACTTTAAATCTCCTAGAGATTTTAAAAAGATCAGAGAATTGTAAGAAAATTATATTTTCCTCTACTGGTGGGGCTTTAATGGGAAATACAAAACCTCCTGTTAACGAAAATAGTTCTCCAAGGCCTATTTCACCATACGGAGCAAGCAAATTAGCTTGTGAAGGATATATAAATGCCTACTCAGAATGTTACGGTATTAAATCCATTATTTTTAGATTTGGAAATGTATATGGGCCAAATGGTTCTCATAAAAAAGGTGTAGTTAATAAATTTATAAGAAACGCTATTTCCACCGAAAAACATACTGTAAATGGTTCACTTGAAAGCAGTAGGGACTATATTCATGTGTTTGATATTTGCGAGGCCATCAAGTCAGGCATAAGTTATATTGACTCAATGGATAGTAATAATCAAGTTTTCCATTTGGCTAATTTTGAAGAAGTAACATTATCAAAATTGATTCATACAATTGATAAAGTAAGTCTAAAAAAAGTCCCCTTTATTGTAAATAGTTTCAGAAAAGGTGAAGTATTCAAAAATTTTAGTTCTTATGAAAAAGCTTTTAAATCGATTGGGTTTAAGCCAAAATATAATTTAGAAAAAGGTATAAAGGAACTTTACCAATGGACACTTGAAAATGAATTTTGAAATTTATGGCATATTTTTTTTTGATTACAATATTAATATTCTTTTCTAGCTATTTGTATTATGGGACTATAGCTTTATTTTGCATTTTAAATAAAAAAAAATTTTTCAAAGAGCCGATAAATAGGAATGCCAAGGAAAAATGTTTAATTGTTATTCCAATCCTAAATGGTCAAGATAAGATAAATGAAAGGATTGATAACATAATACAATTTTGTAATTCAAAAGATTATGAAATAAATATAATTTCAGATGGAAGTTCTGATAAAACATTAGAAATTGCAGAGAAAATTCGTGAAAATAAAAAAAAGGAGGGGTGGAAAATATATGTAGATAATAATTTGAAAAATATTGGAAGAGCCCTGACTCACAATAAATCAATTGAAAAATATAATCATAAATATTTTTTGTTTTCTGACTTAGATACTGAATTTACTGATTCTTTCCCTTCAAAAGCATATGATTACATAATTAAAAACAAAAAATGTTTGGCAGTCTCTGGTCAGGTGGTTTTCAAATCAAGAAGTAGATATGGTGAGTTTTTGGGAAAATTGTTTTTTATCGATGTTTTTATTAGGAAATTATCTGATATTTCAAAACTTTGCATGAAAGGTTCAGGCCCTGCATTAATTGTAAATAGGAAATGTTGGGTAGATCTCAAGAGTTATGAAGATATAGATCATTGTATAGGTTTTATGGCTATTAAAAAAGGTGGCTATCTAAAATATAAATATAATTCTTTAGTTTTCGATTTAGCTAATAGTACCTCCAAAAAAGATTTAAATGCTAGAAGAAGAATGACGAGAAAAAGTCTACTATCTTTTTTTAATCAACTAAAAATTCTTAAATTCAAAAATGCTAGAGATTACTTTGCATTAATAGGCTATGCATTACACAAACCTTTTAGATTTTTATATTTACCATTACTTACATTTTTTTGGATTTTAATTGTTTATTTAAATATTGGAATAGTATCAACATTATTATTAGTACCTTTTTTCATGGTGCCTCAGTTAAAAGTAGTCAAGACGATAATCTTATCTTATGTACTGGGAATTTATGATTTCTTGAAAGGAAGAAAATCTGGCATTTATAAGCCAGTTAATAGTAAATAATTAATGAAGAATTTAATAGTTATTTTTCACTTTCTTTGAAATACATACATAAGCTTCTCCTAACGGCCAATTAATACAACCATTAAAAAAGACTAAAATCATATTATTTACTAACTTTAAAAGTCTAAATTTCTTTATCAAAGGATTTCCTGATAAAAGGGTTGTACCATCTTTAATTATTTGAAATCCATTTTCCTCAAGCCATTGCCTATAAGTAAAAGGAGCTTGGAGACTTACATGTTCTGGGGTGGCAAATCCTGACCAATTTTTTCTTTCGTAAAATGCCGTCAAAGATGATGGATTTGGGCAAGATAAATATAGGTATCCGTTTTTTTTTAAAACCCTATTACATTGCTTTAAAAAAGCATATGGTTCGTAAAGATGTTCAATATTGTGGTGCGATGAAATTATATCCAATTCTTCATTATTTAAATTATCAAGCTTCTCAGCATTGTCTAAAATAAATTCACAATTTGGATTGTTTATTTTATACTTTTCTCCTACTGCTTGACTAGCATCAACCCCAATGAAATTGGTTTTTGACTTATTCTTTTTATTCCTTGCTAATAAGAAAGTTCTGGCGTATCGTCCCTCCCCACAACCAATATCAGCACAAACTATATTTTTATTTTTAAAATTTTTTTCTGCATGTTTTATAAAAAAGTTATAGGTAAGTCTAAGAACAAAGTTTTCTAATTTATTTTTTTTTAATACATTTTGATAAGAGTCACTTTGTAGATGAATACTTGTGCCTTTCATTTATCGCAATAGAATTTATTCCAATATATCAAATAAAACTTTAATGTATTTTGATAATTTAATTTCTTATTTTAAAGAAATTTTTATTTTTTTAATAACTTCAAATTTAAAACCTTAAAGTATGTTAATCTTCAACTATTTAATATTAGTAGATCATATTTTAATATAATGTTCTTACCAATAATTTATATTTCCTCAGATAATTATGCCGATATTCTTGCTGTAAATATTCAAAGATTATCAAAAAAAAATAATTTATCTTATGAAAATATGTATTTTATTTTAAATTCTGATTTAGGTAAGGAAAATTTAAAAAAATGTTTAAAGAACTCTAATGTTGAATTTGATAAATTAAAAATCTTTATCTCTCAAGTTAAACATTGGGGTAAATCATTAAATTTATTATGCACTTCACTTGAAAAAGAAAAATATAAAAAGGTTTTAATAATATTGGATGATTTTTTTATAGATGACTTTTCAAGACTTAAAACTGTAGCCCCCTTGCTTGATTTTTATAAAATATTATATCTAGGCACCTTCCCTACTGTTTCAAAAATTATTTATAGAAAAGATAAATTTTGTCTAGCTGAATTAAATAAAAATTATAAATATGGCATTAATTTACAGCCTGCGGTATGGGATATTAAAATCCTTAGAGAATACTGTAAAAATTTTGAACTGCCTTGGTCTTTTGAAAAATCAATAGGAAATTTTCCATTAAAAGATATTAAAATTGCTGTAGTTATTCCACCACAATTAAAATTCTCAGGTCAAGCAATAGAAAAAGGGAAGTGGTTCCCAATAAAGAAATATCAAAATAGAAAATTTATAATTAATTCAAATAAAAGAAAAAGTCTAAATATTCTTTTTTACTTCAAAAAAATATTAAAAGATACTACTAAAAGATTAATAAACAGGGTTTTATTTTTTAAAGTTTTAACAATCTATTTTTTTAGTAAATTATAGAGGGTTGTTATTAATGCTTATTTTTTAGGATATTAGATTTATATTTATGGATCAGAATTTTCTACTTGCTTCGGTTTTTTTATGTTTAGCAATCTTAATATGGTTTGAGTCATTTGGATTCTTTTTTAGAGTAGCAGGTGCGAGAATGGGCAATCTGGTTGTTGGGTATACTCTTCAAAATAGTCTTCAGTTCTTTTCAAGATTCTGGGCTTTACTATTCAACTCCTGTTTCGCTTACTTAGCAGATACGAGAAGTATAAATCCAGGTAAATATTTTTTATTTTTTTATTATGCTGTTGTAATAATATTTATGATTAACATTTATATTTTTAATAAAGAATATATTAATGCCATAGAAAAAATAATAAAAAAAATAGAAGAGAAAAATAATTTAGTTATCGTTTTTATAAAATATATCCCTTCAACAATATTATTATCATTTAGAAAAATGATATTTTTACCTAATTTTTTTGGTGATATATTTAGGGAACTTAGAGAATTTGTATACACTTCAAGTATCCCACGTTCTTTAAAAATAAGGTTAGTTTTATTTGCTATTACTTATATCGGTTATTTTTCCTGTTGGCCAGCTATAGCAACCCTCATTTCTATTTACCCTGATAAGCCAGCATTTTTAATTTCTTTGTCGACGTTCTTTACTCTTTTTTCAACAGTCTATCAAACTATATATTTAGACCCAATGGTTTCTTTTTATAAGGATCCAAAAGTATTAAGTTTTATTTATAAAAAAATTCATTTTTTGAAAATCATCATTTTAATTATTTTAATGTTTTTCCAACTTTTAATAGGTGTTTAAGATATTTGATGATAAAGGGTTTTAGAAATTTAATAATATACTCTCCAATTAACTCTCCATAACCCAACAAACATTTTAAAGGAACATAAGATATTTTTGAAAAATTGTTAGTATTTTTGAATGGAATTTGGTTCGTATTACTCACTTTTATGAGTTTTAAAGTATAAAAAAAGTTCGAAAGTAATTATTTATTCACCATTAATTTATAATTTATTTGTATTATTTTTGGGAATATTTTCAGAAGTAAAGATTTTATATTGTTTACATGAACCATTTCCCTTTATTTTTATACTAAAAGGTAATAAAACTACTTTTAAAAAAATATTTAGATCTTTTTTATTTCTTATATTTATAACCCTATTATATTTATTCTTTGTTATGTATTAATCATCTCTTCCTTAAATGCAGAGCCATTTCTTTTTTCAAATTCTTTGGGAATCTTGATCAAGATACTAAATAAAAAAATAAGTTTTATTTCCCTCCCATTAGATGAAAAAGCTTTTTTGAATGCTGGCCAGTGGTTGCAATATTAATTTTGTTTTCCTAGATAAGCCAGCTTTCATAATATCTTTATCAACTTTCTTTACCATGGCTTCAACTTTATATCAGAAAATATATTTTGATCCAGTTTTACCATTTTATAAAGATTATGAGACAATAAATTACATATAAAAAATCTACAATTATTTAAAATATTTATAGTTCTTTTACTACTATGATTACAATTCGTATTCTCGATCTTTTTAAAAAATTATCTAATTTAATTCATGATAAATAAAAGAACATTATTAGTTTTTTCAGCAAGTAAATCTCCTGCCCATGGTCAATTCATTAAGGGCATTTTTCAAAATGTAAATAAAGTTAGAAAAAATAAAGGATATAAATGGCATCCAATGAGACTTAAAAAGATTTCTGAGTTATTTAAATTTAGTTATTCAGGAAATAAGTTGATTTTATACTCACCCTCTTTGAAAAATATTATGATATTAATTTTATCAAGAATTTTAGGGATCGATACTTTTTACTGGCTACATGAACCCTATCCTTTTATCTTTGTATTAAAAAGAAGATCATCAACAAATATTCAAATAATAAGATCTTTTTTCCTTTCTTATTTATATAATCCTATAGTCTTTCTTCTAAGTAATAATTTAATTTTGTCTTCATTAAATGGAGAGCAATTATTATTTTCAAATATTTTAGGAATCTTTTTAAAAATTCTTAAAAGAAAAATAATCTATATACCTTTACCAATTGATAATAAAGTTTACTCTTTCACCAAAATTAAAAAGAAGAATCAAATCTTTGTACTTGCTAGTCTTAATAAGGATAAAACGATTCATTATCTTTATCAAATTGCAAAAAAGAACCAAGATTTCAATTTCTTGATACTTGCACAAAATAACGTTTATAAAAAACTTATTGAATCAAGCAAAGTATTTGTTGATTTATACAGTTTAGATAATGTTTATAGTGATAATAGAAATTACTTATCAGATGCATTAATTTATAGATTAATTGCATCCTGTAGATTCATAATCCTACCTTATAAACACATAACCCAAACTGGTTTCTTACCTGCTGCATTTGCAACGGGAACCATACCTCTCGTCTCTAATACTTTAGCTTTTCGAGATGCTTGTTTTGGAGTAAGTAATAATGTGATTGTTCTAGATGAAAAAGTTAGTTTATCAAAACAGATAAAAAATTTAAATATAGTTAAATCTCGTAAATCACTTATCTCCTTCTCTAAAAAATATAGAGAAGAAGTCTACCAGAAATTTAAAATGATATTATCTTATTAAAGTTTTAAATAACTAAAATCTTCTAAAATTTATACTAATTTATAATTAAAATATAAATTTAAGGATCTTAGAAATTTGATGGATTCAAGTAAATAACAGTTTTAAATCAAGCAATTTATCTGTCCGGTGGAGCAAAAAGATGGAGAACAAACAAAATTAATATAAGATCATTCAGATTTAATAGAGAAGGGACAATTTACTCAAAATGATTTCTATTCAAACCTAATTTATCATTTTCAGACAAAAAATCCCATCTTACAAGATGGGGATATTGTAGTTTTTAAGAGTAGTTTACTTGCTAAGACTACTGATACAATTAAGACTTTTGCTGAGCCCATCTCTTGGTTAGTTTCAATCTATTCGCTTTATAAGATATTTAATGATAATTAAAAATTTTGAGATTTTTTTAACCTATTAACATTAATAAATTCCATCTCTAGATTTTTAGCTGACTGCTCATCTCGCCATGAGTCTCCAATCATCAAGGAAGACTTTAAGTCAATATTCCTTTCAAATGCTGCACGTAGAAATAGACCTGGTGAAGGTTTCCTACAAAAACAACTATACTTCAAAGCTGAGATTTCGTTTTTATAACCACTATCAATATGATGAGGACAAAAATAAAAACATGAAATTAAGAGGTCATAATTTAAACACTCTTTTACCAAATATCCATTTAAATTAATTACTGACTGCATATCAATCATGCCCATGGCAATTTGAGGTTGATTACTTATGATTACTACCAAATCGTATGATCTTGAAATCTCTGAAAAAATTTCAACATTTTTAGCAAGTATCTTTATTTCTTTAATTTTATTAATATACTTATTTTCTGGGCAGTGAATTATGGTGTTATCTCTATCTAAGAATAAGGCTTTTTGAGTTTTTAAGTAACTTTTATTTTCGACAACTTTTTTGTTTAAATCATATTTAACATCCAAAATCCTTGCAGGTGTTCCCATATCTTTAATATATTCTGAAGTGTTATAACTTAAAACTCTAAAATTATTTCTCGTTGCATAAATTGCGATTCCCGAAAAGAAAGACAATTTTAAATTATTTAAAGAGGAGTTTTCAGAAGAAATATATTCAATAACTTTTTTTTTGATAATTGCAATTCCAGTATTACCCAAAAAAGCATTTTTCAATTTTTCTTTATCAAATTTTTGACTAAATTCTATAATTTCCTTACTGGGAGACTCTACAATACAGTCTGAATCCTCAGGATGAGTTGTTGTATGGGTACATAGAGTAATATCAGAATTATTATATTTGTGAAAACATATCATTCTTTCTAAATCGAAATCAAATATCAAGTCCCCAGAAAGAAAAACAAAATCTTTTTTAAGATTTGCCAAGACTTTCAGAAGTCCTCCTGCATCTCCAAGAGGTACTTTTTCTTCGAAACAAAAGATTTTTACAAAATATTTTTCTGATAAAATTGAAGATTGTTTTAAGAAAAATTCTTTTTTGTAATGTAGTAACCAAATAAATTCATTGATACCTTGATTAGACAAGTTTTTTATTGCTCTTTCTAAAGTACTTTCTCCATTAATAATGATTAAGGGTTTAGGGATACCATGGGAAATAGATTCTAATCTAGTACCCTTCCCTCCTAAAGTTATTACAGCCTGAGAAATCTTATTTTTCATATATAGTGATAAAAATTGATTAAATTCTACATTTTTATTTTTTAAATAATTTTTGTAAATCTAAGTAGGATTTATAATAGATTAAAAATAAAAAATGCAAAAGTTACAAAAAAAAATTTTTAGGGCAAGGGCTCCTTTAAGAGTAAGTCTAGCCGGTGGGGGTACTGATATTAAAAGTTACTTTAATACTAATAAAGGAGCAGTTCTGAATTTCACGATTTCTAAATATGCTTATGCTGAAGTGAAAATAATTGAAAGTCTTTTTATTGCCAAAGCAATTGATTTAGATATTGAAGTAAAAGTTAATATCTCAGAACATAAAAATAAAAATATTAATGGAGAAAATCTTTTCTTACATTGGCAAACTTATAAATACATGATGGGAAAGCATAATAATAGTCAACTTCTACCTGCAGAGATTTCAACATATTGTGATGCGCCTATAGGTTCTGGACTTGGCAGCTCTTCCACATTAGTAGTATGTATGGTAAAGATTTGGAGTGAAATATTAAATGCCGGCCTAGATGAATATCAAATAGCCGAGGCAGCTTATGAAATTGAGAGAAATATTTGTAAACTAGAGGGAGGCATGCAAGATCATTATTCAGCAGCATTCGGGGGTGTTAATTTTATAGAATTTGAGAATTCTAAAGTAGTTGTTCACCCCCTCAGAATAAAGAATTGTTTTAAATCAGAGTTAGAGTCATCGTTAGTACTTCATTATTGTGGTTCTTCAAGGGATTCATCAAATATTATTAGAGATCAAATAAAAGTAACATTGGATAATAATAACGATAGGATTAAATTTCTTCACAAATTAAAGGAAATTGCTTATGAAATGAAAACACATTTTTTGAAAGGTTCCATATCTAAAATAATTGAGTTAATGAATTTAGGTTGGTCCAATAAAAAAGAAACTTCCCAAAAGATTAACAACAAAAATATTCAAGAAAGAATAGATTTAGCATTTAAATTTGGAGCAAAATCTGCAAAAGTATCAGGTGCAGGCGGTGGCGGATTCATAACCTTTTTAGTGCCTCCAAAACAATCAATAATTGTGCGCAATGAATTAAATAAGTTTGGGACAGAAACTTTTCTAGCTACCATTACTGAAAATGGTGCTGAATGTTGGGTATCATATTAATAAATATGTTATGAAAAATTGACAGTTTCTAAAGTTAAGAAAATTTTTTTAGAAAGTAAGGAACTACTTGAAGATCTTTTAGGAAATTTAGAATTTCTCGAGAAAGTGGATGTGATATATAAACTTTGTCATGACGCTCTTGAAGATTCCCGTACAATTTTTTTTGCAGGTAATGGAGGAAGTGCAGCGGAGGCTCAGCACATGGCAGGGGAATATATCTGCAAATTCAAGAAAGATCGTAGGGGTTTTGCAGCAATTGCATTAACAACAGATACTTCCAATATTACTTCTATTGCTAATGACTATGGATACAAATATATTTTTTCAAGACAAATAGAATCTTTATGCAGAGCTGACGATCTAGTTTTTCTTTATTCAACTTCTGGAAATTCACCAAATATAATTGAAGCGGCCATTCAAGCAAAAAAGAATAAAGCAATTGTTATTGGAATGACAGGAAAAAAAGGAGGAGAATTAAGTAAACATACTGACTATTTAATAAAAATTCCTTCAGATTCTACGCCTCGAATTCAAGAAATGCATACCATTACAGGTCACATTATTTGCGAACTAGTTGAAAGCAAAATTGTAAATTAATAAAACAAAGACCTATGAAAGTATCTATTATTGGTGAAGTAGAGAGGCTTTATTAACCTATTTGAAGGTATATCGTAAAGAGGTCTCTATTAGTTTTTTAGATTTCTTGAATGATTGATTCAAGATAGCAAATTTGAATATAAAGTTTTCTATTAAGAATTAAAAATGTTATGTTAATTTAAAAAATAGGTATTTTTAAACTAATTTTGTTAAATTCCAATATTTTAAAATGAATTTAGATCAATACAAGTCATTTAATTGGTTTTTACATCGAAGATATATAATTTTTGCCTTACTAATAGATTTTTGTTCCCTTAGTTTATTATCTTATTATTGTAATTTTAATTTTGTAAATTTATTTAATAGTTATAATTTATTATTTGTTTTTATTTGGATTTCTCTGAATTATATTTTTGGTAGGTATACTTCCTCAAACTTAGTAAAAAGCAAATTATTTTTTAAACATATAAAAATAACAGTTTTAGTAATCTTAATTTCATTTTTTATTATTCTAATAAATCTAATTTTAGGAAACATAATCTTTTCTGAACTATTTTACTTATTAAGAAATTTAATAATATACTCATTCTTAACTGGTATAAGTCATTCTATACATGAATTAATTAAGTCTTCTAATAAAAAATACAATTGGTTATTGGTCGGCGATGCTAAAGATAAAAATTTTATTCAAGAATTACTATCAGCTAGAAATAAGTATGAAAAAATAGATTTAATAAATATAAAAGAATTAGAAAAAATAGAAAATATATTGATTTATGATGGGATTTTAATTTCTGACAAATTAGACATAAGTTCACAAGAACTTTTTAATCAAATTTTATGCATTCAAAAATATGATATTCAATTTTTCAGGATATTTGAATGGTGTAAATCTTACCTTAATAGGATTCCATCAAAATATGTAAATGATTCGAGCCAATTCAAGAAATTTATTTTTTTAAGAAAAGTTCGTTTTGAATTATTTTTAAAAAGATTAATGGATATTTTTTTTAGTATTTTAATACTGGTAATAACATCTCCTCTAATATTAATTTCGATGTTATTTATATATTTAGAGGATGGTGGTTCTGTTTTATACAGACAATCTAGAAGCGGCTTAAATGGAAAGTTAATAAAAATATCTAAGTTAAGAACTATGTCTATTGACGCAGAGGTCAAAGGAGCACAGTGGGCTAAAAAAAATGATTTTAGAATAACCAAGATAGGAAAAATTCTAAGAAAAACTAGAATCGATGAACTTCCTCAACTAATAAGTGTAATTAAGGGAGACATGAGCTTAATTGGGCCAAGACCTGAAAGACCAGAAATAGAAAGAGATCAATTACACGTTCTTAGAAATTATAATTTGAGGTATCTTTTTAAGCCTGGATTAAGTGGTTGGTCACAGGTAAATTATCCTTATGGAGCATCTGTTAAAGATTCGGATATCAAATTAAGTTTTGATTTGTTTTATTTGGCGAATTTTTCTTTATTGCTAGATTTGATTATTTTTTTTAAAACAATCAAACTAGTTTTAAATGCTCAAGGATCAAAGCCTAGATGAAATATGTAAAATTTTATTTTTTAAAGAAATAAACAGTTTCTGCAGTTTTTTTCCAAAAATTCCATGGTTGTATAGAAGCAGACTTATTATTAATATTAAGTTTAAGTTTTTAAAATATTGGTTGATGGGAATAAGTAAAAAGAGTTTTTATTTAATTATTTTATTTGTATTGATCTGTTTAATAATTATCAATTTACGGACTGAATTGTTGAATTCTTATAGTTTAACTGATTTGCTTTTTGTAGATAGAGGATTTAAATATGAAAACTTAAGTTTTCTCGATGATTCATTCAAGTATGAGAAAACTTTATTAGGGGGTGGCAATCTAATAGTTTGGAACGGTGGCATATTACTGGAATTAATGCTTATTATTCCAAGACTTGTTTCTAATGGAAATAATACTATTACTTTATGGTCTGTTTATTTATTGAATTTCTATATTGTTTATCAAATGTATAAACTTGTTGGTGGAAAGAATTATCTTTTTGATTTATTAGTATTACCATATATCGCATATTTATCGGTATCTTTTAATAAGGAAATTTATACTGCTTTTACTCTTCTTATAATAAGTCCTATATCTTTTAAAAAAGACTTTTATAAAATATTAGGGAAAAATTACCTAAGTACATTTTTAAATTTATTTAGGGTATTAATAGGAGCATTATCAATAGTTGCAGTATTTCTTGGGAGATCAAGAGTAATAATAGGAATCGGTTTTTTTTATATCTTATTGTACGGACTAGAAATTCTTATATTTAATAAGATAAGAATTAAAAAGTTTCTTAAAATATCAAATATTAAATATTTTCTTCTGATTTTTTCTTTTTTGATATTTATATTTGTTTTCTATGATTTTAATAATATTTATAATACTCTTTCGCGCCAATTATTTGACTTTACGGAATCTTTGAATACTTCTGGAAATTCACTATTTTTTACTTTGTCAAGTTTACCTTTTGCATTTACTGCACCTTTTCCTTTTTCTTTATTTAAACTTCCTGATGTTGAAGATATCTTTAGTCTCTACAATTTTCAGTTTTTTAGTTATTTTTTGTTAACCATATTGAGCTTTTATAGGATTAAGATGATGTATTTGATGAATCTACAAAGTAGATCATTTCTCATATTTTTATTTGAAAATAAATATTTAATTTCTATTTTTCTTCTATCAGCAACAATTGTTTTTAGGGGATCCGAAGTGACTAGGCAAATAATTACTCTTATTTTGCCAATTACACATTTACTAGCTCAGAATATGAATAAGCCTAGATATAATTAAATATTTTTATTTAATATACTAATCACCAAGAATCTTATATAAAGAGAAAATTGAAACTAACCCACCTATTGGTTCGCCAATTTGTTTAATAGCATCAGTTCCTTTAGCAAAAAAGGAACTTCCTACTAAGATAATATCTCCAGATTCTAAAGTAGGATTTGAATTAGGGGAAAGTGGTCTTTTTAAATCTAATAAGAATTTTCTTTTGTAAACACTTCCATCATCTCTTAATCTGACAATTTGAATATTTCTTTTATTGGTTCGCCAATTTTTAGGTCCACCTGCAATAAAAATAGATTGAGTTAGAACCGTCCCAGAGGCAACATCTATATATCCAGGCTTATTTACTTCTCCAACTATATATATTCTTATTAGTTTTGGCGAAAAGTTTGCTTTGGCAATTTTTAATGTATTTTGTTCAAAGTTATCCGCCTTTTCGACAATTATTATATCTCCGTCAAAAATAAAAGGATTTTGTATTTGATCCCCTTCTAGAAGTAGAAGTTGTAAATTTAGATTTGCACTTTTATATTCATTCTTATTACCAGGAAGTTTTCTTTTAAGCGTTATTTTTTTTAAATTTGCATTATTTGTTATCCCCCCCGCTTTCTGTATCGCATCAATAACTGTAGGGACTCCACTTATAGTTAAATTTGGCCCTCCTTCAATAGAAGTCATTTCGCTTGAAGTTAAAGAATATAAACCCGGCCTCTCTATCTCCCCAACCAGTGAAACTTTAATAGGACGTTGTTTGAAAATATTTAATTGTATTTGGGGACTTATTAGCTCTTTGCTTAAGCTATTGACAATTAAATCTGACGCGTCGTTTAGAGTTAAACCACCTACAGATAATGAGCCAACAAGGGGGACTGTTATAGTTCCATCATTTATTATTGGAAGATTTTGATCAAATTCTTGAGCATTAAAAATTTTTAATGAGAGGATATCTCCGGGACCGAGTATGTAAGGATTATTCTGAAGAAAATTAATTTTTATTTCTTCTTGTGGTGATTGAGTTTGTTTTGAATTTACCTCAATCTCGTTATCCAATGCATATAATTTTCTAAAAGGTACGAAACTTGAAGTCGCAATTGCAGATAAAATTAAAATTGTTGTACTTTTTTTAAAAAAATTTATTAAATGCAATACTTTAATCAGAGAGCCTTTACATTGTAATATTATTATAAATAAGTTTGCAATATTTAGGTAAACTATACAACTAATTAAATTTCTTAATTTGGAACTAATAAATAAAAATAATTCTAATGATGAGATTGATCTAAGTGAAATCGTAAGGTTAATTAAACGTAGAAAACTTTTTGTAGGGATTACCTTTAGTTTATTTTTTAGTCTTCAAGTTGGTTTTACAATTTATCAAAGAATTTTTAATCCAATTTATAGGGGATCTTTCAAGCTTTTAATTAGTGATCCTTTGAATGAACAAAAGAATTCTGGTATTGGGAATGAAATGATAGAAAGCTTAGCAAGAAATGAGACTAGTAATGATATTCCTACTCTTATTGAGTTACTCAAAAGTCCAGTTATATTAAATGATTTAGCAAGAAAATATGATATTTCTTCTAATGATTTGATTAACAATATTGAAATAAAGTCTGGAGGTATTGATAGGAGAGATAAAAGAGCTGATGGAATATTGATAATTAACTTTACTGGAGATGATAAGAAAAAGGGTTTTTCTCTCTTAAAAGACTTAAGTAAGGTTTACTTAGAAACAGCATTAAATCAAAGAAGGCAAAAGTTAAAAGATGGTCTGGATTTTTTAAATAAGCAAGCACCTGATTTAGAAAAAAAAGTTGCTAATCTTCAATCAGAGTTGGCTATTTTTAGACAAAATAATTCCTTGCTGGAACCAAATGAAGAAGGCTTAGAAATCAAAAAAGTGCAAAGTGAGTTCGATATAGAAATTATGAGGTTAAAATCTGACACTGCAAGATTTGAAGCTGTTTTAGAAGGATTAAAAAATGGAAATTTAAATGTTATTAGTTTTGATCAGTTCATAAATGCCACTGCGAAAGAGAACCAAGGCAAACCAACTGGGCTAGCTATTTCAAATTCCGATCAAGGACTATTGACAGAAATTCTCAATGTACAGAATGAATTGGCTGCAGCTCGTTCTAAATATCAGCCCGAATCAAAATTCGTGAGAAGTCTGGAAAACCGATTGGAGCAATTAAGACCTATTCTCCTTGAAAATCAAATAGAAGCTGTTGAAACGGCACTGAGGGTTAATCAAAGTAGTATTAAATCTTTAGTTTTGCAGAGTAATATGCTTCGAGACTCTTTCTCTAGGCAACCGGATTTAATTAAAGAATATGAAACTATTAAGCAAAAATTGATTATATCTGAACAAAATTTATCCGGTCTTATCTCCGCCAGAGAAAATTTTCAATTAGAGATGGCTCAAAATAGTTTCCCTTGGAAGATAATTGAAAATCCATTTATGTATTCAAGTCCAATAAAACCAAATATAAAAAAGAATTTTTTACTTGCAATTTTTTATAGTTCTATACTAGCCGTATTAGCAGGTTTTATAAGAGATAGAAATGATTATGTTTTTCATAATTCTAAAGAGATTGAAGATGAGTTGAAAGTACCCATACTTGCCAATATACCGTTTGTTGATGTGTTTAAAGGTGTTCGAGAAAAGAAAATTAGTTTTATTGATAATATTGCAAATATTTCAGGAAAAGATAATAAAGATCTTTCTAATCGTGAAAAATATCAAAGATTTTTCTATCAAGAATCCTTAAGATCTCTATACACATCTATAAGATTTTTAGGCTCAGATAAAGAATTTAAAATTATAGAGGTTTCTAGTAGTGTCCCCGCAGAGGGTAAATCTCTAATTAATTTGCTACTTGCAAAAACTCTTTCAGAGTTGGATAAGAAAGTACTTTTGATAGATTCAGATCTTAGAAAACCAACTATGCATGAACGTTTGAAATTAAATAATATAATTGGACTTTCAAATCTACTAACTGACTCAAAATTAGAGCTTAAAGATGTAGTGCAGAAAGTTAAAGGATTTGATAATTGGAATGTTTTGACTTCGGGTACAAAAGTGCCTGATCCAACACTTCTATTTAGTTCTAAGAGAATGAAAGAAATAAATAAAGAACTAAAAGATTCAAATGAATATGATTTAGTTATTTATGATACTGCACCGATCATGGGATTATCTGATGCTCTTCTTATCTCTGAAAATTGCGATGGAATCATATTAGTAGTCTCTTTAAATAATGTTGATAGAAGCATTCCAAAACAAACGATAAATAAGGTAAATGCTACCGGTTCAAAAGTATTGGGATTAGTTACTAATAATAATATAAAAGATGAAGAGGGCTCACTAGAGAGTAATGATTATACTTATGCAACCTATGCTTCATATATTGATGATTCTGAATTTGATAAATCGGAATTAAAGAGTGATAAGCTTTCTAAGCTAAAATCAAAAATAAGCGATTTTTTTCAGATTATTCTTGAAAAATTCATTTCTTCAAAAAAATAAATATTAATCACATTAATTTTTGACTAAATGACTAGATCTAATAAAAAACAAAGAAAGTATAGAGTTGATTGGGTTTTATGCGATGAGATTGCCCTCGGTTCAGCCCCTAAAAAGATTGAGCATTTAAATTATTTAAATGATTTAAATATTAAATCAATACTTTCATTATGTAGTGAAGAGGAGGCCCCTCCTCCAATTGAAATGAAAGAGAAATTCATATGCTCTAGATTGGTTTTACCCGACCATCGCCAAGGAAGGCTCCCTAAGTCTTCAGAAATAAAGGAAGCTTTAAATCTTCTTAAAGACCTTAAAGAGAATAGTGGGCCAACATTTGTTCACTGTGTAGCATCAATGGAAAGATCACCTTTGATTTGTATTGCATGGTTAGTTGTAGAAAAAAATTATAGTCTTCAAATAGCCCTTGATTATGTAATGCAAATCCATCCTGGTACAAGTCCACTTCCAGGACAATTAGATGCTATTAAGGCACTTCTTTGAAGACGTTATGAATTTGTAATTAATAACTTCATCCTTTGAAATTTTTAGAGTTGTAAATTTCCTTGAATTCAGAAATTGTTCTACTGACGCCAGCTTCCAAACTTATTTTTGGCTCCCAACCCATTTCTCTAATTCTTGTAATATCTAGAAGTTTTTTGGGAGTACCATCAGGCTTTTTTTGATCCCATTTTATTTTTCCAAAATATCCATACTCATTAGAAATTAATTCTGCTAACTTTTTAATTGAAATATCTACACCAGTGCCCACGTTTAAGTAAGAAAGAGGCTCACCATTCTCATTTCTTGGACTTTTTTTATCATTTGGATCCCAGTTTTCTAAAGCAAATAAAACAGCTCTTCCTAGATCATCTACATGCAAGAATTCCCTTAGAGGAGATCCTGTTCCCCAACAATTTACTTCTAACTGATTAAAAGTTTTTGCTTCATAAAATTTTCTTATCAAAGAAGCCATTACATGGCTTTCATTTTTATGATAATTATCGCCTGGACCATATAAATTAGTTGGCATTAATGAAATAGCATCTATACCATATTGCTTTCTAAAACTTTCACATAATTTAATACCAGCAATTTTTGCAACGGCATACCATTGATTTGTTGGCTCTAAATATCCTGAAAGTAAATAATCTTCTTTAATTGGTTGAAGCGCGAATTTTGGATATATACAACTACTTCCTAAAAATAATAATCTCTTTATCCCAAATTCTTTTATAGTTTCAAATAAATTATTTTGAATTCTCAAATTATCGAATAGAAAATCAGCAGGTTTACTTGAATTGGCAAGTATACCTCCTACTTTTGCTGCAGCAATAATTAAAATCGTAGGTTTGTTTTCTCTAAACCACAATTTTGTTTCATCAAGATTTAGTAAATTAAGTTCATTACGTTGAGGAGAAAATATTTTACCATTTAATTTTTTATCTCCATAACCTGCTTTCTTAAGACTTCTACATATTGCGCTACCTGCCATTCCTGAAGAACCTGCAACTAATATTTTTTCCTCCAAATTTATTTTTTTACTCATTCAATAAAAATTCTATTATTGTGATTTTACATTATCAAATATTTTCATTGTATTATTATCTGATTAGTTAATAATGTTTTAAAAATTTTCTTTTTAAATAAATAAAAATAAAATGATATTTTTTTTCAGTGTTTGTAAATTTGATAAAGCTTTTTACACACCTTTGGTTTATAAATCAATATTAAAATTTTATGATTTTTCATCTTACAGTCTAATTATTCCAGATGATGAGATAACTATTTTCAAAGAATTTATTTCAAAAAATAATGTAAAAAACATAATCTTAATTCCTGAATCCCAATTTATAAGTTTTGAAGAATTTCGAAAGATATATAATAAATTTGCTAATACACTAAAAATTAAAAAGTCTAAAAAAAATTTGGGCTGGTATTATCAACAAATTTTAAAGTTAGCTTATTGTATTAAATATTCAAAAAATGCCAATATTGTAATGGTTGATGCTGATACGATATTTCTTAAAAAAGTTAATTATTTTGTTAATGGGAAGTCAATAGTCTATTCAAGTAATTATGAGAGGAATATTTTTTATAAATTTCTTTGCGAGGATATTTTGCAAAAGAAATTAAAGAAATGGAAGTCATCAACTATACAAACTTTTGCAATTACAAAAGATGAGACTGAAAATCTTATTAAAAATCTCCAAAAATATTACCCAAAAGATAAAAATATAACTTTTTCCTATTGGCTTACTGAAATAATTTTAAAGTCTGCTTTGAAAAGATTTCATAATTTAAATGGTGCATATATAAGTGAACAAGATTTAATAGCAGCCTCTAATATAGATAATGGTTCAATGTCTAAAAGTAATCTTAAGTTCCTTAGATCAGGTGTTGTAGGAGAGTTAAGTTCATTTCAAGTAATGATTGCTGAAAAACTTAATTTTTCATACTTTACTTACGAGAAATGGATAATGAAAAAAAAGTCTATGAATTTTTTTGATTTCTTTATAGCCATAATTGTTAATTATCCTTTAATTCATAAATTTTTAAAAAAAATACAAATTACATTAAAACAATTTAAATAGAGTTTTACTTTAAGTTATAATTCTTTATTATATGAGAAAAGAATGAATAGATGTAGCTGTCGTATTAGCAAGATAGATGATTTAATCGAAGTATTTGATTTAGGTTCACACTTTATGTGTGGAGAATTTCCAAGTAGTAAGTCTGAAAATATTGAGAAAGGTAGATTAGCTTTAGGATGGTCACCTAGTAGCGGTTTGCTGCAATTGTCTGAAGATAGGGATATCAAATCTATGTATGGACAAAATTATGGATACAGATCAGGTTTGAACTCTTCAATGGTTGATCATTTAAAGAAAAAAGTTGAATATCTCTTAGAATTATGCAGTATAAAAAATAAAAAATGTGTTCTAGATATCGGCAGCAATGATGGTACTTTACTTTCAAATTATTCTAATGAGTTAATTAGGATTGGTATCGATCCAACAATAGTTAAATATGGTAAATATTATGAAGAAAATATTGTAAAATTGGCTGATTTTTTTTCACAGGATAGTTTTAATAGAGTTTCTCAAGGTTATAAAGCAGATATAATTACTTCCATTTCCATGTTTTATGATTTACCAGACCCAAACTTATTTGTATCTAATATTAAAGAAGTTTTGTCACCTGAGGGAATTTGGAATCTTGAACAAAGCTATATGCCAAGTATGCTTAGAACAAATTCATATGACACTGTATGCCATGAACATTTGGAATATTATTCTTTATATGTGATTAAAAATTTATTAGAAAAAAATAATCTTCGAATTCTAGATGTAGTTTTTAATAGAATTAATGGAGGAAGTTTTTCAGTTACAGTTTGCCATGAAGATTCCAAATATCAAAGTAATATTTCAATTATTAATTGGATGTTGTCTCAAGAAGAGAGAATGAACTTACATACTCCTTATCCATATAGGGAATTTGAAAGAAAAGCATATACTCATAGATCGGATCTAAAAGACTTAATTAAAGCAATAAATCTCTCTGGAAAAAAAATTGCGGGATATGGAGCTTCAACTAAAGGAAATGTAATTCTTCAATTCTGCCAATTAACCAATGAAGATATTTATGGGATTGCAGAAGTCAATGAGGACAAATTTAACAAATTCACTCCAGGATCTAATATCCCAATACTTAGCGAAAGAGAGATTAAATTAACTAATCCTGATTATATGTTGGTTTTACCATGGCATTTTCGCGAAAATATTATAAATAGAGAAAAAGAATATCTTAGAAAAGGAGGAAAACTTATCTTTCCACTTCCTGAGATTGAAATTGTTGGTTAATGCAAAATATATATATTTTCGGTTCTAATGGGCAAGATGGATCAATCCTAAAGAATAAAATTTTAAATAATCTGAAAGAAACAAATCTTTTTTTATTTTCTAAAAATACAATCTGTCAATTTAAAAATCAAAACTTACAAAAGGAGATATTTATCCCAGATAACATAGAATATTTAAATTTATGTTCAAAATTAATTGATGAATTCGCACCTAATTTTATATATTATTTTGCTGCAGTACATATATCTTCTACAGAACAAGAAAGTAATATTAATTCAGAGCAAATGTTTTTTACGAATATTGCATTAGTTTCATTTTTATTAAATAAATGTTCTACATCTAATATTAAAACTAAGTTTTTATTCACTTCATCTTCCTTAATATTTTCTGATTGTGATATATCGCCTCAATCAGAAAATACAATTAGAAAACCAAAATGCAATTATTCTCGGCAGAAGGTATTAATAGAAGAATTAATGAATCAAATTAAAGAGCAAAATATTCAAACGTTTGTATCGATTATGTATAATCACGAATCTGTAAAAAGAAAAAATAAATTTTTCACAAAAAAAATCATATCCTCTTGCTCCAAATTATCTCATAATATATCTAAAGAAAAACAAAAAAAAATAACTATTTATAATCCAGAGTCGATTATTGATATGGGATATGCTTCTGAGTATGTAGATATGCTTTATGATTTAACTCTTTTAGATGCGACTGGAACTTATATTTTTGCATCAGGTAATCCAATAAAAGTGAGAGATTTTGTGAATGAGGTGTTAAATTTTTACGGTTTATCAAGAGATTTGATTAGTTATGAATCAATGAATCCAAGATTTAATATAGATTTAATTGGTGATAATACCAAAATTTGCAGCACTCTTGGCCGATCACCCAAAATTTATGGGAAATCTTTAGCAAAAAAGTTATGCGAAGACTATGAAATTTATATTAATAATTAGCCTTGGAGTTACTATTGAAAAGCTATATTTAAAATTAAATAAGTTAATCAATCTATAATTGAATATGAGTAAGAAAAAAGCTTTAATAACAGGAATTACAGGTCAGGATGGGAGTTACCTCGCAGAATTGCTTTTAGATAAAGGATATGAGGTACATGGAATAAAAAGAAGATCAAGTAGTTTTAATACTCAAAGAATTGATCATCTTTATAATGACCCACACGAATCAACGCAAAATTTGATTTTGCATTATGGAGATTTGACAGATAGTACCAATATTACAAAAATAATTCAAAAAATTACTCCTGATGAGATATATAATCTTGGAGCTCAAAGTCATGTAGCGGTAAGTTTTGAAAGCCCGGAATATACCGCTAATAGCGATGCTTTAGGAACATTAAGAATTCTTGAGGCAGTAAGATTTCTAAATCTTGAAAACAAAACAAGAATCTATCAAGCAAGTACTAGTGAGTTATATGGACAAGTTCAAGAAACTCCACAAAAAGAAAGTACTCCCTTTTATCCTAGAAGTCCTTATGCAGTAGCTAAATTATACGCATACTGGATTACTGTTAACTATAGGGAAGCTTATGATATTTACGCATGTAATGGAATTTTATTTAATCATGAGAGTCCAAGAAGGGGAGAAACTTTTGTAACGAGAAAAATAACAAGAGGACTTTCTAGAATAAATGAAGGTTTAGATGAATTTCTTTTCATGGGTAATTTGGATTCCTTAAGGGATTGGGGGCATGCTAAAGATTATGTTGAAATGCAATGGTTAATGTTGCAACAGGAAAAACCAGAGGATTTTGTAATAGCTACAGGGATTCAGGAAAGTGTAAGAAAATTCATTGAGTTAGCTGCGTTAGAAATAGGCTGGGGAAAAGGGAAAAAAGAACCAATTATTTGGAAAGGAAAAGGTCTTGAAGAAATTGGCATAAGATCAGATAATGGGAAAGTCGTTATTAAAATAGACCCAAGATACTTTAGGCCTACTGAAGTTGAAACCCTATTAGGAGATCCTTCAAAAGCAAAGAAAAAACTTGGTTGGGTCCCAAAAATATCTTTAAGAGAGCTTATTAGCGAAATGATTAAAAAAGATATTAAAGAAGCTAAAAAAGAGAAATTATTAAAAGAAAAGGGTTATGAAGTTTTAAATCCTTTTATGTAAAAAATATTTAGTAATTTATTTCTTATCCTAAATTAATAAAATAGAATTAATAAATGCGACCACCATGATATTACATGAAAGGATTCAATTTTTTTTTAAAACCTTTATTGAAGTCAGTATAGAGTATTTTGTAGAGTGTTATAAATAAATGATGGAGTTTATATGAGATCTATACTAATTACAGGTGGAACTGGATTTATTGGAAGCCATACTTGTCTAACCCTATTAGACAATGGATTTAGAGTTATAATCTTAGATTCATTTGTTAATAGTTCCTATTTAGTTTATGAGAGGTTAAGAACTTTTTTCGAAAATAAAATAGATGATATTGATGATCTTTTGGTATTAAGAGAAGGTGATGTAAGGGATGAAGATGCAATTAGAGAGGTTTTTGAATACGCAAAAGCTAAATCATTTTTAATTGATGGCGTTATTCATTTCGCAGGCCTAAAATCTGTTGGAGAATCAGTTGTAAGTCCCTTAAATTATTGGGATGTGAATGTAAAAGGGTCAATATCTCTTTTAAAAGTGATGCAAGAATATAATTGTAAAACGATTGTCTTTAGCAGTAGCGCCACCATTTACGGTGAAGTTTCTAGTGATCCTTTATCTGAAGCAGCAAAAATTAAACCTCAGAACCCTTATGGGGATACTAAGGCTACTGTAGAGTTGATACTTGAAAACATATTTTCAAGTTCTAAATGTAGTTTTAAGATAGCTATTTTAAGATACTTTAACCCAATAGGTGCGCATGATTCAGGTTTTCTAGGGGAGGACCCAACAGATATTCCAAACAATATATTTCCATATATTTGTAAGGTTGCTATAGGTGAGTTTGAGGAGTTAAAAATCTTTGGAAATGATTGGCCTACAAAGGATGGTACAGGTGTTAGAGATTATATTCACATAATGGATTTAGCAGAAGCTCATAAATCAGCACTTAACTTATTGCTAGAAGGCATGCCTCAATGCATAAAAATTAATATTGGAACTGGAAAGGGAAAAAGTGTATTAGAACTTGTTAAAACATTTGAAAAAGTCAATAATTGCAAAATACCCTACAAATTTGTAAAAAGGCGAGAGGGAGATGCTCCATATGTTGTTGCTAAAAATGATTTAGCTATTTCCACATTAGATTGGAAGCCTAAAAAGAGTTTTGAAGAAATGTGTATTGATGGATTTAAATGGCAGAAAAATAATCCTAAGGGTTATTGTGTTATGTAAATTTAGAAACTTATATTTTAATCTTTTTTAATTCGGGAACATATTTAGGGAGATTATTTAAATTTTTACTATTCTAAAGATCTATTTTTTTTATTTTTATCAAAAATATTTACTTTAATATGGGAACATTTTTCTGATATTAATGAGAAAGTCACCCCCTCCGACATATATTCTTTATTTAAAGAATCATATTGTTATTTCTTGAAATTAATCTTTACGTCCATATACATCTTCAAATCTAACGATATCATCTTCACCGACGTAGGAACCGCTTTGAATTTCAATTATTAATAAGGGAATTTTCCCGGGGTTAGATAATCTGTGTTTGGCGCCTAGTGGAATATACGTGCTTTGATTTTCAGTAAGGTATTCCACTTTACTCTCTACTTCAACTTTTGCTCTTCCTTTAACTACAACCCAATGTTCAGCTCTATGATGATGCATTTGTAAAGATAGCTGTCCATTAGGCTTGACTTGAATCATTTTTACTTGCCATGTAGATTCTTCAGCGATTGAAATGTAATATCCCCATGGCCGGTATATTTTTAAGTGCCTTTCTCCTTCGGGAAATTCTATTTCTTTTAGTTTTTTTACGACGTCTTTTACCTTTTGAGATTCTGATTTTTCTGAGATAAGAATTGCATCATTAGTTTCAACGGCAATTATATTTTTTAAACCTATACCAACAAGAAGCCTACTATTACTATTTAAATAAGAATTCCTAGAAGAAAGGTTAATTACTCTGCCTTTAGTAACATTTCCATTTTTATCTTTTTCAGCACTTTCCCACAAAGACTCCCAACTTCCAATATCGCTCCAACCAGCATCTAAAGGAAGTACAGTACCCTTGTTGGATTTCTCCATAATTGAAATATCTATTGAAATATTTGGACAATTTTTAAAAGTTTCTTTATTCAATCTTTGAAAATCAAGGTCTAAGTTACTCTTGGCTAATGATTCTTTACAACATTTGAGTACTTCAGGGGCATGCTTTTTAAATTCATTTAATATAGTTTTTGCTCTAAACATGAATATTCCACTGTTCCAGGTATATCGTTTATCTTTTATGAATTTCTCTGCTAATTCAAAGTTGGGTTTTTCAGTAAATTCAATAATATTTTCACCAGAAATATTTTTAGTATTAAAGGGTTTTTCTGCTTTTATATAACCATAACCTGTGTGTGGAGATTTTGGGATTACACCGAAAGTAACAAGCCTATCTTTTTTTGCAAAATCAAAACCTTTATTTACTGCTTCTATGAAATTATCTGTATTTCGGATTTCATGATCAGAGGATAAGACAAGAATTATTGGATCAATTTTTTCATCTAACTCTAGAGCTTTTAATGCAGCGATTGTTATGGCTGGGGCAGTATTCCTTCCAAAAGGTTCTAAAAGTATTGAAAAGGGTTTTATATTTATTTCTCTCATTTGTTCTGCAACAATAAATCTATGCTCTTCATTACAAACCAAAATTGGCTTATCCAAGTTTTTAAGTGTTTGCAATCTTAACTGTGTATTTTGAAGTAAAGATTTTTTTTTATTGTTTAATGTAAGAAACTGTTTTGGAAAGCTTTTTCTAGATAAAGGCCACAATCTAGAACCAGTTCCTCCACACATAATTACTGGTATAATTTTTTCTTCCATTTTTAATATATTTCAGAATTTTTAAATTATTTATCTTATGGTAAATTTATCATATTTTAAATCTCTCGATTTTTGTTTTAAATACATCTAAACAAGCATTAATTAGTGGCTTATTTTTTGTGAAAATATAGCACCATAATCTTTCCATATAATGACCCTCAATCGGATTCTTATTTTGACTCAAAACATCAAG
>MDTE01061544.1_pt1 | contig 54791 bp, 52 predicted proteins | sample 811231 | NCBI WGS metagenome assembly MDTE01 (sample SAMN05326651, study PRJNA326480) | marine metagenome | isolation source: seawater | place: Indian Ocean: Red Sea | collected 2010 | reverse complement strand
TCCTATTTCGATTTGTATAACAGGAACATTCATAAGTCACGGACTTTTTAAGGAGAATTTAGTGGATGTTCTTTGGGGGTTTGGGCCAGATACTTATGGTTTCATGGAACATGTTCATGGTGGAGCATTTATAATTGGCATAATTTTTGGTCTGTTAATTATTACAAAGCGTTTAAATAAATATTCATAATTAACATAGGAATTAATTGTTTTTTGTCTGCATATATCGCTTACGAATAATATTATGAGTTTATGAAACAAAATTTCTATATCAGATCAAAAATTTCTATCATACTTGTAGTCTTGTCTGTCTCACTTGCAGCTTGTTCAAATGGAACATCTGATCAAACTACTGCTCTAACTAATCAATTGAATTCTTCGCAAGCTGAAAGTACTCAGCAACCTAAAGAAAGTAAAGAAGTATTACAAAAAGAACAATCCCTTCCAAATATAAATTATTTTGCAAAAAATAAAAGTGATAGATTTTTTATTGACTTTGAAGACATTATTGCAGGACATCCTTATGTTGGAGCAAGAAGTCCTAGGCCTCATAATGATGCTCAAGTATATTTTTCAAACACAGATCAAAGGTGGATTGATGCGAAAAAACCTTCTGATTACCCTCCTATCTATGCTGTAGCTGATGGTTATGTGGCTCTACCTCAATCATCATTCTATAATGTGGTTGACCACTCAAATGCAGATCCTCCTTGGTGGCATGTAGCGTACAATTTTACTTTAAGAATAGCTAAAGACGGCAATAGTTATATTGAATTCTTGTATCAAATGGAGCCTTATATGATACCTGATATTACGGGTAAACCAAAAGATTTCTATAAACAATTCATCCTAGTTACAGATGGTCAATATGTAAAGAAAGGAGACATATTAGCATATATGTATGTCCCGTCTTTTAGCGAAATGACTGGAAGTAAAGGAGCATCTTCCCATATTGCTTTCTCTTTGATTAAACAACCAAGAACGGTGTATGCACCTGCTATTTTTTCTGAAGCAGTAGTTGCAAAATTTGGTGAAATTTATAGACACCCTAAAGAAGGATGGGAGAGTAAAAGTTTTGGATTTGATTGGAACAGAGGAAGAGGTCTTCCAAATGGGATGGGTTGGATGGTTAGCGGCGAAGAAAATCCGTTTGGTGATAATCCTCTAGATGTACTATTATTTGATGGAATTAAAGATGCAGAATTAGATTCTAAAGCAATGGTATATCCACAAGACTTAGGATTTAAATCTGCAAATTTGTTATATAGCCAGTATGGATGGGGGGACGCAATTATAGAAAATATTAAAATTGAAGAAGATTGGCAATTGCTATTTGCTGGTATAGGTGGCCCAATGAAGGTTGTTTTCAAATTAGAAGAAAATGGTCAATACAGAGAAAGTAAAGTGCTTGAATTACGATCAGGACAAAATTTTAATCTGACTCATAAAAACAATTTTCTAGGCAATGCATCAAAATTTTCTATATTAATTACCGATCCAAATAATTGGGGATGGAGCTTGGCTTTTGCAAATAAAGAAGCTGCATTCATTGCTCCTGGAAGCACAAAAGATATATCTCCTCAATGTCCGCCCGGATGCCCACCTAGTCCAAATCCTTATAAACTTAATAGGTGATAGCCACAATAATTTCTATAATGAATTTGTTTTTATAACATACTTTAGATAACATCAAATCTATGAAATCATCTTTTATCGTAGGGTTATTTATATTATTGATTACTATTGCATGTAACGATAGTGATCGATTAATTGAAGTAGGTTGGAATCAACCAACAAATATAAATACCACTTATGTGACGGCTTCTGATTTAGACGAAAGATCACTGCAAGTTGTCAAAGATGGGGTAATTAACGCTCAGCAATATTTGGGAAATTATGGACCTCTAAAAGTTTTTATTATAGGTAGTGATGTTGATGCAGCAAATATACTTGCAAAAGAGTTTTGTGAGTGGACATACGAAGGTAAAAAGCAAATTGATTCTTGTTTCAATGAAGACCAAGGAAATGAAATCAGAGAATTGGCTGAAAATAGATCACAAAGTGCATTTGCTGAGAGCGATGGTAGGAGACGCTCTTCTCCAACGCAGTCATTTGTAATAGGGAATCCTCCATTTGGGGATCCAAATGATAACGGTGGTTTCGTAGTAGCTGCACACGAATATACTCATACATATCAACATGCTCATATCTCTGACGAAAATGATGGAATACCAAATTGGCTTGAAGAAGGCAGTGCGCAATTATTAGCTACGTTTCTTGCTGGGGATCATGAAGATTATTTAAATGATAGTGTTAAAATAGCAAAAGAATTACGTGAAAATCACCCAGGCTTAACAATTAAAGATTTAGAAAATGATAAAACTTCTGAAAAAATTCAAGAAGATTGTCAAAAATGTTACTGGAGGCTCCAGTCTGAAACTGGTAGCCTTGCAACAGTTTTACTAATCAATCAAACGTCTATGGATTATTTTTTTAAAGAGTATATTCCTAGTATTTTTTATCTTGGCAAAGAAAAAGCATTTTTAAATGCTTTTGGATTGACCATCGATGAATTTTATATAAAATTTGAAGATTTTTTAAATCTATCTGAATCAGAGCAACTTGAAATGTTGGAACCAACTAAGTTAACTAACTAATCCTTAGATTGTGACTCAATCAACTGAAAATTCAAATGAGAACGATTCTCATTTATTTTGTAAAAATATCAATAGCAACATTTAAAATACATAGATTTTTGTTATTATATAAATGAGAATGATTCTCATTTATATAATAATCAAGGGGAATATGATGGAAAATCATGATGTTGTAATTGTTGGTGCTGGTCCCGCAGGTGTCGGAATGTCAGCAATGTTAACTGACTTTGGTATTGAGAAAATGATTGCCATCGAAAGGGGTAAAGTCGGAGAAACCTTTGATAGGTGGCCAGAAGAAATGAGGTTTATAACTCCTTCATTTACAACAAATTTTTGGGGCCAAATGGACCTAAATTCTATAGCTTCAGGAACTTCTCCTGCATTTACCTTAGAAACTGAACATCCTAGCGGCAAGCAATATGCAACATATTTAAGAGTACTTTCAGAACATTTTGAATTGCCTATTAAAGAAAATACCGAAGTTGAAAACGTACAATATTCTGATAATCAGTTCACTATTAATATTAAAAATGAAAATCCCATTCAATCACGTTTTTTAATTTGGGCTGCTGGTGAGTTTCAGTATCCAAATTTAAATGGATTTGAAGGGGCTAATTTATGTCATCATAGCAGTACAATTAAAAGCTGGCAGGAAATTAAAGGAGACGATATTTATGTTATCGGTGGTAACGAAAGTGGAATTGATGCAGCAATTAATTTAAGTAAAATGGGGAAAAAAGTAACTGTTTTTGATAAAAATGCACATCCCGATGCGCAAATAACTGACCCAAGCGAAACTCTGACTCCATATACTGTTGATAGATTGATGGATGAGGTTACTAGTGGCAGAATAACTCTTGTAGCTAACACGACAGTTGAAGAAGTTAAGTTAGATAAAGATAATATTATTATTAACGTGAAGAATGAAGACACTTCATATAAATATAAATCCAAGGCTCCACCAATATTAGCGACTGGATTTATAAGCAGTTTATCTATGATTGAAGATTTATTTGATTGGCATGAAACCGATTCCTATGTGTTATTAAATGAGCATGATGAATCAAGAAAAACACCAGGATTATTTCTTGTTGGTCCTCAAGTTCGACACGAAGATTTGATCTTGTGTTTCATATATAAATATAGACAAAGGTTTGGTGTTGTTGCAAATGCAATTGGAGATAGACTAGGAATGGACACTTCATTCTTGGAGCAGTATCGCGAAGAAGGTCTTTATAAAGATGATTTGAGTGCTTGCGGAGAGGAATGTCCATGCTAATGCAATCGAGTAAAAAATCAAAATATAATTTTAGTTTAATTTTGCTTTTTCAATTAGTTGCAAGTATGTCTTGGATGGTTTCTGTTTTTATTTATGGATCATTTTCATTAGGTGATTTATTTCAATTAATTGCTTCAACAGCTTGGACTATTGCAAATATAATTAGCTTATTTTCACATTGATTTTTATCTAGAAGTTATTTTCCATAAATAGCTATTTTTTTCATCAGTAATTAAATAAATTTTACCTTCTTTATCTATTTCAATATCACGGATTCTTCCAATTTTATTCTTTACGAGACTTTTAAATTCTATTGGTTTTTCATTTTCGATAGTAACTAGAATTAACATCTCAAATTTTAGTGAACATACTAAAATATCCCCAGCCCATTCTGGAAATTCGTTGCCTTGGTATACTTTTAAGTTACTTGGTGCAATTGAAGGCACCCAAGAAATAATCGGTAAATTAAAATCATCACGAAAAGGTTCTCCTTTACCTATTTTCGTACCGCTATAATTAGTACCACCCCATCCAATTTCATTCCATCCATAGTTGCCTCCTGAACTAAGTAAGCCTAAAAAATCCCCTCCCTTTGCTCCATGATTAGTTATTAAGATTTGCTCATTGGAAATTGTCATACCTTGTGGGTTACGTAGGCCAATCATGTATAATTCTGGTAAAGCACCCTTGATATCTGCGTAGGGATTATCTGGTATGCTACCATCTAAATTAATTCTTATGATACTTCCAGCATGTGAATCTACTTTTTGTGCAGCAATCCCTTGCCCTCTTTCGCCAATTGATACATACAAATAATTGTCTTTTATAACAATTCTTGATCCAAAATGTATGCGATCAGAATAATATGGTTTTGCTTCAAAAATGATCTGAAAATCATCTAATGTATTAAAAGGCTTGATAAATTTTCCTCGACCAATTGCCGTTGTTAGTTTTAAGTTTTCATCTAGTTTGGTAAAGCTTAAATAGAGAAATTGATCAAAAAAAACTACATCGAGCAAACCTCCTTGGCCAGATTGCACTACAGGAATATCATGCTTAATATCTTTTGATATTCTTTTGTTTAGATCAAATAATATTAAATTTCCTTTTTTTTCTGTAATAATTAGCGTATTGGAATCAATAAAATCCATGCCCCAGGGTTGATCAAGGGTTTGCGCAGCATTGATCTTTTCTAATTTTATTTTTTCGTCGATATTTTTGTATGTCTTGTAGTCTGATAGAAATACTGACTCCTTTTTAATTGGTTTAGCTTTTTCTGAATCTGACTTCAATATTTCATCAGGCAGGCTTTCATTTTTTTGATTTTCTATTGGTATAGATGCTCTTTCTTGTTGGGTCGATTCTTGATCTACTTGTTCCGTGCTACCTCCACATGCGAACAGAGGTAAGGTGAATAGTAGAAAAAGTATTTTTTTCATAAAGTTTTGGTTTGCCAATTAGAACACTCAACCTCAACGTTTGTTGTGGAGTCACTAGTAATTTTTACTGATTTATAATGCGTGCCATATTTTTTATTGTATTCCCTATGTGCGTTGTCGCAATATGGTAAGGTTTTGCTTAAACCACATGAACAGATATTATCTTGTACACCTTTTTGAAGTTTTATTTTCATTTAGTTAAGTTACCTTCAAAGGAATTTTATTTGAACACAATGGACATTCAGTTTCTTCGTAGTTTTGCAGCGTAATTTTTATTAATGATTGAGCAGGTACATCAAAATTGATTGGCTGCATTGATCGATCAGCAATAACCGCGACTCCAGCAACATGACCGTTAGCATTTTTTACTGCATCGATTGTCTCAAATATTGATTGACCGCTTGTCAGTATGTCATCTACAACAAGCACTTTTTCTCCTGGTTCAATTGTATAATCTCGACCAATGACCCTACCACTCTCTCCTCTTTCAGCAATTATGCTGCGAACTTTAAAATTTCGTGCAACTTCATATGCAATAATTGCACCACCTGTAGTTGGCCCTACGATTAAATCGGGTTGTAGATTTTTTGTATTTTCAAAAATTTCTTTACAAATGAGTTCAGTTAAATCTGGCCATTGTAGTAAATTAAATTTTTCTAGATATGTATCTGAGTGCACTCCAGAATTTAACTTGAAATGTCCATCTTGTATGACTTTTGCATCGATCAACAGTCCTCTAATTTTTTCTTCAGTCATTGTCATATTTTATTTTCCTAGATCTATTCTAGCTTTATGATCAAATGTTTGCCATCTTTCTTGAGGCCAGTAGATCAATTGCGCTTTTCCAATTATTTTGTGCATATCGATGAAGCCTAAATATCTAGAATCATTAGATGCATACTTATTGTCACCAAGCACAAATATTTTACCATCTGGTACGATAGTTTTTTCAATAAAGAATGCAGGCATCATTAACAGACCAGGCGCATTAATATCAAATTCTTGGATTGGTTTATCATCAACTGTAATCAAACCTTCCTTAATTTGTACCACTTGACCAGGCATCGCGGCAATGCGCTTAACTAAATCTCTTTTGTTGTTGTTGCCATAAGTAAAAACAATCATATCACCAACTTGCAGTGCATTTCTTATTTCTAATCTATCTCTATTGACAAATGGCACCCAGCCTACATTTAATGAACGATAATTTGTTCTATTTACAATTAAGTAATCATTACCAAAGAGTGTCGGTTCCATGGAGATTCCATCTACAACATAATTTTGAATTAATTGCCTACTTAAAATAAAGACAAAAAGAGCAATAATGAATATTTTGCCAATTTCCGTTATAGTTTCAAATATTTTTGTTTTTATCTTTTGCTGAGGTTCATATTTTTTGGAAATATCAATGAGCTCTTCAAGAGCAATTACATTATTATCTTCCAATTGCATCGCAACAATTGCTTTATTAATTTCTAATAATTGATTTGAATGAAATTCCATTGTGCCAGGAGGGAAGTGATGAACTCCTAGAGAAATGGAGTCTATATCTTCAAAATTATTTGCAGAATACAATTTTGTTTTCTTGCTAAAATTGCTTCCAGCCATTTTATTTCCTTAGACGAGGATCAAATTTTATTTTTCGCATAGAGATTATAACATAATGATGTTACATAATCGGCTAATTCAGTGTTCTTGCTATCGTCAGAAAAAATCTCATGTAATTTCGTCCCAAAATTAATTTTTTTCACTCCATAATTGTTCAGTTTTGTGAAATCTTTTTTTTCAATGCCGGAACCACCATGCACGACTAAGGGCTTATCTATTTTTTTATTGATTTCTTTCAATATTTTGTAATTAATTGAGCTACCTAATCCATGTTTTGAACCGATCGAAATTGCGAGTGAATCAATATGTGTTTTTTTAACAAATGTTAATGCTTCATTAGGATCTGTATATAAAGACTCTTCTATTTCTTGATTATCAAAGAGTTCAGATTTGCCACCTACTACTCCAAGTTCTGCTTCTAAGCCAAATTTTTTGATATCAATATTTTGCGTAATGTGTTTAATTTTTGCAATATTTTTTTCTAAAGCATGTTCAGAATAATCAAGCATAAATGAAGAATAATGATTTTGGTATGCTAGAGCAATAATTGGTAAATCAGAAGCATGATCTAAATGAATTGCAACTGGTAAATCGTAATTATTTATCAATTCATTTATTTGTTGACCGGGATGTAATTTGCCAGAAAAATTTTGAAGATTTTTCATATTTGTTTGTAGAAAAATTGGCGCTTTCGCTTTTTGCGCACCCTCTATTACTGCTTTTGCCATTGGAATTGATGAAATATTGAATGCAGGAACAATATAATTCCTTTTTACAGCATCTTCCAATAATAAAAGACCTGAAACCTTACCCATCTGTGTTATCCTTGTTCAATAATAAAACAATTGTATGCTTAATTTATTGATAAATGTTAGGAAGCAGATTGAATATTTTTAATTACCGCTCTTTTGTTCTTGTAATGGTCATTGCAATTTTCTTTGGTAATTTAGTACTTATTCTAGATAGTCGAGATGATGATTCTTCTATACTACAAACGTCTCAAGGACAAATTGAAAATTTAACTTCTTCTACGTCATTAAATAATACAACTAATGGCACAATTAGCCGATCTATTCAAGTTACGGGTTTTGGCGAAGTAAGCCTCGAACCAAATATAGCGACTTTTTCAATCAATGTTGTGACGCAACGTGATAATGCTTCATTAGCAAGGGAAGATTCTGCGCGTAAACTCAATCAACTGTTTGCATCTCTTAAGAGTTTTGGTATTGAGCAAAAAGATATTATGACTACAAACTATTCACTTTACCCAGAATATGTGTATGAAAAAAATAAAATTAGAAGAATTGAAGCATTTAATGTGTCTAATAATTTGAATGTAAAAGTACGACAATTGGAAAGACTAGGTTCTGTAATTGATGGAGTAATTAAGTTAGACTCTGGTGACATCAGAATTAATAACATATCTTTTAATGTTGATAACTCAACTATTTATGAAGATCAAGCGAGAGAATCTGCAATAAAAGATGCAATTGCTAAGGCATCTAAGATTGCAAAAAATGCAAATGTTCAACTTGGGCTACCTATGCTTATCGTAGATGTTGAACCATTTTCTAATGTTAATCCAATTGGTGTGCAACGTGCTATGATGGCAGAAATGGACTCCACTCCTACAACCATTGCTACTGGACAAATTATTATTGAAGCAAACGTCCAAGTTACTTTTGAAATCAAATAAATTTATTGTGATTGAATCCCTATGATAAATAATTATGCTGGGCTACAATTATGCTACTATTTAACATGATTAATTTTGATTGGAAACCAAAGTGGTATTAAGTGACCGTTCAATTCGAGAAGCATTAGATTCTGGTAAAATTATCGTTGATCCTTTGGGAGAAAATGCTATTCAGCCTGCATCTTTGGATATTAGACTTGATAGAGATTTTAGAGTCTTTAGAAATCATAGAGATTCCTTCATTGATGTTCGTTCTCCAATGGAAACGCTTACAGAAGTTGAGTCCATTGATGACGATCAAGCTTTTGTTTTGCATCCAAACGAATTTGTTTTAGGCTCTACAATTGAATTGGTAGAATTGCCGGATGATATTGTAGCAAGGGTTGAGGGCAAATCATCATTAGGTCGTTTGGGTTTGCTTGTACATGCAACTGCGGGTTACGTTGATCCAGGCTGGAAGGGGAAATTGACTATGGAATTATCTAATGTTTCTAATTTACCAATTAAACTTTATTATAATATGAAAATTGGTCAGTTATCTTTTTTTGAATTATCAACACCAGCAGAGAATCCCTACGGTTCTAGTTTTATACAATCAAAATATCAAAATCAAGAAGGACCAACAGCAAGTAAGGGTTATACAGACTATCAATAAGCTGCAATAATGAATCATGGGTCAAAAAAATATTTCTAAATATATGCAAGAAGCTGTTCGCTTGGCTGAAAAGTCAATTCCTTCTGCACATCCTAATCCAGCTGTTGGAGCAGTGATAACAAAAAATAATAAAGTTATTGGTAAAGGTAGGACCTCTCATTATGGAGGTGCTCATGCTGAATTAAATGCTATTAAGTCAGTCAAACAAAAAAAATTATTAGTTGGAGCGACACTATATACTACTCTTGAACCATGTTCTCATACTGGTAAAACACCACCTTGCATCGATGCAATTATTCAATCAGGAATTCGCAAGGTCATTGTAGGCATCATTGATCCTGATAAAAATGTTTCAGGCACAGGGCTCAAAGCGCTTAAACAGGCTGGACTTATAATCAAAATTGGCGATGGCTCTGTTATTGTTAAATCTCAACTGCGAGCATACATATATAACAGAACTGCTCAATTACCTTTTATAACAGCTAAACTAGCTGCATCAATTGATGGTAAAATTGCAACATCATCAGGTGATTCTCAATGGATTTCAAATAACAAAAGTAGATCCATCGTACATCAAATGAGAAAAAAAGTTGACGCTTTACTCGTTGGTTCCGAAACTGTCATAAAAGACAATCCCCATTTAACTGCACGCTATGGTAAAAAACTATATAAAAAACAACCTTTACGTATTGCAATTGATTCCAGTGGTAAAATTCCAATTAGTTCAAATATTTTTAATAAAGATTCTAAAACTTTAATTATAACGACAACTTCTTCTCCAGAAAAATGGAGATCTGCAATCAAAAACAAGGGCCATGAATGTATTATTCTTCCCAAAAAATCAAATAAAGTTGACTTATATAAATGTGCTGAATTTTTACATAATTTAGGAATAATTCATGTGCTTGTTGAGGGTGGAGGGAAATTAATAGGAGAATTAATGAAGCACGAACTCGTTTCTATGATCAATATATTTTATGCACCAATAATTATTGGTGATAAAAATGCAGTAAATATGATTGATGGCTTAAAATTAAATCACATAAATGAAGCTCTGGAGTTATCAGAATTGTCATATCAACTAGTAGACAAAGATATTTCTATTACAGCTACTATCAAATATCATTAAAATACACAAGGGGGAAATGATATGTTCACCGGGATAATTGAAGAAGTTGGAATTGTTGCAGAAAATCATGATGGTAAGTTGGTAATTAAATGTGAAAAACTTGTAGAGGATTCAAATCTTGGTGATTCAATTGCAGTTAACGGTGTTGATTTAACGGTAAATAAAATAAATGGCAATTTAATTCACTTTGATGTGATGCCTGAAACATTTCGTCGATCAAATTTAATTCATCAAACTGATGGATCCTCTGTAAATTTAGAAAGCTCACTTACTCTACAAACTAAAATTTCTGGTCATATAGTAAGAGGTGTTGTTGAAACAACATGTTTTTTAGAAAATTTTTCTGAAGAACAAAATGCTATTGTGGCTTCTTATAAAACAGATGCTGAATTTTTGAAATATATTTTAATAAAGGGACCTGTGACGTTGGATGGAGTTTCATTAACAGTTATATCAAAAAATACAGAATCTTTTGCTGTATCACTTGTAGAATGGACACAGCAAAATACTAATTTATTGATGCGTGAAAATGGAGATGAAGTAAACTTAGAAACAGATATTTTCGCTCGTTATATCGAACAATTGATTGATCGTGACTAGTTTAACAGTATCATCTAAATAGGAGAGCAATGAAAAAAAATAAAAAATCTTTACATGTTGATGCAGAACAAGCAATATTGATGTTTCAAGAGGGGAGCCCTCTTATTATAGTTGATGATGAGGATAGAGAAAATGAAGGAGACGTTGCAATTCCTGCTCAATATTGTACTTCTAATATGGTCAATTTTATGGCTAAAGAAGCAAGAGGACTCATTTGTACACCATTAGATGCAGAAATTGCAGAAAAATTAAACCTTAACTTGATGACGGGAGAAGCAGAAGATGCTATTGAAAATACTGCTTTTACAGTAACTGTTGAAGCTGCAACTGGTATTACAACTGGAATCTCTGCTAAGGATCGAGCCAGGACAATTCAGGTATTAGCTGATAAAGAAAGTAGTGCAAAAGATTTAGTCAAACCAGGACATGTTTTTCCATTAAAAGCTCGTGAAGGTGGGGTGCTAGTTCGTGCAGGTCAAACTGAAGCATCTGTTGATTTATGCAAAATGGCCGGTTTATATCCTGTTGCTGTTATCTGTGAAATTATGAAAGATGACGGTGAAATGGCACGAATGGATGATTTGGAAGAATTCGCAGATAAACATAAAATGAAAATTATAACTGTTGAGGAATTAATTAGTTACAGAATGAAACAAGAGCGCATGATTAAGCGTGTTACTGAAACTATTTTACCCACGAAATATGGTGATTTTAAAGCTGTTGCATATCATACAAGCATCGATGCAAAGGAGCATGTGGCTTTGGTAATGGGAGACGTAGCAAATAATGATGCATGTTTAGTAAGAGTACATGATAAATGTTTGACTGGAGATGTTTTTGGCTCACAAAGATGTGATTGTGGCGAGCAGTTCGATGCTGCAATGAGGATTGTCGCTAAGCAAGGAAATGGTGTAATCCTTTATATGGATCAAGAAGGCAGAGGAATTGGTTTACATAATAAATTGACAGCATATAGTTTGCAAGATGATGGTCTAGATACAGTCGAAGCGAATGAAGCCCTTGGTTTTTCTGCAGATAAAAGAGATTATGGCATTGGATGTCAAATATTAGTTGATTTAGGCATTAAAAAACTTAAATTAATTACCAATAATCCAATGAAACGAGCTGGCTTGGAGGGTTTTGGTTTAAGAGTTGTCGATAGGGTACCTATTGAAATAACACCAAATCAACATAATTTAAAATATTTGACAACAAAAAGAGATAAAATGGGGCATCTTCTAAATTTAGATGAAGGATAATGAGTACAAATTACGCCAAAATAGCAGTAGTAGTTTCAAACTTTAACGTTGATATCTCTTCTAAATTATTAGAAAGTTTTACTAATCGTGCAAAAGAAGTTAAATTTCCAATAAAAAATATCGAAGTTTTTAATGTACCAGGAGCTTTTGAGATTCCTAGCACAGTAAATAAATTAGCTAAAACGAATAAATATGATGCTATTGTATCCTTAGGTTCAGTTATTCGTGGTGAAACAATTCATTTTGAGTTAATTGTTAACCAAGTTGCTCAAGGTCTTCGAGAAATTTCTGTTGATAATCAAATACCTGTTGTTTTTGGTGTTCTAACGGTCGAGAATGAAGAGCAGGCATATAATAGGATTCATAAAGGCGCAGAATTTTTTGATACAGCCTTTAAAATGACTGATTTATTTTCACAAATTTAATAAAAATCCGCTATATATTCTCTTCAATATGTAGTTTGTGCTTTTATTCGAGTATTATTTGCTTTATTTATCTGTATTTGCTCAAAGAACTATTAAGTTATAAATTTTTTAAGTTAAGTTGCCCCAAATGTCATAAACCCGTATACTTTCAGTGCTAATGTGTTAACTCACTTTAACAAATAAAGTAGTGTTTGGTGTCAAATGAAATTTACATGTGAGCAGGATAACTTACAGAAAGCACTAAATGCAGTGTCTAGAGCGATTCCAAATCGTTCTTCGCTTCCTATTACTAATCATGTATTATTAGAGTCTGGCCAAGATCAATTAATTATCTCTGCTACAGACGCTGAAACTCTTGCTATTACATATTCAATTCCTGCAAATGTTGGTGATCAAGGCTCGCTTGCATTACCATCAAGGCTTTTAACTGATTTTGTTGCCTCTTTACCACCGGATATGATTGATTTTGGCCAAAAAGAGAATACTTATCAGGCACAATTACAATGTGCAAAAAATAAATCTTCTATAGAAGGCCTTGATCCTGGTGAATTTCCACCTATTCCTAAAAGTTCAGGCACATCATTTGAATTGTCTGCAAAGTTATTTAAGGATGCTCTTAATAAAGTAGTTTTCTCAGCAGCGACGGACGATTCTCGGCCTATTTTAACAGGTGTTCAATTTGCAATTGCACCAAATCAGATTACTCTTGCTGCAGCAGACGGTTTTCGATTATCCGTCTGTAATTTAGAAATAAAATCAGACTCTTCACTTCCATCATTCGTTGTACCTGCAAGAGCCCTTGGTGAACTTTCTAGACTCTTAAATGAACTTGGTGATCAAAATTTGCATATGAAAATAAATGAACAAAATACTCAGGTTGAATTTGATCTTGGGCATTCCAGAATGATTGCACAATTATTGCAAGGTACTTTTCCAAATTATGAACAACTAATACCTAATGAATGGAAAACACAAATCAGAATTTCTTCTAAAGAATTTATTCGTGAAACCAAAATCGCATCTATTTTTGCTCGTGATGGAAGTGGCATCATAAGATTAAGTGCAAATCCGAATGGCGAATCAGCTGGTAAACTAGTTATTGCTGCAAAAGCAGATGAACTAGGCGATAATGTTGGAGAAATAGCAGCATCAATTGATGGAGAAGAATTAAATATTGCTTTCAATAGTCGTTATTTGATGGATGCGCTTCAAATATTAGAAAATGAAGATTTAATTATTGAAGGTTCGAGTTCACAAAGTCCAGGCGTAATCAAATCTATTTCAGATGAAAATTTTTTACATGTTGTAATGCCTATGTTTGTGCAGTGGTAGTTAGTTGGCGGGGTAATTTTTAAGGAAAAAAAATTACTCAATTAAATAGAAGAGATTTTATTAAAGCGACTTCCTTGTCAAGTTTTGGGTTATTTTTCAATCCCAGTTTTTTATTCAATGATAATGTTCATAATTCTCAGACCTTGTTAAAACATAGGCTTAATAATGTCAAGCATACAGAAGCATCCTCTATGCAAAGTGAACAAAAACACCTTTTATGGGTATGGCAGTTTAGTGAAGATGGAACCAAATATGAAATTAGGGATAAACTAGCTAAATATAATTTAGGAGTCGTTTTAAAAACTCATGATGGAACAGATTGGATGTCAGAGTTTGATCCATCATCTGATGCAGTTACTGGTCCAGAAAAAATCCATCAACTATCACAATTTTTTGAATCAGGCGGTGTCCCATTCCATACATGGTCAGTGCCGCATGGTGTAAATCCTATTGAAGAAGCTAATATGACATCAGCAGCTTATGAGGCTGGTTCTAGAAGTATATATTTAGATGTTGAACATGCACGAGGATTTTGGAGAGGAACAGAGCAAGCAGCGTATCAATATGGTGAAAGATTACGATCATTACACCCAGACTTACGAATTACCACGAGTATTGATGGAAGACCGTGGAATATTGATGCAATCCCAATTGATGCTTTTGCTTTATTAAGTGATGCCCTTGCGCCACAATTATATTGGGAAACATTTAGTACTTGGGACAATATCTATCGATATAATGATCATGGCTATTATGTCCCATCATCAGGTATTTCTCCAAGTTTCATTATTCAATCTGCCTATAAAAAATTACAACAATATTCAACAGCCATTGAACCTGTAGGAGAAGGCGGTGCTAGAAATATTGTAGAGTGGAGTGAATTTATTCAATCTTCTTTAGCACGTAATTCCGAAACTGTATCTGCTTGGAGGTATGGAACCACTAGTCAAAATATTATGAAAGTAATGTCAAATAATGATCCATTGCCTAAATTTTATAAAATACAAGCTGGCGATTCATTATATGGATTGAGTAATCAATGGGGCATAAGTTTGAAAACAATTCTTGATTGGAATCCAGATATAACAAATCAAAATATGTTATCAATTGGACAAATACTTCGTATTCCTGACGGGGATCATCCTATGAAGAGAGATGTTGCACATACTATACAACGAGGTGAAAATCTGTATTTAATTGCAAATAATTGGGGAGTAGATGTTAAAGAAATTATTGCATACAATCAAATTCGAAATCCAAATCAGATTTATGTTGGTGATGTTATTAATATTCCTCTAAATCAAACTACAAATATAAATACTATTCAGCGAAATAATGTAAATTATACATATAAAATTGCCCCGGGTGATAATTTGTGGAATTTGTCAAAAATGTGGAATGTTTCTATAAATAGAATAATGGAGTATAATAATATATCTAATGCTAATCTTATACGCATTGGTACAATCATAAAAAAACCAAATTATTAAGGGGGTAATTTATGTGTTTTGATCTGGATTCAAGTCCACCTATTAATAAAATATATGGAGCGTCAGTAAGCCATCAAGATACGGTCTTAACTTCTGCTGACGGTACTGAATTTGCTGCTTTTATTGCTGAAGGTGGTAAAGAAAATAGTCCTGGAATCGTTATACTGCCAGATGTTAGAGGGCTATATAGGTTCTATGAAGAGCTAGCATTGCGTTTTGCAGAGAGTGGTTATGATGCTATTGCTATAGATTATTTTGGTCGCACCGCAGGAGTTGCTAAGCGAGATGACGATTTTGATTTCATGGAACATGTAGCACAAACAAAAGTTTCTCAGGTTATAGAAGATGCTAATGCAGCAATAGACAAGCTTCAAGAAACCTCTTCAAACAAAAGCCGCAGCATTTTTACTGTTGGTTTTTGTTATGGCGGAAGTTCATCTTGGATTCAATCTACGCAATCTTCTGTAAATGGAGCCATTGGGTTTTATGGTAATCCTACTAGAGATAGTAGAGATGGCACACCGGGACCAATTCAAAGAGTAAGCGAATTCCAATCTCCAATTTTAGGCTTGATGGGTGGCGATGATCCTGGAATACCAGTTGAAGAAGTTGAAAAATTTCGTTCTGCTCTTAATGAGGCAAATGTACAAAATGAAATAATTATTTATAACAATGCGCCTCACTCTTTCTTTGATAGAAAGTATGAAGAATTTAAATCTGAATCTGCTGATGCGTGGGATCGAGTTTTATCTTTTATAAATCAGCATGCATAATTCTAGTTTTAAGGCTTAATAATGAAATTTAGCGCATGGCCTGCTTCTGGTTCTTGGGAGAGGATGTATAAGGATTGGTTGCATCTTGCAGAACATGGTTGGCATGGTATATGGTCAATGGATCATTTTATGGCACCAATTGATTCACATGAAAATCCTGTCTCTGAATCTTTGACTGCTTTGTCAGCATTAAGTGCATTAATACCAGAAGTTAAAATTGGAACTATGGTTACTGGCAACACTTATAGACATCCAGGTGTTTTAGCAAAAATGGCGGTTAATATTGATCATATTTCTGAGGGAAGATTTACTTTAGGAATTGGTTGTGGCTGGCAGGAAATTGAGCATAACAGTTTTGGGATTCCTTTCCCGCCAGTGTCGGCAAGAGTAAAAATGCTTGATGAGAGCGCGCAAATTTTAAGTCAGTTATTAAGCGGTAAGAAAACTACCTTTTCAGGTGATTATTATCAGTTTGATGATGCAAAGTTGTCTCCAGCTCCATTTAAGTCTAAAATTCCCTTACTGATTGGTGGCGGAGGTGAGCAGGTTACGTTACGTACCGTCTCAAAATATGCTGACGCATGGAATATTTGGGCTCGACCAAGTTTTTTTAGAAAGAAACTTAATGTTTTGGAAGAACATTGCAATCAAATCAATCGTGATCCAAATACAATTCATAAAACAGTTGCAATTAATATTATGTTTTCAGATGATAAGAATTTAATTGAAGCTAAAAGCCAAGATTCTTGGTCTTTAGTTGGCGGTAATGTTGATCAAGTAATCCAAACAATTGGTGAATTTAATGATATAGGCGTAGATGAGGTGATTATTGCTGTATATGACAAGAACACTTACCAGTCTCAGCCTTTGGATGATCTTGATATATTTGCTGGAGAAATCATAAAGCTTTTTTCTTAATCTCTTAGGCAAAGTTCTGAGACTATGTCATACATCATTTCGCATCCCATAAAAAAATTTTCTGTTGTAATATATTCATCATGGTTATGAAAACCAGATCTTTCTTCAGAAGAGAATAATCCTGGTATAAAACCGTATGCATTAATTCCACGACTTCTTAGGAATCTGTTATCTGTGCCATAGGCAGAGGTAAGAGGAAAAACAGTTGCGCCATTAAAGCGCTGATTTATTTTCGACTTAATGATTTTGATCAGATCGGTTTCCCACTCGCAAGTTGCAGTTAATGCTTCTTCATCCGCTGAAATAATTTCAATTATTATTTCTTGATTATCTATTATGTTGTTGAGTTTTGAAATGAGATCTGCATAACTAATAGAATGGGGAAGTCTGCAATCTAATACTGCTTCAGCTTTTGCTGGTATGACATTATGCTTATAACCTGCTTCGATTCTAGTGATATTCATTGTAAGTTGTTCCATGGCAATTAATTCTTTATCTGTTATGTCATTACTATGAATATAATCATTTTGAAATGTTTCTTTATAATTCAATTGTTGCCATGAAATAATTTTTTCTAAAGCGATACTTAATTGCACTGTAGCGTTTGATGAATGAGGTTGACTGCCATGCCCAGGAGATCCTATTGCAGTTAATTTTATCCAGCAAAGCTTTTTCTCTGCTATTCCTATTCCAAAAATAGGCATATTGTTGATCTCAATATCACGAAAACCATATCCTCCTTCATTTAATGCATATTCTATTTCAAATAATTCAGGATGATTCTCTACTAACCAAGCCATACCAAATTTTGATCCAATTTCTTCATCTGGCGTTACGCAAAAGATTAAATCTCTGTTTAAGGGTTTTTCTTGTTGATGAATTAATAAGAAGGCAATAAATTGCATTATTGTAAAGCTCTTCATATCAATCGCACCTCTGCCATATATCCTGTTATCAATAACTTGTCCACCAAATGGATCGGTGGTCCATTTATCTCTCTCTACGGGAACTACATCTGAATGCCCGCTTAACATTAAACCATTTTTTTTATTTGTACCTGCTATTTTTGCATAGATTATTTTTCTATCAGGAGCAGTGGTAAACATTTGAGTTTCGATGCCTTCATCTTTTAATATAGCATCGAAATAGTGCGCTGCTAGATATTCATTCCCAGGGGGATTAGATGTATCAAGCTGTAAATAGTCTTGAAAATATTTAAGAGCTTGTTGATTGATTTTTTTCCAGTTCATCATTTAATAAATTATACAATATATCTTTCTATTGGGTTTTATATAAGACGATGAAATGCCATGATCATGCTTATGGCTATTCGAACAATTAAACGTATTTGCTGGATTGGTCTAGGTATCCTTTGCGTAGTCTTAGGTGCCATAGGTTTGTTTATTCCTGGCCTACCGACTACTGTTTTTATTCTTATTGCTTTGTGGTCTTTTACTAAATCCTCCCCACGATTATACAATTGGCTGATTAATAATAGATATTTAGCAGCAGGTGCAAAAAATTATCTTGAAACTGGGGCAATGAATAAACAAACAAAATTAAGAATTATTGCTACAATTACGATTTTTTGCGTTCTAGCTATTTTTCTCTTTTTGCCCGATGGAATGCTTTTAATCAAGGGCATCATTGGAGCAACTGGATGCATAGGCATTTTTTATATTTTGCGTATTCCAGTAATAAAATAATGCATTACTACAAACAAATCAGAAATAGAGTTTAAAAATTTCTTTTGTAAATGGCGCGCTCGGTAGGATTCGAACCCACGGCCTGCGGATTAGAAGTCCGCTGCTCTATCCACTGAGCTACGAGCGCATTGTTGATAAATAAATTATCCGAGGTATATAATTTAACTTTTTTTGTGCTTTGAGTCACTTAAATGTTTGCAAAATGATTGAAAGTTTGTATGGAAAGCTCTTAGAATTCAAATGTAGATTAAAAATAAATTTTTAGAATGGTTACTTTATGAATCAAAGAAAATTAAAAGTTGCAGTTAAAACAACCCCTACGGTTTTTGATGTTGAGCAACCAGCTGGATTTGGTGATGATCTTGGCTCAGATTTATTTGGTAGCTTTTATGATCAATTACTTGGGCCATCAACTTATTTTGATGATAAAAATTTTTCTAGATTAGATTGGCACAATCTTAGAAACATTCTTGCGGAAAAATGGTGGTTCTCTGATGATCATATGGCATGTTTTTTTCAAATTAGATCTGGGGTTTATAGTAAAGATGGGAATGAACTGACTGCAAATGAAGTGGCTTGGGGTTGGGAACGTGCTTTTGCTCTTAGAGATGTAGGCAAATGGGTTGCAAGATTAGCTTCCGTCCAAGAATTTGAAAATATTGAAATCGTTGATAAATATACAGTTAAATTTAATTTAACTGCACCTAATCCATCTTTACCGAGGCTAATGTGTCAAAATGCTCCATCAGTTTATGATATTGAGGCATTTAAAGATCAACTTTCAGATGAGGACCCATGGGGCAAAAATGCAATTGGTAAAGAATCATTTGGTTTTGGTCCATATATTTTAGATCAAGCTAGTTCAGACACTATTTCTATCATGCGTCATGAAAATTATTGGCAAGGCAAGCCAGAGATCGAACATATTGAATTAATTAGATACGATGATCACCAAAAAGCTATTGATGCATTAATTTCTGGTGAAGTTGATCTGATGCCAGGTGTCCTTGATAAAGATTTATCAAGTATCCTGAAACATGATCATTTAAAAGTCAATATGAATGCAATGCATGCAGGTATGTTTTTGCATTTAGATCCAGAATTTGTTCCCTTTAATGATGTTAAAGTTAGATACGCACTAGCCCATGCAATACCGATTGACTCGATCATCGCAGAAATTTATAATAATCAAGCAGATCGATGGAATAGCTTTGTTAAAATTGAAAGTCCAGGATACGACCACGATACTTGGCCATTTGAATATGATCCCAAAAAAGCACAGAAGCTTTTACTTGAATCATCTTCTCCAGATGGTTTTGAATGTGATTTTTATGTGTTTCCTGGAGATGGCTTTGTTGAATCTGCGGATTTTATTGTCAAAGCATTATCGCAACTTGGAATTAAATTAAATATTTTAGCGGGTGATGATGTTACTGACAGAAATAAACAGATGCGCGAAAACGGTCATGTTGCACCAATTATGATGCGAGGTAGCACTGATGGCAGAGGTATGCGAGTTGCAGATCCGATGTACGCACTTTATCATGATTTTGGTCCTGGCAGAATGCGTTTATTTCCATTTCGATACCATAATGATGAATTTTTTGAAGCGTTAGGTCAATTGCCACAGGTTGGACATGGAGAACCTTGGCTAAAACAAGTAAGCAAACTACAACTTTTGCTTAATCAAGATGCTGTTATGATTCCTATTTGTAACCAAATCTATAAAATAGCTCATTCAGAGAATGTGCTTGGCTGTAGACAGTTACCAGATAATCGCATGCCATTTGCGGATATGAAATGGAATAGATAAAGTTTATCCAAATTTAATTTCTAATTCATGTCTATATATCTTAGTCCAATAAGGCATAACAAATTTTTGAACAAATTCTTGATGTGGTTTGCTCTTTCGATAATTATCTAAATCTGTTCTATTTTTGAATTCTACAATCAAGCCAAATTTTGGAGATTCGTTAATTTTTTCATAAGGCAGTGGACCTGTGCCACGTTCTACAAGTTGATTTTGATGCACAAGACATTCACTACCAGATGTACCTAGAAATTTTCTACCAAATGAAATATTACCTATATTCGGTATAGAATTAGTAAAGTCTTTGAGCGCTATAAACATTTCATTGACTGTTTTTTCTGTAACATCATTTTTCATTTCCCAGAGAACCATATGCATAATTGATTCATTGCCATATGCACTTTTTGAAATAATTGGAAAAGCAGATTCATATAAAAAGTCAGTCGCCAGATATTTACCCCACATCTTTGCGCACACTTGCCAAGCAAAGCCTGGCTTCGGATGTAATGCTTTCGGGCCATCGTGTGCTTCGGAACTTATATATCGTAAATATGCATCTTCGTCTTCAAAATCCATCAAGAAAAATGACTGATACGGTTGATCGATTTTAATGAATTCGTTATTTTTTTTAATAAATGTGCCACTTTGGGATTCAGATTCTTCTTCTCCATCAAGCAAATATCCAAATGTTAACCGTTTCATGTCATTTTGATTTTCATCTTGCATGCGATGCATTCCTTGTTCAATAAATTCTCTATCTGCATGCTCATTTTCATCCCATAATAAAATATGAAAAAACATAATTACACCTTTCTTCCAGGGGGGATAAATTCCTCTAAAAATTTCCCAGAAACAGTATTCACATCAATCGCTCTTTGGGTGTTATCTAGCGAAAATAATCTTACTTTGATTGAATCAATCATGCTATATGCTTCATCTTTAAGATTATTTATCCATTCTTCGCTCTCAAAAAATGCTTGGTATTGTTGCTTTTGTTCATCCGAGTCTTGAAATAGCCTGATCCAAATGAAATCATTCTCATCAAATTTATAATCAATAATATGCATATTCAGCTGCTGCATGAGAGGCATTGATTTATTTTCAAACCAATTCATAAAATTTTTAGTTTGACCATCTTTGATTCTGTAAGTTCGAAATTCAATTAACATATTAATTGCCTAATGGTTATCAAGGAAATTGACAATTGACTGCATCCATCGTTCTGGATCTTGATCATGAGTAAACATTCCTTGGGAACGCTCTTTTTGAGTATTTAAAGTTACTAATTGGCTTTTAGTTAAATTTTTATGTATTGCCTCACCAACATTTAATAATTTAGAAGCAGTGCCGTAGATTAGTAAAGTAGGCACTTCAATTTTTGAGCCGTTTATTATTGAATCATAGTAACAAAGCGCATATGGGCCAGCGCCTTCCCAACCCATATTATCATAGATGTCACATCCTTCCGCTGAATTTACCAATAAGGTATCAATAAATTTTTGAGTAACTAATTTGAAGTTTGCTCCTTCTCTATTACCTCCCGATTTTTCCCACAGTTTTAATAAGTGACTGCCGTCATCAACTGCTGGATAATAACTGTGAATTTTTTTCTGTAAATCAACTCCTGCTTCATTTGCATAATTCCCCACTTCATCCAGAATAAGGTGATTAATTTTTGCTGCATTACGAATCGCTACTTCAATTGCTATGATACCGCCTGTATGAGTCCCAAATAAGTCAAATTTGTCCAAGCCCAATCCTTCAATGAACCAGTCCACTGATTGGGCAAATTCTTCAACAGATGTATAGGGATTTTTAGGCTTAGATGATTCACCATAACCCATTGTAGTCATAGCAATTAATCTATAATTTTTAGGAAAGAGATGGAAATATTCTGCAAAATAAGCGGAAGACACTGGTGTTGCATGCATAAATACCAATGGTTTACCTGTACCAGTCTCACGATATTCTATCTGACCATCTGGGGTATTAATGAAACCTCGTTTAATATTCATGTAAAAAAATCCTTTTAGTAATTATAACAGAAAATTTTGATCTTTATTTGTTAACGCGCTATTGGCAATTGACTCCAATGCTCTTGCTTCTATCGGGGGATTGATTAATCCAGATCTTGCATCTCTAAATAATCTTTCAAATTCATTTTCTTTTTCTAGACCAATCCCACCAACTAATCTCATGACCAAGTCGGTGACATATACGCCTGTTTCTGTAGCATCTCTTTTTGCTGCAATAACATAGGGGATGAGTTTTTTTCTATTTTTCTCATTACCCCATGCATCAGCTGTATTCAATAAAAAATTTTTGCTGATCATTATTTTTGAATCTATAGCTCCCAATTGATGTTTAATGAATGGTATTTCACCGATCGTATTTTTATAGCCAGTTGGTTTTCTATTTGTTAAAAAAGACAGTAGCTTAGTTCTAGCTTCTATTGCTATGCCTAAACTAATTGATCCTATGACTAATGGAAACCATGCGTTAAATGGAATTTTGTTATTTTGTTTCGATTCACTATATTCATATAGAATGTTTGAATTTTGTACAACTGTGTTATTAAATTTAATTTCATGCGATTCTGATGATCTCATTCCTAAGCCATCCCATGAATTATTGATTAAGATATTGTCATCATTTTTGTTAACAAGAATTCTACATAAATTTTTTGACTCAGAGTTATATGCATATACAATTAAAAGATCAAGGCCAGTCGATAATGTTGCCCAATTTTTAACTCCTTTTAATTTCAAAATGCCATTTTTGTCTTTGTAAATTTTGGTTTGTGGCTTACCGCCTCCTTTAGGTGATCCTAGTTTTTCTTCAGAGGCAATATTATTGATGAGATAGTTCTTGTTAATGATCAATTCAAACACTTTATCTCTTTTTTTTGTTGACCATAGATTGCTTTCAGATTCATAGCCACAAACAATATGGTGCATTCCTATGCCAAGGGCCGTTGAAGCATCTCCTCTTGCTATTTCTATTTGCGTATTTAATATCGTACTTAAAGGAGCTTCTAAGCCCCCAATGGATTTTGGAATTGCAAGTTTAAGAAAACTTTCTTTTTTCAGCAAATCAAAATTCTCTTTTTGATATTGCGGGTTAGCATCATAATACTTTGCACGTGCTTTTATTTTTTTACTGATTTTAGATGCTCGCTGCAATAATAAAACATCTTTTTTTTGTTTCATAATTCTTTGTCATTTCATAAATAAAAAAATTAAAAATAATTTAAATTAAATCGATTATTACATAATTTCCTGTATGCTGATAACGAAATGTTTGAATTATTTTATATAGTGCAGCGAGCTTAATATGGACAATGCCGTATTTGTAACGATTAGTATTGTTGGTGCAGCATTAGTATTAGTCGATGTATATTTGAAGAAAACTACATTACCCGTAATCATTTTCTACTTGATTATTGGACTTATCGTTGGTGTTTCAGGATTCAATCTTATTAATTCAAATGAATTGGGTGATTTGTATCATCTCACTATTGAGATTCTTGTTGCCTTGATTGTTTTCGAAGGCGCATTTGCTATTGATATTGTTTCGCTTCGAAGAGTTGGACGAGTAATAAGAAATTTGATCAGTGTTGGATTGCTTTTAACTTTTGCCATTTCTGCACTTATTGTATATTTATTTGGTTTGATGGATTGGCAATCGGCATTGATTTTTGGTTCTTTAGTAACAGTTTCAGGTCCTACTGTCATAGTCCCATTAATTAGAAGAGCATCTTTGAATAATAAAGTAAAAACAGTATTGCTTGGGGAATCTATTCTCATAGATCCTGTTGGTGCAATTTTTGCAATTTTTGTTTTGGAAATTGTTCTTTCTGGCATCAGCCCCGATCCAGTTATTTCTATGTTTAATCGAGTCATTATAGGCGGTCTTATTGGAGTTTGTGCAAGCTACATATTATGGGGGCTTTTCAAGATCAGTAAAAATTTATTGCAAGAAGAGATTTTATTATTACTTGTAGGTTCTGCTATAGCAACTTTTTCTATTGCAGAAATTATTAGTGGTGGTGCAGGGTTAATGAGCGTAGCATTTTTAGGAGTTTCATTATCAGGAATGGATATTCCAAACAAAGATGAAGTTAGGCATTCGCAAGATTTATTTGTACGTATTGCAATTGCGAGCGTCTTTATTCTTGCCAGTGCAATTGTAGATTTGGGATTTGTTCTAAAAATCTGGCCTAATGGTTTTATAGCCATTATGATTATTGTTTTTATTGTACGACCTTTTATTGTATTTATTTCTGCATTTAATTCAGAACTTACGATTAAAGAAAGAATTTTTATTTCATTTGTATCACCACGAGGAGTTGTTGCAGCTGCATTGGCAGCATTTGCAGGTGAAAAATTGGGTGGAGATAATGGTACAATGATTGTAGCAATGGTGTTTTCAGTTATTGTAATCACAGTGGTATTGCAGTTTGCTTATGCTAAGTTATTAGCAAGATTGTTAGGAGTAGAATCAATGAAAGCCTTAATTTCAGGAAGTGGACCGTTAGCGAAAAAAATTGCCGATCAATTATCTACTAATGGATATACGGTTATTGTAATTTTACCTGAACGTGATCAAGAATATTTCCCTCAAGATTCTGAAAAAATTCAATCAATTATTGGTTCATCAATTGATGAAAAGTTTATTCAGTCAATTGACTTAAGAGATGTTGAAATGGTTGCAGGCATCTCAAATAATGATGAAAATAATTTATTTTTTATTCAAATAGTTAAGGCTACAAAGCCTGATGTACAAGGTTATGCAATTGTTAATAAGCTTGACTCTTCTAAAGCTTTCGAGACAGCTGGAATTAAGGCAGTTAAAAATGTGGATGCTTCTGCTGGAGCACTAATAGAACTTATGGGAAATCCAACTTTGCATACAGCAATTTCTGGCGGGGAAAATAGGCTTGTTTTAGAATTGACAGTAGGTTCAGGTGTCTCCGGAAGAAAAGTTAAGGATCTTGCTTTACCAAATGGTGTTTTAGCAATTTTAATTTATCGAGATAATGACGAAATTATTCCTCGTGGGGATACTAGCCTCCAGAAAGGTGATCGCCTGCTAATCTTTGGTCGTTCTACAAGTGTTAATGTTGCACGTGATATGTTATTGCAATTGAATTGATTTTGTAAATGGAAGAACCTACTTATTCAACAATTGAGTTTTCAAATCCATATGAGAATAGACCTTATGTTATTTCAAATATGATCGTCTCTTCTGATGGCAACACTTTATTTACTGATCAAGATAGCACTGGACTTGGCTCAAACATTGATAGGCGATTGATGGGAGAATTAAGATTCCATGCGGATGCAGTGATTAATGGAGCTGAAACTTTAAGAATTGCTGGCTCTTCATCACTAATTAGATCGGAAGATCTGGTTCAAAGTCGTCTATTGAACAATAAACCTGCACATCCTCTTGCATGTGTTGTGACAAATAGTGGCAACCTACCTCTTGAAAATAGATTTTTTACTTCCAAGGAGTTTGAATCTTTAGTTTTTTTAGATGAGTCAAATACTCAAACAAAATTTGACGAATTATCCCCTCACTGCAAAGAGGTAATTAGTACGCCAAAAAAAAATCGAGCAGAGTTTCTTTTACATTATTTGTATGAAAATTATGATGTCGACATTGCTTTATTAGAAGGGGGCCCAATGATCAATGGTATTTTTTTTGAAAATAATTTAATTGATGAACACTTTGTTACCATCAGCCCACAGATATTTATCCCTAGTGAGCCATTCACATCTATCAGGCCGACTGAATCTTATAGGATTATGCATCAAGATTTAAAATTAATTTCTGTGCAAACTTCAGAACAAACAGGAGAAATTTTTACACGATATAAAAATAGTAGTTTAATAGAAAAATTTGATTAAATTCTTTTAATATTAAATAGATTGGAGTCACTATGAATCAGAGCACGCAACTAACTAAAGGAGCTATCAATTTTTATACAAATTGTAATATTGATAATTTCACCCCTGATATTATTCATATGTCTAAGAGATGCTTCATGGATGGACTAGCTGTTATTATTGCAGGCACAGAACAGCCAGCATTGAAAATTATGGAAAAAATGTTTACCAGGCTAGATTATCCCCATGAATCAAGATTACTTGGCAAGGGCAGCATTAGTTTACCCGTAGAATTAGCTGCTCGATGGAACGGTTTAGCGGGCCATGCAATGGATTGGGATGATACGCAATTGTCTAAAGGAGAAAATAGATTGTATGGGCTTTTGACGCATCCAACCATTCCTCCTCTAGCATCAGGGATAGCAGTTGCAGATAAATTAAAAAATATATCAGGTAGACAATTTATCGAAGCATTTGTTGCGGGTGTAGAAGTAGAATGTAAATTAAATGAAGTCATTAATCCAAGCCATTACGTAAAGGGATTCCATAGTAGTGGTACATTTGGAACTTTTGGTGCTGTTACTACAGCATCAAAATTGTTAGGCCTTGATCAGGAACAATATGCAAATGCGTTAGGTATCGCAGTGTCTTTAGCAGCAGGTATTAGAGTGAATTTTGGCACAATGACTAAGCCATTACATGTTGGTCGAGCAGCTGAGAATGGAGTTACTGCTGCACTTTTTGCACAATCTGGTTTTACAGCAAATAATGAAGCTTTTGATGGCCCTTGGGGTTATATTACAGTTGCAGGGCAAACAGGCGATCCTGATCCATCCTTAGCAACTTTTGGAGAACCATTTACTATCATTGATCCTGGGGTAAGTATAAAACCTTATCCTTCAGGTGTCTTAACACATCCAAGTATGGACGCTATGAAAAAAATTATGGATGCCAACAACATTCAACCAAACGATATCAAGCATGTTAAATTATTTGCTGGCAATAATATACTTGGTCCTATTCGTTATAAAATTGCAAAAAATGAACTAGAAGGTAAATTTTCTATGGCATTTTTATTATCTTCAATGATAATTGCTGGACGTGCTGGTAAAAAAGAATTTACAGATGATTTTGTTCAATCAAAAGAAGTTCAAGACATGCAATCGAAGGTATCGACTCACTATGATGAAGCCATAGAAAAATTAGGTGTAGATAAAATTCGATCACGTATAGAAGTTGAGACTCAAAGTGGAGATATTTATAGCATTAATGCCGATGAGAATTATCGAGGAGGTCCAGATAATCCACTTAGTGAAGAGGAACTAGAAAATAAATTTGAAGTTTGCGCAGAAAATTTGCTTATTGATGAACAAGTATCTAAAATAAAACAGTTCATTTGGACTTTGGATGAACAAAAAGCCGTTGATCAAATAATTGATTTAACAAATTATTCATAATCTATTTATGATCTTGTAGTTTATCTTTCATTATTTTTTTTAATGAATTTGGTGGGGTTGATATCCAAAATCCACTTTCTAGATTAGTTTTATTTTTAATTTTATCTATAATAGCTTCTATAGAAGTTTTCATTGCATCAATAATTTCTATGTCTTCTAATCGATTAATTTTATTGATCCAAAGTAGTTCAGCTAAAACCATTTGTCCAGGTATAATTATTTTCACATCTTGTTTTTTTGCCTGTATAACTGATTTTTGAAACTCTTCAATTAATTTTGCAGGATCTCTAAATGCATAAATAACATCGTTATATTCTAAATTAATTAAAATAGAAGGAGCAGCATTTTTTTTAAAATCTGAATTATTAATCTGAAGATCAATTAATTCTAATAAATTTGGATTAAAAGCTAACACAGCAAACTTTTCCCCTTTTTTATTTGCGTACGACATTGCAGCTTCTCCATATCCTACAACAGGTATATCAATTAAGCTTTTTGTTTCTTGTAAGGCTAGATTTTGAACAGTCCCTAGGATTAATCCATCAAATTTTTCCTCTTCTGCTTGCATCGCATTCAATAAAATTTGATTACTAAATATCATGCTACTAGATGCATATCTTGTAACTTCAGCTGGACTTGTTCCATAAAAAAAATCTTTTGGCATTCCATGAATCGATATTTAAACATCATTGTTTCTTAATGTATTTATATGTTTTGTAAGTAAATTTTGATATTCTGGTAATGCATCAACTTCTAGGTAACCTTGATACCAGATATTTAGTATTTTCTGCATATCGTTATTTCCCTTCAATTATAATTGATCTATTTGCTAATGCCTTGATCTCTGCTTGTTTGTAGCCGAGCTCTCGTAAAATCTTATTTGTGTGTTCACCAAGATTCATCGGTTTTTTTATTATTGTTTTAGACTTTGAAAATGTGACCACTGGTGCATGCCTATGTATTTGCCCCCATTTTGTTTTTGTACTTGCTGTTAGCTCATTTGCTTTTGAATGAGCGTTATTTATGAGGAAAGGGCCAAATTTTTCTCCATCAGCAACTACGCAATTAATACCGTTTTTAATGAGATATTTTTCAAGCTTTTGCGCTGTAAATTTTGAAAAGAAACTTTCTACATTTTTTACTACAGTGTTATCTGATTTACCATATTGTTTGCTGGACAGTTTGTTAATTGGTGATAGTTTTTTTGCAAGACTACAAAAAAGATTCCATTCATTTTTATTTTGAATCATTAACAATACCCATTGGTTTTTTTCATTTTTCTTCGTTCGATATAATCGTTTATATGGTGATATTCCAAATAAATTTTTATCTAACATATCTGGAGATTTGCGATCCTTGAAATCATAGAATTCATGTAACTGCGCATATGCATTGGCCCCAAGCATATTTGTTTCTATGAAGGAGCCACTACTATCTTTAATCAGTCTATAAATCCCCATTGATATTGCTGCAGCTGCAACTACTGATGTATTAGGATCTGGGCTTGGCTCATTGGCAGCATGAATTTGTCGAGCAAGATCAATGATTTTTTTTGTGCTTAACTTTTCATAGTCTAATTTATTATTATGGATTTCAATTCCTGCTTGCCGAAATGCACCACCCAACACTGCGCCTGCAATTGGATGTGCCCCTGGCTTAGAAAGACTAGGCCCCTTAGAGCCATAAGCGTTAATCCATGCATATACTATTTTTTTATTCATTTTTTTTATTTTCTCGTAACCAAAATCTAATCTCTCTGCGACTCCTGGTCGATTATTATGTACTAAAACGTCTGCATTCTTAATGAGCTGATGCATAATTTTTTTGCCCTTAGAGCTTTTTAAATCAATCGCAATACTTTCTTTTCCTGCATTCACTTTTGTTATAGGTATTTCATCTCTATACGATCTAAATGGATCACCAGTGATAGGTTCAATTTTTATTACTCGTGCACCAAGATCAGATAGAATTGAACTTGCTAAGGGGCCTGCGATTACAGATGCTATTTCAACAATTGTTATGTCACTTAATGGCAGACTTGTAGTATTTTTCTTTTTTTGCTGCATTGATGTTTTAGTTTTAAATTTTTTTAAAGTATTTTTCTTATGTTGATTTATTTCAGGAGGGTTTTTGTAAATTGATTGACTGATTCCAGAAAAATTAGCAATAAACCCTACTTGTTTTAATGGACCGTGATTTGCAGTGTTAATCTCAATTACATTATTATTTGCAATGATATCTTTTTGTGAAAGTGCTTTTTGTGTGCTTAAATATACTTCGTTTGCAATATTGCCATTCTTATTAAATTTTTTTGCCCAATATCTAGCCGTATGTTTTTTTCCAGTATCAATAATTTGCTTTCGTAAATTTTCTTTAATTTCTTGGAATTCCTGATGATGAAATGATTGGTTGCTTTTTTTAATGTCCTCTTCATTCAAATTCATTTCTTTAGCAAAGGCCAAAAATAATCTTTCTACCAAATTTCCTGTTTGTATCCATAACCCATCTTTAGTTAAAAAAGGTTGATAGGATAATGCAGGATTTCGATCAATTGTTCCAAATTCACCATCTGGGCCATAAAGTTTATTATTTTTTTTGGCTAATTGCTCTAAGAAAAGTTCATGAAAATCATATAACATCAATGAGCGTAATAAATTTATTTCAACCATCTGCCCAATTCCGGTTAATTCTTTTTTAATTAATGCTGCCGCAATGCCAGTACATGCATTAAATGCAGCAGCATGACTTGCTACTGGCACAATACTATAAGAAGGTCCTTCTCGATTAACTATTGATGAAAGCGTCTGCATTCTTCCACTAATTGCTGCGACAGTTGCATCAAATCCAGGATAATTTTTATACTTACCTTTATTACCAAAGCCATTAATTGAACAATAAATTAGCTCTTTTTTGTATTGTGCTAACTCTTCATAAGTTATACCTAATTTTTTTTGCTCTGCTGGATTTCTTGCAACAATTACAACATTTGTATTACTTAGTAGCTCTTGAAGTTCTTTTTTATCTTTTGTATTAGTAAAATCTAACTCTATGCTCTCCTTATTTCTCATCCAAATTGAAGAAGATTCCATTTTACGAAAAGGGTCTCCACCTGGTGGTTCTACAGCAAGCACATTTGCTCCATGATCAGCAAGAATCATGGAAACTATGCCACCTACTGGCCCTATGCCTAAATCTAAAACATTTAAATTATTGAATATTCTTGACATTTTCTCTCTTGATTCGTAAAAAACAATTTTATGAAAATAACATTTGATTAATATTTATTGTTAATATCTATGATACTGTTTTGATTAAAAAATTTCAGCAATTAAATTTTACTTAGGAAGGGGAGATAACATGTCATTAAACTGGGATCATGAAAAAATTCTCTATGAAAAAGATAGCCATGTAGCAATAATAACTAAAAATAGACCTGACAAACTAAATGCCATGGATCAAGAAATGATGGATGCATATTATGAAGCAATTGAGGATGCTGAAAATGATGATGATGTTCGAGTGATTGTGATTACAGGCATTGGCAAGGGATGGCATCCAGGAGCTGATCCTGAAATGTTTCGGAAAGGTACAGCATCAATGAAAAAAGGTAATTTACCTGCTTGGACAAGGCCTCCTGCAAGTAATCCTCAGTTAAATGCTATACGTAATTCTGGGAAAATATTTATAGCAGCAGTGAATGGATATGCTTATGGTGCTGGTTTTGGTGATGCTCTGTGGTGCGATTTGAGAATTATTTCACAAAGTGCTAAACTTGGCCCAGTTTGGGCAAAATTTGCTGCTCCATTAGAGAATGCAACAAGTGCAACTTTAACAACTATTGTTGGTCCAGCAAAGGCATTGGAGCTTTATTTACTAAGGGAGCCAATAGAAGCAGATTATGCATTAGAGCTTGGTTTGGCTAATTGGGTTGTTCCAGATGATGAATTGATGGATTTTACCTTGAGTATGGCTAAAAAGATTGCTCAAAACTCTCCTTATGCAACTGCACTGTCTAAGTGGATGATATATAAGCAGGCCTCACCAAATGCTGACGAGCATGTTGAGCTGTATAGAATTGCCGAAAGTATTACGAGTTTGACTGAAGATTCTAAAGAAGGCGGTACTGCATTCAGAGAGAAGAGAGATCCAAACTTTAAAGGAATGTAAAGTGACTGACATACTGAAAATTATTTTTGTTGATAATATTCGTGACTTAGGCCGAGCGCTTGAAGTACGCGATCAAGTTTTTGTAAAAGGTCAAGGTGTAGACAGCGTTCTTGAAAATGATGGCCTGGATAGTATTCAAGATATTCATAATGGTAATGCAGTTGTAATTCTTGCTTTATTGGACCAACAGCCGATTGGCACTGCTCGTATACTTATTTCTCGAAGTGAAAAAATTATAGGTAAAGTAGGCCGCGTTTCCATTTTGGAGCAATTCAGAAAAAATGGCTATGGAAACAAGCTGATGGAAGCATTGCATGATTATTCAAAAAATAATAATTTTGATAAATTAATTTTACATGCTCAATTAGATGTAGTTCCTTTTTATATTAAATTGGGCTATGCTGAAGAAGGTGCAGATTTTTTAGAAGCTGATATCTGGCATAAAAAAATGTATTTAAAATTTTGATTATGTTTAGTGAAGGATTGTTATGACTGAAAAAAATAAAAGAGGAATTTCTCTTGCTTATTCAGATTTAGAGGCCAAGCCGCAACTTGCGCATGATGCAGAAGCTGCTGGTTTTGATTTGATTTGGAATTCTGGAGAAAGCATTCCACTTTTTGGTTCTATTGCAAAAACAACTAATACAACTTCTTTCGGTTCAGGGGTCATACGTGCCTTTGCTCATGATATTAGAGAACTTGCACAGTCAAGTGTTGATTTGCAAAGATTATCTGGCAATCGTTTTATTTTAGGGCTCGGTGGGGGCACTAAAAGGATGAATATTAACCAGCTCGGTAAAGAATTTGATCACCCTGCAACAAGATTGCGCGAAATGATAAAAGGTTTAAAAATTGCCTGGGCTACTCCATATAATGAAGACATGGATTTTGAGGGTCAATATTATTCTTTAGTTGGCAAAGGGCTTAGAGGAGTAATTTCTGATTCTGGCCTAGCAGGCTTTGGAGGCGAAGCAACCAATACTCCTCCTGAACCAGCATTAATTTATTTAGCAGCAGTGAATAAAGCTATGTTCCGATTAGCTGGAGATCTTTGTGATGGATTATGTGGCCATCCCATAGCTTCAGTAAGATTTATTAATGAAGTTGCTTGGCCATCCATAGATGAAGGTCTTAATCGTAGTAATAGAACTAGGGAAGACTTTGATCATAATGCTTGGATCGTTACTGCAATTTCTTCTGATGAAAAACAGGCTGAACGAGAGGCAAAATTGCATATTGCTAGGTTCATGGCAACGCGTAGTTATGCAATCATTTTAGATTCTCAAGGATATTCAGATGTAAGAGAGAAAATACAAGAAGCTTTTTTTCAAACGCCTAATGATGTTGATGCATTAATTAATGCTGTTCCAGATGAAATTGCTCGTGAACATTCAATTTATGGCAATATAGACCAAGTTCGTGAGCAAGCTCAAAAATATGAAGGAGTTGTAAACACATCAACTTTTTATTGCGCGTCTGCTTTAATGTCTCATGAACGCATTCATGAGAACATAAAATTCATGATAGAAGCCTTTGGGAAAAATTAATTTTTTATTCTTTAAATTCGTTTCCGATAGAATTATTGGAATACAAACGTTGTATGTCGCGATCGTCGTAGCCTAGTTCATCTAGTATTTCACTGTTATGCTCTCCCAATAAACCAGCAGGTCGATCCCATTGCTGTTCATCAGGACTTATGTGCCACAAAAAACCAGACATTAATCTGTTTCCTAAATATTTGTGGTCTATGCTCTGCCACCATTTTCTATAATTCAATTGTTCACTAGTTAATAATGATGGAGCATCCATAACTGGAGCAAAAATCACATTTTTATTATTAAATAATGATGTAAGCTCATCTCGATTACGTGTTTTCGTTTCCTGTGTAATCCAAGCATTAATTTTATCTCTATGTCTTATTCGACCTTGAATAGTTGCCCATTCATGACCTATTTTACTGTATTCTTCTTTTTGAAATGATATACATAATTCATGCCATTGTTGATCGTTTTCTGCAGCAAGTACTATCCATTCATCTATCCTGTTTGTAGGGAAACAACCATGAGGCACAAATGATTCATTTTCGTTTCCTAATTGTTTTGTTAATCTTTGGTTCCATTGCCAATCTGATAGCATGCCAGGTAAATACCATGAAAATGCTTCTAAATGAGATAAATCTATAAATGTGCCTAATTGTGTTTCTTTTCTTCTGTACATGCATGATATCGTTGCAAATATTACTTCCATTGGAACACTTGCATCGGTTTGAATAGTTCCTAAAATGTCCTCAGTAGATTTATTTCTATTCCCACGTGCTAATACATGCCCTGATGATGCTTCAACTTGTGAACCAAGAGCTGTATAACCCTTATATGGTCCTTCTACACCCCATGCAGGCATTGAAATCATGCTGATTTTATCATTGATTTTATGGACTTCATTCCAGCTAAATCCTAATTTTTCTATTACTCCTGCGGCATATCCATCAATTAAAATGTCAGCCCATTCTATTAATTCTTTAAATATTTTTTTTCCATCTGAAGCATTTAAATTCAGTGCTATAAATCTTTTATTACGGTTTCCTTGTGTTTGTGGAGCGGTTTTTTCATATGCAGGTCCAGGCCCATCAGCAACTCTTGCATCAACTTTGATAGGTCGCGTTAACGATCTTCTTGGGTAAGATTCTACTTTAATTACATCTGCACCCAAGTCTGCCATTAATGAAATGCCAAAGGGTCCCGCAAATACCTCAGCAAAATCAATAATTTTTAAATTGGATAAAATCTGACAGTTTGGTAAATTTAATGATTTATTCTTCTGCATATTTATTTCCAATAATATTTTCGTCATAAAAATTATTGATTTCTTTTTCTTGAAAACCCAGTTCTAATAATATTTCTTCATTGTGTTCACCAACCATGCCTGTTCGATAATCATAAATTGGTTGATCAGGTTGTATTTTCCATAAAAAGCCAGGTAATAATCGCTCACCTAAATAAGGCATTTCTATAGCTTGAAACCATTCTCGTGATTGCATTTGTAAATTACTGAACATGCCTACCGCATCAACTATAGGACTTGCAATTGCACCATTTTCTTGAATAATATTAACGATCTCATCACTGATCTTTTCATCAATGATTTTTTGTATAGCAAAATCAACATTTTGACGATCATTGATTCTCTTATTGATTGTGCTCCATTGATGCTCTATCTGAATCCATGCAGGTTGCTCTAAAGCATTTGATAGACCCTCCCATTGCAAATCATTTTCAGCAGCAATAACGATCCATTTTTGATCTTTTGTTTTGAATACATTATGAGGGACAATATATTGATCATTATTACCATTTTTTTCTGGTTCTCTATTATTTAGAGTCCATTCACCAAGCGGTCCTACTAAATGCCATGCAAAAGCTTCAGATTGCGACATGTCAATAAATGAACCTTTTGATGTTTTTTGTCTTTGCATAAGGGCTGTCATAGATGCAAAAACAACTTGTATTGGAGCTGTAGCATCAGTCATGAAATTGCCTGGCAAATGTATCATGTCTTTTTCTTTTAATCCACGTACGGCTGCATGCCCAGTAGTTCCTTCTATTCCAGAACCTAAACCGGTATAACCTTTATAAGGCCCTTCTACGCCCCATGCAGGCATTGAAATCATACTGATTTTATCATTGATTTTATGGACTTCATCCCAGCTAAATCCTAATTTTTCTATCACACCTGCAGCGAATCCTTCTATAATAATATCTGCATGTTCAATCATTTTTTTAAAAATTCTTATGCCTTTTTTGCTTTTTATATCTAGGGCAATATTGCGCTTGTTTCTATTTCCTTGAATTTGAGGAGAAGTTCTTTCGTATGTTGGTCCAGGACCATCAGCAACCCTAGCATCCACTCTAATAGGTCGAGTCAGTGATCTTCTCGGGTAAGACTCAACTTTAATTACATCAGCCCCCATATCGCCCATTAATGATGCACCAAAAGGCCCAGCCCATACTTCAGCAAAATCTATGACCTTGATCCCTTTAAGGACTTGAGATTTTTTATATATTTTTTTATTCATAGTTAGCCTATTGCGCCTATTTTGAATAGTGCTAGCAATTCATCATTTGAATATCCAATATGTAATAGTTGTGAAGAAGTATGTTCTCCAAATTCTGGTGGCCCTTCTGCGTGCCATGCATTGGGCATTTTAAAAGGAGCCCCATGAATTACTGTTTTACCAATTTTTGAGTGCTCAATTTCTACAAATGAATTTCTAGCTATTGCTTGCATATCTTCTGTGACTTCAGACATATTTAACAATGGCGCAACCATCACTCGGTATTTTTGCATTTCTTCAAAAACCTGTTTTTTTGTTCTAGTAGATAGCCAAGGATCTAAATATTCCATGAATTCATCAAAATGTTTTGATTTTTCAATCGGGTCTGTAAAACGAGGATCGTCAATTAATTCTGGATGTCCAATCGCTTCACACAATCGATTAAATTGAGGGCCTAAAGTTGCCGCAAACATAACATAGCCATCTTTACATTTGTAATTTCCAATAGGATAATTATCAGTATTACGACCCATACCACTTTTTCTTTGCGTACCTAACAACACCCAGTCAACATATCCAGTGTCCACATTACCTGCTAATGCTTCTATACCTGAAACATCAACATCTCTGCGAATTCCATCATGTTCTTGTCCCCAGACCACTGAAAGTCCTACGGCTGCAGCTGTTGATCCTACTTGTATAGTGGCAACATGAGGACCGTATTTAAGTGGTTCAGAACCATCATGTCCATGTCTTTCCATTCTCGTAGTCCATGCAAACATAGACATTTCATTCTCAATTCGTTCACTATAAGGACCTTCGATACCATGCGGTGTTATTGTAACAGTGCTCGTATTTTTCAATTGTTTAATTATCTTTAGTAAGTCTTTGGCCTCATCAACAGGTAAATTAATAAAAACTAAATTTGCATCTTGGCATATTTTCTTAATTACACTTTTCCCAGAAGAAGACAAATGATCTACAATGATTGATTTTTTCCCCGTATCTAGTGCAATATGGAAAGCTCCGTTTTCTAAATTAGGAACATCTTTATAAAATGGCGGAGTTCTTCTAATTTCTCCTCCATCTGGCAAGTCAATTTTAATTACTTCAGCGCCAAAGTCACTAAATTGTTTAGTTGCAGATGCAACAGCAATAGTGCCGCCAATTTCAACTACTTTGATTCCATCTAGCGGTTGTTGCATTTTGTCTCCAAGTTTTATGGAACACTATTATAACTATTTATATTTTTTTTTACAAACAGAATAATTATAGAAGCAACTAATGACAATGAGCCAAATATAATCCAAATCCCCGTATAATTGCCAATCAGATCATAATATGCTGAAACCATTAATGGGCTCATAGAAGATAATATAATCATAAATGGCATTACTGCACCACGAATACTGCCTATATGTTTTCTACCAAATAATTGTGGCCAAATTATTTCTTGTAATGGTACTACTCCCGAGATGCTTATTCCTAAAGTTAAATAACCAATTATGACTAGTGAATAATTTAAATTAGAGGTTCCAGTTAATACGATTAAGATACCAATTGGGCAAGCTATAAAAGCTATAAAGGAGAGCAGCCTAATATCAACTTTATCTGCCACAATCCCCCAAATGGGCCTTGTGAGTAAGCCAGGGAATGCAAAGAGTGATAACATTGCTGCTGCTCGTGTTCTTTCGAATCCTATATCTGTTAAAAATGGAATCGTGTGTGCTCCTACTGCTGGAAATGTCAAGCTTGATAATGCATATGCAATTAATACAACCCAAAATGTAGATGTGCGCATAGCTTCTTTTCTCGTGATTGATGGTTCTTCTTTGACTTGGAGGTTACCATCATGTTCATTAGGCTCTTCTCCATCAGGATGCATACCATGATCTTCTGGTTGTCTTCTCATCGTTGCCGCAGCTGGAAAGAGTAATAAAGCAGTAATTAATGCCATAATCTGCCATCCACTACGCCAGCCATATGCATCTACAAAAGGGGTTAAGAGTGAAGGAGTTAATATGCCAGTGATAGATAGTCCTACAAGAGATATACCAATTGCTCTACCCCTACGCACAATAAACCATTTGGCTAATGTTGCCTGAGCTACAAGAAAAGTTGCCATAGCAACTCCAACAGAGAGGATTAGTCCTCTCACTAGATACCATTGCCATAATGTCTGAATCTCTCCTAATAGCAGTAAGCAAATTATCATAATGAATGTTCCAATGAACATGAGTTTTCTGCCTCCATGCTCATCAATATAACTACCAATGAAAACTGCCATGATTGCAGTAACTATGTAAGAAACTGTAATTGCTCCAATAAATTCAGTACTTGTCCAATTTAATTCGCTGCTCATTGGTACTAGAAAAACGCCAGTTGCATAACCTTGCACTGATCCACCTACAAACATCGTAGCCATCGTAGCTACAACAATGTACCATCCAAAAAAAACTTTATTTTTTTTCATATAAGTTTGTATCACCAAATAAATTCTCTGATATCTTATTATTGAACATAAAAAACTTTAGGTATATAAATTTGTAAAAGAGATCATTAATGGCTGAAAATGAGAATATTCAAACGCATATTGAATTAACTGAGCAAGTTATCAATAAATTAGTTGAAGCTGCTGAAAGTTTTCCTGAAAAAATTTCAGGAGTCAAAATATCAATTGTTGGAAGAAAAGAAGGTCTATTCGATCATAAATTAACATTGGTCGATCAAGGTAAGGAAGATCCACTAGACATTGTGCAAGGAATTTCAGATTCACTAAATCTATATATTGAGGCTAATAATGCAAAAAATTTAGATGGCCTGATAGTTGATTTTGATCCAAATGATACTACTTCCAATGGTTTTATTTTTAAAAACCCTAATCCGATATGGAGTGATCCTATCGCTATAAAACTTCAAGATTTTCTTGACCAACAAGTGAATCCTGCAATTGCATCACATGGTGGTCAGATTAATCTTATTGACGTCAAGGGTGAATCTGCCTATGTAGAAATGAGTGGAGGCTGTCAAGGCTGTGGTATGGCGAGTGTTACTCTTAAACAAGGAGTTGAAGTCATGGTTCAGGAAGCTATTCCTGAAATAAAGGAATTGGTTGATAGCACTGATCATGCAAGTGGTGCCAATCCTTATTTTGCATCAGAAAAAAAATAAATTATGCATTTGACTAAGAAAAAGTCGAAAAATCTCAATATCGTTGCAATTTCATTATATGATTTGGGTCACCAACCTTTACCGCTTGCAGCTGCTGCAGCAATATTTAAAAAACATTCATGCGATTTTTCATTAATTGATCTCTCTATATCTAATTTAAATGAAGATGAAATTACTGCTGCTGATATTATATTAATCTCAGTACCTATGCATACTGCAGCAAGAATGGCATTAAATATTTTGCCTACATTGAAGGAATTAAATCCTGATGCACACATATCTGCATTCGGTCTTTATGCCATTCAATTAGAGGATTCACTTTCTGAACACTATTTAGATTCTGCCTTTGCTGGTGAATTTGAACCAAATTTAGAGTTATTACTTCAAGAATATATTAAAGGAAATAATTCGCTTGTAAGTTCTAAAACTTGGGAAAAACTAAGAACAGATTTTACAAGACAAAAATTTTTTGTACCGGAACGTAAAAAACTTCCCAATTTAAATGAATATGCAAAAATACAGTATCGTGATAATGAAAAAATTAATGGATATATTGAAACAAGTAGAGGATGTGCGCATATTTGTTCACATTGCCCAGTTACTGCTGTGTACCAAGGCAAATTTCGTATTATTGATCAAGCGTCTATTTTGTCTGATGTTGATAATTTAATAAATCAAGGAGCAGAGCATATTACTTTTGGAGATCCAGATTTTTTTAATGCACCTAAACATTCACTTAAGATTGCATCAATGATAAAAACAAAATATCCCTTCTTAACCTTTGATGCAACGATTAAAGTTGAACATATCTTAGAATATGAAGAGTTAATTCAAACTCTTGATGACCTAGGCTTTTTGTATATAATTTCTGCATTTGAATCGACTAGTGATAATGTTTTAAAGCATCTGAAAAAAAATCACAATTTACATGACATGTATCATGTTCTTGAAATTTGTAAGAATGCTAATCTATTTATTAAGCCTACTTGGATACCATTTACACCATGGATGAACTATGCAGATTATGTTAGAATGCTAAATTTCATTATTGAAAACGATTTGGTCGGACTCACTCCAAGAATTCAATATGGCATCAAGCTTTTAATACCAAAATATTCTGCGTTATTTAATAGCGATAGCTTGAGTGAATTTGATATGCAATATTCTTCTGACTTATTGAATCATGAATGGTCACATAAAAATTCAGAAGTTGAAATGTTGTTCGCTGAGGTCTCTCAACTTCTGCAATCAAGTAATGAAGATGCGATGTCTCAGGTTAATTTTTTTCAAAAATTATGCAATTTAGTTGCAGCTCGTACAGATGAATCAATTATAAATTGCCAATCATTCACAGGGCCTTCAATTGGCTCTACTGAAAATTGGTATTGTTGTGCTGAGCCAACAAATCAACAATTAATTTCAGTTAATTTGTCAAAATAAATCAATTTGTATGGACTGATAAGATTGTTCTAATGCTTTTTTTACAGCATGTTTATTTGGGCCTTCTGCAAAAATGAACCCTAAGTATGTATTTGCTCTTGGCAGCTTCTTTATTTCTTGTCCCTTGTAAGCCGTTATTACTATATTAGTTATAAATTTAATTTTTTTTGCAGATTCCAGACCAGCAATATGACTTATTTTGCCCTCTTTTATCGTTGGAATCATCATTACCCCACTAATATTTTTGATTTGAGCAACATTTTTTTTACCTATTGCATTATTAAGTATGATTTCTTCTAAGAGAGCACCATTTTTAAATTGTAAAACCTGTGAACAATGACCTCCAATCGATCTGCCTGCAATATCAATTAAATGCATGCCTTTTTTATTTAATCTGTACTCTAGGTGCACTGCTCCTTCAGTAATTCCAATATTTTTGATGTGTTCTTGTGAAATTCCTTGAAAATTACGTCTTATTTCTTCATCAAAATTTGGATCGCTAATATAGATTGTTTCTTCAAAGTAGGGTCCAGTTAGCGGGATTGGTTTTTCAAAAATAGCAATTAATTTGAATCGTCCTTTTTCTATAATACCTTCTACTGCATATTCCTTACCCGGAATATATTTTTGTATTAAAATGTGCTCTTTTTCAAATTCACTTATGCATTCATTAGCTAATTCATTTTCTAATAGATCGAATAATAAGTGTATTTTTTCTGCCAGCTCTTCTTTATTATTTGCCCGCATTACACCTCTGCTTGCTGAAAGGCCTAATGGTTTAATCACCACTGGAAATTTGATTTTTAAAGAATTCAATTTCTTTTTTTTTGCTATGAAGCACAAAATCATAAATTGTTTGCTGGTTTTTCTGAAGCTGCTTATAGAGTAAATATTTATTTCTTGTGAGATTCATCGAAAAGTATGAATTTGATTGCAAATCTAATTTTTGTGATGCGGCACTAGCCAACAATAAACCTTGGTCATCTACTGCAATAATCTTATCAATTTTTATCTTGGCATTTAATTTCACAATTTTTTCAGTGGATAATTTGATTTTTTGAAAATTAAGCGTGAGGTATCTATTTGGCAATAAACTTGTTAAAGTTTGTTCTTGATCTGACCCGATAATTAAATCAATTTTAAGTTTCTTTGCTGCATCAATGAATGCTTTTGCTCTGTATGTATTCCCTGGCATTAATAAAAGTATTCTATGCATTCTTGTTCACAACAATCATTGATTTGATTATAATTAAATTCTAGTTGCAAAAATATTGTAGCAATTATTTAGATGGGAGAGTAATTATGATTAATGCAAATCCTATGATTTTGCCTGGAACTTATAAATTAAAAGAAGGCGATAATGCAAATGCTTTTTACGACATTCATCCTGGTTCTTTAGGAGAATATCAAGTCATTTTCACGAAAGATGATGTGAAGCGGTGGACAACCATCTACGAAGAAGCTTTCCCTTGGAAACCTAATGATAATTCCCAGCTACAAGATGTTGCACCCCCTTCTATCTTTTATTATCCCAGTATGAATATTTTGCAACCAATAAGATATTTTGGTGAAAAGCCGGGTGAAAAAAATCCACGTGAAACAGGCCCAGGTGGGTTAGCAAGGATGTGGATGGAGTTGCATGGCCCAATACCTATTGATACTGTTATTGATTTACACGCTGAAGTTACTGATAAATATCAAAGAAGGGGTATTGGATATACTGAATGGGGCCTTGACGCTTCTGTAAATGGTAAATTAATTCATCGTCATCGTAAGGCGTGGGCCACTACAGTGAATGATGATGAGCTTGCAAAATGGCCTGAAAGACCAAGCTCCCCTCGCCCTCCTGAATTAAATGATGATAGTAAAATATTTGGATTAATTGATTACAATACTTCTCAAGAGCATCTAAATGATCTTGAAGGTCCTGGTGAAATTAATAATCATACTGACGTGCAAGCTGCACTAGATAATGGTGATCCTGGTCCTAGAGCACAAGGCGCTTTAGCTTTTGGCCTACTTTCAAGAATGATGTGTGAGGAATTTGGAGATGCTTTTTATAACTCAGGCACTCTAGATATTAAGTTTGTTAATACTGTATTTGCAGGCGATGTTCAAACTGCAAAAGGTGGCTTTGTTAATAAAGAGAACAATAAAAACATTTATCGCGTTTGGTCAGAAAATCAATCTAATGCATTAACTGCAATTGGCACAGCATCTTTTGATAATTAATATATTGTTTATCCTCTAGGTAAGCCAAGACCTCTAGTTGCAATGATGTTTCTTTGTATCTCATTAGTGCCACCAGCAATGGTTCTAGAAATACTATGAACGGAATTTTGTGTAAACCTTGCATTCATTGGTGCCCATGTAGACAACGAATCCCATATTTGTGCATAAAGTCCAAATGCTTTCATGCCAGTTTGTTGCAATTCTTTTTGGGAATCAGCTCCAAATATCTTTGAAGTTGAAGCTTCATAGTTTGGTATTTGATCTGCTGCTTGCATTGAAATAATTCTTAAAGCAAAATTATTTAACACTTCTGCTTCAATATAGTGATCAACGATTTTTCCTTTAACTGATTCTCGATCTGCAACAGTAGATTTTTGCTTTCCTTCATCTGTACCCAGGAATTTAATTAATCCTTCTATCTCTTTTTTTAACTCCACCGCACCAGTTATGTTGGAACGCTCATAATCCAATAAGGTCATACCGACATACCAGCCACGATTTTCTTCACCGACTCTTCTTGAAACTGGTATTTTGACGTCTGTATAAAATGACTCATTAGTTGCATGTTGCCATCCACCGCTAATTAACGGCCTAACCTCAACACCATTTTCTCGTGTATCAGCTAAGACAAATGTAATACCACGATGTTTTGGGGCTTCTGGGTCAGTCCTGACCAACATAAAAAACCATGTTGCTTTATGACCTTGCGAAGTCCATATTTTTTGTCCATTGACAACATAGTTATCTCCGTCTTTCACCGCTCGAGTTTGCAATGATGCTAAATCAGAACCTGCGCCAGGTTCTGAATAGCCTTGTGCCCAGAGAATATCGCCATTTAATGTTTTAGGTAAAAATTCTTTCTTTTGTTCTTCTGTCCCATGATGAATAAGCGTTGGACCAAGCATTGCGACGCCAGAACCTCCAACTAATGGTGCACCATGCAATGCAAGTTCCTGTTTGAAAATGAATTGTTCCATTGAGGATAGGCCACCACCACCATATTCTTTAGGCCAATGAGGTGCTGACCAGCCATTCTCGGCTAGTGCTTCTGCCCATTCTTTTGCGCCCTTTTTTGCTTCGTCAGACCCTAAAGCCAAATCGTGCTGCCAATCTTCATGATATTGAATACCATTTTCATCTGGTTGCAGATCAGTTCCTGCAGGGTCTTTAGATTTTTTTACATAGTAGTCTGGAAGACGTTCTTTGATAAACTTTTGTACAGCTAATCTAAATTCTTCTTGTTCTTTGGTGTCCGTCCAATTCATTGATTCCGCCAATCTATAGATTTTTTATAATAATACATGTATACAAATAAATTTTTATTTATCAAGATCAGTATTATACTAAAAATATATAAAATAATAAATATTAACACTACAGGACTTTCTGATGAAAATTGTTATTTTTTCTGGTGGAGTAGGCGCTGCTCGTTTTTTATATGGCATGAAACATGCAAATTTATTAAATAATACTGACGTAACCATTATTTCGAATACTGGTGATGACTTTGATTGGTATGGCTTAAGGATTTGCCCAGATATTGATACAGTAATTTATCATTTGACAGAACAATCAGGCAAATTTGGTTGGGGCATTAAGGATGATAGCTTTAATCTACTAAACAAGCTTTCTGAAGCTAAATTAGAGGACTGGTTTCATATTGGTGACAAAGATTTAATTACTCATCTTCTGAGAAATCAAATCTTAAATTCTGGTAAAAGTTTATCTGAAGCAACTGACTATCTTGTTCAATTTTATGGATGCTCATATAAAATTTTACCTATGTCAAATCAAGAATGCCCAACAACAATTACTACTGTTAGTGATGAAACACTATCTTTCCAAGAATATTTTGCAAAGAGAAAATATAAAGACCAAGTGAAAACAATAAATTATCCAAACAATCATTTAGTGGAAGCTGCTCCAGGTGTTATACAGTCTATAGATGATGCAGATATTATTTTTTTTCCTCCTAGTAATCCATTATTATCAATTGAACCGATTTTACAAATTTCGTCTATAAAAAAAGCGATTATCAAATCCTCATCAAAGAAAATTGCAATATCACCAATAATAAATGGAAAATCTATCAAGGGACCGCTATCAAAAATCTTGTCTGAACTAGGAATCGAAAATAACATTCGAGGTATTGGAAATTATTATGCAAATATTGCAGATACATTTTTTATTGACGAATCAGATAAGGAAGATCTGAATCTTTTAGATGACATTGACCTTCATCCTGAAGTCGCTAATATTTTGTTAGTAGATAAAAAGCTTAGCCCAAAGTACACACGAGAAATACTTAATCGTATTATAGACTAATGACAGTATCTATTAATAAGTATAAATCTCAAACAGTTATTTTGATTCCTGTAAAAGCTCCAAATATAGCGAAATCCAGAATGCTCAAGTCAATTAATAGATCGCTAACACAAAAATTAGTCGAGGCAATGCTAGAAGATGTCTTAAATGCAGCTTCAAAAATTGACTCTGTGAAAGTCGTAGTAATAGCTCCAGACCATGCTTATCAAAAAATAATTAGTGATTATGATATTGATTTATTTATAGATTCTGGTTCAGGATACAATGAGTGCATTAGTGAATTTATTAGTAAAAACACTTTAGATAATAAAACAAAATTATTAATTATTCCCGCAGATCAGCCAAGAATTTCAGTGATTGAAATTAATAAAATTATTGCAATGATGAATAAAAAACAAGTTGTGCAAGTCATTGCAGAAGACGGCGGCACGGGTGCATTAGGTTTAAATCCATTTGATATTATGCCTACGCTTTTTGGTGAGCATTCTAGCCAGTTGCATAGAGAATATTCTAAGAAAAATGGCTTCTCTTTTTATGAATTTGCAAATTCATCTTTATCTTATGACATTGATCAATTTGATGATATTGAACTAGAAAACAAACATCCTATTGGTAAAAAGACTAAATTAGTAATTGATGAAATTATGCATTATAATAAAGATTAATATACAGGCGGAGGTGCTTTATTATGATTATAGATATGCATGTTCATGTATGGGATGAAGGATATCAGCCTAATGGATACAAATTTGGTATGGCAAAAAATGCTGCATTCAAAAAATTACCATTTAGAGATCCAAAAGAAATTCTACCTAAAGTAATGTCAGGAGCCAGTGACCCAAGCGGCAAGCTCTTAATCGATGAAATAGATGCTCTAGGTATTGATGCAGTTGTTGCCATGATCGTAGATATGGGGTTGGCATTTAATGAAGAACAAGAAACCCCTATTGAAGAAGTTATTGAAAACCATGCAGAACTAATTCAAAAATATCAAGGCAAGTTTTTTGCATTTTTTGGCATGGATCCAAGAAGGAAGGGGCATCTCAAATTATTTGAAGATGCTATAAAAAATAAGGGATTTTCTGGTCTTAAGCTCTATCCTCCTTGTGGCTTTACGCCTGATGATTCAATTTGTTTTGACTATTATGAAAAATGCATACAATTAGACGTACCTGTTTTGTTTCATACAGCTAATACGTTTCCTCCCTTAGATCCTGGGCTTTCACATCCAGCTTATTTATCAAAGGTCTCTAGCCTATATCCTGATTTAAAAGTGATATACGGACATGTTGGCCGACCTTTTTGGTGGAAAGATATATTGCAGATTTCTGAATCAAATACAAATGCCTATTTAGAACTTAGTGGATGGAATCACGTTGCTAACAAAGATCCAAAAAAATTTGCTATAATTTTAAGAGAGATGATTGATACAGTTGGCCCTCATCGAATTTTGATGGGCAGTGATTTTTCAGCAGGACCTAAAACTATTGGTGAGCGCAATAGGTTGCCGGCTTGGTTAAACTATTTACGAACATTACCAGATATGAGTAGTCAATATAATGTGAATTTCACTTCAGAAGAAATTGATTTAATTATGGGCGATAACGCACAGAATATTTTAAAAATATAATAACTATAGGAGATAATATGAGACCATCAATTCAATTAATTGGCCCAAGGCCAGCTAAAATCGGAGAATTAGCTGTTAAGGCTGAGGCTGCAGGCTTTGAAGCAGCTGGCTTGCCTTCTCCCTATGGTTTTTATACAGGGATGGGAGTGCTTGCTGAAGCTACTAATGAAATACTATTGGCAAGTAGTATTTTACCTTTATTTCATGCTTCACCATATATGCATGCAGCTTCATCCATAATGATGCAAGAAATTACAAATGGTAGATTTATTTTAGGAGTGGGTTCTCAAACTAAAGGACAAGTTAGAACCCAAGTTGGCATTGATCCAGAAAGTCCAGCAAAAATGGCTAGAGACATGGTACTTGCTATTCAAAGCCTAATGAATGGGGAAGGTCATTATGAAGGTGAATATTACAAGCTGAATACAGGTCCACGTCTTGTGATACATGCAACAGGAAAAAAACCACCTCCTATATACTTTTCTGGGGTCAACGCATTGATGTTAGGTTTATCAGGAGAATTATGTGATGGAATGCTTGCGCATCCAATTTTTTCTAAAAAAGATTTTGAGGACGTAGTGTGGCCCCTTGTTGATAAAGGCTTAAAAAAGTCCAATAAGCAAAGGGATGATTTTAAAATGTGCGCACTACCAATGATTTGGGTGCTTGGAGAAGGAACCGATAGAGCGGAGGCATACAGTAGAGGAAAAAGAAATTTAGCTAATTATTTTAGCACTAAGGCATATAGCGGATATATGGATTCCCACGGATGGTCAAAAGAGAAAGATCAAATTCGTGAGGTGTGGTTAGATGCAATGAAATCAGGTAAGCCAATAGATGGTGATATGATGGAAGATATTCTTTCAGAAGATATTGTCGATGAAGTTTGCATTATTGGTGATCCTCAAGAAGTTAGAGAAAAAGTTATTGAACGATATGATGGACTTGCGGATTCATTGTATTTTTATGCTTTTCATGATTCTTTCCCTACTCGCAGTGAAGAGGAAGAAGGCATCAAAGTAGAACAAAATTTGTTACGAGTCATTGATGCTTTCAAAGATTTTAAATAGGCAATAGTTGATGGCTGTAAAGGATCTTAATATTCACAATGAATTCGATATGAGTTATATCGATACTGGGGCAGTTCAACCCGGTAAGGAATTAGTATTAATTCATGGTTGGTGTTCTAATAAGTTTCATTGGAATCCTCAAATAGATTTTTTTAAAAATAGTTTCCGAGTTATTGCAATGGATTTAAGAGGGCATGGTGCATCATTCGCACCAGATGATGGTTATTCATTTAGAAATTTTGCTAGTGATATCAATTATTTGCTTGATGACTTGGGCGTTAAACATCCAATTATTTTTGGTCATTCTATGGGAGGGGCTATTGCAATTCACTTAGCAGCTGCATTTGGTTCTAATGCAAGAGGATTGGTTATGGTGGATGGTTCGCTAAATATTGCAGAGCAGGAAAGTAATTTAGAAAGTAATGAACGCATAAGAAGTTTTAAGCAAAATGATTCTAGTTCAGAAATTGCTGATAGATATGAAAGTTTTTTTTCTCATATGAATGATGCATCATTAGGCAAGATGATAATCAAAGATGCCATTAAAACACCAGAACATGTTGCGTACGCATCTTTGTTGGCTTTGTATAGAGATGATGTAATCAATGTTGGTAAATCAATCACAATTCCAACACTATATATTGCAAATGCTTATAGCCCAAGAAGCTCAGCAGAAGTAAAAAAATTTGTTCCAAATAGTAATTTCGCTCAAGTCGTAAATGCTGGACATTTTTTGCATCTAGAGGACATTGAACAAGCAAATGCCATGTTAAATAACTTTGTGAATAACATTTAAAAAGACTGAGTACATTGTTCAGTGGTTGTTTTCAAATCTTTTATGTTTGTAATTGCGACTTTTTTCGATAATTTAGTTAAGTATTCTGAATCATTTCTTAATTGAGCAGCAGCAATATCACTAAATGAAAAGTGATAATTAGGAATTTTGACTTTGTCAATCTTGATGTTATCGATAAAGATGAAGTGATTACCTGTATTGCCTCCTTTATGTAATTGCCCAACAGAATGCAGATAGCGTGGCGCGTAATGAATATTAACTGGCATTTGCAATAATGACTCTAATATTCTTTTTTGTTCATTAAGAAGGGATTGATATTTTTTGCTTTTTGTTCCAAAAGAAAGCAAATGTAAGCAACTACCATTATTTATGACATCCTGAATGAATTCCAGGTTCAATGTGTAATCACTTTGCTTTGAATGAATTCTAGTAACTGTACGAGGGTCTATTTTTACTGTCTCTACATCTGGCTGATCAAAAGCATTGATGCCTAATAATTGACCGCTATAAGCAATGGCAACTTGCCACATATATATTTGTTTACCAATGTCTAAAATATTATCTAACTGTATATTCAATACAGGGCAATCAAATGTTTCATAAATAGGTTCTAAATAATTAATAATTATTGATTTGGTTTGCAGGTTTATCGCTCTATTTATATCACAGCAAATAACTGGGGTAATACCAATACCGTTTTTCCCCAGTGACTCAGCAATCATCTGTTCAATCCATTTTGCAAAAAATAATAAGTTCTCAGGAATTATAATAATAATATTATTGAAATCTTCATTGATAGCGTTTGCTATATATTTTCCAAGTGATGAAGGCGGCGCATCTTGAAAACTAATTGAGTAAGCATCCTTTGCTTTTATTGTACTATGCATCACTTTATCCATATCAATATCCATTAATAAAGCTGGGACAATCCCTAAGTAGGACAGTGATGCAAATCGACCTCCGATATTTTTAGGGCATTCAAAAATTTTAAGAAATTGATTCTTGGTAGCATGCTCATATAATTTTGACTCTGGTTCAGTAATGGCAATATAGTTTGCTCCTGATGGAAAGTGTTTCCAGAAAAAATTAAATTGACTTAGCACTTCAATGGTGCTTCCAGATTTACTCATTACGACGAAGAGTGTCTTTTCAAGAATTATTTCTTTTGTAATTGCAGATAGTTCATCAATATCAATGCTATCGATAATTTCGTATTTTTTGTCATTTGATTTGGGGAGCATATTTAATAAGATCTCAGCTGTAATGGTCGCGCCACCAATTCCTAAAAAAATAATTTTAGAAAACTTTTTGATTTCTTTTTCAATAATGAATGCCTCAATTTCATTAACTATTTTTGTGTTGTTTGGGGCATCAAACCAACCAAGGTCTTTAGTATTTGTTTGATCTTGCTCACTCAAAATTTCATAAAAATTTTTTCGCAGTAAGCCCTTTTTATTGGTTAAAGAATTCTCTACCTTTTTTACAATTAAATTTTTAGCTTGCTTGTTGTATTTCATTCAATGCCTAGTTTCGACTAATTAGTATATTTTTCAATGCTTTCCATTAATGAATTGAAATCATTTTCAAATGCTGTTAGTCCATCTTTTAGTAATTGAGAAGTAATCTTTTGAAGAGAAATTCCTTCTTTTTCTAAATTATCAAGTGTTGAGATCGCATCTTGAATCTTTTGGTTATCAATGTTAATTGGAGTCTTTCCATGATCATAAAATGCAAGAAGTGTTTTTTCTGGCAAGGTATTTACTGTCTGATTAGCAAATAGTTCTTGTACATACAAGATATCTGAATAGTCTGGATTTTTTGTACTTGTTGATGCCCATAGTGGTCGCTGTGGCATAGCGCCTTTTGAAGCAAGTAACTCCCATTTCTCTCCTGAAAATAACTCTTTAAACCCTTTGTACGCCTTTATGGCATTTGCAACAGCAATTTTCCCTTTTAGTTTTGGATTGTCATGCATTTGGTCTGCAACTGTATCAATTCTAGAAACAAAAAAAGATGCCACGCTTGCAACATGATCAATAGGTTCGTTGTTATTATTGCGCTTTTCTAAAGCATCAATATAGGTGTTTGCAAATTGTAAGTAAATATCACAGTCAAATAGCAAGGTAATATTTACATTGATACCTGCAATAATTAATTCAGAAAATATTTTTAGCCCACTTTGTGTTCCTGGAACTTTTATCATTATATTGGGCATATTAATTTTGTTATATATATTTTTTGCTTCAACAATAGACGCATTTGCATCATTAGCTATGCTCGGAGGTAGCTCAATCGAAACATAGCCATCTTGTTTATTTGTTTTTTCGTAAACTGGGATAAATGATGAAGCAGCATCTTTTATATCTTGGGTTGCTATGTCAATAAAACCTAAATATGGGTCGCTAATTTTTTTCTCTCTTAATGTTTCTAATTCGCCAGAGTAGTGATTTGTTTTTGTAATAGCTTGCAAAAAAATACTTGGATTTGATGTAAGGCCTTTTAATCCGAAATTGTTAATATATTTGTCTAAAGTACCTGAATTAATTAATTCACGATCAATATAATCTAACCAAAAACTTTGACCTGATTTTGCTATGAGATCTTTGTCCAAGACAACTCCTCAATTAATTATTTTCAATAATCTCTAATATTTTATTGACTAAATTTTCTGTACTAAATCCAAAATGCTTAAATAAATCTTCTGCTGGTCCAGATGCTCCAAAGTCACTCATTGCAATAATATTATCATCATTTAGGACATATTTATGCCAACCCATGCTTGAACCTGCTTCTATGGCTACTCTTTCTTTAATATTCTTTGGAAGAATGGATTCCTTATATGCATCATCTTGTTCCTCAAAAATTTCCCAGCTTGGCATACTAACAACTCGAGCTCGAATATCTTTTTTCCCAAGAACAATTTGAGCATTATAAGCAATCTCAACTTCAGAACCAGATGCAAGTATAATGATATCTGGTTCATCTTCATGATCAATAAGGATATATGCACCACGTGATACGCCTAATTTTGCCTGTTCTTTAGTAGCGATTGTTTGTATTTTTTGTCTGGTAAGTACGATTGCTGAAGGATTATTTCTTTTGAAGGATTGCTCCCAACATGCAATGGTTTCATTTGCATCAGCTGGTCTATATACATCCAGTCTCGGTATTGCTCGTAGTGAAGCCAAATGTTCAACTGGTTGATGTGTTGGCCCATCCTCTCCTAAGCCAATACTGTCATGTGTAAAAACTAATTTAACAGGTAAATTTTGTAGTGCAGCCAACCTGATTGCTGGCTTCATATAATCAGAAAACACTAAAAAAGTTCCTGCATAAGGATTCAGTCCACCATGCAAGCAAATTCCATTCATGATATTGCCCATAGCATGTTCCCGCACACCAAAATGGATATTACTCCCAGAACTTGATGCATTTAAATACTCACCCTTGTTTTTAAGTACTGTATTATTTGATGGGCCAAGATCAGCAGAGCCACCAATTAAATTTGGTAAAAAATCAGAAATGTAATTTAAAAAATCACCAGATGCTGATCGTGTGGCGATCATCTCACCTATTTCATAGCTTGGTGTACTATCTATCCAATCATGTGACTCTTGGGATGAAAATAATTTTGACCATTTTTCATAGATCTTTTGATAGCTTTTTATAAATTGATTTAATTGTTCATTCCATGTTAATTCTGCATTTATACCATTTTGCTTAATGATGTCAAAATGACTAATAACTTCATCTGGTACATGGAATTCACTACTAACATCCCATCCTAAGTTTTCTTTAGTTAATCGCACTTCATCTTCGCCAAGTGCTGCCCCATGCGCATCGGCACTTCCACTTTTATTTGGGCTGCCATCTGCAATAATTGTGGGCACAATAATTAATGAAGGTTTCTGAGTTTCACTTTTTGCTGCATTAATTGCTTTATCTATTTCATAAATGCTATTGCCATCTTTAACTTTTACTACGTGCCAGCCATATGCTTCAAATCTTTTATCAACCTTTTCTCTGAATGTTAAATCAGTACTGCCCTCTATAGATATTTTATTGTCATCATACAAATAAATAATTTTTCCTAATTGAAGTGTGCCTGCAAGCGATGCTGCCTCTGATGCTACGCCTTCCATTAAATCACCATCGCTAACAATGCCATATGTATAATGATTGATGATTTGATTGTCAGTTTGATTAATATTATTTGATAAAAATGATTCTGCAATTGCCATACCAATACCCGTTGCAAACCCTGCACCTAGTGGTCCTGTAGTAAGCTCAACTCCAGGAGTGATGCCATATTCAGGATGTCCAGGCGTCTTACTATCTAATTGACGAAAACTTTTGATGTCATCAATGCTTAATTCATACCCAGATAGGAATAAAAGTGAATACAGCAACATAGATGCATGACCAGGCGATAGTATAAATCTATCTCTGTTTATCCATTCTGGATTTTCTGGATTATGCTTGAGGTGGTTCATCCATAATGTGTACGCCATTGGCGCCATCCCCATTGGTCCTCCAGGATGACCTGAGTTTGCTTTTTGCACTGCATCTACAGACAGCATTTTTATAGTTTTTATAGATAGATTTTGAATGTCATTATTTTTCATAGTTTATTGTCACTGAGATTATTTATTATCTTTACTGAAAAAAATTAACTAAATATCATAATAGTAGATTGTAGTAATGAATACATCTATTCAGCACTGTAAAAAGTAGTTTTTCATATCTAATACATGTATAATGCTAGAGCTGCAGCATCATCTGTGATTACTTATTTTTTCTAAGAGAGGTAAAAATGACGACAAGAGGTTACTTTAATTTCGAATGGGGCCAATTGCATTATCGTTCAGTAAATTTAGGCAGTAAGCTGCCTCTGATAGTTATGATGCATCAATCTCCCCTATCTTCTAGGAACTATGAAGCATTACTACCTTACTTAGCAGAAAACTTTCAAGTCATAGCAATAGATACTCCTGGCTTTGGTAATTCAGATCCTCTCGCAATAAATTGGGAAGTTAAAGATTATGCAAATTTAGCATTTGAATGTGCCGATCGGCTCGATCAAGATACATTTCATATGTTTGGTCGTGCAACTGGATCTGTGTTTGCGCTTGAAGCTTTATTATTAAATTCAAACAGGATTAACAAACTCATTTTACATGGGATTCCTGTCTACACTCCTGAAGAGCGAGAACAACGTTTAGCTGACTTCGCCCCGCCTTATGAAGTATTAGATGACGGCAGTCATTTACAATGGATATGGGACAGAATTCACAATGAATATCCTTGGATTGATGCCGAGCTTGCGACAAATAATTTAAAAGACTTTTTAGATTGTGGTCCAGATTTTGCTGCATCCTACAGAGCAATCTGGCGTCATGATTTACCTGCACGTGTTAGTGAAACGATAAATTCTATTAAGAATCCTATACTTCTCATTGCTGGTGAGAATGATAGAATTGGGTTTATGCATGAACGAGCTGAAAAGCTCTTGCCAATTGCTGAAGCAGAATTTATCAAAAATGCAACTGACTTTGTTGCTGAGCAAGATCCAAAACTTTTTTCAGAAATTTTGATCAATTTTCTAAAGAATTAATTTGAAACTATTTCTTCATAGAATCTGTTTTAGTAGCATGCAAGTATGCAAAAAAATAATATCAATTTACCAATCACATATACTAAGCTATCAAATGGTTTGCGAGCAGTGATTGCGCAAGATCACAGTTCACCAGTTGCAACAGTTGCTGTATTTTATCAAGTAGGTTTT
>MDTE01103063.1_pt1 | contig 54859 bp, 61 predicted proteins | sample 811231 | NCBI WGS metagenome assembly MDTE01 (sample SAMN05326651, study PRJNA326480) | marine metagenome | isolation source: seawater | place: Indian Ocean: Red Sea | collected 2010 | reverse complement strand
TTCCCTCCGGCGCCGTACGCTCCCCGGCGCCGATCTGCGCGCCCTCGCCGGCGACAGTAATCTCTGTCGCCATGTCGGGGTCCACATACACCTGCAGGGTTCCGCCACGCGCGACAGGCTCTCGCTGCCCAGCGGCGACAAGCTCCGAACGCAGCTCGATCCCGCTGTTGACCGCGCCTACGGGACTTATCAGGTCGTGGCACACACGCGACATGCGGGGGTCCGCGATAGGCAATTCTATTGACGGTCCCATCGATTTCCCTTCTGCACGGACGCGGCACCCAACAGGTTGACCGCAGCCATGCCGGTCAATCTAATACGGTTCGTCCGCTAGCCTTCCCGCTAATCCATATCAATCGACCGAGCGATCATGAGCGACCCTAGGCCGCAATCCTTTCATCATCCGGGTAGTGGCCGGCGCAAGTCCGTGCAGGCACCGAAGGGACGGCAGGTGGACCCTAACGCCGTTGCAGAGGTGCGGGCTGTGCTGGGCGCAGCCTCTCTCGACCGCGACCTCCTGATCGAGTATTTGCACCAGCTTCAGGATAATTATCGAGGCCTGACCCCCCGGCACCTCACCGCGCTGGCCGACCTTATGCGCCTGTCCCTTGTCGAGGTCTACGAGGTCGCGACCTTCTATGCGCACTTCGACGTCGCTACAGACGATGACGCGGAAATACCGGCGGTCACAATCCGCGTTTGCGACAGCCTGCCCTGCATGCAGGCCGGCGCCACAAAGCTACAGGCCGTGGTCGCGGAAGACAGCGCGGCCGATGTGCGCGTGATTCGCGCGCCGTGCATGGGGCGATGCGATCATGCGCCGGTCGCCGCAGTGGGGCGCCGGCATGTGGATCGTGCGACCGCCGTATCCATCGCCGCAACGCTGGCCACCGGCGACACGACGCCAGACTTGCAGCCATATCAGAATCTCGACGTTGCGCAGAAGCGCGGCGCGTATGCGATGTTCCGGTCATGCGTGGCCGAGCACCGGACCTACGAGATGGTGCATGAAACGCTGACCCGCGCTGAGCTGCGCGGCATGGGTGGCGCCGGTTTCCCGGTCGCAAGGAAATGGGAATTAGTACGCGCCGAAGACGGCGCACGGGCAGTGGTGATCAATGCCGACGAGGGTGAGCCCGGCACGTTCAAGGATCGCTATTTGCTGGAGCGTTCACCCCATTCGGTCCTAGAGGGCGCACTGATCGCTGCTTGGGCCGTCGATGCGGAAGCTCTCTGGATCTACCTGCGTGACGAGTATCCGGTCGCGCGCGAGATCCTGCAACGCGAGACCGCCGCCATCGAGGCGGCCGGCATCATCGGGCCGGGTTTTATCCGGCTGCGCAGGGGCGCCGGCGCCTACATCTGCGGCGAGGAAAGCGCGCTAATCGAATCTATAGAGGGTAAGCGCGGGCTGCCGCGCCATCGGCCGCCCTATGTCGCGCAGCACGGCATCTTTGGACAGCCAACCCTGGTGCACAATGTGGAAACCGTCTTTTGGGTGCGTGAGATCATGGAATCTGGCGCCGACTGGTACCGGGAACAGGGGCGCCGAGGCCACGCCGGCGTGCGAGCCTTTTCGGTCTCCGGCAGGGTCAGGACACCGGGTGTCAAGATAGCGCCAAACGGCATCACCCTGAACGAACTGGTGGCGGAATATTGCGACGGTATGGCCGACGGACATCAGTTGGCCGCCTACCTGCCGGGTGGCGCCTCCGGCGGTATCCTGCCAGCATCGATGGCCGACCTGCCGCTTGCCTTCGGCACGCTCGAGGAGCATGGCGCGTTCGTCGGTTCGGGTGCGGTGGTCGTGCTGTCCCGGGAGGACGACATACGCGGCGCAGCGCTGAACCTAACGCGGTTCTTCGAGGACGAAAGCTGCGGCCAGTGCACACCGTGCCGGGTCGGTTGCGAAAAGGCAGTAAAGCTGATGCAGGCCGGCAACTGGGATGGCGAGCTCCTAACGGAGCTGGCACAAACTATGCGCGACGCCTCAATCTGTGGCCTTGGCCAAGCCGCCCCCAATCCTATGGAGAGCGTGCTGAAGCATTTCCCGGATGGCAAAGCGGCGTGCTAGCCCCCGAACACCCAGCAATAGATCCTGAAATAGTTCTAGAAGCCGCCGTTCACCGAGAACGGGTCAAGCATCCAGAAACCTTCCGCTGCGGTGCGCTTCGGCAGCTCGATCATCAGTGCTGAACCGACATTCTCAGTCCCATCTGTTGAGCGCAGGGAACTGCGACCGATGAAGAGGTCTTACAGACCTTGAAAAAAAACCTAATACAACTAGAAATGATGCTCGATGAAGGGTGCCGCGTCCGTAATCTTCTAGCCGAAATAAATAAATTACTGCTCGCCCCTACCGGTGGAGTTCGCTTGGCGCGTGATAAAGGTGGTCGGCCAGCGTGGTCATCGGCTCGCTAGTAGAGACCCGCTTTCGCCCGCGGGTCGTTCGGCGCAGGGGCCTCCGTTGCGCAGCACACGCCAACTCGGACGGTGGCTACTATGCGAACGTCTTCGATGCGGTGATCGCCCCGGAGCATATAGGGCGCAGCGCTGGACGGATGCTGATGGAGAGGTTACTCGCGAAGCTGCCTTTCGAGCGCATCTTCGTTACGTCGATAATTACCAAGGACGAGTTCCGCGCGAAGTCCGGTTCCCAAAGTAAACAGATGCCATGGGACTTTATGAGGGATCGGTGCTGACCAGTGCGGTGCAGCGCGGTATCCTTAAGGAGAGTGCGTGATCCGATCACGCGCAGTCCATTTCGACCGAGTAAGAGAATTGGCCATATCTCGGCCTTGCCTTGCACTTTTCGCCCCGGAGGTATCCCATGGCGTCCCTTTTTCGAGTTCACCCCCTGCTGATCGCGGTTCTTTTGGTCGCGGCGATGGTTTTTCTAATGCCCCATGATTCCGAAGCCCAAGATACAATCACTACTTCCAGCGGCCTGCGCTATATCGAGCATGAGGCCGGCGCCGGCGAGAAGGCCAAGGCCGGGGACAATGTGGTCGTGCACTACACCGGCTGGCTTTATGTCGACGGAGAAAAGGGTAACAGGTTCGACAGCTCCGTCGACCGCGGGCAGCCCTTCAACTTCCCGCTCGGCGCCGGCCGCGTCATAAGCGGCTGGGACGAGGGCGTCGCGGGCATGCGCCCCGGTGGCAAGCGCACCCTAATCATTCCGCCCGCTTTGGGCTATGGCGCGCGCGGCGCCGGCGGCGTCATACCGCCGAACGCAACCCTGATGTTCGACGTCGAACTTCTGGAAATTCGCTAGTCCGGCATTCGCCGCGCCATCCGCGTGATATGATCAGGTCATGAGTGACACGATCCGTTTCATCCTCGACGGTCGCGAGGTCACGGCCGCGTCGGGCGAGACCATCTGGCAGGTCTCGGCACGCGAGGGGACGGAGATTCCCCATCTCTGCTATACGCCTGAGCCGGGCTACCGGGCCGACGGAAACTGTCGCGCCTGCATGGTCCATATCGAGGGCGAAAGGGTGCTCGCCGCATCATGCCTACGCAAGCCGACCGAGGGTATGGTGGTCGACACCGAGGCTGAGCGGGCGGCCAAGGCCCGCGCCATGGTGCTCGAGATGCTCGCGGCCGACCAGCCGGACCGGGCGAAAGCCCATGACGGCGATTCCAAATTCTGGCAGTGGGCAGACCGGCTGGACATCGCCGACAGCCGGTTCCCCGCGAGGGAATCCTCACCCGAGGCCGATTCCAGCCACCCGGCGATGGCGGTTAACCTCGACGCCTGCATCCACTGCAACCTGTGCGTTCGGGCCTGCCGCGAGGTGCAGACCAACGACGTGATCGGCATGGCCATGCGCGGCGCGGACTCAAAGATCGTCTTCGACTTCAATGACCCAATGGGCCAATCCACCTGCGTGGCGTGCGGCGAATGCGTCCAAGCCTGCCCGACGGGGGCGCTTCTTCCTTCGACTATGGTCGATGAAATCGGGATCGGCGTCGCCAAGGCCGATGAAACCGTAGACAGCGTGTGTCCTTTCTGCGGCGTCGGCTGTCAAGTCACCTATCACCTTAAGGACGGGCAGATTCAGAAGGTCGAGGGCCGCAACGGCCCGGCGAACGAACAGCGCCTTTGTGTGAAGGGCCGCTTCGGGCTCGACTATGTGCACCACCCCCACCGGTTGACCACGCCCCTGATCCGAAAGGACGGCGTCGGCAAGCGCTGGGATGACCAGGTGGATCCGGCCGATCCCTCGACCCATTTCCGAACCGCTAGCTGGGACGAGGCGCTCGACGCAGCGGCCGCCGGGCTGGTGCGCGTCCTCGAAGAACATGGCGGCGACAGCATCGCCGGCTTCGGGTCGGCCAAGGGCTCCAACGAGGAGGCCTACCTGTTCCAGAAACTGATCCGCGCCGGTTTCCGGACCAACAACGTCGATCACTGCACTCGGCTGTGCCACGCGAGCTCGGTCGCGGCACTGATGGAGACCATCGGCTCGGGCGCAGTCACCGCGCCGTTTACCGCCGCGGAAGACACAGACTGCATCATCGTCATCGGCGCGCGCCCGACCGAGAACCACCCAGTCGCAGCGACCTACATCAAAGAAGCCGCTCGACGCGGCGCGAAGCTGATCCTGATTGACCCGCGCGGCTATGCGCTGACACGTCACGCCGACCATTTCCTGCAGTTTAGGCCGGGCACCGACGTCGCGCTACTCAACGCGATCATGCACACGATCGTCTCCGAGGGGCTGACCAACGAGAAGTATATCGCTGGCCACACCGAGGATTACGCGGTGCTGAAGGCATCGTTGACTGCTTTCACGCCCGAGGCCATGGCGGATGTCTGCGGCATCGACGCCGAGATGATCAGGACCATCGCGCGTACCTACGCCACCGCCAATCGCGCAATGATCTTCTGGGGTATGGGGATCTCCCAGCATGTCCACGGCACCGACAATGCTCGCTGCCTGATCTCGCTGGCGCTAATGACCGGTCATGTCGGACGCCCGGGGACGGGACTGCATCCGCTTCGCGGCCAGAACAACGTTCAGGGCGCATCCGACGCGGGCCTGATCCCCATGGTCTATCCGGACTATCAGTCGGTCTCCGACCCCGGCGCGAAGGCGAAGTTCGAGCGGCTTTGGGGCATCGAGCCGCTGAACCCCGAGCCCGGACTCACCGTTGTCGAGATCATGGACGCCGCGCGCGCGCATGACATCCGCGCCATGTACGTAATGGGCGAGAACCCCGCCATGTCGGATCCCGACCAGCACCATGCCCGCCAGGGGCTCGCGGCGCTTGATCACCTGGTGGTACAAGAAATTTTCCTGACCGAGACGGCGTTCCACGCCGACGTGATACTTCCGGCCTCGGCCTGGCCCGAGAAGTCCGGCACCGTCACAAATACCAACCGCCAGGTGCAGCTCGGCCGCCCGGCCCTGGACCCGCCGGGCATCGCGTGTCAGGACTGGTGGATCATCCAGGAGATTGCGCGGCGCGTCGGGCTCGACTGGACCTATGACGGCCCACGCGACGTTTATGGTGAGCTACGCCAGGCGATGAACTCGATCGATGGCATCTCCTGGGAACGGCTAGAGCGCGAGGGCGCGGTCACCTACCCCTGCGACAGCGAGGACTGCGCGGGGACGGAGGTCATGTTCGGCGAGGGCTTCCCAACCGCATCCGGGCGCGGCAGGTTTGTGCCGACCGAGGTGCTACCGCCCGACGAGCTGCCCGACCCCGACTACCCTATGGTGCTGTCGACCGGGCGACTGCTTGAGCACTGGCACACGGGCGCGATCACGCGCCGAGCGACGGTGCTCGACGCACTCGAGCCCGAGGCGGTGGCATCTCTGCATCCGCTTGAGATGAAGCGCCTCGGCGTGTGGCCCGGCGAGCTGATCATGGTCTCAACCCGGCGCGGTGCCATCGAGATCGCCGCGCGATCGGACCGCGACGTGCCCGAGGGCATGGTCTTTATCCCCTTCTGCTTCGCCGAGGCCGCCGCCAACCTGCTGACCAACCCGCAGCTCGACCCGTACGGAAAAATTCCCGAGTTCAAGTTCTGCGCCGCAAAGGTGGAAGCGAGCCAGAAACGGGCGGCGGAGTAGAGCGACCGCGCCCCATCACCCGACACGTTGCCCACCGCATCCGGGAGTAAACCCTATGGATACGCCGAAGGTCTCCGTCAGCGAGATGGAATCGAAGCATGTGGTCCGCTACGCCGACTGCAACGGCTCGGACCTCGCCTATCTTGATCAGCGCATTCCCGGTCACGAGCGCGAGATCGTAAACGTCATCGGGATGAACGTCACCGAGAACATGGACGACCCCGACCTCGTGCCGAAGCTTGGTAACGCCCACGGCTTCTCGCTGGTGTACAACAAGGCACATCCGGGCTCCGGCTCCGGGCCGGCCTTCCATGTACACCAGACCGAAGAGATTTTCGTGCCCATGAAGGGGACTTGGGAGGTGGTCTGGCTCGAGGGCGACGAAGCGCGCGCGATCGCGCTCGAACCCCTCGACGTTGTCAGCGTGCCGACTGGCGTCTATCGCGGCTTCCGCTGCGTCTCGGGTGAGGACGATGCGCTGATGCTTGCCATCGTTGGCGGCCCCAACGCCGGCAAGATATCATGGCACCCTTCCGTCATCGACCGCGCACGCGAGACCGGGCTTAAGGTCGACGACGAGGGCAACCTCAAAGAGGTCCCAGCGGATTAGCCGGACGGGTCGCAGACCCGCCCCTGCATTCCAGCCGATTTGTGTGGAGACGGACTTTAAGACCATCCGTCAAAAGAAAAAGGCCCGGCGCGTATCGGCACCGGACCCCTCAAAAATATTATAGAACACTTTCCACGGGCAGGTCTTCTTTTCCCCCATTTCCCGCTGATCGGACGCCAGGCGCCGTCTCGTCTGTGTTCTACTCCCCTCCCCTTCCTCGGGCCGTATTGCTCACCGCCAGGATTATGTGCCGTACGGTGCGCGGCACCCGGGTTTTTCCCCGAGAACCTTTGTTGTTTGGACACGATTTAAGTGAGTCCGGCCGCAAGAGTCAATTAGCGTCTCGGCCGCGCGGCCGTCATTTCAGACTGTTGAAATTTTCTCGCGCCGCGACAACGTCTTCGGGCCGGTTGATGTTGAAGAACGGATCCACCACCGACGCGGGAAATGAGGCCACGGCCAGCGTATGGCGCACGGTCCAGAGGTCCACTTTGCGAATACCTTCCTCTACAAGCGCGTGACGCAAGTCCTCGCGCAGACCGACCGGCCAGAGCCCGAAGACCGGGTGATGCCGGTCGGCGGATTTGGCGCAGGCGAGCTTAGCATCCGCCGAATCGGCGGCCGCAATCAGGCACGCGACCAGATCCTTAGGAAAAAAGGGCGCGTCGGTGGCCACGGTCACGATGCGGCCGCATGCAGCCGTATTATCCGCCGCCCAATCCAGCCCCGCGAGCACTCCCGCGAGCGGGCCCGCGAATCCATCGACGCTGTCCGCCACGACCGGCAGGCCGAACGAATCGAAGCGGGACGGGTCGCCGTTGGCGTTGATCGCTATCTGCGAAACCTGCGGGGCGAGCCGATCAATCGCGTGAGCCAACAGCGGTCGCCCGTCGATCTCGACCAGCGCCTTGTCGCCGCCTCCGAGGCGCCGCGCCCGCCCGCCAGCCAAGACGACGCCGAGGACGGTCATTCCGCACTGGAGATCGAACAGGGCGCGACCCAGAGCGCAAGTGGCCAACGGAACGCCCACTCGTCTTCGGGCCGCAAGGTCGCATTTCTGGTCATGCGGCACCTCGCCGGGATACGCCTTCATCCTGCGGATCATCCCCCGCATCCGCGTCGAAGGTGATCCGCCCTTCCCCCGCCAGCGCCATGAAGCGCCTGCCGCGCGCGCGGCCGATCAGGGTAAGGTTCGCCTCGCGGGCGAGTTCGACTCCCCAGGCGGTGAAGCCCGAGCGCGATACCAGAATCGGGATGCCCATGTGTACCGTCTTGATCACCATCTCGGAGGTGAGACGCCCGGTTGTGTATAAGATCTTGTCGTCGGCCGGGACGCCGTTGAGCCGGATATAGCCGGCGATCTTGTCTACCGCGTTGTGGCGGCCGACATCCTCCATGTAGATCAGCGGCGTATCCCGCGCACATAAGACGCAGCCATGTATGGCCCCGGCGGCGAGATACAAACTAGGCATGGTGTTAATGGCCTTCGTAAGTGCATAGAGCCACGACGTGCGCAGCTCCGCATCGGGATTCAGGACCATACCCTCGAGGCTCTCTATCAGATCGCCGAAGACTGTCCCCTGAGCGCAGCCGCTGGTCAGAGTCTTCTTCTTCAGCCGCGCCTCGTAGTCGGTCTCCCGGTCGGTCCGCACCACCACCACGCCGAGGTCGTCGTCATGGTCGATGCCGGTAATCTCGTCGTCGGGCAGTAGCATGTTCTGGTTTGCCAGGTAGCCGACGGCGAGATAGTCTGGATAGTCGCCGATAGTCATCATGGTGACGATCTCCTGCCCGTTCAGAAACAGGGTCAGCGGCCGCTCGACGACCACCCGCGCGCTGATCGGGTTACCATCCTGATCGATACCGCAGACCGGCTCGGTCAGGCTTGGATCGTCGGGGTTGGGCCGGATGGGATCGTTGGAACGCATGATCCGAATCTAGAACAACCCGCGAGAGTGACAAAGAGTTTTGGCCATGCCCGCACCACTCGCGGGTATCACGTCATCCGGTTGCGCTACACCCCACGTGGATAGCCGGAACAATGCCGGCCATGACACAAAGGGAAGTGGACAGGCTGGAACCCGCCGCCCTAGATAATATTTGAATTCGAATAGTGACTGGCATTTCGATATTTTCTCATGAATTTATACCGCTAGAGACATGGATATCTTTGTCACGGCCTTCACGGAAGCCGGCGCCCTGCTGGTCAGCTTCGATCCCGACTTCCTGTCGATCGTCGGCCTGTCGCTGCGCGTCAGTCTGACCGCGGTCGCGCTGGCGTGCCTGATCGGCTTTCCCCTCGGTGCGCTGGTGGCGCTCGCGCGCTTCCCCGGGCGCGGCGCCGTCATCCTGCTACTCAACACATTCATGGGGCTACCGCCAGTGGTGGTCGGCCTGATCGTATTCCTGGCCTTGTCCCGGGCGGGTCCGCTGGGTGTCCTCGGGCTGCTGTTCACGCCCGCGGCGATGATCATCGCCCAGACAATCCTGGTGACGCCCATCATCGCAGCGCTCACCCGCCAGATAGTTGCGGATCTATGGCTAGAATATGGCGAACATCTGCGTTCCCTCGACGCCAGCCCGCTGACCAGCGTAGCGACCCTAATCACGGATGCGCGTTACTCCCTCGCTACTGTCGTCCTAGCCGGGTTCGGGCGCGCTATCGCCGAGGTCGGCGCGGTGATGATCGTCGGCGGCAACATCGATCACGCCACGCGGGTGATGACAACCGCCATCGCGCTAGAAACCAGCAAAGGCAATCTCTCTACGGCGCTCGGGCTCGGGATCGTACTGCTGACCTTGGCGCTCGCCGCGAACGCCGCGGTGCAGATGATCAAAACCGGCACCAGAAAACAGTCCTCCTTAGCATGAGCAGCCCCGCCTCCATCCTGCCCCTCACGGCGGAACATCTGGTCTTCGAGGCAGGCGGCACGCGCCTGCTCGATGACGTGGGTTTCACCCTTCAGGCCGGCCGACGCACCGTGGTCCTTGGGCCCAACGGCGCAGGCAAGAGCCTGCTGCTCCGCCTGTGTCACGGACTCCTACAACCTACGTCCGGCGGGATTCGCTGGGCCCGCGACGGGCGACGTAATGCCCGGCGACAAGCAATGGTCTTCCAGCGCCCGGTCATGCTACGGCGCTCGGCGATCGCCAATATCACTCACGCGCTGGCGGCACATGGCGTGGCACGCGCCGAGCGGACGGCCCGCGCAGATGCGGCGCTGGCGCTCGCCGGCTTGTCCTCGCTGGCCCGACGCCCGGCGCGGCTCCTCTCCGGCGGCCAACAACAGCGGCTCGCGCTCGCCCGAGCCTGGGCAACGGAGCCAGAAATCCTGTTCCTCGACGAGCCCTGCGCCAGCCTCGATCCGGCGGCCACCCGGTCCGTCGAGGCGCTGGTCGAGGGGTTCCACACCGCGGGCACCAAGATCGTCATGGCTACCCACGACCTGATGCAGGCACGCAGAATCGCCGACGATATCCTATTCATCCACAAGGGGCGCCTGCTCGAAGCCGGTGACACGGAGGCCTTCTTCGCCGCGCCGCAAACCGCAGAAGCCCGCGCCTTCGTCGCCGGAAAACTGCTGTGGTGAGGCAGCTTGCACGGCTGTTCTTGGTCCTAACCATGCTGGTCGTGACCGCGCTGCCAGCGACCGCGGCGGACACCGACCGGCCACTGCTGCTCGGCACGACCACCTCGGTCGACAATTCCGGCCTGCTGGGCCCGCTGCTCGCTGCGTTCCGCGCGGAGACCGGCATCGCGGTGCGGACCGTCGTCCGAGGCACCGGCGCAATCCTGCAACTTGGCCGCAGCGGCGACTGCGATGTGGTCCTCGTCCACCACCCTGACGCCGAGACAGCATTCGTCGCAGGCGGCAACGGCATCGCCCGCCACCCTGTGATGACCAGCCGGTTCCTTATCGTCGGCCCCGAGTCCGATCCCGCCAATATCAGCAAAGCGCCCGACTCAAAGGCGGCGCTAGCCCGGATCGCGGCCGGCCCGTTCGAATTTATCTCCCGCGGCGACCAGAGCGGCACCAACGCCGCCGAGCGCGGCCTTTGGACTCGTGCGGGTCTAGCACCTTGGACGACGCGCGGTGACTGGTACCGGGAGACCGGCGCGGGCATGGGCGCGACCCTGAACATGGCCAGCGTCCTGTCAGCATATACCTTCACCGAGAGTGGATCGTGGACCAATTTCGCCAACCGCGGCGATCTAGCGATCCTGTTCGAGGGCGGCCCGCAACTGTCCAATCCCTACGCGATCATCCCGATCGCCCCTGACCGCCACCCTCATGTGGCGGCAGATTCTGCGCAGAGCCTAGTCAACTGGCTGACCGGACCCGTCGGACAGGCCTTCATCGCCGATTTCCGGGTGGATGGCGCATACCCCTTCGCCCCAGTTCGTGCACCGCGCCGGTCACCCGCCCGCTAAAAAGCCCCAAAACCCCGATTGACGTGCCCGGACCGGGTCGCCACCCTGCGGCCATGGCCCGACCGGCACCAAGATTTCTTCGCGTGATCGCCACGCTCGCCATGGCTTGGGCCATGGCCATGCCTCACAACGCAATCGCCCAGAGCAACGACGCCGAACTACCCTTCGTCGCGATAACCTTGACCACCAACAGCGCGGAGATACAGGCCATCATCGACGGCATGCAAGACCAGCTGGCCGTCCGCGGATATTGGACGAAGGACACGATCCGCATCGAGGTGGCCAACACGGGCGCCGATCCGTCGCACGCGGTGAATCAGGTCCGCGCCTTTGTACGCGACGGGGCCGACGTCTTGGTGGCGATCAACGTCCCCTCGATCGAGGCGGCAGTCGCGGCTGACAATCAGGTCCACCTGGTGGTCGCGGGCGTCTCGCTGGAAATTGCTGACGGCTACAAGCGTGTGCACCGGCGGCACAACGTCACCGGCATCGTCTCCGGTGTGACCCACAACGAACAGTTTATGCTGATCCGCGAGATTCTACCAGAAGTCCGGACGGTAGCCATCCCAATCGACCCCGCCGACAGCCAAATCCAGGCCCGCCTGCAAGAACTGCGTGCCATAGCCCAACATCAGAACATGGACATCATGGCGCTGCCGGTCTCAGTCTTGCATAACGCGGTCAACAACAGGATCTCCGAACTCGGGCCGACGACCAGCGCTATCCTACTGGACCGTGGCCTCCTACCTTCCGCCCCGGTCGAGACGCTGGCGGCGGCGGCGGAGCAGCGGGGCCTGCTGCTGTTCGCGACCGACGAAGATAGCGTGATCCGCGGTGCGCTTGCGGCGATGGTCGTCGAGCCGTTCGGGGTCGGGGTTCAGCTGGGCGATCTCGTGGCGCGTATACTCGACGAACCGACCACGATACGCGCGCCATTCGAGCGCGCGCGGGCTGCGCATCTCGTCATCAACGGGGATGCGCGGGCCAAGTTAGATGTCGCGGCACTCGAACAGGAGGTGACGCGCATGCACCGCACGGTGCTCGAATGGGCTGAGATCACTGGGCCTATGCCCCGGATAAAGCCAAGCGCCCCGATCCCGCCTCCGCCGCTGGGCATCGCGCGCGGAATCGAGACGCCGACGCCGCGGGCCAAACCGTCCCCGCCGCCAGACTGACGCGGGACGTTTCAGTTCACCAACTGCATGGCTCCCCAGTGTGGCACAAAAGCTACTCCGTTTCAGGATAAACGCAGCCATAGGGCTAACGGAAAACGCCGGAATACCGGGATTCTTCGCCGACGCGACTAAACAGACCCGCTTCGCACCCTACATTCCGTTCACTAAATGCACTACATAAACGGTTATGAACACTGAACTGTCGAAAAATGCGAACAATCCGGGCACGAACGCGGATCAGCGGTCGCTGGTAGACCCGTTTGCCCGGCCGATCAGCTACCTACGCGTATCGGTGACCGACCGCTGCGATCTACGCTGTGTCTATTGCATGGCCGAGGACATGACCTTCCTGCCCAAAGCCGATATCCTATCGCTCGAGGAGCTTGATCGCCTATGCAGTGCGTTCGTCGATCTGGGCGTGCGGAAACTGCGACTGACCGGCGGCGAACCCTTGGTGCGCAAGAACATCATGTGGCTGATCAGGCGCCTCGGTCGGCACCTCGACACGGGCGCGCTGGACGAACTGACACTGACGTCGAACGGAACCCAGCTTGCGCGCTACGCGGACGCGTTGGCCGACGCGGGCGTGCGACGAATCAATATCTCCCTCGACACGCTCGACCCCAACAAATTCCGGGCGATCACCCGCTGGGGTGACCTCGACCAAGTGCTCGACGGCATTGCCGCGGCGCGCAAGGCCGGGCTCGCCATCAAGATCAACACAGTGGCGCTACGGGGCGTCAACGACGACGAAATCGACCGCCTCATCGCCTGGTGCGGCGAGTGCGACTTCGACCTGACATTCATCGAGGTCATGCCCATGGGTGAGATCGGCGAGCAGCGGCTCGACCAGTATCTGCCGCTCTCAATGGTCCGTGCGGACCTACTGAAACGCTGGACCCTGACTGAATCCGATCATTCGACCGGCGGCCCAGCGCGCTATTTCGACCTAGAGGAAACCGGACAGCGGCTCGGCTTCATCACCCCACTGACCCACAATTTCTGCGAATCCTGCAATCGCGTTCGGCTCACCTGTACCGGCACGCTCTTCATGTGCCTGGGCCAAGACGACGCCGCCGACCTGCGTGCGCCCCTGCGCGCCGGCGAGGACGACGCGCTGCTGGCCGAGGCCATTCACGAGGCGATCGGACGTAAACCCAAGGGCCATGACTTCGTCATCGACCGGCGCAGCAATGCGCCGGCGGTCGGCCGGCACATGAGCGTGACGGGCGGGTAAACCGAACGGCCCCTACATTTATTTCTCGCCGAGGATTTCCAGCATTATCCAATTCGCGGTCGTGGCCGCATCCCTAGTCGCGTTGCTGACTGCGGAACTCGCCTTCGGAGACCAGTTCGGCCGCGGGGCGGCCTGTGACTTCATTACCTACGGGGAAAGTAGCCAGTTCCGAGGCAAGTTTTCCAGCGGCACCTCGCTGGCCCGCATCGAGACGACTGCGTCGGCAAGGCTCAGCACCGGCAAATATATGAATCTCGTATAGGGTCGTCCTTCGGAACGGGCGGGGCAAATGATTCTGCGACGCGCCGAACCCGCGACAACGGCTGGTTTGTCACCATATGGCTAAGATATAATGCGATTCCCGTGGCCCAACGGCCCAGCCCTGTTTATGCGTGCGAGACCGTGTCCCAGACATCACCCGACAAGTCCGGCAAGATTGCCACCGACCGCATCGCTTTCGTCGCGGCTGGGTTCGAAGGCGCGCAGGCGGCGCTGCAGGAACTAACTGCCGCCTATCGAAGCGTCGCCCCCGACGAAGCCGACGTCGTCGTGGCGCTAGGGGGCGACGGCTTCATGCTGCAGACCCTGCGCCGATTTATCGATACTGACGTCCCAGTCTTCGGGCTGAACCGCGGCTCGGTGGGCTTCCTGATGAACGAGTATCAACCGGAAGAACTACCAAAGCGCCTGAAACGGGCGCAGGCGGTGACCCTCTATCCGCTGCTGATGACCGCGCGAACAACCGACGGCAGCAGCCAGGAATCCGTGGCAATCAACGAGGTATCGCTACTGCGCGAGACCTACCAGGCGGCGAAACTTGAGATACTGGTCGACGGCGTCGCGCGCATGCCCGAGCTCATCTGCGACGGGGCACTTGTGGCGACGCCGGCCGGCAGTACGGCCTATAACCTCTCGGCGCACGGGCCAATCATCCCCCTGAGCGCGGAAATCCTTGCACTGACCCCGATCAGTGCATTCCGCCCGCGACGCTGGCGCGGTGCGCTTTTGCCCCACGACGCCGACGTGGTCTTCCGGATTCTCGAGGCCCAGAAGCGGCCGGTGAGCGCAACGGCGGACGACTTCGAGGTCCGAAACGTGACCGAGGTAAGTATCCGGGAAGACCGTACACGCAGCTTCGAAATTCTGTTTGACCCCGAGACCAACCTCGAGGAGCGCATCCTCAAGGAACAGTTCGCGCCGTGACGTGGACCAGCTGCGCTTCCGCGTCACCGCCGCTGCCACCAGAGTCGAACTCAAACCATCCAACATCTCGGCCTGCCGAGCGGACAACACGGGCATTCCCTTCGTGACGAAGATTGAAAGCGGCCGCCCCGGCCCGCATTACGACTGCGTGCTGATGATGCCGTCCTGCCATCTTGTCGCTGAGCAGACTTCGGTTTACTTGGAACACAGCCATTCCTTTTCCGACCCGGCCAATGTCTGAGTCCGGCACGCCCGAGCAGCATAGTCCGGTCCGGCGACTGCGGACCGTGGATCTGCCGGTCTTCGCGCGCACGGTTGCGATCGCCTTCGTCGGAGGCGCCATCTTCAATGCGCTCAATCTACCGCTGCCTTGGATGCTCGGGGCCATGATGGCGACTGGTTCGGTCACCCTCATGCGTATCGAGACCATCATGGACGTGCGGCTGCGCACCATCATGATCATCGTTCTGGGCGTGCTGCTCGGCAGCGCCTTCTCACCCGAGATTCTCGAACGCGCGGCGCTCTGGCCGATCACCCTCGTCTCACTGGCAGGCTATGTGCTGCTCTCGACCGTCTCAGGCTATGTATATTTTCGGCTAGCCGGGTTTGAGCCGAAGACCGCCTTCTTCTCCGGCGTGCCTGGCGGGCTCAACGAGATGGTCACTCTGACGGGCGCGATGGGCGGCGACGAACGGCAGGTCTCCGTCGCGCATACCACGCGGATCTTCCTAGTGGTAATGATACTGCCCTTCCTTTTCCGGATCATCGAGGATTTCGACCCAACGCTGCGCACCTTCTCGGCGGACGGGTCACCCCTCGACCTCGCCGATATCGTGCTTCTAGCCGGCAGCGCGATCGTCGGACTTTACGCGGCACGCCTGCTAAGCCTGCCCGCACCACACCTCACTGGACCCATGGTCGCAAGTGCGGCGGTTCATCTGCTTGGCCTGACCCATGCGTCGCCGCCGGTCATCGTCGTCGCCGTGGCGCAAATCCTGCTAGGCGCCTCGGTCGGCGCCCGCTTCGCCGGGCTGACATACCGCGACTTAGGCCGCGTGCTGCGGCTGGGCGGGATTGCGACGCTGATCCTGCTGACGGTCACTGGTATCTTCGCGGTCGCGCTACACGCGATCACGGGGATCCCTTTCGAATCCATCGTGCTGGCTTTCTCGCCCGGCGGCCTGACGGAGATGAGCCTGGTCGCCCTAGCCCTCAACGTCGACACAGCGTTCGTCGCGACCCATCATATCGTCCGCATCACCGTGGTGGTAATGATTGTTCCGTTCCTTTTCAAAATCATGCGCAGGCGCGGCCTGATCGACTAACCCGATACATCGGAAACTGGCGAATGAGCTATGGGCCGCGTATGTTTGTGGCCATACGAGGTTTCACGGGAAAGAGACATGATCGTCGAACAGATCTGGACCGGCAATTCGGCCCGCAACTTCTTCTATATGGTCGCCTGCTCCGAGACGGGCGAGGCCGTGGCGATCGATCCGATCGAGCCCCCCAAATGCCTGGCGGTCGCCAAGGACCTTGGCTGGGACATCACCCGGGTCTTGAATACCCACGAACATGCCGACCATATCGCTGGCAACGACGATGTGATCGCCGCGACGGGGGCGAAGCTGATCGGCCCCTACAATGCCGGCAGCCGGATTCCCGGCATCGACGAGGGCGTGCGTGAAGGTGACCATTTGACGATCGGGAAGACGGTGGATCTTGAGGTGATAGAGACCCCGGGCCACACGCCGATCCACATCTCACTGCTCGGCGAACACGACGAACCGCATCTACTGTGCGGCGATACAGTATTCAATGCCGGCGTCGGGCACTGCCATTCGGGCAACCCCAATGTACTCTTCGCAACCTTCCGGGACAAGATCTCGAAGCTGCCAGATGCGACACGCATCTATCCCGGTCACGACTACATTTCCAACAACCTGCGGTTCACCCTCGACCGAGAGCAGGACAACGCCGCCGCCAAGGCGCTGCTTGCCGACGTCGAGGGTCAGGACCCCAACAATGCGTTGGTCACCACCCTCGGCCAGGAACGCAAGGTCAACACCTTCATGCGCCTCGGCAGCCCAGGTGTGATCGCAGGCGTGAAGGAGAAGTTTCCCGATCTCGGTGACACGCCCAGCGAGGAGGACGTTTTCCTGAGCCTGCGGCTGCTGCGCAACGACTGGTGATCTAGCTTAACGCTCGCAACACCATCACGCAGCCGAGCCCCGCGAGACCAAGGAACACGCAACGCTGAAACGCGGCGACGGAGAGTTTTCCGCGCACACCCCGGCCGAGTGTCATGCCCACGATGGCTGCGGCCAGCGCGACCGCTACCGTCGGCCACAGCGCAACATCCACCTCGCGGTTGAAGCTGAAGCCCAACGCAAGTGCGACCGGGGCTACCAGCCCCACGAAGCCGAGCGCCTGAATGAGCTCATCCTTGTCAAACTGCGAGGCCTGCAGATAGGGCGCGCCGGGCAGGACGAAGATCGCCGTGGCGCCGTTGATCAGCCCCGTCGCCAGCCCCGCCAACGGTCCGGCCACAACCTCCGCCTGCCGCGACACTCGGAAGCGAATCCCGGAAAGGCCCAGGAAGGCATAAATCAAAAGCATCGCGCCGATCAGGCCGGCGGCGATCGACGGATCGGCGCCCGTGATGATTCCGGCCGTTGCCAAGGTACCGAAGAAAACACCGGCGAACATGGGCCAGAGTCGCAGCAACAGCGCTAGCGCGTGCGGCCCCGCGAAGGCTTGCCAGATATTGGTTAGGAAAGTCGGCACAATCAGAATGGCGGCGGCGACGTCCGGCGCGATGAGGGCCCCAAGGATGCCCATTGAGATAGTCGGCAGCCCGAACCCGATGACGCCCTTGACCACGCCCGCAACGACGAATACTACGGCGACGAGCGCTAGACCGAGGACACCAAATTCCACGTGATCGGCCTAGCCGATCCTTCCGAGCCAATCCCTGAGCGCCGCGCCGATCTCGTTGGGCGAATCTTCCTGTATGAAGTGCGAGCCCTTAACCGTGATTTCGGTCTGGTTGGCCCAAGTCCGGCAGAAGTCCCGGCTCTCCCCTTCGCTCAGGATTGCCCCGGGCTCGGCGTTGATAAACAGCTTGGGGAAGGGCGCGGTGGCGATCCAGGCCGCAAAATTATCAACAATGGCTGTGACATCTGCGGGCTCACCGTCGATGGGGATCTGGCGCGGCCAAGTCAATGTCGGACGGCGGGATTCCCCGGGCGCCGTGAATGGGCGGCGATACTCCGACATCTCTTCCTCCGTCAGATCACGCAGGATCGAGCCCGGCAACATCCGTTCGACGAAGAAATTGTCTTCCAGCACCATCTTCTCGCCTGCCGGCGAGCGGAAGCCCTCGAAGGCCGGGCGCGCGCGCTCCGGAAAGTCGCTCCAGCTGCGCGACTTCACGATCGCCTCCATGTAGGCGATCCCCTTGACCGCCGCGCGGTTCTGATTTGCCCAGTCGAACCCGAGAGCACTACCCCAGTCATGGATCACCAAAGTCACATTCGCGTTTACCCCAAGCTGGTCAAGTAGAGCGTGGAGATAGTCGCGATGCTCGACGAAGCGGTAACGGTCGGCACCGCTGTCAGGTAACTTGTCGGAATCACCCATGCCGATCAGGTCTGGCGCGATGCAACGGCCGAGGCTCTCCACTTGCGGGATGATATTGCGCCAGAGATAGCTGGAGGTCGGGTTGCCGTGCAGAAACACGATCGGATCGCCCTCAAGGTCTCCGGTCTCCACATAAGCCATGCGGTGGCCATTGACGTCCGCAAACTTCTTCTCCGTCCAACTCATCTGGCTTCCTTCGCGTGATCTTGGTTATGGAATCAGGATCGACTGTCCGGTGGTCCGGCGACCCTCAATATCCCGGTGCGCCTTGGCCGCATCCCTCAGGGGATAGCGCTGGTTCACCCGGATTTTAACATGGCCTTTCTTGATCGCCTTAAACAGGTCGTCCGCGCGCGACATCGTTTCCTTGCGGCTGGTCGTATAGTTCACCAGCGCGCAGCGCGCGATGTAGGGCGAGCCCATCGGCCCTGTCGCGGCAAGGTTGGTGAGCGGTGGGTTGCCCGATGCGCTACCGAAATTGATAACCGACCCGCGCAGACGCACGCTGGCCAGAGATTCTTCCCAGGTTTCCTTGCCCACCGAGTCATAGACGCAATGCACGCCCTTGCCGTCGGTCAGTTCGCGGACTTTCTTGGCGAACTTCGGTCCCTTGCGTTTGACCACAATGGGATGGTGGCAGCCGTTGCGCTTCGCGATCCTCGCCTTTTCCTCAGTGCTGACGGTGCCGATTACCGTCGCCCCGATAGCCTTGGCCCATTGGCACATGATCAGCCCGACACCGCCGGCGGCGGCGTGCACCAATATCGTATCGCCACGCTTCACCTTGTAGGCATCACGCAGTAGATATTGTGCGGTGATGCCCTTAAGCAGGGCCGCGGCAGCCGTGCGGTCATTAATGAATTTGGGCAGCGGAATCAGGCTCGCGACGTTCGCCACCCGGCACTTAGAGTAGGCATCGAATGTCTCGCCACCGATATAGCCAACGCGGTCGCCAACCTTGAGGGCGCGCACGCCCGGGCCCACCGCCTCGACCACGCCAACGGCCTCATTGCCCATGCCGTTGGGCAACGGCATCGGGTAAAGCCCGGTCCGGCGATAGGTATCGGCCAGATTGAGTCCGACCACCGTATGCCGCAACAGGACCTCGCCGCGGCCCGGCTTAGGAACCTCCACAGTTTCCCACTTCATCTGCTCAGTGCCACCAAACTTGTAAATACGGAATGCCTTGGTCTCCATCACTGTCTCCTCGAAACTCTTGATTGAATTGGTTGATGTCAGCACGCACGCTCGAACAGCTGAACGAGATTGCCGTCGGGGTCGCGGAAGGTCAGCGTCTTGCCGTGGTCGCCCATGTCGCGTTCACCGAGAACCTCGCCGCCCGCCGCTGCGATCGCCGCCGCCGCCGCCGCCGCATCCGGCACCTCGAATACGACCGTCGCGCCCACCGCACCATCGGGGGCCTCGTCCGCGGAACTCAGAGCGAAATTAACGCCGCCAGCCTTGAGCTGGGCCCATTTACCACCGTCCTGAAACATCAGGTCCAGCCCCAGCGTTTCACGGTAAAACGCGATCGCACGATCCATGTCGCCCGTGACGTAGTAGGCATTCTGTAGCTTCTCGACAGTCATCATTGACTCCTTTGGAATCCGCATATTTCTATTTCGTGACGCGAAACACCACCGACAAATTATTCACGGGCATTTCGATCACCCGGTCCAGGGCCAGGCCAGCCGTTGAGGATGCCTCGCACACATCCGATAGATCCCGCAAACCCCATTCGGAATTCCGTGCACGCAGTGAGATGTCGAATGCCTTGTTCCCAACAGATGTGAACCTGCCGTCGCGGTTGAACGGCCCATAGAGAAATAGCACGCCTTCCGCCGGCAGGACCCGCGCGGCACCGGCCATCAGGCCGAGGCATGCGGACCAAGGCGCGATGTGGATCATGTTTACGTTGTAGATCATGCGGATCGGCGCGCCGGACCAGTCGATCTCGACCGGCCAGCGGTCCGCGGTCACGTCGAGCGCAATCGGATCGCGCAGGTTCGGCAGGTCAAGCTTCGCGAACCGCGCGCGCATGGCTTCCCGCCGGGCCGGGTCGCGTTCACTCGGCTGCCAGACCGTCGGGGCGAATGTAGTCGCGAAATGCGCCGCGTGCTGCCCATCGCCGCTTGCGATCTCGAGGATACTCCCGCCGTCCGGAATGAACTCCGCCAGCACAGTATGAATATCATCGCGATTGCGGTCCGCCGCAGCGCCGCCCCGGGCCTTTCGGGTCACGCAACGGCGCCCAGCTCGCGCTGCACCGCATTATGCAATGCGCGCATTTCCGCGTCTGGCAGGTCGTGGTGATCCAGAGCCTCGATCAGCAGCGAGAGATATTCATGGCAGGTGCCGCGGGATCCCTGAGCCGTCGCGATGATGCGGGCCGAAAGATCGCGCGGCAGTTTGCCGGTATAGTTCCGGTGATCACGATTGGCGACGAAGCCCAGCGCCCGGATGGATCCGGCGTCGGTCTCGGCCTCAACCCAGGTCGGCACATAGACGCCACCGCTCATCTCGCGCCGCCACAGGGCATCCAGAATTTCGTCCCGGCCACGCACGGGAACACGGAACGCGACACCCGCGCAGGTGCCGCCGGGCTCGAGCGCAAGCCCAAGGCCCGGCCGCTCGAACGAGCCGCGCGCGCGGATGGTCCAGAAGGTGAAGGCCCGGCGATATGCCGTCAGCGTCGCCGCGCGGGTTTCATCAGGTTCGAAGCGCGGATCCCAGATCAGGGATCCCGCGCCGAAAACCCACAGAGCATCCGGATCGGGCGACGCAGCGAGCGTCTCCCGGCGATTAGACTCGCGCCGAGTGTCGCACCATTCGACAAAGGATGTTGGCGGCGGATTGATCGGTTCTTCGGGCATAGCAAATCCGTACGCGGTGCGAACCGCTCGATAGAAATTCGAGGCGGTATAGCGCGGGGCCTGTTATTCTTCCACCCAAACAATATTTCCCACGAAGAGAGAAGAAATGTCAGGCGACAATCTCAAGTCACACACCGTCGGTTGGATCGGCACCGGCAAGATGGGCTACCCGATGGCCGAGCTGCTCATCGCCGCCGGCGCAGATGTCAAGGTCTACAATCGGACCGCGGCGAAGGCCGAGCCGCTCGGCGTCGAGGTGGTCGCAAAACCCGCCGACCTCGCCGATCGGGATATCGTCTTCACGATCGTGACCGACGACGCGGCGATCCGCGAGATGATCACCGGCCCGGACGGTATGCTTTCCGGTTCTTCGCTGCCGAAGATCATCAGCGACAGCTCGACCATCTCGATCGAGACTTCGCAGGACATACGCGCGGCCTGCGAGGCCAAGGGCGTCCAATTCCTAGCGACGCCGATCAGCGGCAACGGCCATGCGGTCGCGGCCGGCAAGGCGACGCTCGGCGTATCGGGCCCGCGCGAGGCCTATGACATCGCGCGTCCCTACATCGCCGCGCTCGGCCGGGCCGAGACTTATATCGGAGAGGGCGATTCCTCGCGCCTCGCCAAGCTCGCCCACAACGTCATGCTCGGGGTCGTCGCTCAGTGCATGGCCGAGATCACGGTGCTTTGCGAGAAGGGCGGAATCGAGCGCCACGCGTTCCTCAACTATTTCAACAACAGCGCCATGTCCTCGATCTTCACCAACTACAAAGCGCCCGCGCTGGTGAATCTCGACTACACGGCCACGCACACCTCGAAGATGCTGCGCAAGGATCTCGACCTCGCGCTGGCTGAGGCGCGCAACCTCGAGGTCCCGATGCCGGTTACGAACCTCACGCGCGAGCTTGTTCAGGCGCTGATCGGTTCCGGGCATGGCGAGGACGATTTTGCCGCGCTGATCAAGATGCAAGCGAAGGCCGCCGGCTACGACATCAAGCCGGAGAATGTCGACGTCTCCGACGGCCTCAAAGACGCCGCCGAATAACACACGCACGGTCCGAAAAAATGAGCAAAACCCTGATCAAGGGCGGCGCCATCATTTCGATGGATCCCCAGACCGGTGACTTTGCAAAGGGCGATATTCTCGTCAATGGCAGCGAGATAGAGAAGATCGGCAAGACGATCCGTGCGCCGAGCGCTAAGGTCATCGATGCGACCGGCATGATCGTCATGCCGGGCTTCGTGAACGCCCACCTTCACACTTGGCAGACCGGGATTCGCGGTGTCGCCGGCAATTGGTCTATTCCCGAGTATCTGCACCAAATGCACGCCACGATCGCGCCGCGCTACACTGCCAACGATACCTATCTCGGTAATCTCGTGGGGGCCCTGAACCAGATCAATCTAGGGGCTACCACCATATTCGACTGGTGCCACAACAACGCGACACCCGCGCATTCCGACGCTGCCATCCGGGGACTCCGGGAATCCGGCATCCGCGCCTTGTTCGGCCACGGCTCGCCGAAACCCGACCCCAAGAAGGGCCCCAAGCATTTCAGCGAGATACCGCATCCCCGCAGCGAGCTTGAGCGTCTGCGCAACGGCGTCCTCTCCGACGACGACGCGCTGGTCACACTCGCCATGTCAGCTCTCGGCGTCGATTTCGCCATCTGGGAGGTCGTCGAGCACGACTTCCGACTGGCCAAGGAACTAGACCTGATCATCAGCACCCATGTTTGGGGGGCGCCCAATCGCCTAAACCCGGATGGTTACAGGAAGCTGGCGAAGCTCAAGCTGCTCAACAGGCGACACAACATGGTCCACGGAAACTACCTGTCGGACGACGAGCTCAAGGTGGTTATCGACAGCGGCGCCTCGACGACCATCACACCCGAAGTCGAAATCCAGATGGGCCACGGCAAACCCCTGATCGGTCGGGTGCGCGCACTAGGCGGCGCACCGAGCATCGGCATCGATATCGAGAGCAACATCTCTGGAGACATGTTCACGGTGATGCGCATGGCCATGCAGCCGCAACGCCTGTTCGATAATCAGGCGACGTACAATATGACCAATGCCGTGGTGGACAGCCTTTCGATCAAGCCGCGCGAAGCACTCGAATGGGCAACCATCAACGCCGCGCGGGCGATGGGTCTAGATCGAAAGACCGGCTCCCTAAAAGCTGGGAAACAGGCCGACATCATCATGATCAACAGGAACGACCTCAACCTGTTCCCGGTTCACAACCCAATCGAGAGTGTGGTCTTCCACGCCCATGGCGGGAACGTGGACACCGTCATGATCGCGGGCAAGATCCGGAAGCAGAATGGTAAGCTCAGATATCTTGGTCTGCGCGGCAAGATGGATCAACTCGCCAGATCCGGCCGGCGAATCCTCAAAGGCGTGAAGCTCGCCGCCTAGCACGCCAATATCGTGCCGGGCCCCGGTGTTGTATCATCGCCGCGCCCAGACTGGAGACCGACATGACCGACGACTCACCTCGCCCGAACTCGCCCGAAGCACGCGACACCGCATCGATCATTCACCCACTCACCAACCTCAAGACACATCTGGACAAGGGTCCGGTCGTCATCGAGGAGGGCAAAGGCGTCTGGGTGACCGACAATCACGGCAAGGAATATATCGAGGGGATGGCCGGCCTTTGGTGCATCTCGCTGGGCTATGGCCAAGACCGGCTGGTGCAGGCCGCCGCCGACCAGATGGCGCGCCTACCCTACTATCACCTGACCAACCACAAGAGCCATTCGCCGGTAATCGACCTGGCCGAGATGCTGCTCCAAATCGCGCCCGTGCCGATGTCGAAGATCTGGTTCGCCAACTCTGGATCCGAGGGCAACGACAGCGCCGCGCGCATCGTCTGGTACTACTGGAATGCGATGGGCAAGCCAGAGAAGCGCAAGATCATTGCCCACCAGCGTGCCTATCACGGGAACACGATCGCATCGGCCAGCCTGTCGGGCATGCATTACAACCACGCCTCCTTCGGGCTGCCCCTCGACGGCTTCCTGCATGTGACCCCGCCGCATCATTATCGCTATGCACAGCCCGGCGAGAGTGAAGAGGATTTCGCGACCCGGCTGGCCGATGAACTCGACGCCCTGATCGAGGCCGAGGGTTCCGAGACAGTGGGCGCCTTCTTCACCGAACCGATCATGGGCTCGGGCGGCGTCATCGTGCCGCCGCCGACCTATTACGAGAAGATTCAGGCGGTGATCCGCAAGCATGACATGCTGCTGGTCGCCGACGAGGTGATCACAGCCTTTGGGCGCACCGGCAACATGTTCGGTTCCACGACCATGGGCCTCGAGCCCGACATGCTGGTCTGCGCCAAGGGACTGTCGAGCGCCTATATCCCAATCTCCGCTCTGATGGTGAACGCCCGAGTATTCGACGCGATCGCCGAGGAGAGCGACCGCGTCGGGGTGTTCGGGCTGAGCTTCACATACTCGGGCCACCCGGTATCGGCCGCCGTCGCCCGCGAGGCGCTGCGCATCTATGCCGACGAGGACATCGTCGGCCATGTGCGGGTGATGGAGCCCCACTTCATAGGCGGCCTCGAGGCGCTGCTGGATCACCCCCTTGTGGGCGAGGTAAGGGGAAAGGGGCTGGTCGCGGGTGTCGAACTGGTGCGCGACAAGGCCACGGGAGAAGCCTTCGGTCCGGCACTTGGCGTCGGCCCCTACTGCAACCAACGGGCAGAGGATCACGGCCTCATCGTGCGGGCGATCGGTGATACAATCTCCTTCTGCCCGCCACTGATCATCAACAAGGACGAGATCGCGGAGATGATCGTCCGTTTCCGCAGGGCACTCGACGACACACATGAGATGCTGCGAACGGAAGGACAGATCGCCGCGGAATAAGCCATCTATTATCGGCCCGACCGCACGCCAATAAGGAACCAGACATGTCGGACAATCTCGCGGCACTTACCGCCACTCAACTCAGCGACCTTTATGACAGCGGCGAGGCCTCGCCGGTCGATGTAACCAGGGCCGTGCTCAACCAGATCGAGGCGCACAACCCCACGCTCAACTGTTTCTGCCTGGTCGACGCCGACTCGGCCCTCGCGAGCGCCGGGGAGGCCGAGGCGCGCTGGCAGAAAGGCGAGCCACTATCCGCTATCGACGGCGTACCCGTCTCGATCAAGGACCTGACCCTGACCAAGGGCTGGCCGACCCTGCGCGGCTCACGCACCAGCGACCCTGACGGCCCCTGGGACGAAGATGCGCCGGCGACGGCTCGGCTGCGCGAGGCCGGCGCGGTCTTAACCGGCAAGACAACCACGCCGGAGTTCGGCTGGAAAGGCGTCACCGACAACCCGCTGACGGGCATCACGCGAAATCCCTGGAATCCCGAGCGCACCCCCGGCGGCTCGTCCGGCGGCGCCTCGTCAGCCTGTGCCGCTTTCATGGGTCCACTGCACCAAGGCTCGGACGCAGCTGGCTCGATCCGTATTCCCTCAGCCTTCGCCGGCATCTTCGGCCACAAGCCCACCTTTGGACTGGTCCCAAACTACCCCCTACCCGGCCATATCGGGAACCTGGCGAACATGGGCCCGATGACCCGAACGGTGACCGACGCAGCGTTGATGCTGAACGTTCTGGCGAGGCCGGACTCGCGCGATTCCATGGCCGCTCCCGCCACGGCCCAGAACAAGAATTACCTGAACGCGCTCGACGCGGGCATCGAGGGTGTGCGCATCGCCTTCAGCCCAACACTTGGCGAAAACGGCTGGGCTGACGACGATGTCGCCGCGGGCGTGGCACGCGCCGCAAAGACGCTTGGTGACCTCGGCGCGATCGTCGAAGAGGTCGACCCGGATATCCCGCCCGTCCAGCCGATCATCGAGGTCATCTGGGCCGCGGCAGACGCCTGGCTGGTCGATCAGATTCCGGCCGAGAAGCGCGAACTCATGGACCCGGGTCTTTTAGCCATCGCGGAAGTGGGGCGGAAACTGAGCGTGACCGATCTCGTCAACGCCCACGCCATGCGGGTTGAGCTCGGCAACCGCATGGCGCGCTTCCACGAGGATTACGACTTGCTGCTGACACCGCAGATGCCACTCGAGGCGATTGAGGCCGGAAAGAATGTCCCCGACGGGCGCGACATGGGCCAATGGGTCGACTGGTGCCCCTTCACTTATGCGTTCAACCTGACCATGCAGCCCGCCTGCTCGGTGCCTTGCGGACTGGGCGACGAGCGGCTGCCCATCGCATTCCAGCTGGTCGGGCGGCACTGGGAAGACGCTCTAGTGCTGCGCGCCGCGCGTGCCTACGAGAAGGCGCACCCGTTCGCAACGGCGTCAGGCTATGTCTAGCCGTTAGACGGCCGGCAGCCCCGCGGGCTTGCGCTTCCGCCAGGGCATAGCCGCCTCGAGCTGGCCAGAGAGCCGGAACAGCGTCGCCTCGTCGGCGAACCGACCGACGGCCTGAACCGACACCGGGAAACCTTCTTCCGTCGTGCCGACCGGCAGGCTGATCGCCGGCTGGCCGGTCAGGTTGAACCAAACCGTGAAAGGCGAGAAGGCCGCCACCCGATCCCAGTATTCGTCCGCGTTGTCCATCATCATGTCGAGCCAGCCCAGCTTCGGCGGCATGTGGCCAAGGCCCGGCGTCAGGAGAACGTCGTGTTGCTCGTGATACGCGGCCATGCGGCGCGCAGCCTGATGCATCCGAGCCTGGACTAAGAATACGTCATACCCCGTCACGCCTTCGCCTTTCTCCGCAGTTGCCGCGACCACATTCTCAACCTCACCCGGCTCCGGGAGTCGCCCCTTAGTGGGATGCATTCGAATGATCTGGGCTGCGTTCGACGCCATGAGTGTGCGGAAGATGTCCTGCATCTCATCATTATCGAGTGGCGGGTCGGCCTCGGTGACCTCATGTCCCAGCCCCTCCAGCACCGACAAGGTCTCGTCGAGGACGCGCGCATGCTCCCCGTCGGTGCGCGCGCCTGTGATCCCGCCATGGCTAAAGCCGATCCGCAGCCTGCCCGGGTCCACGTCGACCTCCTCCAGCCAGGGCCGCGTCGACGGCGGTGCGAAATAGGGGTCACCGAGCGCGGGGCCGGCTGTCGCGTCCAGAATCGCCGCGTGATCACGTACAGTGACGGATACTGTGTGTTCCGCGACGATGCCGCCCATACGCTCTCCCAGTCCCGGCGCGAACGAGTTTCGCCCGCGGGTGGGTTTCATCCCCACCAGCCCGCAGCAGGACGCCGGCACCCGGATCGAGCCAAACCCGTCGCTGGCGTGCGCTGCTGGGAGAATCCGCGCCGCCACGGCGGATGCCGCCCCGCCCGAGGAACCGCCGGGCGTGACAGCATCGTCCCAGGGGTTGCGGGTCGGCCCGTACAACTGCGGTTCACAGGTGATCGACATCCCGAACTCGCAGGTGTTGGTCTTACCAAAGATGGCCATGCCCGCAGCCTTCAGCCGGACGACCGTCTCGCTATTCGAGTCCGCCACCACGTCGGCCATGAACTTACTGCCGCCGGTGGTCGGCGTACCCGTCAGGGTCGCGCCGAGGTCCTTGAGCAGATATGGCACGCCGGCGAGCGGTCTGTCGGGCAACTCGGCATTGGCCGCCGCTCGGCCATGGTCGTAGAGTTCCATGACGATGGCATTGAGCGCAGGATTGCGGGCAGTACTGCGAGCGATCGCCGCCTCCATCACCTCGCTGGCCGTCACCTCGCCGGCGCGGATCAGGGCCGCGAGGCCCACCGCGTCATGATCCTCGTATGTGTCAAATGCTGCCACGATCGTCTCCCGGTCTGATTTGGTCGTCCGCCACAAGTTGATCGCCGCGACCGTTTTGTCCAATGTCCCGCTTCATGGTTCACTAAAATGGTTCGCGATGTCACGTCCCAATATATTACTCGGGTGCAGCCTAGCAGCCGCGGCTGGGGTCGGCTTTGCCGCGAACTCGACGGCCGCCAAGCTCGCCTATGAGGGCGGCACGAACCCGCTCACATTTCTGACCCTGCGCTCTACGCTCGCCGCCATCCTCGTCTTGGTGATCATCCTCGCAAACCGGCGCAGCCTGCACATGCCGCTTGGGCGTCGGATGGCTGCCCTAGCAATCGGCGTCATCCTCGCGATCTACTCCTATGGCACCCTCGGATCAATTCAGTTCATCCCGGTCGCGCTCGCGATCCTGATTCTCTACACCTTCCCCCTACTCACAAGCGTCTACGCTTGGATCGGCGGCGAGGAACGCCCCTCGGTCAAATCCATCGGCGCCCTGCTAGTGGCGTTCTTCGGCCTAATCCTCGCCCTCGATGTCAGCGGCAACGCACTCAATCTCGCCGGGGTCGGGCTCGCGGCGATGGCAGCGGTCGGGTTGACCATCGTTATCATCCTCAACAACAGGCTCGTTGGCGACGGAGATTCACAGCCGATCACCTTTCACATGATGTTGTCCGCATCGGTCGTGTTCGCGGTCGTCACTTGGATTACCGGCGACTACGAGCTGCCCCAGACAGCCTCCGCCTGGGCCGGCTTCCTAATCGGTCCAAGCGCCTATGCTGGGGCCATCGTGACCGTCTTCGTAGCCATTTCGCTTGCCGGCCCAGCACCTGCCGCCATGTCGATGAACATCGAGCCGGTTGCGAGCCTGGCATTCGGCTTTCTGCTGCTGGGCCAAGCTCTCAACGGCATACAAATTTTTGGCGCAGCGCTGGTCATCGCGGCCGTATTGTCGCTACGCTTAAACTACATGCGCATCCCAGGATCCAACAAGGGCGATCCAACGTGACCGACCTGCTAAAACAAACGATAGCCATCGCGGAAATTCTCAAAGTACGCGGCGAAACCGTGGCCGTGGCCGAGACCTCCGCCGGCGGCCTCGTCTCGGCCCAACTCCTCGCGGTCAGCGGGGCCTCCGCCTATTTTGTCGGCGGCGGCGTGCTCTACACCGGCGAAGCGCGGGAAAAACTCGCCGGCATCACGGACGCGGACATGGCCGGCATCCGTTCGAGCAGCGAGCCCTTCGCCCGGCTTCTGGCAGAAACCCTGCGCAGACGCCTCGGGGCCACATGGGGTCTTGCCGAAACAGGCGCCGCCGGGCCGACAGGTAACCGCTATGGCGACGATGCGGGACACACCTGCGTCGCGGTCTCCGGGCCGTTCTCGGACGTCAAGACGCTGGAAACCGCGAGTAATGATCGAAGCGCGAATATGTGGCGATTCTCTGCCGAAGCACTGGATTTGTTCATGCAATGCCTTCGGGAATCGCAAGAAAATTAATGCGAATATCTTGATAGCTGTGGGATGGACTAAATTCTCCCACTTTGACTTCGGTGAGGAGCTCCTCGCCAAGCCCTTCCCCGAGGGTTTCGCGGAAGCCGCCGACCACCGCTTGGAGATTTCGGTCGCCCCATAAGTAGGTTCTATATCCCAAACAGACAGGGCGTCGGCTCCGGCCGACGTGCTTTCGCTATCCGGGCATGACAGGGTCGTAACCAACGGGATAGGCATAGCAAATTCGATGACAGCGTCATGAGCAACGCCGTAGTTCGCGCAACATCGATGCCCCTTTTGTTCGCGATGATGTTCGCGAGCCAGCTCGCCACGACGATCTTTTTGCCGGGACTGCCGGGAATCGCGCACGACCTCGCCAGCAGCCTCACGGCCGCCCAGATGATGCTCCCGGCCTATCTCGGCAGCTTCGCCATCGCACAGCTCTTCGTCGGCCCGCTATCCGACGGTTTCGGTCGACGCCGGGTCATCATTGGCGGACTGGGCTTGTTCAGCCTGGCCAGCCTCGCGGCAGCGCTAGCTCCCAGTATCGAGCTACTTCTGGCAGCACGCGCAGTGCAGGCCAGCGGGGCCTGCGCGACTATGGTCGTTGCCCGGGCGATCATTCGCGACACCGCCCACGGCGTGGCTGCCGCGCGGGCAATGAGCGCCCTGGCCATCGCCATGGCAGTGGGCCCATCCGCCGCACCGCTCATCGGTGGCCAGCTCGTCACCTGGTTCGACTGGCGTGCGACCTTCTACTTCACCTGCCTCATCAGCGCCGTCACGGCGGTTGCGGTGATCCGCCATCTAGAGGAGACGTTGCCGCCAGAGCAGCGGCGCAGCGCACGCGTGAGCGAACAGATCGTGACGTATCTCCGCCTGTTCGTGAACCCTGTCTTCGTCGGCTACAGCCTCACCGTCGCCTTCGCCAGCGGCGCCATGCAGGCCTTCCTGACCGCGTCGCCGATCGTACTGATACTGCGCATGGAAATGCCGCCCGCCACCTACGGCATCTGCGTCATGGCCATGCCGGTGGTCTATATGGTCGGCAGCTTCTTCGCCAGTTGGCTCACGCTGTGGGCCCCGATCGACCGGATCGTCTTGGCGGGGGGTTTCGTAAGCGCCAGCGGTGGGCTGATGCAACTGGCCTTCGGCCTCGGGATCGGCGGCATCGACGCGGCACCGGCGCATGTTCTCGGCGCCTTCGCCATTTCCAATCTAGGAACCGGGCTGATGCTGGCCTGTTGCTACGCCCAAGCGCTCAATACGGTTACGCCGTCCTACGCCGGCGCAGCCTCAGCGCTCAGCGGTTTCATCCACATGGGCTGGGCATTTATCCTAACCTTCGCGGTCGCCACCGTCGCCCATGAGACATCGCTGCCCCTGGGCGTCGCGCAGATGACCACAACCGGATTAAGCCTGATGACGGCGCTTCTGCTCGTCTTCGTTTTTAGGCGCTATCCTTCGACCGGAGCATAAAACGTGCCCTCGACCTCAAATATATCGTCCTGGTTGAGTGCGGACACCTCGAGGATCGTGCGCGGCGGATAGGGCCCGCCAGTCCAAATCTCTTGCTGAACTTTGTTCACGATCGGCCGGTAGCGATCCATATTGGTGACATAGGCGGTCAGGCGGACGGCACTAGACAGCGGCGCACCTTCCGACGCCACAATATGCGCCATGTTCACGAAAGCCTGGCGGATGCGATTCTCATCACCCTCAACCAGTGCATTGGTGGCCGGATCGATACCGCGCATGCCGGCGACGAACAAATAGTCGCCCGCACGGCTGGCCAGTGACCAGGTTCCGGTCGGCTTGATCGCTCCCTCGGGAGCAAGATAACAAACTTCGGTTTTCAGATCGGTCACGGATCGCACCTCATATCCGGAGGGAACGCCGGCAGTCTAGGATGCGGCGCCGATCGCGTCTATTCCTGCGGAACCTTGGGGCCCACTTGTAGGTCGCCCCGCGTTCGCGCGGGCGTCGCGTAAGAGCACACGTACCAGCGTGCAGATGAAGAGGTCGGTACTCTAGAGTTTCAGAGTTTCGCCTCAAACACATCGACTGGTGCGCCATGCTTCTTGATCATTGCGGGCCAGCCGCTGCCGAACATCTGGAAGTCGATGTCGATCGTGACCATGCTGGGATACTCCGATTCTGGCTGGGCGTGACGAGGCCGTGAAAATAGATGTTCATACCGGCTTTGATAGGCTGTGTGATCGATCCATGGTGCATTGGCTACTGCCATGGGTACACTGTGGCGGGGAACAAACAGGGAGTACAAACGATGTCACGGGTACCGAACATCAATCCGGAGAATGCGCCGGACGAACTCAAGCACTTTTATGATGCCGTCAGCGGGCTAGTTGGCCGGGTCCCGAATGCCTATCGTACGATGGCCCACGCCCCTCATCTGGCGATGCTCTACCTGCCATTCCAGGCCGCGAACCAGCGCGAATGGGCCGGCGTGCACCTGTCGTCCAAGCTGAAGGAGATGGTCATTATCAAGACTAGCCACATAAACGGCTGCGCGTATTGCTACGCCCATAACACCGCGCTCGGCGAGGCGGCGGGCATCACCCAAGACCAAGTGATCGCGATTTCGTCCGACGACTACCTGATCTCGGACCTATTCGATGCACGCGAGCGCGCCGCGATCGAGTGGGCCGAACACATGACTAAGAACACGGCAGCGGCCCGAGACGACGTATTTGAGCGCGTGGAAGCGCAGTTCAGTTCCGCCGAGATAATTGAACTGACGCTGATCTGTTCTATGTTCAATATGATCAACCGCTTCAACGATTCCCTGAAGCTGCCCATCGAGGCGCAACCCGAGGTAGACAAGATCCGTGGATCAGTCCGTATCGACCCTGCGAACATCAAGACCTATCTGCGCTGGCTCGTGGACAACTGGCCCGAAGATTTCGACGACCTGAATGCGCGCGCCGAAGCCGCGGCGGATGCGGCGTAAGACCTCACCTTAGAGCGAGCCAAACATAGGAAGTTGGTGCGGGCGGCCGGACTTGAACCGGCAAGGCCATAAGGCCGAGGGATTTTAAGTCCCTTGTGTTTACCAATTTCACCACGCCCGCATCAGGCAAACAGCTGCTTTATACTTGTAACGGACGACGCGCGGCTTCGACAAACGCCAACAGGACCCGCTTCATGGACGGTTTCGATATCGCAAGGCTGATTGCGCTGTTCGGCGCGCTGCTGATCCTCGCCCCGACAATCGTATTCATCGTACGCGACCGCAACGCCGCGGTGCAGAATGCGGTGATCTGGATCGCGCTGTCCGGCGCCGCTGTCCTGCTCTGGACCGCCATCTGGCAGCCCTAACCGGCATCTAATCCTTGGACTTGGGCACCTCGAGCCCGCCCGCAACCGGCTGTCCGCCGAGGTTACGGATCAGTTCGCCGAGCTTCGTCGCTGCCTCGTCGAGCCGCGCCTGATCGGGCCCGCGTAACACCAGATTAGTGCCGGGCTTGCCATCAAAGAAGAAAGGGTAGCTACCAATATCCATGTCGGGATAGGCGTCCTGCATTAGGCCAAGCTCAGTGGCGATGGTGCCCTCAGGCACGTAGCTACCGACGGTGACGGACAACAGGGTCACGCCGCCCTCGAGCTGGTCCTTGAGCCCCTCAAACATGGCCTGCATGACCCTCGGAATCCCGGCCATCACATAAACATTCTCGACCCGGAAGCCCGGCGCGCCGCTGATCGAGTTGTCAACCAATTCGGCAAATTCCGGGGTCTCCGCCATTTTCAGACGCGCCTCGGTGACCTCGACGTCCATCTGGGCCATGCGTTCGCGCAGAATTCGCTCGGCGTCGGGGTGACGGATCAGCTTCTGCCCAAACGCTTTGGCAACGCATGCCGAGGTGATGTCGTCATGGGTCGGCCCGATGCCACCGGTCGTGAAGACATAGTCGTATTTTGCGCGCAGCGTATTCACAGTGCCAATGATCTCCTCCTCGATGTCCGCCACCACCCGTGCCTCGCGCATCTGGATGCCCAGCTTGTTCAGCTCAGCCCCGAGATAGGGAAGATTGGCGTCATGGGTCCGACCCGACAGGATCTCGTTGCCGATGATCAGGACTGCGGCGGTCACGCGTTTGGTATCACTCATGCTGTTCGCTTGCCTGTGTTCTTGTTGAAATGCGGATCAGGTCTCAGGACGCACATAGCCGCGCGCCGCCATGCAGCGTCCGAACATCTGGTTAAGGGACCGCGCGACCTTCCGGTCGCGGGACGCCGAAACGATCGTCCGCGTCTCCTCGAGTCCGCCGCGGGTCGAACCGCGGATATCTCGGGTGAAGCTCTCGGTGCGGCCCAACGCGCGCTCAACCTGCGCCCGACAGGCTGCCTGATCGGCACGGACCTGCGCCTCGCCGGCATCTTCCTTGACCCAGACCGCACTCTTACCGCCGCACGCTGCAAGGGCGAGGACTAAGCTCAGCGGCAAAACGGACTTCATGGACGTACCTCCCAACTTTACCGGCTTGTCGAACTATCATGGAGCCAGAAGACAGTCAAAACGCGCCTGACGGTATTGCGATACGCGGTTGATCAACGCAAGCCAGCTTCATAGGTTTCCCCGAAAATGAAATTTCCCGATCCCCTGATTCCCGGCATGCTGATCAAGCGATACAAGCGCTTTCTGCCCAAAATCGAGATTTCCGGCGCAGACGGCGCGCCCGATGTAATCACGGCCCACTGCGCCAATCCCGGCACGATGCCCGACCTGACAGCACCTGGCTCCAAAGTATGGGTTTCGCCGGCATACAATCCAAAGCAGAAACTCCAATACACATGGGAGGTCATCCGGGTCGGCCGCCACCATGTTGGCATCAACACCTACTTACCCAATAGGCTGGTCGACGAGGCCCTCGCAGCGGGCCGTATTGCGGAGCTCACTGGCTATGCAAATCGGCGGCGTGAGATGAAATACGGCGCGAATTCAAGGATTGATTTCCTGCTCGAGGACCCGGGCCGCCCGACTTGCTATGTAGAGATCAAAAATGTCCACCTCAAGCGCGATCCCAGCGACACCGGGGGCAGCGCAGAGTTTCCCGACAGTGTTACGGCCCGGGGTGCGAAGCATCTGCGAGAGCTCGCGAATGTCGCAGAAAGCGGGGCCCGCGCCGTGATGCTCTATATCGTGCAACGCGCCGATTGCGACCATTTCCATCTCGCCGACGACATTAATCCGGCCTATGACGAGGCCTTCGCAGACGCCCGGCGTCGAGGGGTTGAGGCAATCTGCTATGCATGCGACGTTTCGCCCGAACGCATAGATATTACCCATCCACTGCCGATCAGACCCTGACACCGACATGACCGACACACAGTCTGCCAAACCCGGCCCCGAAGCGAGCCGCATCCGCATTCATGATGCTGATGCCTTCGATGGCATGCGCCGCGCCGGGAAGCTCGCAGCCGAAACGCTCGATCATGTTACCCCGCATGTACAGCCTGGCGTAACGACCGAAGAACTCGACCGGATCTGTCACGAATTCATTCTCGACCATAGCGCCATCCCCGCGCCGCTGGGCTATCGTGGGTTTCCTAAGTCGATCTGCACGTCTGTTAACCACGTGGTCTGCCATGGCATCCCGGGCGAAAAACGTCTGACCAACGGCGACATCGTCAACATCGACGTTACCGTCATCCTCGACGGATGGCACGGCGACACGAGCCGGATGTTCAATGTTGGCAAGGTCAAGCGGCGGGCCGAGCGCCTGGTCGAAGTCACGCACCGGGCACTGTGGGAGGGCATCAACGCCGTCCGGCCCGGCGCGACACTGGGTGATGTTGGCCACGCGATCCAGACTTATGTGGAGAGCGAACGCTTCTCCGTCGTCCGCGACTTCTGCGGCCACGGGCTCGGGCAGGTGTTCCACGATGCGCCCTCAGTTCTGCACTTCGGACAACCCAGGACTGGGCCAGAGCTGCGCGAGGGGATGTTTTTCACTATCGAGCCCATGGTCAATGTCGGCCGGTTCGACGTGAAGATCCTCGGCGACGGCTGGACCGCCGTGACCAAGGATCGCTCCCTGTCCGCCCAGTTCGAGCACTCGATCGCGGTCACCAACGACGGATTCGAGGTGTTCACCCACTCCCCCAAGGGGTGGGACAAACCGCCTTACGACTGAACGAGCACGGAGCCCGCGGACATCATAGCCGTGTCCCGAGGACGGCCCGACCATTGCGAACATCGTACCCGAATACGCGAACAATTGGCCGGCTATAACGGGACGGCTATGCCCGACTACCAGCTTCCTGAGCTCATCCTGTTGAGTGCCATACCCCGTCGCGACAGTAAGCCCCCGGCTAATAGAGGCCGGTTAACATTTCTTAACAATACTCATGTGCGAAGAAATGGTCGCCGTCTGCCCGCGGGTCGTCCACAACCCGCGACTCGCCTCGCCGGGGTATCACGATGCACGGGCTCCGGTTAACCGAAAAAGCCCCATGTAAACTCGTATTCGAAAACCTACCAAATACCCGAAGGCCGACCCGCATGATCCCCCGCTACAGCCGACCAGAAATGACCGCCATCTGGGAACCGGAGAACAAGTACCGGATCTGGTTCGAGATCGAGGCGCATGCCTGCGACGCACAGGCGGCACTGGGGGTGATTCCGGAATCCGCGGCCAAGGCAGTATGGAAAAAGGGCGCGTGGGAGATCGACCGGATCGAAGAGATCGAGCGCGAGACCAGGCACGACGTCATCGCGTTCCTGACCAACCTCGCCGAACATATAGGCGAGAATGGGCGGTTCGTGCATCAGGGCATGACATCGTCGGACGTGCTGGACACCTGCCTTTCTGTCCAGCTGACACAGGCGGCCGATCTGCTGTTGGAGGACATGGACGAGTTGCTGGCGGCACTCGAGAAGCGCGCGCGCGAGCACAAGGACGATGTCTGCATCGGCCGCAGCCACGGCATCCACGCCGAGCCCACGACCTTCGGCGTAAAGCTAGCGGGCCACTATGCCGAATTTGCGCGCTGCCGCACGCGCCTGGAGGCCGCGCGTACCGAGATCGCGATTTGCGCAATCTCTGGCGCCGTCGGCACCTTCGCCAACATCGATCCAGCCGTCGAGGTGCACGTCGCCAGGAAGATGGGCTTGGCATCCGAGCCGGTCTCAACGCAAGTGATCCCGCGCGACCGGCACGCCATGTTCTTCGCCGTGCTGGGGGTCATCGCCAGCGCCGTCGAGCGGCTATCGGTCGAGATTCGTCACCTTCAGCGCACCGAGGTGCGCGAGGCGGAGGAGTTCTTCGCCGCAGGCCAGAAGGGCTCGAGCGCGATGCCCCACAAGCGGAATCCAATCCTAACCGAGAACCTGACCGGCCTCGCGCGGGTCGTCCGCTCGGCGGTCGTCCCGGCGATGGAAAACGTTGCACTGTGGCACGAGCGCGACATCTCGCACTCTTCGGTCGAGCGGATAATCGGACCCGACGCCACGGTGACGCTGGATTTTGCCCTGATGCGCCTGACCAGCGTGGTCGACAAGCTGCTGGTCTATCCCGAGACCATGATGGCGAATGTGGAGAAGCTCGGCGGGCTGATCCATTCTCAGCGCGTGCTGCTCGCCCTCACTCAGGCCGGCATGAGCCGCGAGGACGCCTACCAGGCCGTCCAGCGCAACGCGATGCAGGTCTGGGCGCTGCCCGAGGCCGAACGCGAGGGCGCATTTCTATCGTTCCTGCAGGGTGACAAGGCTGTCAGCAAGCTCATCGCGGGCGACGACCTCGCCGAGAGCTTCGACCTCGGCTACCACACCAAGCATTTGGATACGATCTTCGAACGCGTGTTCGGCGCAGACTGAGGATACCCCGGGATAGTCGATGAGCGACAACAGGCTCCCCACGGATCTCTGGGTCAGCGCCGGGCTGCGCCGCGCGTCCGACGAGAGCATCCCCACCGCGGTCGTGCGCCGGGGCGAACGCCAGTCCGGAACGGTGATCCTGAAGCTCAACCAGCTCGACCGCGGCTGCCGCATCCTGACCCAAGCCCGTGATATCGACGGGCGGCTCGCATGGTTCCCTGCGCTCGACGGCGCCGCCATCCCGGAGGCCGATGCCGACGCCTATGTCGCGCGCGCGATCGACCGCGATCCCGACATCTGGGTCATCGAGATCGAGCACCGCGAGGGGTGGCACCCCTATGAGGATGTTTTCTGACGGCGTCGGGCGCCCTATGCGAGCCCTTCGGCGAACCGTAGGTCCCGGGTCACGCCGTTGTCCAGCAACTTCAGGGCCTCCTGATAGGCAGGGCTGTCATGGGTCGCGATGGCGGCCTCGAGGGAGTCGAACACGATAAGCGTCGTGCGCTCGGGGATTCCCGCCTCGTACACCTTCGCCGCCGGGCCGCGCGCGAGAAAGGTGCCGCCGCCCGCGGCAATCGCCGGGCCCGCGAGCTCGAGATAGGCGGCGAGCTTATCCGGGTCGTGAATTTCGCGGTACGCTGCGATCCAGTAGGCCTTGGCCATGGCGCGTTTCCTCTATCGTTTTGGGTCAGACGGTCTTCTCGGCCTCGATAAGGAAGCGGGCCACCAGTTCGTTCCATTTCTCCGGGTGCCGACGATAGGAATAATGGCCCCCATCGTCGAACAGCGTCATCTGTGCGCCTGAAATCGCCGCGCTCAGGTCTTCGGCGAAGTAGTAAGGGATCGTCGCGTCGTCGACAGTACCGATGACAAGCGACGGCTTGTCAATCCGACCGATCTCATCGGTGCGGTCATGGGCCAGCGTCATGTCTAGCCGTGCGGTCAGAATCTCCACGGGGCCGACGGTTTCAAGCGCGCGGCGCTCGAGCTCCATGACGGCGTCGAGGTTGTGCCGGAACTGGTCGGCGCCCGAGGTGAACATCGACGAGACCTTCACATACTCCTCGGGGCCGTAGGATTCCGCGATTCGCTTGCGGGTGATCGCCACGCGGGTGATGAACTCGTCCGCCGTGACCCAGGTATTGTTGAAGATGCATGCCCGCACCCGTTCAGGATGGTCGAGCGCCAGATTCTGCAGGATGCAGCCGCCGGTCGAGGTGCCGGCGATATGCGCTGTTTTTATGCCGAGCGTGTCCATCAGTGCGATTACGTCGTCGGCAATGGCCTGTGTGGAATAGGCGCTCGCGCCCGTCGGCTTGTCGCTCTCGCCGGTGCCGCGGTGATCGAAAGTCACGCAGCGATACTGCTTAGAGAAATGCTCCAGCTGGAACGACCAGGCATCGTACAGTCCGACGAGGCCGGGAATGAAGACGAAGGCCGGGCCCTCGCCCATATCCGCGCAGTTGAGCGTAATGCGCCCGGTATCGATGCGTTTCATGGACCGGCCTCAGCGCTCTTGGAAGGAAATATCCGGCGCGATCTCGAGCATCGATTCCTCGAGGGGGACCCGTAGCCCGTCATTCAGGCGATTGATCAGCCCCATAGACGCCGCGACGATTGTGACTTCCGTGCGCTCCTGGGCGGTGGTGTGCGCCATAAAGTCCGCGATGACGTCTTCCGATATGGCACCCACATCGACCGTCAGCGCCTCGCTGTAGGTCAGGATAGCACGCTCCTTGTCGGAGAAGGCCGGGTGTGTACGGAAGTCGTAAATGTTGTCGATCTTCTTCTGTTCGACACCTTGGCTGCGCATGACGCGCATCTGGTGGGCCGAGCAGTAGAGACAGGCATTAATGTTGGAGACTTTATTGCGGATCAGCGCCTTGAGAGGCTTGGGCAGATCGCCCTGATCCCACACATCGTCGAGGAACTGCCGCATGGTGGCGCCGAGTTCCGGCGAGTTGGCCATGGCGTGCACATTGTTGGCGACCATACCGACGCGGCCCGACACCCGCTCGGCGGAATTGCGGAACGGCGGCGAGAAGTCCGCAACGTCGACAGGCGGCACCAGACAGGAATGTCCGGCGACCTGTGCCCCATCATCCATCTTAGACCCTCATAAGCGTCGTTTTTCCGGCGTGCAGGAGCGCCAGCGCGAACGGCTATTCGCCGTCGTGGACCTGCTGCATGGCGACACCCATCAACTCATCCATATGCTTGCGCACGAGTTGTTCGGACGTCTCGACACCCTTGGCCTGAAGATCCCCGAAGACCTTCTCCAGCACGTCATCGTCGCCCGGGCGCTCGAAGTCTGATTTCACGACCTCCTTCGCATAGGCCTGCGCCTCGGCGCCGCCCAAGCCCAGCAGTTCCGCCGCCCAGAGGCCGAGTAGCTTGTTGCGGCGGGCCGTCGCCTTGAACTTGAACTCTTCGTCGCGCTTGAACTTGTTCTCGAAGGCCTGTTCGCGCTCATCAAAACTCGACATATCTAACCCACTCTCCGTTGCATTCGTGGCGTACGTTCTTAGAAGATAGATATAGTGGTCCATCGCCCTCGTTTGAATTGAAATCTCATGTGCACGCTCGTCATTCTTCGTCGTCCCGGACATCGCTGGCCGTTGCTGATCGCGGCCAACCGCGACGAGATGACCGACCGCGGCTGGCACCCCCCTGCGCGCCACTGGCCTGACCGCCCCGATGTGGTCGGCGGGCTCGACGAACTGGCGGTCGGCACCTGGCTCGCCGTCAACGATCACGGGGTGGCGGCCGCAATCCTGAACCGCGAGGGATCGCTCGGCCCCACGGTCGACAAACGGTCTCGCGGCGAACTGGTCCTCGAGGCGGTGGACCATTCGGATGCCGCCGCCGCAGCGGCGGCGATCGGCGACCTCGACGGCAACGCCTATCGATCGTTCAACCTGATCATCGCCGACAACCGGGACGCCTACTGGGTGCGAGGCACCGAGCAGCCGGTCGTCGAGACGTTCGAGATACCGCCGGGCCTGCACATGATCACCTCGCGCGAGCTCGACGATACGAACAGCGCGCGGATCGGGCGTTTCCTGCCGCAGTTCCGCATCGCCGCTGAGCCCGATGTTGCCGCCGGCGACTGGTCGGCATGGGAAACGCTGCTCGCGACCCGTCTGCATTCGAGCGACGAGGACCCGCGTGAGACCATGTGCATCGTGACGGACCGGGGATACGGCACCGTCTCAAGTACGCTGGTTGCCCTCCCCTCCGTCGATCACACGGATGAGGATGTGGTCTGGCGGTTTGCACCGGGACGCCCAGACAATACCCCCTTCGAGCATGTGATCCTGTCACTGGCGGCCCAGTGACGATCCGGTCTCTGGGCCATCTGGTGCTGACTGTCACGTCGATCGAGGAAACCTGCGCCTTCTGTACCGACGTGCTGGGCATGACGGTCGAGACATTCGCGGACGGACGCTTCGCACTGCGGTTCGGCGACAAGAAGATCAACCTGCACGCCGCGAGGGCGCGATTTCGAGCCGGAGGCACTGCATCCCATCCCCGGGAGCAGCGATCTCTGTTTCCTGACAAACATCCCCATCGACGCCGTCATCGGGCATCTCGAGGCGCGCGGCATCGCCATCATTCAGGTGCCCGTCCCACGCACCGGGGCGACAGACCCGCTCATTTCCGTGTATTTTTGCGATCCCGACCGCAACCTGATCGAAGTCGCCAACACCCGCGCGAAACAAGCCCCCAACACAGAATGGACATGGCATGGAAGAGAATCGGTTCGACGTCAGCAACCGCGTCGTTATCATCACGGGCGCGGGCCAGGGTCTGGGCCGCGAATACGCGCTAGCCTTCGCCAGGGAGGGCGCGACGCCTGTGCTCGCCGAGATCAACGGCGACAATCTCAAGAGCGTCGCCGCCGAGATCGAGGCCTTGGGCGGCCGGTCTCTCGCGGTCGAAACCGACGTGGGCGACCCGGATTCCGTCAACGCTATGGTCGATGCCGCAGTGACCGCCTACGGCCGGATCGACGTGCTAATCAACAATGCGGCGATCTTTGCCGCCCTGCCCCAGCGGCCGTTCTTCGAGATTCCCTTCGAGGAGTGGAACAGGGTGATCCACGTCAACATCACCGGTTCCTATCTCTGTGCCAGCGCGGTCACGCACCCAATGAAGGCCGCCGGCCAAGGCCGGATCATCAACATCTCGTCGGGCACCGTCCCTCAGGGCGTACCCGGCTTCATGCATTACGTGACGTCAAAATCCGCGATCATCGGCATGACACGGGTGATGGCCCGCGAGCTCAGCGACGACAATATCAACGTGAACACAGTTATGCCCGGCTACACGACGACCGAGGTCAAACATGCGAGTATGAATGACAATCTGCACGATTTCATTCAGAACAAGCGGCTGGTCAAGCGCGCTGGCACACCCGACGACCTGATCGGGATGGCGATATTCCTAGCATCGCCCGCGAGCTCTTTCATTTCCGGCCAGACCCTTGCCGTGTGCGGCGGCGAGGTGATGATATAGGGGAGATCAACACCAAAACGGAATTGTTACACCATGAATGAAGTTCTGCGTGCCGACTGGTTCGATTTAGCCGACAACAAACGCGATTCACATCGGGTGTGGCTGCACAGCGAGTTTCTGCCGGCACTGATGGCCACTCAAGGGGTCACCTGGGTGGGCCACTACGACATCATCCCGCATCCAGATCGGCCCTATATTGAGGGTGCCCCGACGAGGCGGGAAACGAGTGATCCCGACGTACCAACTGGCTGGCAGAACGTCGTCCTCACAGCCAGCCTGTCGACCGACGTCTTCCTTGGCCCGGACAACGAGGTCAATGCCCTGCACTCGGCGAACGCGGCAGGGCTCGGCGCGTGGTGCAATCACCGCTTGTGCGTCTTTATCGAGGAGAAGCGGGTCAACGGCCCCGAGGAGCGCGCCATGCCCTATGGCGTGGGTCCGCCGCCGGCGATGCAGATTGGCTCGTTTAACGCGAACACGACCCAGCACAATGAAATGCTGGCGCGCTGGTACCGCGCCGAGCGCTTCCCGCGCATCGCGGTCTCCCGCGGCATCATCCGTGGCCGGAAGATGCTTTCGGTCATCGGCTGGGCAAAGCACGGCGTGCTGTGGGAGGGCGTCGAGCTGGGCGCGGACGACTATTCGTTCGAAACGCGTTTCGTCGAGGCCGATCGCGGCGAAGGCTGGGCGGGCCCACATGTTTTGGACTATGTAACCCACGCCCCTGGCAGCCCCCATGCGGGCCGCCGCGCCTGGCCAAAAACCTGACGTACCAAACGCCGAAAAGGAACAACACATGGCCCGGGTCAACCTAATCGACGCGACCAACGCACCCGATCACCTGAAAGCCGATATTGAGACCAATTATACCGCGAATGACATCCTGTTTGGCGAGAAGGCGTCGACGATCAACTCGCTCAAGCTGATAGCCCATGTACCACTGGTCGGGCGCTGGCTGGCGCCCCTGATTGCAGCCATGCAGCGCAACGGTGCCGGCAGCATCCTGCCCGCCAAGCTCAAGACCCTCGTCGACATCAAGACGAGCACCATCAACGACTGCTTTTACTGAACCCATCATAACGTGTCGCTCGGTCGAGTGGCGGGGGTATCGGACGAAGAGCTCGAGGTCATTCAGGGAGACGATTATATGAATTCCGACCTGCTGAGCTATCGCGAGAAGATGACGCTGTTGTGGACGGAGCACGTAACGCTGAACACGGCGAAGAACCGCGAGGACGTCTTCCGGCAGGTATCTAAGGTCTTTAGCGAGGCGGAGATCGTCGAGCTGACGACAGTGTGCGCGTTCCGCAACATGCGCAACCGGATGCATGACTCGCTGCACCTCGACCCGGACCCGACGGCCGGCGCGAACGCGGTCGGTGCCGGCTCGCAGGTGAGCTCGGACGCACTGAGAGCCTATCTGCAGCACCTGCTGGACAACTGGCCAGACGAGTTCCCGAGCGCGCCGTTGGAATAACGGGCCTCTATTCGAAGGCCATATCCTGAGTGTATCCGCCTCGCTCCCACTGCAGGAAGTTGACCATCTCGTAGGCCGCCGCCGCATCCAGCGTCTGGTTGTGCTGGGCGGCGATATAGCGGTTCACCGAACGCTTGGTCCAAGCCAAAGTCAGCGGCGGTTTCTCTAGCAGCTTGGCGACGATCCCCTCGATCTTGGCGTCAAGCTCGGCCATGGGGACGGCATAGTTGATGATGTGCATATCCGCCATCTCACGCGCAGAATATTCCTTGGCCAGCATCAGATACTCCTTGGCCAGCGCCGGCGACATATAAAGCGGGATCAACGAAGCGCCACCATCGCCGGGCACCAACGCGAACGGAGGGCCATAGGGCGCCACATCGCCCATGCCCATATGGATATCGGCAATTCGAGCATCCTCGCGCGCGATGATCATGTCGCAGCCGAACATCAGGCTCTGCCCGAACCCCGCCGCATCGCCGTTCACCCTTGCGATGACCGGCTTCTCCATCTCGGTCAGTGTGTTGTGGGCCCGAATAATGCCATTGAAGATCTTCCATGACCCCTTGGGCTCATTGTGCCCCGCCAGAGCACCCGGATCCTCGTAGTGAGGTGTGCGCGGCGAGACCATGAACTCGCCGTCCTTGACGCCGGTCAGAATGACGACGCGCACATCCTGATCGTCACGCAGCTCGCCCAGCGCCATCGCGATCTCCCAATGGAAGTCGAGCTTGCGTCCCGCCACAATGCCGTCGGTCAAATTGTACATGTGAACGGTCGCGACGCTGCCGTCTCGCTCGATATGCAGTGTTCCGTATTCGTTGTATGCCATTCTTCCATTCTCCCTTAGAGATACTTGCTGAACCACGCGACCGCTTCCGTCATGCCGATCTCGTGCATGTCCGGATTGCAAAAGTAGTAGCTTTCGTAGTGTTGCGCACCCGGCAGCTTGACCAGCTTCTTGGGCTCACCGAGCTGTTCGTAGCAGCCGAACTGCTCCTCGGGCGGCACTGTGCAGTCGTCCTCCGCATAGATCACAAGTACCGGGCGCGGCGAAATCAGATGCGCCACCGCCTCGGGCTTGAAGCGCATACAGCTCTCTGCGCTTTCCAAGTCGTAATCTGCAACATAGTGACCATGCTTCTGGTGGTGCTGCTGGATTACGTCGAGCGTGTGCGGATCGGTAAGCATGATGTCGAGGAGCGGCCAGTAAGTATGCTCACCGGTAGTAACCCGCTTACGCGCCGCCTGGGCGACCTGCTCCTTGAAATCTAGCCACTCGTGGGGCCGCCGCGCCTGCTTCATCCAACGCTCACCGTCGGAAACACCGACAGAATTCACGATGACCTTGATGCGTTCGTCGAACGCTGCGCACCAAATGACCGATGCCCCGCCCCAGCTGGTGCCGTAGCAGCCCATGCGGTCGCGATCGACCCCGTCGACGGTTTCCATATACGTGAAGGCGTCATAAACGTCCTGAACCTGTTCCAGCGGTCGGTGCCGACCGCGATTACCACCGCTTTCGCCGAAGCCGCGATGGTCGGGGGCTAGCACGAAGTATCCCTCTTCCCAAAGGCGTTGCGGCACATCCATGCCGTAGACCTCTTTCATACCCGAATAGCCATGCAAGCAGACGATAGCCGGGCGCGCGGGATCGCCGGGTTTCCAGTCGACCGGCGTGTAAAGATGCGCGGCGATTTCGATTCCGTCACTGAAGTAGGTGATCTCGTCCCAGCCTTTTTCGCGCTCTATCATGCTGTCCTCCACTGCTATGTTGCGGAACAAGTTTGGCAAACAGACAATAAAACGGCAAACCGAGGAACCCACGATGGCATCAATTGAAATCAGCTCGAAGGCGATGAACAATCGGGCGGCGAAGTTTGAGGACGTTGTTCCCTTCAAGACACAGCATTACGATTCCAATTGGATTCCGACGGCGGTAGTCGAAAAGCTAAACGCGCACAACGTCTATCCGGTCATAGTGCCCGAGGCCTATACGGACCGCAGCTCGATGGTACCGGTGAAGGCCGGCGAGCATATCGTGGTCGCGATCGCCGAGTGCCCGCCGGCCGTGAGCCGCGCATTCCGATACATCTCCGACGATCTTGGCCGTCTCTTCGTGGTTATCGAGGCTCAGGACGCCACGAGCAACGATCGGGTCGCTTGCGCTCCGTCGGTTGCCGACGAGGTCGAGGAGGACTTCGGCATCGATAATCTCAACCGGCTCAAGGACATCGGCTTCAAGGTCGACGCCGCCCTCGAAGACTAGCCGGACATGAAGATCATTCGGTTCCACGAATTCGGTGGGCCCGAGGCGCTTCGGGTCGAGAATGTCCCCGAGCTCGTGCCCGGCCCCGGGGAGGTACGGGTGCGCGCTGAAGCCATCGGCGTTGGCGTGCCTGACAAGCTGATGTTGAACGGAAACTATCCTTGGTGCCCACCCCTGCCGGTTATCCCGGGCAACGAAATGGCAGGGACCATCGACGCCGTAGGCGATGGCGTGACGCGCCACACGGTCGGCGACCGGGTCTATGTGAACTCGCGCGAGCTGCCGGAGCGCGGAGGCGGCTACGCCGAGGCTACCATCGTACCCGCCAACGTCCCATTCGCGCTGCCGGACGATGTTTCCGCCGAAAAGGCCGTTACGCTGGGCAACTACCAGCTCGCATGGCTGCTGTTAAACCGAGCCACATCGCCGGGATCCGGCCAAGCAATCCTTGTGCACGCGGCGGCGGGCGGCGTCGGCAATGCACTCGTCCAGCTCGGCAAGGGCATGGGACTTAAGGTTTTCGGGATCACCGGTGGTGCCGAGAAGGCCCGCTATGTGACCAAACTGGGCGCGGATGGAGTGATCGATCGGAAAACGGAAGATATTGCCGCACGCGTCGACGCACTCACCGGCGGCACGGGGGCAGACGTAATCTACGATTCCGTCGGCGGCCCCGATTTCCAGCGCGACTTCGACATGCTCGCGCCAATGGGCACCGTCGTCCTGTTCGGCTACCTCGGCGGTCATCCTGACCCGAACATCTATAGCGCCATGCGCAAGCACTTCGGCAACAGCCTCGCCATGCGCCTGTTCAGTATCCACGTCTACGATGACCAGCCCGAATTGCGCCGCCATGCCATGAAACAGGCGATCGAGGCGATGGCTCAAGGCATCGCCGCCCCGTGTATTCACGCAACCCTGAAACTCGAACAGGCCGCCGACGCGATCCGGCTGCTCGAAACCGGCGACGTGACGGGAAAGATCATTCTCACGCCGTGACATGCCACCCGCCCGAACACGCGAAGAGGCAACTCAATAAAAATCGTCGGATTACGAAAATATGGCGGCGTCGAAGTCCTGCGGGCCCATCTTCGACCCTAACATCCAAATGCCCTTGGCGTAGGCATTTACCCGGAACGTGACATTTCAGGCCTTCAGCATCCACTATTGCGCCAAGAAGCCAGTCGCCGCGGTGCGGCGATGGACTAGATAATCGCCTTTTCGGCGGCAGGCGAGATTTCGCCGAGCATTCGTGTCACCATGAAGCTTGAGGACGCCGTCGAGGCGCACCGGCTTCTGGGGAGCGGGACAGTAACCGGCAAACTGTTGTTGACCCCGAAAGACAAACAACGGGAAAGCGTCATGAACAAGATCGATCTCAACGACCGCCATGCCATCGTCACCGGTGGCGCCAAGGGCATCGGCCGCTCCATCGCCGCCCGAGCACTGGCCTCGGGTGCACGCGTTTCCATCTGGGATATCGACGCCGAACGCACTGCACAGACGATAGGCGAGCTGAAGGCCTGTGATTGCGTGCGCAGCGACGCTGTCGACGTAACAAGCCCAAAAGCGATAACGCAAGGCCTCGCGGACGCCGTCGACGCATTCGGTAATGTGGACATCCTTGTCAACAATGCCGGCGCCGTCGGCACGCTGGCGATGACCTGGGAGCAGCCGGTGGAAAACTGGCAGCGCATGCTGACCCTCAACCTGACAAGCGCGTTCCTGTGCTGCCGCACTGTCGCGCCGCACATGATGGCGAACGGCTATGGCCGAATCGTCAACATGGCGTCGAACGCCGGCAAGATGGGGACCCCCAACAACGGGCCCTACGCAGCAGCCAAGGCCGGTGTGATAAGCCTGACCAAGACCCTAGCCAAGGAATGCGCAGGGTCGGGTGTCATCGTGAACGCGGTTGCGCCGGGCGGCACGAACACCGAGCTGTTCGACGACCTGTCGGACGAATACCGAAACCAGATCACCTCCGCTATGCCTATCGCGCGTCTGATCGAGCCCGACGAGGTAGCGGCCCTCGCGGTGTGGGCCGCATCGCAAGATTGCGCCGCCACGACCGGTTTCGTGTTCGATATCTCCGGCGGCCGCGCCGACTACTGAGCCGACGCAGCACCCGGCGAAATATCCACCATGCGGTATGCGACGCGATTGTTTGCGTATCGCGCGCTTGCTATACCTCGCGCACGCGCAACCACCGTTTGAAGCGCCGATCCACCGCGGAATTCAACAACCATGACGCGACGCAGAAAGATCTACGAGGGCAAGGCAAAGGTCCTTTTCAAAGGTCCGGAGCCCGGAACGCTCGTGCAGTATTTCAAGGACGATGCCACTGCCTTCAACAACGAGAAGAAGGGCGTCATAACCGGCAAGGGCGTGCTTAATAACCGGATCTCCGAATATCTGATGCTGCGTCTCGCGGAGGCCGGCATCCCGACCCATTTCGTGCGCCGCCTCAACATGCGCGAGCAGCTGGTCAAGGAAGTCGAGATCGTCCCGGTCGAGGTGGTCGTCCGCAACATCGCAGCGGGCTCGATCTGCAAGCGCTTCAACATCGAGGAAGGCACCCCACTGCCGCGCTCGATTGTCGAGTATTATTATAAGAATGATGAACTCGGCGACCCACTGATCTCGGAGGAGCATATCACCGCCTTCGGCTGGGCCGGGCCGCCAGAGATCGATGACATGCTGTCGCTCAGCCTGCGGATCAACGATTTCCTCTCGGGACTGTTCCTAGGCATCGGCCTGCGTCTCATCGACTTCAAGTTGGAATATGGCCGGCTGTACGACGAGAACGACCAGATGCGGATAGTACTGGCTGACGAGATCACGCCGGACGGCTGCCGCTTGTGGGACATCGAGACCAACGAGAAAATGGACAAGGACCGCTTCCGCCGCGACATGGGCGGGGTCGCGGAGGCCTATCAGGAGGTCGCGCGGCGACTCGGGATCACCCCCGAATCAGGGCAGCAGGATATCAAGGGTCCCAAGACCATCCAGTAATCCAACCTGACGGCGGTTCCGTTGAAAGCACGCGTCCACATAACTCTTAAGAATGGGGTCTTGGACCCTCAGGGCAAGGCGATCCACAACTCCCTCGAGGGACTCGGGTTCGGCGGCATCGAAGACGTCCGACAAGGTAAATTCATCGAGATCGAGCTCGCGGACGACGACCCCGAACCGGCCAAGGCCAAGGTCGCGCAGATGTGTGAGAAGCTGCTCGCGAACACTGTGATTGAAAATTACAGCGTCGAGATCGGCGACTCGTGAAAGAGGCCGAGTATCACGCAGCCGCCTCAGCCGCATTTAATCTTCATCGCGCAGGTCGTCTGGACGCGGCCGAAGCGGGATACCGCGCCATCCTCGAAGCCCGGCCGGACGCAGCCGAAATCCTGCAGCTTCTGGGCACCTTGTTGGGCCAAAGCGAACGCCTAAACGACGCGCGTGACACCCTGCTGCGTGCAACCGCGCTCGCCCCCGAAAATGCCGACGCACAGTATAATTTGGCCGAGTGCCTGTTTCGACTCGGCGATGTATCCGCCGCAACACACGCTTATCGGGCCGCCCTCGCAGCACATCCAGCACATACGGAGGCCGCGATCGGCCTGTCCGGGCTGCTCATGGAAGCCGGCGATGCCAGCAGTGCGGCGGACGTGGCCCGCGCGGCACTGACGCATGCGTTCGATCACCCGCTTCTGCTCACCCAGCTCGGCGCCGCACTCCTAGACATGGACCGACCGGCCGAGGCCCGCGACCATCTCGAGCGCGCCTTACGCTTGGCGCCCGACCATGTACTGGCAAAGCGCAACTTGGCGTCGGCGCTCATCGAGCTTGAGGCGTTCGAGCAGGCCCTCGAAATACTGCGTCCGCTGGTCAACGCCAAGCCGCGCTCGGTCGAACTCCTGCAGCTCGCCGCGCTCGCCCTGAGCGCGAGTGGTCAGTACACGCGCGCAAAGCCGGCGGTCGAACGCATTCTCGAGATTGAGCCCGAGAACATCGTGGCCATCAACATGCTCAGCGACATCGCGAGCCGGATGGGCGACGGCGACCTGGCGCTGGAACAGACCCGCAGGGCGGCGGAGCTGACGCCCGACAGCGCCCACGCAGCCGCCCGACTCGCCCATATTCTCGAACGCATGTCGAAACTCGAAGAGGCAAGCGACTGGATCGACCGCGCGCTCGATCTCGAACCGGCGAACGCACTCGCGCGAGTCACGGCGGCACGCATCGCCCGACGTTCGGGGGACACGGGCAGTGCGCTGGCGCTGCTGGAGCAGATCGATACAGCCGCCGAGAGCGACTGGCTAGCGGCGAATATCCTGTTCGAGCGCGGTCAGACGGAAGAGGCACTGGAGCGCCACGACGCGGCCTTCGCTACATTTGAGGCCGCGCATGCCACGCGCGCCAAAACGTACGAGGCACGCAGGCGTGACGCGGAGTCACATGCCGCGACCCAGCAGGCGCTCCTGGATATATTTAAGGCCAAAGATGTGCGACAGATGATTGCCGCCTGGGCCACTGACGTCCCGGCGGACGGGCTCGCGACGCCGAGCTTCTTAGTCGGCTATCCCCGCTCGGGTACAACCCTGGTCGAGCGGCTGCTGGATGCCCATGAAGGCGTGACCGCGACGCCGGAACTACCCATGGTTAACGCCATGCGGAATGCGCTCGACGCTGCCGCGCCCGGCGGCGTCGCCTATCCGCAATCTCTAGCGCGGATCGGCACCGAGGAAATCCGCAAGATGCGCGCACTCTACTGGGGACTGCTGCACGATACGCATATCGAAGAGGTCGGAGATCGCCAAGTAGTCGATAAGCACCCGCTAAATCTGGACCATCTAGGCCTAATCGCCCGCACCTTCACCGGCGCGAAGGTGCTTGTCGCACTGCGCGACCCGCGCGACGTCTGCGTCAGCTGCTTTACGACGGACTTCTTCCCCAACAACGTGACAATCCGTTTTCACAGCCTCGCCGAGACAGCGCGCGCTTATGCGGCGACCATGCGCCTATGGATGCGCTATCGCGACATCCTGCCGCTCGAATTCCACACTTACCGCTACGAGGATCTGGCGCGGAACCCGCGCGAGGAACTCGGTCGAATTGTAGACTTCTTCGGCTTGGACTGGCACGACGCGCTACTCGAATCCGCCGACCGGAATGTCGGCCACTACGTCACCACCCCCAGCTACACTGGCGTAACCGAGAGAGTGAACACCCGTGCGGTGGGACGCTGGCGAGGGTATGCCGGCCAGCTCGAACCGGTCATACCACTGCTCGAACCCTTCATCGAGGCCTTCGGATATGACGAGTAGCGCTATGGTCGCACGGGTTTTCCCCAGCTGCGATTGCGACTCGCCCGTCAAAACCTATAGCTGAAGACGGAGCACTCGCATGTCAACAGCCGCCGTTATCGTATTTCCCGGATCGAATTGTGACCGCGACATGGCAGTCGCGCTCGAAGCAGCGTTCGGGCATGCGCCGCAGATGGTCTGGCACGGCAACAGGGCGTTGCCGAAAGTCGATCTGGTCGCGGTGCCCGGCGGCTTTTCCTATGGCGATTACCTGCGTTCAGGCGCCATGGCGGCGAACAGCCCGATCATGCGCGAGGTGGCGGCGGCGGCCTCACGCGGTACACCGGTGCTAGGCATTTGCAACGGCTTTCAGGTGCTGACTGAATGTGGGCTCCTGCCCGGCGTTCTGATGCGCAACGCGAGCCTCAAGTTCATCTGCCGTGATGTCGACCTGCGGGTCGAACGTGCCGATTCGATCTTCACCAGCGGCTATACCGCGGGCCAAGTCATCCGGGTGCCCATGGCGCATCACGACGGCAACTATTTTGCTGACCCCGACACTCTCAAGGCGCTGGAGGACGGCGACCGCGTGGCCTTCCGGTACTGCGCGCCCGACGGCACCATCTCTGACTTGGCCAACCCCAACGGCTCGATAGCCAACATCGCCGGCATCTTCAACGAGGCCGGCAATGTGCTGGGCATGATGCCCCACCCAGAGCGCCTCGCCGACCCACTGCTCGGTGGGACCGACGGCTTGCCCATGTTCCAAGCCTTGGCGGAGGCAATTGCCGCATGAGCGACACGGCAGAACGCCCCGAAGACCTGATGGGGCTCTCGGACGAGGAATACGACACGATCCTCAACATCCTAGGCCGCACTCCGAAACTCACCGAACTTGGCATCTTCTCAGTGATGTGGTCGGAGCACTGCTCGTATAAGTCGTCGAAGTTCTGGCTCAAGACCCTGCCAACCGAGGGCCCGCAGGTGATCCAGGGCCCGGGCGAGAATGCGGGCGTCATCGATATCGGTGACGGCCTAGCCGCTATCTTCAAGATCGAGAGCCACAACCATCCGAGCTTCATCGAGCCCTACCAAGGCGCCGCGACCGGGGTCGGCGGCATCATGCGCGACGTGTTCACCATGGGCGCACGCCCCGTAGCTAACATGAACGCTCTGCGCTTTGGCGCACCCGAACACCCCAAGACGCGACACCTGATGGACGGGGTCGTCTCCGGCATCGGCGGCTACGGCAACTGCATGGGCGTGCCAACGGTAGGCGGTGAGGTAAACTTCGACCCGGCCTACAATGGCAATATTTTGGTCAACGCGATGACCGTGGGCATCGCTAGCACCGACAAGATTTTCTATTCCGCAGCCGCCGGCGTCGGCCTGCCGGTCGTCTATGTCGGCGCCAAGACCGGGCGTGACGGCATCCACGGCGCGACCATGGCATCGGCCGCGTTCGACGACGATTCCGCGGAGAAACGCCCAACGGTGCAGGTGGGCGACCCGTTCACAGAGAAACTGCTGCTCGAGGCCTGCCTCGAACTAATGGCCACCGACGCGATCATCGCAATCCAGGACATGGGTGCGGCAGGGCTGACCTCTTCATCGGTGGAGATGGCCGACAAGGGTAAGGTGGGGATTACCCTCAACCTCGACCATGTGCCAAAGCGCGAAACCGCCATGACCCCCTACGAGATGATGCTGTCGGAGAGCCAGGAGCGGATGCTAATGGTACTGAAGCCCGGCCGCGAGGACGAAGCGCGGGCCATCTTCGACAAGTGGGAACTCGACCTAGCCGTCATCGGCAAGACCAATGACAGTCAGCGTCTTGTACTCGAGTGGCAGGGCGAGACGGCCGCCGACATCCCGGTCCCGCCGCTTGTCGCGGCGGCGCCCGAATATGAGCGCCCATGGATCGCGACCCCGCCGCGCGCAGTGATCTGCGCCGCGGAGGTCGCGGCACCCGTCGATATCGCCGAGGCCCTGCTGGCGCTCGTCGGCAGCCCGGATTTATGCTCGCGGCGTTGGGTCTGGGAACAGTATGACCACATGGTCATGGCCGACACGGTGGGCCGCCCAGGCGGCGACGCCGCGTTGGTGCGGGTCCACGGCACCAAAAAGGCGCTGGCGATCAGCACGGACTGCACGCCACGCTACGTGCTGGCAAACCCGGTCGAGGGCGGCAAGCAGGCCGTCGCCGAGGCGTGGCGCAACGTGACGGCGGTGGGCGCGACCCCGCTGGCGATGACGAACAACCTGAACTTCGGCAACCCCGAGCGGCCCGAGATCATGGGCCAGCTAGTAGGCGCTGTACAGGGAATGGGAGCCGCCTGCCTAGCGCTCGAGGCCCCGATCGTCTCCGGCAATGTCTCGCTTTATAACGAGACCAACGGCGAGGCGATCCTGCCCACGCCGGTCATCGGCTGCGTCGGCCTCATCGACGACCTCACCAACGCCGTCGGCAGTGCTTTCATTAACGAGGGGGAGGCCGTTTTCATCGTTGGCGAGACCGCCGGGTGGCTCGGCTGCTCAATCTACCAGCGCGATCAGGCAGGCGGAACGGCCGGCGCACCGCCGCCCGTGGATCTCGAGATCGAACGCCGGCACGGGGATTTCGTGCGTGCAGCCATTCTGGACGGGCGGGTCACCGCCTGCCACGACGTCAGCGACGGCGGCCTCGCGGTCGCGCTCGCCGAGATGGCGATCGCGGGTGGCATCGGCGCCGAAATCACCGCAACACCAGATATGCCCGCCCATGCTTGGGCCTTCGGCGAGGACCAGAGCCGGTATATCGTCACCTGCACGGACACCAACGCCTTTATTACGGCAGCGACGGAGGCAGAAGTTCACGTGACACATATCGGCACGGTCGGAGGGGCCGCGTTGACACTCTTCGAAGCGGAGCCTATATCCGTCGCGGCGCTCAGCGAAGCACACTTACGCTGGCTGCCGGCGTATATGGCGTCACGTGAAGCCTGAGGTCGCGTGACGGCGGGAACATCCGGGGGATACACCACATGCCCATGGCCGCCAGTGAGATCGAGACCCTGATCAAGGAAGCGTTACCCGACGCGCACGTCCGAATCGATGATCTGCGCGGTGACGGTGACCACTACTTGGCGTATGTCGTTTCCTCGGTATTCGCCGGAAAGTCACGGATCCAGCAACATCAGATGGTTTACGATGCCCTCCAGGGCCGCATGGGTGGCGAGTTGCACGCGCTTGCGCTTCAGACCGCGGTCCCCGAGGGTAGCTAATCAAATCGATCGGAGTCCGACATGACCGAAAATCCCGTCCACGAGCAGATCAAGGCCGACATTGACCAGAATGAGGTCATGCTCTTCATGAAGGGGACACCGGTGTTCCCGCAATGCGGTTTCTCCGCAGCCGTGGTGCAGATCCTGAACCATATGGGCGTGAAGTTTGGCAGCGCGGACGTGCTAATCGACCCGGCTGTGCGCGACGGTATCAAGGAGTTCACCAACTGGCCGACCGTGCCCCAGCTCTATGTGAAGGGCGAGTTCGTCGGCGGATGCGATATCGTCCGCGAGATGTTCGAGACGGGCGAACTGGAACAGATGTTCGAGGAAAAGGGCATCGCCCGCGAAGCGGTCTAATATCAGATCCTTCACTAGTATGAACGGGCCGCGAGCATCGCGGCCCGTTCTCATTTCGAGGCCTCCAAACGCACCAGGAGCAGACCCTGCCCCTATCCCCCGACACTACCGAACGCCGGCGTTTCACCCCGGAATAAACCGCGGGCCTGACATTCGGAGTATGCTCGTTCCTGATCTGGGGCCTAACACCACTGTACTTCAAGGCGCTGGGTTCCTTGCCAGCGACGGAAATCACGGCACATCGTTTTGTCTGGTCTCTGATGTTCATGACGATTGTGATGACCGCTGGCCGGCAGTGGCCGGCAGTC
>MDTE01041446.1_pt1 | contig 54998 bp, 40 predicted proteins | sample 811231 | NCBI WGS metagenome assembly MDTE01 (sample SAMN05326651, study PRJNA326480) | marine metagenome | isolation source: seawater | place: Indian Ocean: Red Sea | collected 2010 | reverse complement strand
GTCAGCTTGGCCTTGGTGTCATCAACGACGATGCCGGGAAGGTCGGCGAGTGCGATGGCTTTGCTGGAGGTTTCCTTGAGGGCAGCGATCTGGCCCTGCAGGTCGGCGACCTGCCCTTCGAGCATCTTGACGCGTTGGCCATGACGGCTGACCTGTTCCTTGTGAGTCGCACTCTGGTAGAGCGGTCTTTCGAGATAGCCGGAGACATTGCCGGGCAGCAGGACGTGGGTGCTCTTGAAGATCCCGGCCAGGGCGTAGTAGTCGGCGGTCGGTATGGGGTCAAACTTGTGGTCGTGACATCTTGCGCATCCGATAGCGAGCCCCAGGACCGCCTGACCGAGCGTATCGATCTGTTCGTCGATCACTTCCATCTGCAAGAGCTCCTTGTCCTGCAGTTCGTAGTTGATGGGTCCGAGCAGGAGGAAACCGGTGGCGATCAGTTGATCACGTCGTTGGGCGTAGGACGTAAAGGGGAGCAGGTCTCCGGCGACCTGCTCGGCGACAAACTGGTCATAAGGCTTGTCGGCGTTGAGGGCTCGGATGACATAGTCCCGGTATCTCCAGGCGTTGTCGAAGATCTTGGTTCGTCCGCCTCCGGTCGATTCGGCGAAACGTGCGACGTCGAGCCAGTGACGTGCCCAGCGTTGTCCGAATGCCGGGGATGCGAGCAGGCTGTCAACCACCCGTTCCAGTGCACGCGGCTTGTCGTCGGCGAGGAAGGTGGCAAGCTGCTCGGGGGTGGGGGGCAGGCCCACGAGGTCGAAATGGAGCCGCCTGAGGAGCTGGGGTTTCTCGGAGTCCGGGGCCGGTGTGAGCTGTTGTTGCGCCCAGCGTGTGGCGATCGCATGGTCGATGGGGCTCTCGGCCCAATCCGACGCGACCCGCGGAACTGCCGATTCCAGGGGGCCGAAGGCCCAGTGGGTAGAGGCCGGTTCTGCGGCGGGCAATGCCATCGGCGCGTCACCGATCGTGGTGACGGCGAGGCAGAGGGACAGGATTGCGGATCTTGAGAGTGTCATTCGGGACCATTGTCGCCGCTGGCTGTGGTCGAGGCAATGACAGAACGGCCGCGGTCCCGAGCCTCGGGATCGTCCGAGGTTTCCCAACAACGAGGGCCGGCCTGCCAGAAAGGCAAACCGGCCCTGCGTGATCTCAAGATCGAGATGGTCAGTCGGTGATTCGACTAGCCACCCTTCTTTTCTTCTCCCTTGTCGTCCGCCGGCTTGGCATCGGCACCCGTATCACCACCAGTTGCGGAGGGGTCATTGGATGGCGAAGGCATGCCGTCACCAGACTCGGTGGGGTTGCCGCCGCAGCCGATGCCAAACGTGGTCAGCATGGCGCCACAGAGGAGAATCGCGAAGAACTTCTTCATGGTATTGAACCGCTCAATAGAAAATGGTCTGGGTGTGGGTCCAGGAAGCCGCGAGACTAATTGCCACCGCCTCCGCCGCCCTGCGCCTTGGCCGGAGCGAGCGGATCGGCCGCACCGCCTTCGCCCTGTGCCTTGAGCACGTCGTCGTTGGACATGGCACCACCACCCATCGGATCGGCCTCGGCATCGGTGTTGGCGTCTTGCTCGATCGGCGTGCCGTCACCGCCGGGGTTTCCGCCAGAGGATCCTGGTCCGGATCCGCAGCCGATTTGCACAAATGCGAGGCCAGCGATCACCAGCCAGGTTGTCAGAGTCTTCATCGTCTCTCCCCTTGTCGTCTTACCTAGTTGTCTTCCCGGACCGGTGAGTTGGGCCGTGGAAAAAAGTCAGTCAGCTATTGCAACAATTCAGATTCGAAACGGCCAGCGTGTATTCCCCGTTTCGACAAAAAACTCGCTCGCGGAGCGAATGGGCCGGTCGCGTTCTTTTAGAACGGGAGTTCGGCCAGGTCGTTCATGGAGATGGTGACGAGTGATTTGAGAATGTCGTGCGTCATATTCTCGTTAAGAAATCGCACGCTTCCATCTTTGAAGATCGCATGCGCACCGCCATCGTGTCGGCTGCCAGCTCCCCAGGCGTAGGGGGCCCCAGAGCCCTGGTAGTCATAATTGATCCCATATTGGATCGGGAGGATGGGGTGAGTGTGGACGTAGGCTTGGAGAAACGGCCCGTAGGCCGCAGCTGACTTTTGAAACGGCGTCTCGATCATCAGGATCGTCGCGGTATCGGGGTCAGTGATATCTCTCATCCGAGCTGCGCCATTCTTGCCGAAGGCCGTCTTGTTGTTGGCGCGATCGGCACGATACGTGTTGACCACGGCATATTCGTGGTGGCGGTGAACGAATCCGTAGCTGACGCGGGTTGCGTTATCGATCGCATACATGTCCAGCGTGCTGCGGTTGTGCGGGTCGTCGTAGCGAGGGTCTGACGGGCACCTCAGCATCCCGATCTCAACATTGTCGAGTACGGCCTGGCTGCCCCCACCTCCCAGTCCGTGCCAATCCGCTCGTCCCGTGGCCTGGTCGAAGTTGATTTTCTGGAACAGCGTGCCCTGGTCGAGGTACGGCAGCAGCAGCAGGTATCCGGTGGTGTTGCGAATGCGGTTGGCACCGACGTAAGACGCCGAGTGGTATTCTCCACCGTTGATGTAAGACGGCGGGAGGACCTGGTTGTCTTCGTGGTAGTTGTAGAGTGCCAGACCGAGGTTCTTGAGCTGGCTCCGGCACTGGGTCTTCCGGGCCGCCTCTCGGGCCAGTTGGACTGCAGGCAGGATGAGCGCAACGAGGACCGCGATGATGGCGATGACGACGAGGAGTTCCACGAGTGTGAAACCTCGAAACCTGGTACGAGAGCGACGGGTCATCATGTGCTGTCCTGAAAAGTAAAGACCGGCAGAGGTGACACCGCGTCAGCCTGAACCGGTCCCATCATCCTCATTTTGCTGCCAAATCGTCAACGATCATTCGGACCTGCCGTTGCCAGTCTTCGTGTCGCCAGGATCCACCTTGGCTCTTGAAGGCTTTGTGCTCTTCAGCTTCGAGGTCAGGCTGAAGTTGGCTTCAGAGTCACCCGCTTCCACGAATCGGATCAGCGTGGATTCGGTGTTGTAGGCATCGCGGATCGTCTCTTGGCCGTTCTCATCGAGCCGTGAAATCATGACGCGGTTGGGTCCCACGACGGCCCCGGGCCGCTGTTCGGTGTAGGTCAGCGCGTATCGGCCCTGGTCATCTGTCACTCCCGTGGCGATCTTGTTGTCGTCGGCCCGAAACGTGATGTTCGCTCCGACGAGTGGAGAACCATTAAGGATGACGCGGCCGGTGACGCGGCCTGTTTCCACGAAGTCGCGGCCGCCGCCGGGTGTGGTCAGGTGAAAATTGACGACGTTGCGTCCTTCCTGGATGGTGGTCTTGAGTATCGTGTCCTTGTTGTAGATGGCAGGCAGAGGTTCGTCGGCGGGGTCTTCGGCGTTGTTGCCAAACAGGCCGATGCTGACGGTGTGTTCTCCTACGGGAGCGCCGGCGAGCTTGCGGTTGAACTTCAGTTCATAAAACCCGTTCTCGTCAGTTCCTGCCGAACAGGTTCGGGTGGTCTTGTTGTGAAAGTCGACCTGCGCGCCCGAGAGCGGCTTGCCATCGAGCGTGACCCAGCCGATGACCTTTCCCAGCGCACGACCATCTGGTGCGGTGTGGCGTTCGGGTCGATCGTTGCCACACCCGGTCAGACCCAGGAGGGCCACAGTGAGTCCCAGGGCGGCGCGGAGAGGCCATTGGTGATTGAGGCCATGGCTGAACGAGACGGAGCAGGACATCACAGGGTCTCCGGGGACTCCAAAAAAGACGCCGGGCACGGGCCTCATGCGACCCGTACCCGGCGGTAGCAGTCAACTCACGTTGCATCCATCGCGGCGTGCCGCGACGAGATTCCCGGGCCTTAGAAGGACTGGGGGATCTCGACCGCTTCACGACCCGAGATGGTCGTCAAGGCGTTGGTGAGACCGCGGTCCGTCGTCTCGTTGACGAATTGGACGCGACCGTCACCGAAGAGCACGTGGCATCCGCCATTATGACGGCTGCCCGGGCCCCACGCGTAGGGACGACCGGAATTACGATAATCGTAGTTGATCCCGTACTGCCGCGGCAGGATGTTGTGGGTGTGCGTGTAGGCCTGCAGGTAGGGACCATACGCACGCGACCACTTTCGGAAGGGCGTCTCGATCATCAACATCGTCTGGGCTGCCCCATCGTCGATGTCGCTGAGCTTGGCGCCGCCGTTCTTGCCGAAGGCGGTCTTGTACCACGCGTAATCCATGCCGTAGCACCGGTAGATCGCGTACTCGTGGTGACGGTGCACGAAGCCGTAGCTGACCCGGCTGGCGTTGTGGATGGTGTACATGTTCTGCCATCCGTACGAGTGGGGGTCATCGAAGTTCGAATCTGACGGGCAGCGCAATACCTCGAGCTTCTGTCCCCCCAGGATCTGCTCATTTTGCAGGGCACCGGGGTTGTTCCAGCCACCGCGACCTCGCCAGTCGGCTCTGCCGGTGGCAAAGTCGAATTCGACGGCGTTGTACAACGGCTGCTGATCGATGTAGGGCAGCAGCAGCAGGTAGCCGGTGTGGTTCTTGATCTGCCCGTAGGGCACGTAGGTGTCGTAGTAGCTACGGACGTCGCCACCGTTGACGTACGACGGTGGGAACACATTGTATGACTCGTGATAATTCATCAGAGCCAGGCCGAGCTGCTTCATGTTGTTGCGGCATTGGCTGCGGCGTGCGGCCTCGCGGGCCTGTTGCACGGCCGGCAACAGCAACGCAATCAGGATGGCGATGATCGCAATCACCACCAGCAGCTCGATCAGCGTGAATCCACGCTTTCTCGATCGCTGTCTTGGCATCGGACAAGTCCTTTCTGTGCCTCGTGGTTGAGGCAAAAAGTGTCGCAATAAGAAAATCTGATCAGACGATGAAATCCGTTTCAGGCAACCGCCGGACACTCGGAATCAAGTCAATCCGGTCGCAAGCCCATTTCCAGTGCCTGACGTCGAGCCTCATTGACTCGCACTCCCCAGAAGGGAGCATTCGGCATCACCAACCGAAGGGATGAACAAAATAAGGAACAGGTGGTTGTTGTCCGAAAATGTTTCGATGGCCGCATCGACCGATGAGCGTGAGAATCTCACGGAAAAATCGGAATGAAAAAACGGGTCGACGAGGACGGGGAAACAGCATTGTTCGCCAGGCGTTTCCGACTTTTTCTTGCCTGGAACACTTTGTCGACCGGATGACATGTCAGAATGGTCAGACTGTGTGTTCCGTCACCGCGTGGGCCGAAATTCCCATCGAGGCAGATGCCGTCGCATCCGCATGTCGGGAGATACGACCACGCCGCACCCGGAGGTGGCGGTGGCCTCCTTTCAGTCAGACCGGGTTGTTGAGTGAGTGCCCGAGTGGAGAGAATTCTCCACCGTACGAGAAACCTTCTTCGTCATTGTGCCTGCTACGGCCCAAAGATGTCAAAGCCAAATGACCAAACCGCGGGCGAAGCCGCGGCACCCCGGATTGAGGCGGATTCCGTTGGCGGGCAGGCCCTCCCGGCCTCCCGATGGCGACCGAACAGGCGGACCGGTTGGGCGCTGGTGCTCGCTGTCCTCGTGGTTTTCGTGTGGGCCGCCCTTTGGAGCGCGCCAGCAGCGGACCCGGTGATTCTCATGACGGAAGCTCGCCAGCATCGGGATGCCGGCAACTGGGAGGCTGCCAGGAAGTCGGCGACGAAGGCGTTTGAAGGATCGGAGGGCAATTCGGTCGTTCGGGGCGACGCCGCGTTGATGCTGGGGCAACTGGCCGAACAGGAGGACTCGTTGTCCGATGCGGTCTCGTGGTTTGATCGCGTCCCGGACGCATCCCCGGCCGTCGGCGTGGCCCGACAGTCTGCCGGTGTTCTCTACACCGACAAGCTTCACATGCTGGGGCAAGCGATCAAGCGTTTCGAGATGGTGCATCGCAGCGATCCAGAGAGCCTGGAGGCGAGACGGCGCCTGGCTCAGGTGCTGGGCCTGGCGACCAGAAACCACGACGCAGAACAGCACCTCGTGGCCCTCATCCGTCTCGGACACATCTCGCACCTCGAACTTCTCCTGCTGGTGCTCGGTGAAGAGACGGTTGATGACGAGGAGGTGCTCAACCGCTACCGCCAGGCCGCTCCACGTGATGCTCATCCACTCGTGGCCCTGTCCCGTGTCGCCCGCGATGCGGGAGATCTCGAACGGGCCGAGGACTTGCTCCGTGAGGCCCGTCGCTTGGATCCCGGGCTGGTCGACGCGGTGGTGAGACTGGGGGAGGTGCTGGTCGAGCGTGGCGACGGCCCAGCGCTTCTCGAGTGGTACCGTGAAGACCTCGACGAGTCGACCAGGTCTCATCCCGGGACCCACCTGGTGCTCGGTGACATGTTCCGACTTGCCGGGGCCGATCTGATGGCGATCAGCTGTTTCCGGGAAGCGGTCCTGGGAGACCCCAACCGTCCCGATGCCTGCTACCGTCTCGGCCGGGTGCTGGTTGAGACCGGAGGAGCCAAGAGGGCTGGTGTCTTTCTGGATCGGGCCAGGGCTTTGGAGGCGTATGTCGAGGCGGCGAAGGTGGCCAAGTCGCCGGATGACATTGCCGCCGTCGCACAACGCGCCGAGGAACTGTCTCTTCCCTGGGAGGAATACGCGTGGACGGCCCTCTGGGCTTCGGTGCGATCGGCCGATGTCAGGGCGGCCGGTCGCCTGGCGGAGATCCGATCGTCGCTCGCGACGTTGCCACCTGCGAGGACGGGATCGTGGGAGAATCCGGCCTCGAAAATGGTGATGACCTCTCACCCGGTGCCGAAATTGACCGCGAGCGTGGTTCGAGGCCTGGAGGGTCGACGTCGGACCCGACGAGATGCGGTGAGCCCGTCTCCAGACAGCCAGATCCGCTTCGAAGATGTCACGCAGCCGATGGGACTCGACTTTCGTTTCGTCAACGGACCGGGTCGACCCGAGGCGATTCGGTTCATGTACCAGACCACCGGAGGCGGCGTGGGCGTGCTGGACATCGATCGCAATGGCTGGCCCGACCTGTGGTGGTCGCAGGGAGCGTCGCAGCCGACCGGTCTCGATTCCCGGTACTCCGATCAACTGGTACTCAATACCGGCCACGGGCAGTGGCTTGATGTGACTGCCCAGTCAGGAATCCGCGAATTCCACTTCAGCCAGGGGGTCGCTGTCGGAGACGTTGATTCTGACGGGTTTCCGGACGTGTTGGTGACCAACCTGGACGGCAACACGCTGTGGATGAACAACGGCGATGGCACGTTTTCCGGATCGGACATGCCTGGTGGCATGCCGAGGTGGTCCACGAGCGGGCTGGTGGCTGACCTGGATGGAGATGGTCATCCCGAGCTGCTGGCGGTCAATTACCTGGCCGGATCGGATGTCTTCACGCGTCGCTGCCAGGCCCCGGATGGGTCCCGTGGCATCTGCACACCTCAGACATTTGCCACGTCCCCGGACCAGGTGCTGCGCAGCCTGGGAGACGGTCGCTGGGAGGACACGTCGGTGGAGTGGGGGTTTGATCGGGATGGTGGCAGCGGGCTGGGCGTCCTGGCAGGCCGCCTGTCGTCGACGACTCCGCCAGGGCGACTGGACGTGTTTGTCGCCAATGACACCCGGGCGAATTTCCTGTATCGCCGCGTGTCGACTCCGAATGTGACGGGGATGTCCTGGCAGGAGCAGGGCCTGGGCCTGGGTGTCGCGCTCAATGACTCGGGACGGGCGGAAGCCTCGATGGGGATCGCTGCGGGTGACGTCGACGGAGACGGTCGCCCCGACTTGCTGGTGACCAATTTTCTCGACGAGACCAACACCCTGTATCGACAGGGTGATCGAGGCCTGTTCATGGATGCGACCCGAAGTGCCGGCCTGGAATCGGTCAGCCGAGACCAATTGGGGTTCGGCACGCAGTTTCTGGATGCGGATCTCGATGGCGTCCTCGATCTCGTTGTGACCAACGGTCACATCGAGGAGATGGGCGAGGGGCCCGGGCGCCGGCCGTTTCGCATGTCGCCCCAGTTTTTCTGGAACGACGGCACCGGTCGATTTCATCTCCAGGATGCCGGCGACCTGGGGCCCTTCTTTGGGGGCAAGTACCTGGGTCGTGGCCTGGCGCGACTCGACATGGATCGCGACGGGGCACCGGACTTTGCCGTCAGTCACATTGATCGGCCAGCCAGCGTGCTGGCCAATCGCACCACGGGTCGCGGCCACCACGTGGTGCTGCGGCTGGTGGGGACCGTGTCGAGCCGCGATGCGATCGGAAGCGTCGTGACTTACCGGCTGGGATCGACGGTGGTTTCTCGTCAACTCACCGCGGGTGATGGTTACCAGGCGAGCAACCAGCGGGTGCTCTTCCTGGGTCTCGGGCATCTGGAATCGGTGCCATCCCTGGAGGTCACGTGGCCATCGGGACAGGTGCAGCTGATCGAGACTTTGCCTGTCGACAGCGAAGTGACTCTTGTCGAGGGCCGGTCGGACGCATTCGTGCTGCCCCGATGAATGCTCCGGGTCGATGGGGGTCCCGGGATTTCAGCGGGGTTCAAATCCACCGGGCGGCAATCTCCTGGCCTCTGCCGCATGATGCCGCGCCTTCTCGTCACCGCCGGTGCGTCGATAGATCCGGGACAGGGCCGCGTGAATGGCTCCCTGCCCGGGAGCAATTTCGAGCGCCCGTTGGAATGCGGTGATCGCGGCCCGGGCATCGTTCGTTTCGAGGTGGCAGTGACCGAGAAGGGCCCAGTCGAGAGGATGGCGGCGGAGCCGTGTGAGAGTCTCAAGCAGCGGGACAGCTCGTGCGAGCTCATTGCGGTCCATCAGGATCTGCACCTTGACGTGCAGGGCGGTCGCGCGGGCAGCGGAGTCGGCCTTGTCGGTCGCGATCACCGCTTCCGCATGTCGTAGGGCCGCCGGGCCGCGGCGCGCTTCCCACTCAATCTCGGCGAGGGCGGCCCTGGCAGCCTGGTCGCCTCGGATGTGCCGGGTGGATTCTCTCAGCAACCGCTCGGCCCGTGCCAGAAAGGCGGTGTGGCGCCAGGGCCGCTGAAAGTGCAGCCGATAGTAGGCCAGTCCCAGGAGGCGTTGTTGCTCGTGGCTGTCGAAACGGTCGAGATCCTGGATCGTCGTCAGTTCGCCGATGCTGCCCAAGTCGGGTTCGTCGGTTGCACGTGGCAGCCTGTCAGCGGACTGGTGCACGGCGATCTTGTGATGTGTGAAGGCGATGTGGGGGATGTCGGTGTCGACCTGCGGCATGTGACAGGTCGTGCAGGCGTCGGCCACGGGCGTGGTCGCCTGTCTCTTGGATTCTTCCTCGTTGCAGGCCGCAGGGGCATGGCACCCCAGGCACGCCTGACGCTGGTGCCGAATCCTGTCCGCTGGTTCACGGGGGTGGTGGGGGTCATGAGGGTCGTGGCAGGTGACACACGACAGCTCCCGGTCCTGCTGGTAACAGCGGCTGGCTCGGAGCTGGTCGACATGTCCGACGACCGTCATCTCGGGACCGGATCCCTGGAGTCGGAATTCGATGCGTTCTTCGGACAGCGGCAATCCGGGGCGGAAGGTCCCCGGCTGTCGGCCTCGGACCATCACCTTGACATCTCCCTGGAGGTGGCACTGTTGGCAGACGGCCTCGGCGAGTGGTCGTTCGAGCCGACCCGGGTGGACAATGGACGTGTCCCGGCTGTCTGTCGACCCCGTGGGTTGGCGTCCCCTGTGCCTGGCGACGTGGAGAGATCCGGGGCCGTGGCATCGCTCACACCCGATCGCCAGTTCTCCGCGGGGGAACGTGAAGCCGGCCGTCTCATCGGGTTCGACGTCGCCGGCGTGGCACAGCAGGCAGTCGTGGGTGGCCTGCCGTCGGAACGAATCGTGGATGTTGTGGTCGTAGCCCGGCGACATGTCCCAGGCCTTCCGTTGGGCGTACCAGGTGATCGGGGATTCGATCAGGAGTCCGTCCAATGTCACGAGGTAGGTGCGGGAGAACCGCCCGGATCCCACGAGATAGGCCAGGGGGTGGCTGGAGAGCTCGACCTGGGATCCATCCTCGAGCAGCAGGCTTTCGCGGTGAACCAGCCGCCCGTCGGACCGCGTCACCTCGTAGGCCCGCCCGCTCTTGCGGTGCTCAAACCGCACGTCGGGCGGTTCGTTCTCGGGCACCACCCGGGCCAGAGATCGGGCGTGCGCGGTGTGGGACCAGGTGCGATGTTGATCCGGATGGCACGACTGACAGGCAGCGGTCCCGACATGCTGGGCGTTGCTGGTCGTGTTCTCGAACGGGCTGGAGGAGGCCGGTGGCGGCGGGGTGGCTGTCGGGCCGCCACCGGAGGGGATGGGTGCCGGGTCGTCGCTGCAACCAGGGGCGAACCCACACCCCAGCCAGGCCAGGCCTGCCAGGGCCAACACGAGTCGACGTGCCGAGGGGGGCGTGCACGGCTTTGGCATGTCAGGGCTCACGCGTGGCGATCTCCGACTGTGGACTCAGCGTGCGACCCCGACTCGGACCGCCTGGCCGTTTTCGACAACCACGAGCGTCTGGCCCGTTGGCGTCGGTCCCAGCGTCTGCACGGTTCCCGATGGCCAGGCAATCGTGATCTCGTCGAGCGTCTCCGCCGCCCCGGTGCCGATCACCAGCTGTCTCTGGTTCGAGACCAGGTAGCCATCCCCGGCGGTCAGCTGCATGACCCAGGATCGATCACCCGAGCGGGCGGTGACCGTAGTGCCAACCGCGTCACGGGCTGCGGAGGTGCCGACGAGCCGGAGCACGACGTGCCGCCCGGTTCGGCCGGTGGTGTTGGTCAGCAGTGAGGCGGGTGCATCGAGATGAGTCACGAGCGCATCGCAGCGGCCGTCGTTGTTCCAGTCGAGCACTGCCAGGCCGCGACCGACAGAGTTCTTACCGAAATACGGTCCCAGTTGTTCAGCGGCCAGCGAGCTGAACTGCCCGGTTCCGTTGTTGCGGTAACAGAGCGGCGGCATGGCCAGCTGCTCCCCCTCGCGCAGATGGCCGTTGAGATGCCCGTTGGTGACGAGCAGGTCGAGATCACCATCGAGATCGGCATCCAGAAACTCGGTACCCCATCCGACCAGTGAAAAGGCGTTGTCGAAGAGGCCGGCGGGCCGGGTCCGGTCGAGGAAGAAACCACCGGTAGTCTGCGACGTCCTGGTTCGCTTCAGTGAGTACAGGGTGTTGGACTGGCTGACGTAGTTGGTGACGAACAGGTCGAGGGTTCCGTCGCCGTCCACGTCACCGACGGCAATCCCCATGCAGCCCTCGGGTTCTCCCTCGGCACTGAAGGCGAGTCCCGCCCGCATGGCGGATTCGACAAGCGAGACGGGCTGGTTGTCGGCGGGGGCGAGATTGCGGAACAGGAAGTTGGCTCGGGTGTCGTTGGCGACGAACAGGTCAAGCCGCCGGTTGCCATCGAAGTCAGCCGCCACGACTCCCAGCCCCTTTCCCTCGGGTCTCACGATACCGCTTTCGTCGGTGGCGTCGACAAACCGCCCGTTGCCGGCATTGAGATAAAAGCGGTCCTGGGCGGCGTCAAAATCACCGGGTCCGCAGGGGCGGCCGTTTCGCGCATCCGGGGGGCATGAGGGTAGGAATACGTCCTGGCCGGAAAGATAGTTGACGACATACAGGTCGGCGAGTCCGTCGTTGTTCAGGTCCGCGATCACGCCCGTGATGGACCAGTCTTTTCCGGCGACTCCCGCCGCCTGGGTATCATCGGTGAAGGTGCCGTCGCCGTTGTTGATCAGCAGGCGATTGCCACCGATATTGGCGACGTGAACATCGGCGAATCCGTCCCCGTTGACGTCGCCGACGGTGACGCCCTGGCCGTATCCGTCTTGCGCGAGTCCCGCCTGTTCGGTGATGTCCTCAAACGTCCCGGTCCCCGTGTTTCGGAACAATCGATCGGTCGGCGTGGTGGCCGGGGCCTTCTGCCGGGGCCGGGTTGTGGGAAGCGAGGGGTCGACCGGGTGGTGATTGCCCTGCGCGAAGTACAGGTCGGGCCAACCGTCATTGTCGAGATCGAGCACGCCGGCGCCGCCACCCATCGTCTCGGGCAAGCGGCTGTGTTTTGAGGAATCGAGCGCGTCGTTGTAGTAACGGAAGGCGAGCCCGGTGGCCGGGGCGTCATCACGATAGGTGATCGGTCCGAAGTCGGACTGTCCCGGTTGGCGCGGTTGGTCCTGCCCGCTGCCTCCGTCTGTCCAGTCGGGAGCGGGAAGGTCGGAGAGGTCGACATCGGCGAGCGGGGTGAACAGCTTGATCGTCCTGGGGAGGTCCTTCTCCTTGATGAAGGGGCGGAGTTCCTCGATTTCCTGCTGTGGCCACTTGAGGTGCTGGTTGTTGCGCATGGCGAACATGGACCAGGCGACCGCTTCCCAGGCCCGGCCGAGTTCGCGATTCAACTTGACCACGCGACGGATCCGGTCTTCGGTTCGAGCCTCTCCGTACCGGGGGTCTCCGGCGAGCCCACGGAGCAACGTGGTGAGCTCGGACAGCCTGGACGCCCGGAGCCGAAAAGGGTCGGCGTCCTTGGTGCGGCCCAAGCGGTCGAGTGCCTGGGCCAATTGCAGGTTGGCGGCCAGGTGATTAGGGTCCCGGGCCAGGCACTCCCACAAGCAGCGAGCGGCGACGTCGTCCTGGTCGAGCCTCGTGGCCCAGGTGGCCCGGGCGAACCACGTCCGGGGATCGTCATCAGCTGCCTCCGGGAGGCGTCGGTTCCAGTCGAGAAACTTGCGAGGTTCTCCCGTCCTGGCGAGGAGTCCGCCGAGCATCGCCCACGCCTCGATCTGACCCGGGTCCTTCTCGATCACGCTCTCGAGCAACCCGATCGCCTGCACGGCCTGGTTCTTGACCTCGGCCAGGCGGGCCAGGCCCATCGTGGGTGTCAGGTCGTCTGGGACAGCTTTCCGTGACAGTTCGAGAAATTCGCTCCGTTTGACCTGTGTATCGCCCTCTCGGGTCTTGTACGCCAATGACTCGATGATCCACTCGGAGTTTCCCAGCAGGAACAGGTGCTGTTCGCTGTGGCGGTTGTCCCGGACAATGCTCAACAGCACGTCTTCCGCTTCGCGTCGACGTCCCTCGGCGGCGAGCAGCATCGAGAGTCCCAGGCGTGCGTTGTCATTCTTGGGCGAGGCTTCCAGGGCCAGCCGATACTGGGCTTCGGCGTCACGCAACCGGTGCAGTTGCCGGGCCAGGATGTCGCCGGCGAGCGCGCGGGCGATGGCCTGTTCTTCGCCCTGGCTGCTGCACTCGACCACGTTCAAAAAGCACGTCACCGCTTCTTCGAACTTTTTCTGCTGGACGGTGGCCTCACCCGCGACGATCCAGGCCGCTCCCTTGAGCGTCGTGTTGTCCTCGATCGCCTGGCGGGCCATCTGTTCGGCGGTGGCGAAGTCACGCCGTTTGAGTGCGTTCCGGGCGTGCGTCAGCATCGCATCGGCGTCGGTCAGCTTGGGTCGCCTGGGCACGAGGCTGGCACAGACCGCGATAATGACCACAAAGCCGATCGCGACGATCGCGGCAAACTTGATGGGTCCTGACAGGCGGCCGGCCATGGGGGAGGGCTCCAGGTGACATGTCCCAGCCTCGCGGCTTGCTGGCAATCAAACCGGCCGCGGGGCATGATTTCACGATAGTGCTGCGGTTCCCCTCACGCAATTGGGGTCTTCCGCACAACGCACGGCGAAGCCGCAAGAGATACTGGCTTCCGAGATCGAACAGGACAATGGCCATGCCCGCATGGGTCTACACCACGCTGATTCCAGGCGTCATTGTCGGCTGGTTTCTCCTGATCGCCCTCATTTCCTACGGCGGCGGCTGGCATGCGTTGGCGCAGCTGTACCCTGACAACCCGATGGCTGTCGTCGACGGGCCCAGCTGGTCGTTTCAGAGCATGTCGCTGCGGACCTGGTGTGGCTACAACGGCTGCATGATGATCGTCGCTGGAGATGATGGTCTCAGGCTGGCGGTCTGGCCCATCTTTCGGCCCGCACATCCGCCGCTGTTTTTGCCCTACGACGAGATGACCTTTGAAGACCTGAAAATGCTGGGCGTGAACCGGACGCGGGTGAGAATGCAGCGGCTTCCACACATCACGATCGACCTGCTGCCGGTGGTGCTGCAGAGTCATCGCGGTCCTATAACACAGCAATCGACTGAACACACTGAGTAGAGCACATTTCTTGATTCCCCCAGACAGGACGGACAGCGAGATGACAGGTGAGCAGGAAACCGGTCCCACAGTGGTCGGCCAGGGCGCGTTCCAGTATGAGCCGTTGCCGGGTTGGGATCAGTTGCCCGAGGGGTGGTCCTATGGCGAGGTGGTGGGGGCGGCGACCGATTCGGCCGGTCGTCTCTACGCATTCAACCGCAGCGAACACCCGGTGATTGTTTACGAGGCCGACGGCAGCTTCGTCGGGAGTTTTGGCGAGGGAGAATTCGAGCGACCTCACGGGATCTGGATCACCGACGATGATGTGGTTTGGCTCACCGACGACTTCGGGCATGTGATTCACCGCTACACCACCGACGGTCAGCGCCAGCAGACGCTGGGCACACAGGGTGCGGGGAGTGACACCGGTGTCGAGAACCAGAACTACCTGACGATCAAGCAGCCGGCCGGACCGTTCAACCAACCGACCAACCTCGCAGTCGCTCCCGATGGCCGTCTCTACATTTCGGATGGCTACGGCAATTGCCGCGTGCACCGGTTTTCGGCCGATGGCGTCTTCGAGATCAGCTGGGGGACACCCGGCGACAGCGACGGCGAGTTTCACTTGCCACACGGCATCGATGTCGCCGGCGATGGCACGGTGTTCGTGTGCGACCGAGAGAACAGCCGGATCCAGTTGTTTGATCCCGATGGGGGATTCCTGGAGTCCTGGACCGACGTGGCGAGGCCGTGCGAGGTGTTCATTGATGCGGACGATGTGGTGTATGTGGCCGAGCTCGGTTGGCACGCGGGCATCACGCCGCAGCAGTTTGACAAGCCCGGCGGACGGGTGGGCATTTTCAGTCGGACCGGCGAGTTGCTGTCGCGATTCGGTGGTGGAGCCAACCCGTATGATCCGGGCGATTTTGCTGCACCGCACGACATCTGGGTCGACCGGAACGGCGACATTTACACCTCAGAAGTGATCGCCTCGGCGGCGGTCCCCAAGGGGCTGGTCGAAGCCGACTGTCCCACGCTTCAGAAATTCCGCCGTATCAGGAACTAGTGGCCGGCCTCCCCGGGGTCCGCGGCCTGCTTGGAGAAGCTCTCGTCATGGAACATCAATTCACTCCCACGCATTACTTCACCACGCTCGGTCCACACGAGCCGGTTCTGACCGTGCAGCCGGGTGACTCGATCGTGACCACCACGGTCGACGCACGCGGTAAGGACCACACGAAGGAACAGGTCACTCCGCGTGGCAATCCGATGACCGGACCGTTCTTCGTCGAGGGGGCCGAGGTGGGAGACACGCTCGTCGTGACACTCGACAAGGTTCTCCCCAACCGGGATTGGGCCTTCTGCGGCACCAGCGTGGCTCCCAATGTCGTGCGGCCTGACTTTGTCCGAGAGCTGCCCGAGGCCGGTCTGGCCGACTGGGACGTGGATGTCGAGAACTGGACCGCCACGCTGACCTCTCCAGAGTCGAAGCTCGGCAATATCACGATTCCACTGGATCCGATGATCGGGTGTTTCGGCGTCGCGCCTCGACTGCACCAGGCACTCTCAACCGGCACCTCCGCCGAGAATGGCGGCAACATGGACTACCGAGGATTTCGCCAGGGTGTCACGGTCTATTTTCCGGTCTTCGAGCCGGGGGCCCTGTTCTTCATCGGGGATGGCCACGCCGTGCAAGGTTGTGGCGAAATCGTCGGTTCGGGGCTTGAGATCTCGATGGACGTCGCATTCACGCTCGACCTGATCAAGGATCACGAGATCGGATGGCCTCGTGGTGAGAACGAGAACGAGATTTTCACCGCTGGCAATGCGCGGCCACTCGATGAGGCGACTCAGAACGCGACGACCGAGATGCTCAGGTGGCTCGTGCAGGACTACGGGCTCGACCCGCTCGGGGCTAACCTGCTGCTGGCACAGTGCGTTCGCTATGACCTGGGCAACATGTTCGACCCGGCCTACACGATGGTCTGCAAGGTGCCTCGCCAGTTCCTGCCGACGGCGTAGCTGAAGTGGCGATCCTTCAGGAGTGTCGCCGGTTGCTCGTCCAATCCGTCACCAGATTGGCTACGTGGCGTCTACCGCGCCGAAAACGGGGCCGTGGGTCTCGCACGCAGTTGAACGGCCAGACGTTTCGCAATCTCCACGGCCGCCACCGCGTGAGCGATCTCGTTGGGATGCATATCGGTTGGGTGCACCCAGAGGTCTGTCGTGTTGTGGCCGGCCCTGGCAGCGAGAGGCTCCCAGAGATCGATCACGTCGCACTCGTCGCATGCCGCGGCCACCTCGAGATGCACGGGTCGGAATGGATGAGAGGCCAGGTCGTGTAACAGGGGGAAGATCGCGACGACCAGCGGCGGGTCCATCTGTTGGAGGCTCCTGAGGTCGTCGAGGCACCTACCGAAGCTGGGTGAATACGATGCGTTCAGCTCGCGGTAGTATTCGAGGGTGCTCTGCTCGAGCTGCGAGGTGGCCCAGGCCTGAAATCCCCAGAGTGCCAGCCGTGATCGAAACCACCAGGCGGTTGGCGGTGACGTGAGCTTCTGGTGTCGCGCCTCGATCCGGCGAGCCACCCGGACCGGCTCGCCCGTGCCGGGCGCTACCTGAAACAGGCCCGGTTCAGCGTCATTGAGCACAAACGTGTAGACCACGAGATCCGGATCGATGTGCCTGGCGTACCTCTCCCACGTCCAATTGGCGTCGGACGAATTGTGGCCCCCAACGCCGAAGTTGTAGACCTCGATCGGCTGACCCAGCTCGCTTTGCAACCTGCGTCCGATCCGCTCAACAAACGTGTCCTGATCGTGGACTCCCTCGCCAAATGTCACCGAGTCTCCGAGGAAGACGATCCTGACAGCTGTGGATTCCCGGTCGGTCGGTGCGATGGACTCGGCTGCGGTCACTCGCAGCGGGAACTCAGGTCCGCGAAATCCCAGCGAATTGGTGTTGTGCGTCACGACTCGATCGGGGCCGAAATAGCCACGAGGATCACTCGAGTAGCGGAATTGGATTTCGGCATTTGGCTTGTTGACGTGGCGGACCCCCCCATCGGCATCGGGCGCGCCGACCAGCATGAACTGCGACGGAAACGTGTGAGGTTCATCGAACCGGGGCAGGTCGAGGCTCCAGAGGGCGGCCTCTGCGATGAGCAGCGCGGCACAGGTTCCGAGTACCGTCGCGGTGAGGCGACGTCGGAGGCGAGGCTGGATCTGATCGGACGTGGTGGTTGCCGCCGGCGCGGTCGGCTCGGGACTGTCATTCATCGTTCCAGGGCCTCCCGAGCGACCAGCGGATCGAGAATCGTCGTGAGTTCACGACCGATTCGCACGTGAGTCACTGGTAGCACATGAACGATGTCGAGAAAGAACGCGCCCGGGTCGGTTTCGGCTCCCTGGTCATCCCACTGCTGAACCCTGGGCACGAGGTCGAGCATGGGTACGTTATGGCGTTCAGCGAATCGGGTCAGTTCTTTTTGCCAGGGAGTTCGTTCATTCCGATCGGTGGTAATCTGAAATCGTTCGCACCAGGAAATCAGCACAAGGTGGGCACCGAGCCGCCTGGTGGTCTGGCGGATGCGGATCAGCAACGCCCGGTAGTCCTCGGCCGAGACCCGCGGGGTCTGTGCGAGGCGTGGTGAGGCCGGGTGACCGAGCAGCCAGGTCCGGGTGAGCAACTGGCTGCTGGACATCCAACCCGGTGGTTGTTGCTTGAAGTGTTCGAGGTCGCTGAGACCGTCCCACTCGGCGCGGTCGTTGAAGCCGAAACAGACGACGACCACGTCGGGTCGGATCCAGTCGCCCTCGGATTCGAGCACGCGCCAGCCCTGGTAGACCGTGTAGCCGGGAACCCCGGCGTTGATGCACTCGAATGGTCGTTCCGGATGTGATCGCTCGAGGGCCTGTTCACACTGTTCGACATACGTCTCGTGGCAGGCCACTCCGTATCCGAACGTGCACGAGTCTCCCAGGAACAGCAGGCGGGTTTCCCCGGCCGGTTTCTGCCGGGGAATCTCATGGTCCTCGCGGAACCCCTGCCCATTGGCGATCACACCGAAAAAGGGGCCTCGTGTCTCGGTGTCCGAGTCCGGCAGCCGGCTGTTGGGGGACAGTCTCCAGAATCGGTCGGAGTCGCTCGTCAACAGTTGGGAGAAGCGGTCCAGTTGCATCGCGGCCAGCTTCTCGGTGTCCTGTTGAAAACGGATCACGACCGGAGCCGGCCTCGTGGCTGTCAGGACGAGCTCGGCGATGGCCAGCGACACGACGAGTGCAGCCGCGGACAACATCAGCCGCTTGCGCCGGGGCGGTCGTTGTTTCGGCGTGGTCATGGCGGTGTGGTTTCGAGGAGCGCCTGAGTCGATCCTGGATGGCGAGGTCTCATGGTAACCAGTCACGGAGGTCGGGGGGCAGCCGATGCGGGTTCATCCGTCTTGGTGGCCGGTCGTACGATCCCGTATGCTCGAACGAGCCGACGACCCTGGTCTAAAGGACCAATGACAGGACTCTTGTGTGGGCGCATCAGGAATTCCTCCCAGTGACGCCAGCGAGGGTGGACCTCCGTATGGAGGAACATCCGCGGTCGGTGAGTCGCTCCGCGTGAATCCCCGTTGGTCGAGCGGCCTGCTCGTTCTGCTGGCTCTGGTTGCGTTTGCCCCGGGCGCCGGGGGCGATTTCATCTGGGACGATGATGCTCATGTGACCGCGAGTCGACCGGTGACCGACCCGGGTGGACTCGCCGAGATCTGGTTCAAGCCGGGCAGCGTGCCCCAGTACTACCCACTGACGCATACGAGCTTCTGGCTCGAGTTCCGCCTGTGGGGCGACCGGCCGCTGGGTTACCACGTCGTGAATCTCCTGCTGCACGCCGCATCATCAGTCGTGCTTTGGCGAGTGCTGGTCGGTCTGGGCTTCCGCGGTGCGTGGTTGGCCGCGGCCTTCTTCGCCGTGCACCCGGTCCACGCCGAGAGCGTGGTCTGGATCAGCGAACGAAAGAACACGCTGTCGGGTTTGCTGGCCTTGTCGGCTACGTGGGCCTGGCTGAGGTGGTGGCGAAGTGAGCCGGATTTGCCGGCGAGTCGTCCGGGACGATCATGGTGGGTCTCCTGGTTGCTGTTTGTCGCAGCAATCTTGTCCAAGACGATCACCGTGACGGTCCCGGCGGCGTGGCTGGTCGTGGCGTGGTGGAAAGGAGACGGGCGGTTGCGCCGGCGTGAGTGGTTGGGCGTGCTGCCGATGGTTCTTGTCGCGATCCCTGCTGCGGTGATGACAGCCTGGATCGAGCACCAGCACATCGGCGCCGGCCGCCTGGACCTGGGACTCTCACCGGTCGATCGCCTGCTGGTGGCGGGTCGGGCCACGTGGTTTTATGCCTCGAAGCTGGTCTGGCCAGTGGACCTCTGCTTCATCTACCCCCGCTGGGACATCGACAGCTCAGAGTCTTGGCAGTGGGTCTTTCCGGTCGCGGTCCTCCTGGTGTTGGCCGCCGTCGTCTGGTTCCGCCGACGCCTGGGACGGGGTCCGGCCGCCGCGGCACTGCTGTTCGTCGGGACGCTGACACCGGCATTGGGTTTCGTCGATGCCTATCCGATGCAGTTCTCGTTCGTCGCCGACCACTTTCAGTACCTCGCGAGCATCCCGCTGTTGTCGGGATTCGCGTATCTCGTGGTCACTCGCTGGTACGCCACGCATGGTGGTGTGGTCGTGTTGATCCTGCTTTGCCTGAGCGTCTTTCACTCTCGCGTGTTTGTGAACACCTCGGTGCTGTGGAGCGACGTGGTCAAGAAGAACCCGGGATCGGCCCTGGCACTCACGAGCCTGGGCAACGAGCTGGGCGAAGCGGGTTCTCACAGGTTGGCCGAACAGCGTCATCGACAGGCGATCGAGGTGGATCCCCAGTTCCCCGACGCGTGGGTCAACCTGGCAGTCGAGTTGCAGGGCCAGGGTCGTGGGGACGAGGCATTCGAGGCGGCCGGTCGCGCGGTTGAGCTGGCTCCCTGGTTGCCGCGCGCCCGGGTCAACCTGGCATTGGGGCTGAAACAACGGGGACGTTACGATGAGGCGACGGAGCATCTCGAGGCGGCGGTCGCCATGGATCATCGATTCGCCATCGCATGGTGGCACCTGTTGGCGTTGCGATGGGATCGAGGTGACAGCGAGGGAATGCAGAAGGCACTTTCGGGATTGCGGAAAGCTGATCCGCGGATGGCTGCCGAGTGGGAGCGGACGCGTCCCGCAGGCGACGGACCGGACCCGGCGCCGGTGACTCCATGACAGATTCCGTCACCACATCGGCTGACGTCGCGTCGACTGGCGGTGAACAGCACCCACGGTCTTCACGAAGGATGAAGGCCCTGGCTGCCTCGTTGCCGATCGTCGTGCTGCTGGTCCTGGAGCTGTTGTTTCGAGTGGTTGGCCTGTTTCCGGACAACAGCAAGACGCTCAACGCGGTCGGATTCGAATCATCAGCCGAGTTCTTTCCGCAGTGGGATCGGGAGCTCGGAGCCGACAAGCCTCAGGACGAATGGCGAGTGTTCACCCTGGGTGGATCCTGCACGTATGGCTTTGGGGTCGACCGGCCTTTTGGTGACCTGCTGGCCGACCAGCTGACCGACCGAGTGGCTGACGTGCGCTCTCCTCGGCGGGTGCGAGTCATCAACGGTGGCTACCCGGCGTATGGCAGTCACCGGGTGCTGGAGATCGCGAGGCGAGCGGCCGAGTTTTCTCCCGATTGCCTGGTCGTCTACATGGGGCACAACGAGTTTCTTGAGGACGTGTTCTATGATCCCGAGGGGCTGGTGGCACGGATGGAGCAGGCGGGTCAGTGGGCCAGAAGCCTCAGAGTGATCAATGGCGTGCGTGCCTTGCTGGGCGAACCGACGACGACGGTCCAGAGCCAGCTGCCGGCGGAGTTCTTCGGCAACGAGAATTACCCGTTGATCAAGTCCCCAGGCGAGGTGCCGTTGCGGATGGCACTCCTGGAACAGCACGTGGCGGGAATCGTGGCCGCGGGAAAATCGGTCGGTGCGAGGGTCGTGGTTGTGCCGGCGGTGCCCAACCTGCTGGCTCCCCCGGGCGACTCCATTCACGGATCCGGGGTGGATGCAACGTCGGGAGCCTGGAGCGACCTCGAGAGGCAGGCGGACCACGGATTTGCCGCTCGCGACTGGGCTGCGCTGTTGAAGGTGGCTGACGAGATGGTCCGGAGGGACGGCGAATACGCCCAGGGACACTTCTGGCAGGGTCTCGGACGGCTGGGCCAGGGTGACGTGGATCGAGGTCGCGCTTCACTGGTTGAAGCGAACAGATGGGATCGTCGCGGAACGCGGGCCAATCCGGCGGTGATCGAGACGATCACCCGGTCTGCCCGTGAGGCAGGCGCGGTCGTGGTGAGTGTCCAGGACCGGTTTGACCGGGAGTTGCAGAAGGACTTCCAGCGGCTGGCCGCAGGTGGTGAGCAGGCGCTCTTTCTGGACCATTGCCATCCGACTCAGCGAGGTCACGCATTGATCGCAGAGGCCGTCAGGGATGCCGCGGCACCGGTTACAGGCTCCGCAAAAAGCTCAGCAGGTCGCGACGCTCCCGCTCGGTGAGTTCGCGTGGCAACTGGTGCTCGAACTTCCCGATCACCTCCTCCAGTGAACGGGCACGGTTGTCGTGGAATAGCCGAGGTCTCTGGGACACTCCGCGGAGTGACGGGGGGTTGGCCTTCAGGTCTCCGATGCCCACGTCGTAGGTGTCCGGTGTCGTGTAGAGCGGCGGCGCGTGGCAACGGCGGCAATCGAGTTGTCCGAACAGGCGTTGGCCACGAAGAACCTCGACCGGTTGGCTGGCAATGGTCGAGAGCCTGGCCGGAGCAGGCTGCTCGAGACCCTCGATGAATGCCACGAGATCACCGAGCTGTCGGGGCGTGGGTGGTGCGCCTCGCATCGTCGTGGCGACCGAGTGCGTCACCTGGGCTCTTAGCGTGCTCATCCGGCCGTCCCAGGCCCAGGGTCTCGTGTCAATCGTGCCCAGCAGTGAGAGGACTCGCTTCGCATTGCCGTAGTGACCGTCTCCGAGCGTGTCGGCCAAGCGGCCGTTGGAGTGTCCATCGGTGTGGCAACTGTGGCAGCTCATCCAACCGTTCCGAGACAGGCTGGCGTCAAAAAAGAGCCGTTCACCGCGGTCAAACGGTGTCAGCTCGGGACGAGGCCCCAGGGAGATGCTCGTCGCCGACGGCGTTGCACCGAGGTCAATGACGTCGATCCGGTCGTCGAGTTCGCAGGTGACGATTGCCCGGGCACCGTTGGGAGCGAGCCAGAGGCCCGTCGGTCTTCTCCCGACGCTGACGCGGGCCAATTCGAAGGAGTCGGGGCGGCCGGTTCCCACCTGGTTCGTGCCCGAGAGCGCCACCACAAAAGACCCGTCCCGTCGTATGGCGACGCCAGCGGGATCTCCAGCGGCCTGTCCCGGCTGTCCCAGCATCACCACCTCGTTGCGTTTCACCGTCAGAGGCTTCTGGCCGAGCAGATCGGGCAGCGGAATCCGCCTCAAGTTGTTGGTCATCAACAGGCCCCAGAAGACATCGTTGTTGGTCGTGCGTGCGGCCGAGTTGAGGACCTGGTGCGAGACGACCAGGTGGGAGTTGTCGGGTGAAATCGCAAGGCCCGCGATGTTGTGGGCCGGCAGTTGGTGAGTGTGCAGGGGACGACCAGCACGAGAGTCAACCAGAGTCAGCTGCCCCCCGAAGGCGTCGGCGACGATCAGGCGATCCGGAACGGGGAGCCAGATCAGGTGACGCCCGGGAACCGGCAGCGAGACCACCTGGAATTGGGTTTGCTCGGATATCGGCAGGTCGGCCACCAGCACTCGAGATGACCAGCGAGACGAGATGGCGAGCTTTTTTCCATTGGGGTGGATCGCCAGGCGTGTTGGCTCCAGTGGCAAGTCGATCCTGAACGCGACACGCACCGCGTGCTTGTCGAGACGGCAACAGGTGAGCAGGCGTTGGCGAGGGTCCAGGACCAGCAGATGGTGCTGATCGGGCGTGAGTGCCACGTCCGCAGCTGACTGGCCGACACGGGTTTCCGAGAGGACCCGCTGGGACCGGATGTTGACGATGGAGATGGTCCCGCTGGCCCGATTGGCAACCAGCATGTGCCGGCCGTTGTCGCGAGTCACCAGCGCGACAGGACGGCGATGGTGCGTGGGGAGGTCGGGAGGAGCCGGCTTGGCAGTTGGAGCGAGTGCCAGGATGGCGGTGAGAATGAATGCGAAGCGTGGCATGGTCATCCGAGTCTATCAGCAACGTAGCCAATCTGGTGACAGATTGGGGGAATCACGAGCGACCGCCTGAAGTGTGACGACGTCAGCTACGACACAGGGCATGTTTGACATGTCCGGTGGCCGCCACTTAGCTTCGCGGCCATGGGCATCATGGGCTGGACACTGGTCGTCGGGATCAACGCGGCGATTATCGGTTGGGGACTGTGGAAGTCGCGCGAGACGACTCGTGCGGTCGACTGGATGCTGGCGTCACGTGGGTTGCCGTGGTGGATGGTTGGCCTGTCGATGTTCGCCACGGCTGTGGACAGTGGCGACTACGTGGCGGTTGCCGGCGGGTCCTACAAGCTGGGGCTCAACAACATCACCGTCTGGTTTCTCGGAATCACGATCGGTTGGTTTCTGGTGGCCTGGACGGTGTTCCTGCCGATGTACCGCAGCGGGATGTTCACCAATGCCGAGTACCTCGAGCGGCGGTTTGGACCCTCGGCCCGTGTGATCTCGGTCATCGTTCAGATCATCTATCGGACCAATGTTCTGGGAAACGTCGCCTACTCGTTGTTCCTGACATTCTCGGTGCTGACCGATTGGGGTGACGCCACCTGGGGACTGGTCGCTGCGATTGCGGTTGGCGCGGCGATCTACACGGCCACGGGGGGCCTGAAATCGGTGGCGCTGACCGACTCGGCGCAGTCGGTTGTGATGCTGGTGGCGGCGATCGTGATGTGGTGGGTGGTGTACGACGCGGTCGGGGGTTTTGACGGGGCACAACGGGCGATGCATGAGGCCGGAGTCTCGCAGGAAGTCCGCGACGCGATGGCGCACGTGGGGAAGCCCCGGGGTGAAACGCCCGCCGGCGTCGTGATCGTCGGGTGGATTCTGACGCTGACGGCCTATTGCATCGTCAATCACAGCCAGTCGATGAGAATGCTGGCAGCCCGCAGCGAATGGGACGTCAAGATGGCCGCCGTGGCCGCCACGGTCGTGACGTCGCTGGTGATGTGGTTCAACATCACGCTGGGAATCCTCGGTCGAGGAGCCCACCCGGCCCTGGACGTGCCCGACGAGATCTTTCCGCGCCTGGTGTCGGAATTCCTGGTGCCAACGAGTGGAGCGCTGGCGGGGATCGTCGTGGCCGGGTTGCTCGCCGGGGGCATTTCGACCTTTGACTCGATCGGTTCAGCCCTCGCTGCCGTGTTCACCCGTGACCTCTACGCCCGGTTCCTGGTCCGAGATGCCGACGACCGTCACTACCTCTGGGTGTCGCGGATCGCCACCGCGGCCGTGATCGCCATCTCGTTCGTGTTTGTGCCGTTCCTGAAAATGGGCATGCTGTCGTTCTATCTCGAGATGATCGGGATCACCGTGATGCCACTGATGACCGTCTACCTGGTCGGCGTGTTTACGTCGGCCCACCGGTCGAGCGGTCTGTGGGGACTGGTGGCGGGGTGCGGTGTCGGTCTGGCTCGATTCGTCAGCAATGCCAGCCATTTCGATCTCCCGCTGTGGTGGACTGGAAACTGGTACGGGTACTTCTGGAGCATTGGCAGTACGGGCCTGGCGATGCTGGTCACGACGCTCATCCTTGGCCCCGCGAACCGAGAGGAACTGGCGGGGCTGGTGGTCGGCGCCGGCGGGCGGGGCGTCAGCTCCAGTGACCCGGACCGTGAGGGCCGTTGGCTGGAAGAGACGAGTCGAGAGCTCGTGGACCTGCCGCGACATCCCTTCGACGATCCCGATTCCGTGGTGTCGATCTGGCGGCGGCCTGAACTTTACGCGGCGGTTGTGCTGGTCGTGCTCGCCTGGCTGGTCTTTGGAGTACTCTGGTAGTGACCGCCAGGGAGAAGAGGGCGCCAGAGATGTTTGAAGTTGTCGACCACCTGGGCAACGAGGTGAAGCTGGAGGAGCGGCGAGGGAGGTGGTTGTTGCTGGTGTTTCATCGGCACCTGGCGTGACTCCCGTGTCGAGAACATCTGCTGCAGTTGCAGCAGGCCGGCGATCGAATCGACGCACTGCCACTCGACGTGATGGCAGTGACGTTTCAATCCCGTGAGGTCGCTGCTTCATACGTCGAGGAGTCGGGTTGGCCCTGGACGATGCTCGTCGATCCCGATCGCGTGCTGTACACGGAGTACGCGCTGCACCGGGGAGGATGGTGGGCCATCTGGGGTCCGAAGTCCTGGTGGGGATTCCTGATGCTGATCCTGAGGGGACGGAAGCTGAAGCCTCCGGCCGGCGATGTCTATCAGCTGGGCGGCGACGTGCTGATCGCCCCCGACGGCCGTGTCCTTCTGCACCACGTGACAAGCGTGCCGGTTGATCGTCCGGAGGTGGACGAGATCCTGGCGATCGTGCAACAGGATTCGGAGTGATAATTCGCGGTGGATCTCGCTTGAGCATCTATGTCCCCATCGGGGCACCCGGCGGCATTGCCCACCGGGCGACAGCAGCTGCAGAAAGGTAAGGCGACGATGCTCGATATTCACACGCACGTGTTTTGCTGGGGCGAGGACGCTCGCCAGGGTTTCCTGTCGGCGGAGACGCGGAAACGTCTGTTGACCCGCCTCATCGTCCGCGCGATCGGGCTCGACCGGGAAGCCGGTGATACGCGGAGCGACCAGATTCGACACCGGTTGGTGCGGCAGCTCGACGAGTCGACCCTGACCCGGGCGGTGGTCCTGGCCCAGGACGCGGTCTACGGCCCTGATGGAGAGGCCGACCCGCACCGCACTCACTTTTACGTGTCCAACGACTACGTGCTCGATCTGGCGGACCGGCACGAGAAGATTCTCGCCGGCTGTTCGATCAACCCGTTGCGGTGTGACGCCCTGCAGGAACTCGAACGTTGCGCCGTGGCAGGTTCCCGGCTGATCAAGGTTCACACGGCGATCCAGGGTGTGGACCCGTCTCGAGCCGACTTCGAGCCGTTCTACCGATTGGCCTCTGAACTCGACATGATCCTGATGTTCCACACCGGCTACGAGCATTCCTGTCGGGTGGTGTCGCAGCAGTTCACGGACCCGCGTCGCCTGGTTCGGCCGCTCGAGCACGGTCTGCGGGTGATCGCGGCCCACTGCGGGACTTGTGCATTTTGGGACCCCGAGGACTATTACCCGGGATTCGTCGAGATGATGCACCGCTACGACAATCTGTATGGTGACACGTCGATTCTTGCGACATGGCCGCGATGGAGGATGCTGGGACGACTGTCGCGCGAGAGTGAGTCACTGCGGAGTCGATTGCTGCATGGCAGTGACTACCCGTTCCCGCCTGCTCGGCTTCCTTATGTCAAGCAAGCCGGGCTCCGCCCCGGACGCACCCGCAATCCTCTCGACATCGATCTGGCGATCAAGCAGGCGTTCCATTTCGGACCGCGATATGCCACACAGGGCTTGGAGTGGTTTGAGGCCAAAACACCTGAGACGAAGGCACCACCGAGGGAGCAACTCGAGACGGTGAGCTGTGGTAGCATGGCCGCAACTTGATGCGCCCGGGAACGAGAGGAGCAGGCCGTGGCCAGCGGAGACCATCAGATCAGCGATGCAGCCGTTGCCGGAGCCCGCGTGGTCCTGACCGTGGCCGATCAGTTCGAGCGATTGAAGGCATCTGCCGGCGTGCTGTCGGAGGCTGCGATAGCGAGCGACCGTGGGTACTTCACACCGAGCGAGGACGAGGAAGTGCGGCACATGCTCGTGTCGTACTGGCAGAGCCGCAGCGCGTTGCTCGAGCTGGTGCTCGAGATGAAGGAGCACCAGCAGGCCGATGCCAATTTCCTGGTCGGTTTTGCCGGTGCCTTGGTGCTGATCGACGCCGCACGATTTCTTTTCGACGAGTTTGATGATCGCCCCACGGTTCGCGAGAAGTTGAACGAGTCGGCATCGGACTATGGCATCCCATCGGGCGTCTACGACACGGTGCAGGCGTCCCGGGCCAACCCCATCCACACGTGGCATCTCTATCACGCCACGAAGTACTTCGATGAACATGGCGACTCACTGAATGCGCTCGTCACAGGAACGCCACTTGAAGACCTGCCATCATTGATCGAGTCTCTGCAAGCCTCCAGTGACATCTCGCTGAGCAGCTTTGCACTGCTGCGTGCACGTGTCCGGGCACGGCAGGTCATGGACACCGTCAAGGATCATCTCCTGGGCCGGGCACTCTATGGGCTTCAAAAGTCGGTCTCGAGCGCCGTGGCCGACATTTACACGGTACGGGATCACAAGCCGGGACTCTCCGAGAGCGTCGCGAGGGAGATTCGCAGTGCCCTCCGGCCCGGAGACGTGCTGATCGTTCGCAAGGAGCATGCGCTGACCAACTACTTCCTGCCCGGCTACTGGCCTCACGCGGCGCTTTACCTGGGGACCTGCCAAGAACTGGCAGCGGTTGGCTTCGGGGATTACGACAACGTGAAAGCGCACTGGAGCGAACTCGAATCGTGCGATCCGGATGAGCCGAGCCGCGTACACGAGGCGATGAAAGACGGCGTCCGGGTGCGATCACTGGCTTCCCCGTTTGGCAGCGATGCGATCACGGTCTTGAGGCCTCAGCTGGAGCTGGACCAGATCTACCCCGCCCTGGCGCGTGGCATGTCTCACACCGGCAAGTCCTATGACTTCGATTTTGACTTCACACGTGCCGACCGCCTGGTCTGCACCGAGGTGGTGTATCGCAGTTATGAGGGCGTCGGGGACGTGAGTTTCGACCTGACCCGGCGAGCGGGCCGGATGACCCTCTCGGCTGAGGACCTGATCGGGATGGCGATCGCCGGCAGGCATTTCGACGCCGTGGCGACCTACGCGCCGCCGGAATACACCGGGGTGCAGCGTGGTGCTGCAGCGGCCGAGGCACTCAGGGCAACGGCCGCATCGCTGTGATGTGATCACCCGGCCCATACCTCCACAGTCCGCCTCTTGGCAGCCGGCTTGCGCAGGTGATAGGCTCGCGGGACGTCATGTCTCCTCGAGCGAACCCACGCACTGTGCCGCGATTCAGGTTGGCCTCATTGGCCTTGGTGGTCTCGCTGGTGATTGCGGCCCCGTCGGTCCATGGCGAGGACCTGCTCGATCTGGCCGCTCGCGTGGACGCGTTGATCGAAGAGCGGCTCTCGGCCGAATCGACCGTGTCGGCGCCGAGATCTGATGACGCCGAGTTTCTCAGGCGAGCCTATCTCGACCTGGGGGGCCGGATTCCTCCCGCGTCCCGCGTCCGGCAATTCCTGGCCGACTCGCGCTCGAACAAGCGACAGGCAGTGGTGGACGAGCTGCTGGACAGCTCGCTTTACGTCGTCCATTTTTCCAATGTCTGGAGAAAAGCGCTTTTGCCCGAGACTCAGGCAGATCCCCAGGCCCGTGTGCTGGTGCCCGGGTTCGAAGCCTGGTTGAGGCAGCAGCTGGCCGGCGATGCGAACTACGCGTCGATGGTCCGCGAGATCGTGACGGTGCCGTTGGGAGCGGGTGTGGCCCCGGAGAGATTGATGGCGCGGGGGACCCGACCGTCGCCTCTGGCCTATTACCAGGCCAAGCAGATCAAGCCTGAAAACCTCGCGGCCAGCACTGCCCGGACCTTTCTGGGTATTCGGATTGAGTGTGCCCAGTGCCATGACCATCCGTTTGACAGTTGGAAGCAGGACGAGTTTTGGAGTTTCGCGGCGTTTTTTGCAGGCATGGAACGGCAGGGCCAGGGGGGATTTCTGGCGGCGATCCGCGAGGTGGCCGAGCGCCGGGAGTTGCAAGTGCCGGGAACAGACCGCAGCGTCGGACCCGTCTATCTCGATGGGTCCCGACCGCTCCCGACCCAGACGAAAGGTGCCCGGGAGCTGTTGGCCGACTGGATGATCACGGCCGCAAACCCCTACTTCGCCAGGGCGGCCGTGAACCGGCTCTGGGCGCATCTGTTCGGCATTGGCCTGGTCGATCCTCCCGATGATTTCACGGCCGACAATCCGCCCAGTCATCCGCGTGTGCTTGAGCTGTTGGCCGAGGAGTTTGTGTCACATGACTTCGATGTGCGTTTCATCCTGCGAACGATCTTGGCGACGCGGGCCTATCAGCGAACGAGTCGCCAGACGGACCCGTCCCAGGCGACGCCACGGCTTTTTGCCCGGATGGTGGTCAAGGGGCTCTCGCCCGAGCAGGTCTTCGACAGCCTGGCCCAGGCCACCGGTTATGTGCCGACTCCGGCCGATCGGCAATTAGCCGTTCCAGGTCGTCCCAATTCACCTCGCAATGAGTTCCTGGAGCTGTTTCGCGACGAGTCGAGTCGACCGACCCAGAAGCGGACGACGATCCTGCAGGCCCTGGCCCTGATGAACGGCGGGTTTGTGGCTGATGCGACGAGCCTGGAGCGGAGTCGAACGCTGGCAGCGATTGCAGAGTTCCCGGTCTTGAAGACGGGTGACCGGGTTGAAGCTCTTTACCTGGCCGCGCTGGGGCGTCTTCCGAGGCCACGCGAGACCAGGCGACTGGAGGCCTATGTCGATAGCGGTGGACCCAGCCAGGACAAGCGGCAGGCGCTGGCTGACGTGTTCTGGGCCCTGCTGAATTCCAGCGAGTTCCTGCTGAATCACTGACCTGCGACCTGACGCGTGAAACTTCACACGGCGAATTGACGAGTCTGCCATGTCCCTGTTGCATCAGATGTCTCGACGTGACTGGTTGCGGCTGGCGGCGGCCGGCGCGCTGACGGCCCCGGCATCCGGGTGGATCGGCCAGGTGGCTCATGCTGCCGCCACGGTACGTCGTCGCAGCTGCATCCTGTTGTGGATGTCGGGCGGTCCGACTCAGACCGACACCTTTGACATGAAGCCGGATCACGAGAACGGCGGCCCCTTTAAGCCCCTTTTGACAACCGTGCCGGGCCTGCAGTTTTCACAGCACCTGCCCCGCCTGGCGATGCAGGCCGAGCACCTGGCGATCCTGAGATCGATGTCGACCAAGGAGGGGGATCACCAGCGGGCCACCTTCAAGATGCGGACGGGATATCTGCCGCAGGGTCCGATTCACTACCCGACTCTCGGGTCTCTGTTGAGCAAGGAGCTCTCCGACGGCGCATCGCCGCTGCCCGGATTCATCAGCGTGGCTCCGTACCGGTTTCTGAGCCCGGGAGCATTCGGTCCCGGATTCCTGGGGCCCGAGCACGCACCGCTGGTCGTCGGAGACAGCAACCCGGTGCCGATGCCAGCCGGAGGTCAGGCCGACTATGCCCAGGGACTGAAAGTGCGCAACCTGGCACAGCCGCGGGGCATCAATCTGGCACGTGCCGACGCCCGGCTGGGTTTGCTGGATGACCTCGAGCGAGAATTCGGAGCCGAGAGACCGGACGTCCCGGCCGATTCACACCGCAGTGCGTACCGGCAGGCCGTGCGGATGATGCGATCGGAGTCGGTGGCGGCGTTTCAGCTCGACGACGAACCAGGTACCCTCCGCGATGCCTATGGCAGAAATCGTTTCGGCCAGGGCTGTCTGCTGGCCAGGCGGCTGGTGGAGAGAGGGGTTCCCTTTGTCGAGGTGTCACTCAACGGTGTCGACGGACAACTGCAACTGGGCTGGGACACGCACCAGAACAACTTTGACACGGTGAAACGGCTTTCTGAGACTCTTGATTCCGGCTGGGCGACGTTGCTGGATGATCTGAATCGAAGAGGGCTTTTGGACTCGACGCTGGTGATCTGGATGGGTGAGTTCGGACGGACTCCGGCGATCAATGCCAACCAGGGCCGGGATCATTTTCCGAACGCGTGGACGACGGTCCTGGCCGGCGGCGGGGTCCGAGGCGGTCAGGCGATCGGACAGACGAGCCCCGACGGGATGCAGGTGGCCGATCAGCCCATTTCCACGGGCGACCTGATAGCGACCGTCTGCGGTGCGCTGGGCATCGACAGTGAAAAGCAGAACATGTCCAACGTCGGTCGACCGATTCGGCTCGTGGACCCCGAGGCGACCATCGTCGACGGTGTGCTGGGATAACCGCCACTCAATCCCACAGGGGTTGGGCAACACATCCCAGGGTCGCGCACCGCACCCTGGGTTTTGTCGCGGCGATTGCCTAGAAGTCCTTGCGCGAGATGTACACGCAGGTGAGCGTGAGCACAACGAGCAGGAAGACCGCGTTGCTGATGATCGGTCCCTGGATGTCGATTTCGTACTGGGTTTCCTGCAGGTCGTTTTCGTCGCCGCTGGCCGTGACTGTGTCGTCCTTGGTGAATAATCTCGTGATCACGTTGTTCAATTCCCCCGGCTTAGGGAAGACCGTGTAGAGCGGCAGGACGAGGGAGCGGTAGATGGCATGCAGGGTCCCCAGGGAGGGGTCGCGGCGCGACACGAGCTGGAAATCGGGCAGCGAATACCGGGTGACTCTCATCGAGAGATCCCCGACAAGCAGGTGATTGTCGGCGTCGAAGGCGACAGCGTGAGTATCTCCGGAGATCGCGCCCGGGGACAAGCGTGTGCCCGTTGTGACATCGATCAGCCAGGTCTCCGAGGCGTGCGAGACGACCGCGATGTAACGTCCGTCTGGTGATGAGGTCACCTGGCGAGGTTTCTTGAGGCCGACTGGGAGGCTGACTGGAACTGGCTCGAGGGTCGTGGTGTCGAGCAACCGGTAGTCACCGTCTCCGAGTGCCACGAGCAGGCGGTTTCCAGCGACCGCCAACAACGCGGGTTCCTCGGTCTCGAGATCACGGGTCAGGCCCGGTTCGTAGCTGGTCTTGCCATCCTCGGTCCTCGGGGCAACCCGAACGATTGTCCCGGCACTGAACACGAAGGCGACGCCGGAGCTCGGATCGAGTGCCGCGTCAAAGGGGTGCTTCCAGGCGGTCATTTCAGCCGGGGTGAGCAGGTCAAATTGCCCGGCGGCGGCGTTTCCGAGCGAGAAGTCCATGCCGAGCCAACGGGTCGTCTTGGCGGTTGATTCGGGGTTCCCCTCGAATCGCTCAATGCCCTGCGTTCCGGCCGAGAGGATATCGCCTTTGCTGGTGATCATCAGGTTGTGCGGCGGCTTGGTGGTTCTCGTGCCGCCCTGGCGCGACCAATCGTCGTCGTGTCGTCCGGCGAGGAGTCTCGCGGGTCCGCTGCCGTACCTCGGGAAGGGAATGTTCTTGGTCAGAACGATCAGCCGCTTGGTCTGGGAGTCGAACGCCAAGCCGATGTAGGGAAACTCGGCCGCAGCACGGAGCCCGATCCGTCCTGGAGGCGGGATGTTTTCCGACAGTCGTCGCTCGTACTCGATGTCGACGAACACCCGTTCCCACGAGTTGGTGGTCTCGGACCACTCGTGAACATGTCCCATCTTGTTGACCGCCAGGTGGTCAGCATCGCCAACCGGCACGATTTCCCGGACCGCCGTGGGGTTCACCTCGATGCTCTCAATCCCGCCCTTCGACGCCCCCACGATGAAGCAGAGAAACCAGAAGACCACGACCATGACGACCGAGATGATGGGACCACGGTAGACGACACCGGTGGCGGCCGAGATCGAGTAGTAGAGGACAAACAGGAACAGGTAGACCGGGATGCTCAGCAGCAGCCCATCGCTCCAGACGCCCAGCCGCAATCCGATCACCAGCCACATGCCACCGATCAGGAAGGCGGCATTGACCAGGGTGAACGCGCAGCCCCCGAAGAACTTGGAGAGGAACAGCAGCGATCTGGCGACCGGCTTGGACAGCAACAGGTCGATCGCTCCGGACTCAAACATCCTCGGAACGATAGGAGCGGTGACGACGATGGCGATGAGTGTTCCGGCCACCGAGACACAGAAGAAGATGAAGACCTGCAAGAGCCCATTGACTCCCTCTTCGAGTTCCTCTTGAGTCGCCGTCATGTCGTCTGAGATCGTGAATCCGAGATAGGTCAGCGTGACCACCTCGCCGGTGCTCTCATAGATGTCATCCGGCAGTGTGGCCTCGAGGACCAGCCGATTCAGCCTGAGTTGATCCTGCCCGGAAAGGCGATCGGCCCGTGCGGCGAGCGCCTGGCCTTCCTCGGAGAGGGACTCGGGTGGGATGCTGATCCGAGATGCGAAATCTTCTTCGCGGACTTGGTCAGCGATTTCATTCCGCAACTTACGAAACAGGTTCCGTCGCTCCCGTTCTGTCTCGGGGTCAGCTGCGGCACCGGTCCGGAATCCACGGAGACGATCCCTGAGGTCGCTGGGGAGGTGATCGCGGATTCGGCCGACAGGCGTATCCGAGCTGGCGTCTCGCATGCGTTCGGCGAGTGTTTCCTGGTCAACGATATCCCGGCCCCGCAGGTCGACCTGTATGGTCGGTCTCGTCGACAGCCCAGCCAGGAGGAGCAGGAAGAGCGAGATCAGGATGATCAGCACCCAGAGGATCTTGGAAGCGAAGGCCTCGCGGAACGAGTCCTTGATCACGGCCAGGTAAGCTCTCATGAGTCACCTCCCGACGCGCTCTTGACGAGTCTGAGGAAGGCCTCTTCGAGAGTCAGTTTCTCACGGGAGATCGACGTGATGCTGATCCGAGCGGCTCGCAGGTTGTCGATCAATGCGTCGATCCCCTCCTGCGTCAGTGAGTTGATGGTGACTCGACAGGCCGTCTGTCCCACCTGTTCGCACTGCGTCGACCCGGTGGCCTCCGCGGATTCGACGATTCCGGAGATGGTCGAGACGTCCCCCTCGAGTTCCAGGAAGACGTCTGCAGAATCTGCGTCGGTCAGCGAGGTCACCTCGCCCACGGGACCGACTCGCAGCACCTCGCCCTCGTAGAGAATCGCCACTTGGTCGCAGACCAGTTCGATTTCCTGGAGCAGGTGGCTGTTCAGGAAGATCGTCTTGCCCTGGCTCTTGAGCTTGTTGAGCACGGCCCGGATCTCGGTGCGGCCCACCGGATCCACCCCATCGGTCGGTTCATCGAGAACCAGCACATCGGGTCCATGCAACATGGCCTGGGCGAGCCCGAGTCTCTGGAGCATGCCCTTGGAATACTTGGTCACACTGGTGCGGCCCCAGTCTGCCAGGCCGACCGTCTCAAGCAATTCGCCGCGGCGACGCCGGGTTTCGCCGACCGATAGTCCACTGAGGCTGCCGTAGTACTCCAGGGCCGTGTTGCCCGTCAGGTGGCGGGGAATCCGGTGTCCCTCGGGCAGGTACCCGACTTTCTGCCGCCCGGCGCGGTGACCGGCGGGGAGTCCGAGCAGAGAGGCCTCGCCGGACGTCTTGTGAACGATTCCGAGCAGCACCTTGATCAGCGTGGTCTTGCCCGCTCCGTTGGGGCCGAGCAGCCCGAATATCTCGCCTCGACCCACCTCGAGAGACACGCCCTTGAGTGCCTGGATCTTGCGGCGACGGAAGATCCCGTCGCGATACGTCTTGTGCAGGTCCCGCACCTGGATCACGGGTCCGTGGTGTTCGGGCCCTGGGGCGGCGGGCTGTGGCACGGTGTCCACCGGCGGTGTGGACGCGGCGGTCACGTCGTCGCCGGGTGCGTGATCTGTCGTGGACATCATGGCGTGGGGGCCTCGGGCAATCGTCCGCAAACAGGACAGTCATCTCGGACGATCAGGCGGCGACGTCGAAATGTCATGTCGCGGAGGTCGCAGGTCAGAAGTGTCCCGGCCAGCGGCTCCCCCAAGCCAGAGACTACCTTGATCGCTTCCATGGCACCGAGGCAAGCCACAGTTCCCGAGACGGCACCAAGAACCGGGAATTCTCGACGCCAGGCAGGCGGATTCTCAGGGTAGAGGCACGCCAGGCACGGCGTTTGCCCAGGGAGGATCGTGGTGATCTGGAATTCGCAATCGTACATCGCGCAGTCGACCAGCGGTTTTCCCTGCCTGATGCACTCGCGGTTCATTGCGAATCGCTCAGGAAACAGGGGGGCACAGTCGACCACGACGTCGACCTGGTTGACGAGATCGGCGGCGTTCTCGTCGTTGATGTTCTCGGGCACTGCGACGATTTCGATTCGGGGGTTGAGGTCATGCAGGCGGCGAGTGGCCGACTCGACCCGCGAACTTCCCAGGCCGTCATGGGTCATCAGGAGTTGACGATTGAGATCACTGGGCTTGATGTCACCGGCGTGAGCCAGAACGAGTTTGCCAATACCTGCGGCTGCGAGTTCGTAGGCAACAACACTGCCGAGGCCGCCGACGCGTGAGACGAGGACGGAGGCGTCACGGAGCGCCTGTTGGCCGGCTTCGCCGAATCCGGGCACCCAGATCTGCCACTCGTAAACGGCCTTCTCGTGGTCGGTCAGTGGTGGCATGGATGGTGTTCTTGAGGTGTGGTTTGAAGTGAGGCCGCTGGCCTGGATCGTGGGCGGGCTATCCGCCGGACACCGGAGACAGCAGCGTGATGGTGTCGCCGTCGGAGAGCGGTTCCGGGTCGTCCCACCTGGCCTGTTGCTCCCCACGAAACGCAAGAATCGAAGGTCTCGGGTCTCCCGCCTCATCGAGCAGGATGTCCGAGAGGCTCTCGGGTCTCAGCGCGGCGACGGCTTTTGCGACCGCAGCCAGCGCGGCGTTCGCTTCGATCTCGATCACATCACTCGGCACGCCGGCGGCCCGCTTGATCTGGGCAGCGTATTCCACGGTGACCTGCATCATCACTCCACGTAGGCGGCGGACTGGACCGCTTGATCGTCTCGACTTCCCTCTACAACGACAAGCCTCTCGAGCCCCAGATCCGGGCAATCACCAGCACGACCACCGCACAGAGCACCATCAGCAGTGACACCGCGACGGCTCCCTCAAGATTGCCGATGCTCAATTCCAGGAACACGGTGGTCGACAGTACTTCAGTCTTCATTCGCGTGGCGCCCGCAAATATTAGAAGCGGACCGAATTCTCCCAACGACCTGGCCCAGGCGAGTGTGCCGGCGGTCAGCATGCCGTTGTTGCACTGCGGCAGCACCACCCGCCAGAAGGCCTGGGCCTGGTTGCAGCCGAGTGTCAGTGCCACCTGTTCGGGTCGGGGGTCCACCTGGTCAAACGTCGCTCTCATCACTCGAACAGCAAACGCCGCGGCCACCATGAACTGGGCCAGCACCACCGCCGGTACCTGGAAGACAATCGCATTGCGGATGCTGTAGACGTTGTCACCGATCGTCACGTCTGGGGCGAACTGGAAGAGGATCAGGAGACTGAGCCCGACGACAAGCGGAGGGAGGACGATCGGAATGTCGAGAATGGCATCGAGCAGGTTCTTGCCCGGGAAGTCGTGGCGGCTGAGCAGGTACGAGGTGGGGACGGCGACAAACAGCGAGAGCAGGGCGGAGAAGAGGCAGCTGATCATGGTCAGCTGCACCGAGTAGCGGATCTCCGGCTTGCCCAACGTTGCGACCATCGACAGGACCGGACGCAGCGGCGTCCTGGCCCATTCGAGCCATCCGGGCAAGCCGACCTGGTCGGCCAGGTTGCCCGTGGCCATGTAGGCGATGTCACCCAGCAACAGGCCAATCAGCAGCAAGACGTAGATGCTGGAGATTAGCCCGAGGCCGACGAGGAAAGGCTTGTCAGACGGTGGCTGGTGCGCGGCGGTGGAATCGTGTTGAGCAGGCATGGGCTCATGACCCCTCACGAACCGGGGGTCTCGTCACCGAATCGCCAGTGAAATCCGGCGTCTTCAAAATTGCTGCGGGCTCGCGTGATCGCGTCCATCAGGCGTCGAGCCAGTTGCTTGTGCCTGCTGGAACGGGCGATGCCGACCGGCTGAATGGCCTTGGAGGCGTCGGTTCCGATCCGTACCACGTCGACCTTCTCGGTCTCGGCCTTCGTATCGGTGCTATAGGCCAGGCTGGCGTCGGCAGCTCCGGTCGAGACCGGGGCGATCAACAGGGCTGACGTGGCCGTCTGAGTGACCACGTTGGCCATCACCTCGTCGTAGACATTCTCGGCCTTCAGCACCTTCCGCGTCAGGACGCCGATGGTGCACTGGTCCGGTTGGCCGACGGCGACTCTCATCCCCGGCTTGGCCAGGTCAGCCAGCGACGAGATGTTCTTGGGGTTCCCTTTTGGTACGGCGATCACCACCTCGGTGTCTGACACCTCGATCGCGTCCTGAAACAACGGAGCGACCACCTCCAGGTAATACGTGTCGCAGGCCATGTAGGTGTCGGGAAACCCGGTCAGCTTCTTGTCGGAAATCGATTTCATCTGCGCGGTAAGGATGCCGCAGCCGTTGTAGACCGTGTTGACCTGGACACCTTCGCGAGCCTGGAAGGCCTTGACGGCCTGCTCGACCGCGCGGCGGTTGACCGAACCGCAGAAGAAGGTCAGCTCGGGAAACTCGGCCCAGGTGTCGCCCTCGACCGGCGTGAATCCCGCCTTCTGGAATTCTTCGAGCCCCCGGTCCTTCGCGGCGAGATATCGAGCGAATTTCAGGGCCGCGGTTGGCTCCGATGCGCTGGTCAACACACCAACGGTGACCAGTACCTCGCCCTTGTCCAGTTCAGGAACCTCGATCGCCTCGATGCCCTCGACGATTTTCGTCGTCGTGTTCCAGATGATGGCGGCGTCGGCACCGCCGATCTTGACCGTGTTGGCCACCTCGGGCACGGTCGGCTGAAACGTGCCGGTGTCGCGGACACGGGCATTGAGCTGTTCCCAGTGCCCGGATGCCTTGAGCAGCTTGCGGGTCCGTTTGCCGACGGCAGCCTGGTCGGGGTTGCCGAGAACAGTGCGAATGCCGTCCTTCAGCAGGTCGTCGATCGAGGTGATATTCTTAGGGTTTCCGTCGGCCACAGCGATGACGGGCTTCATCCGCGCCAGCGGGATCGACTCGGCCACGAGGCCTTTTTCGCGGGCCTGCGCAATGTAACTCTCGTCGGCGGCCAGGTACAGATCGCCGGTCCTGGCCGTTTCAATGCGACTCAGCAGGGTATTGGAGCCGCCGTAGTCGAGGTTGACTTGGACGCCGAATTCTTCGAGGTATCGTGCCGCAACCGCCTCGACCGGCTTGCGGATTCCGGCAGCGCAGAAGAATGTCAGCTCGTTCGTTGGCTCACCGTCGCCACCCGCCCCGGGGCCGTCTCCGGAGGGTGGTTTTCCGAGATTCACAAGCGTCAGGGTCAGCAGCACAAGAAGGATCAGTCCGACCAGGGCGACGAGCGCGTGGCGGCTGACGGCACCACGCCGTGGTGTCGACAGAAAGGATGGAAGGATCATCAAGAACCTCGGAGTGGCCAAGGAGCGCGTCCCGCCATCATAGTCACTCACCTCGCGCTGTGACCAATCAGCCGGACCTCTCAAAAATCACGGCTGGCAGGTCGGTACCGCAGCGACTCTCGTCGTCAGCGGTTGCGTTGCAGCTCGATTCCGGACAAGACCGCCGGGCGGGATCCAGACCTGGGGATCAGCTCAATTCGCAGCAAATCCTTGACCTGTACGGAGGGTACGTCGATCACGAGGGTGGTCGCAATTCCCACGGTGGCGGCCAGGTCGACCTCATCACGGATCGTGCGACCGGCGACCCGGATTGCGAATTGCCGGTCGCCGGGTTTGACACTCTCCGGTTCGGCGAGGTGCAGCGTCACCTGGTACGTCCCGGTCCCCGGCAGACGAATGTCGAGTGTCCGGATGCCGATTCCGCCGGACGCTCCGATCCAGGCGGGTGCGCCATCACCCTCACGAATCCTCTCGGAGTGTCCCGTGAACCACCGAATCTTCTCTGGCGTCGTGGTGACGCCGATCGTCTGCGACGGGCCGCCGACCACCGGGTAGTCGAGCCAGAGCGTCCCGTCTTCGGAGATCCGGTCTCCGGGAGCACCGAGGTTGAGGCCCAGTTTTTGAACCGGTGATTTGCCGAGGTCGAGCTTGTTGAAGGTCCACATCTCGACACGCGGATCGTGAACGAGCGCCAGTGACGTCTGGTTCTGGTAGGAGCAGCTGCAGGTCCGTGTGTAGTCGGGGGCATTGAGCACGCCGTCGGCGCAGATCAAGTTGGAGGTGCAGCTCGAGCGAAAGCCTCCGAGGTTGCCGGTGCCGCCATCTCGGGCCAGGTCAAAGTAGCCGGCTGCGGCGGAACGAAACGTCATCAGGTGACGGCTCGCGACGGCGGAATTGCAGCCATAGTTGCGGGTGTAGCCCCAGGGTTCGACGAGGCCGGTCACCGGATTGACCCGGTTGACACGCTTGCCGTCCAGCAACGAGACCGCGCCACCCTGTGTGATGATCGTGTCGCCTCGCAGCAGGCACGGACCGCCGTACTTGAGTTTCTTGTCCCAGCGGACACGGCCCTCGCGGGCCTCGTAGACAATCATGCGATCGGCGGGCTCGTCCTTGAGCATGTCGCGGGCGGGGCGGCCGCACTGCAACAGCAGCTTGTGCTCTTTCGAGTAGCCCAGCCAGGTGCCAAAGACGCCGTCGTTGGTGCTCCAAGCCTCTCGTCCAGTCTTGCCGTCAAAGGCGACGAGACGAGGCTTGCCGGTCGGCTTGCGGCCCCGGCGGGCCATCAGAGTCACGAGCGTGTCGGGCAGTCGGTCGATCGCCCAGATCAACCCGTCGGCTGCGACGATGGCGTTGTGACGGAAGGCATAATGCGCTTCGCGGGTCCAGAGCACCTTTCTGGTATAGCGGTCCATGACGACCAGGTGCCGGCTGGTGGTCCCGTCGTGGGTGTAGCCGCCCACCCGCTTCTTCTCATAAACAAGTGGCTCTGACCCAGCGATGAGCAGATTGCCGGAGACCAGGATCGCGCCCACACGGGGCTTGGCGCCGTTGCCGACCGGCGGCAGCGGAAATTGTCCCAGGATCTGTCCGGTGGCGGGATCAAGACGGATGCAACGGGACTGGTACGCGACGTAGACACCATCTTCGACACTGACGTAATTGCTGCCGGTGGCGTTGGCCCCGGGCTGGTGTCCGGTAAAGTTGAAGGCTTCCCCCAGCTTCGGCAGCGAAGCCTCCCAGAGCACGCGGCCGGTGTAGACGTCGACGGCACGGATCATGTCAGGCCCCTCGATAAACAGTCGCCCGCCGACCACCTGTTCGGTGGGACCATGACCGTGCCGCGGCAGGATGGCGGTGTTCGAGCTGCCGCCAAACCACAGCAGGCCGAGTGGCGCCTTGACCAGGTCATCCTGCGAGACGCTTGAGTTGCCCGGATCGGCGTACTGGTGTGTCCACGGAGCCGAGCCCGGCAAGGGCCCCGGTCGAGAGAGACTCGTGAGCTGTTCGGCGCGGGTCAGTTTGTGCCCCGCACACCCGCCGCTCGCCAAGACGCTCGCCAGCTGCTTGTGCTCGGCGTCCCCCAGCGGCAGCAACAGCTGGCCTCCATAGGGTCTCAGCACCCGAAACACATTGGCAACGAACGGTGCGAGCGTTGTGAATCCGGAGCCGGCCAGTCGCTCGGTGGTCACCAGGTGGGCGAGGTACGGGGGCAGATCGACACGGTGCAAATCTCCGACGTGGACAGCAATCCGTGACCGCGAGATTCCCGAGGTATCCAAGGCGCGTCGGATGCCGGCGACCCGATCCGCATCGGGATCAAAGCCAATCACCTGCCAGCGAGTGTCCCGGGCCAGGCCCTTCAGCAGGTCACCGTTTTCGAGCCCGAGCACAACCGCGATGCCTCCCGTGGCGGAATCGACGCGATCGGTCAGCTTCCGAGCGGCGACGACAGCCGGGTGTTGTTCCGGCAGCGAGTTGGGCCGGACGCCGGGATACTCCACCGGTGTGTCCACCGGATCAGGTCCATAGCACGAGATCGAGCCGTCGGTGGTGACGACCACCAGTCGATCGTTGGCGGCGATCATGCTGCCGACGTTGCCCTCGGCCGGAACTCCCTCCAGAGGAATCTTCCAGGCGACCCGGGCGTCCTGTGTTCCGTCGGGAAGATCGATCGCCACGATCTTGCGGTCATGGCTCCCATAGAGCCTGGGCCCCGCCTTGAGGAACAGGTCGCACGAGATGGACGACGACCATTCACGGGCCAGCGAAAACTTGGTCTCGGTTTTCCCCTTTCGGTCCTTGGTGGTCTTGGTGCGGGGTTTTGCGATGTCATAGGCCGAGACCTCCTTGCCGCCTGTGTAGGCGACGCCGGCGTCGATGATGGGACAGCGTGTGCCGGGGACCGAGGTCGTCAGCAGTCCGGTTTCGAGATCAAAGGCGGTCCCGCCGCTGAAAAACGTGGCACCGGCCACCGCCACCTGGTCGCCGCCGCTGCGGCGGTGCTTCGCCAGGTGGAAGTACTCCAGCTGACCCGTTTTCCGATCGAGCCGGGCCGGGACACTCCGTCCGTTGGGGACAATCAGTGCCTGTCCCGAGACGGCGAGGTAACCCTGCGGGGCCAGGCCGGCGAATGCGGGAGAGTTGTGTGGCTGGAGGATGTACATCGAGCCGGTGCCGTCATTGCGCCACGTCACGTCGCCGGTGTCGGCATCCACAGCCTGGATGAAGACGCCCATGAAGGGCCAGATGCTTGCGGCGAGGTAGACCTGGCCATCGGCCAGCACCGGGCCGCCGCGGGCGGGCCAGGCCGAGATCAGGCGGCTGTTGCCCAGGACACGCTGGTCACGCGGTGCAATCCGGATCCTGCGGATCGCTTTGCCGGTTTCGAGCTCCACCACATGGAGGCAGCCATCGTCGGCGGCCACGAAGACACGGTCTCCGTCGGCGACCGGCGCGTAGCGGATCGGTCCCTCGGCCCGGAATGTCCACCGGGTTTTTCCGCTGGCCAGATCCCAGGCCGTGAGACTGTCGGTGCGCGAGGATCCGATCAGCAAGAGACCCCGTGACGCGATCGGTTGGTAAATGGCGTCGGCCGTGAGCGACTCCTGGTCGAGCCAGGCGGGCTGCTGGGGGCCGAGGTGCCTGGTCCATTGACGGTGGAGTTTCGGGGCGAGGGCGGCTGGTGTCGCCGCCGAACGGGATGCGTCGTACCGCCACATGGGCCAGTCGGCCGCGCGGACCACCTCCGGGGCAGCCGCCAACAGCACCGCCAGTACCGGGAAGCAGCGGAACAAGATCGCCATGGGTCACTCCTGCCGGTTCAGTCGGGGGTGCTTGCCAGCCGACCCGACGCCAGTGACACCTGCCGGTCGGCAAACGCGACGGCATCGGGATCGTGAGTCACCAGCAACACGGCACCGCCGTCGGCGGCAAAAGCCCCGAGAGCCTTGAGCACTTCATCGCTGTTCTCACCGTCGAGGTTGCCGGTCGGCTCGTCGGCGAGGATCACCCGGGGTTGGTTGAGCAGCGCCCGGGCCAGGGCCACCCGCTGGCGTTCCCCTGTGCTCAACTGACCTGGCCGATGGCCCGTTCGGTTCTCCAGACCAAACCGTCTGATCAGGTCTTGTGCTCGGTCTCGTGCCGAGGGTTCCCCGGTGACGAGTGAGGGCGCGAGTACGTTGTCAAAGACGTTGAGGTAGGGGACGAGATGAAACTGTTGAAAAACAAATCCGATCCGCTCGGCGCGGAATCGCGCTCGCTGCTCGCTGCTCAACTGATAGGGGTCGGCGCCGTCGATTTCGACGCGGCCTCCGTTGGGCTTCAGCAGGCCCCCGGCCACCAGCAGCAGCGTCGTCTTGCCACACCCGCTGGGACCGACCACGGCGACAAACTCGCCCGACTTGACCTCGACACTGACATCGTCAACGGCGACGACCGGCGTGGCACTGTCGTCGTCGTAGGTTTTCGAGATGTTTTCGAGTGTGATCAGCATGAGTGGATGGCGTGGTGGGGCTAGTGGTCCTGGAGCACGACGGCGGGATCCTGGCCGGCAGCGACCAGGGCGGGCAACCAGCTGGCAGCAGCTGACAGGGCCGGCGCCAGCAGGAGAGCGATCAGGAGCCACGAGGCGTCAAACAGGCTCTCCTCGATCGGTCCGCTGAATCCCGTGCCGACCAGGAAGCCGGCGATGTAGCCGATGGCGCCACCGACCAGCCCGACGAGAATGGCCTTGCCCAGGAAGAGCACGAGGACGTCGCGGCTGCCCAGGCCGATCGCGCGCAGGATCCCGATCTCGCCCCGGCGTGCCCGGGCGTTGCCGATCGCGAGCAACACGATCCATGCAAAGCTCCCGACCACCGCCAACGGGACAAGCACATTGGCCTGCGACTTTCGGCTGCTGATGATCTGTTGGCCCGATTCCCTGGCGGCGGCGAGTGAGACCTCGGCGGCCTTCTTGGCCTTGTTGCGGGCCTCGGCCCGGGCCAGGGCCTTGCGGCCTCGCTCGAGCACCTGGGTGCCCGGCAGGACCTTGGCGATTTCACCCCGGATCTCTGCGATCCGGTCGACGGTCGCACAATTGCACTCCAGAGCGAGGATCGCGTTGACGAGATTCTGCATGCCGAGCATCTCCTGGGCCTGCTTCAGGTTGACCCAGGCGGTGACGTCATCCACCGTACCCCGCTCGGCATGACACTTGGCAATGGTGAGTGTCTTGCCGTTGAGCGTGATGGTGCCGCCGGGCTTGAGCTTGCGGGCCTGGTGGAGCTGGTAACCCAGGACGACCTGGCCTGGCTTGACCAGGTCGAGCAGTGGTTTCTTCGGGTCCCGGTGAGCCTGCGGCACCTCGCCCCGAGTGCCGGTCAACACGATGGTCTGGTCCTGCTCCTTCCACGAGATCTTCCGAGTGACGATGGGCAGCAGGTGGTTGATCACGACGATCGGTGAATCGGCCAGCCGCTTGACGTACTCCTCGGGCATCGACTTCGTCGGGGCGCCCTCGGCGTGGAAGGCCGCGATGTCCTCGTCTTCGGAGAGGACGACGATGTTGAAGCCGAGCCCCTTGGTGATCTTGCGCATCTCGTCGTTGAGCTTTTTGCCCGCCTCGGTCACCTTCGCCTCTCGATCACTGACCAGTTGACGGGACTCGATCTCGCCGGCGTCGATCATTGTGACCGATGCGACCAGGCAGGCGACGGCGATCGAGACGCCGAGCACTGCCAGCAGGAAGTTCATCGAGCGGTGTGAGATCTCCTGGATGACCAGCCGAGAGATGTTCATCGGGAGATACTCCGGGGTGGGATGATATGAGAGACGGGTCTCGGGCGTGTGGCGGAGTCGAGGTGTGCCGACCGGACCGGTCGGCGGTGTGAGCTAGTGTCACCCGCCCTTGCCGCGGCCGACGACACACCAGGTGCCAAACAGGAGCACCCCGGCGATCAGAACCAGCGGCAGGGCCAGGAAGTTGTTCTCGGATGATGAAGCGGGAGTGGTTCCTGCTGCCTGGGCTTCCGAGTCGGTGGGCGTCACGCTGCCGGCCTCGGGCGGTGTGGCGGGGACCGGTTCTGCTGCCTCAGTGCCCTTGGCGTTGCCTTCGGGCTGCGCCTTGGCGTTGGCCGGCTCGTCCGAATCGTTGCCGTCTTCTGGCCCGTCACCAAACCCGGTGAGTCCCACCAGGGGAGGCAGGGGCTTGTCGGCTTCCGGCAAACGCTCGACGAGCTGGTCCCACGCGACCGGCATCAGCATGTCGATTCCGGGGTTTTGCTCCTTGACCGTGCAGGTGCACGGGCCGGTCAGATCCTTGCCGGCGGCGTCGATGGTGTCGTTGTTGATGCCTTTGCCCACGAGGGCATACAGGGCGCGGCCTCGACCAAAGATTGGAAACGTCATCGGCTGTGGCTTGTCATCTCGCAGGTCATCCTCGCTGGAGAGCAACATCTCGATAAACATCCGTTCGGCAGCGTTCTTCCGGGAGAGCCTCAGAAGCGAGAACTTGATTTTGAGGTCGTCGGGGTCGATCAGGACCAGGCCCTGAGCGATGTCTTCCTCGGAGATCTCGGGCAGCTTGAGGTTCTTTTCGAGATACGCGAGCCGCTCGGTGAGCACTTGGGCCGCCTGGTCGTCTGCCGCCTTGTCACCGCTTTCGAGGAGGACCCAGACTGCTGTGTGACCGCCGACGAGTCGACCCGCGATCGTCTTCCGCATCGGCGACCTGAGCAGGTCCGTGACGTTGGGTTCGGACAAATCGCCTTTCCAGACCGGCGTCGGGTTTCTCGAGGCGACCGGGTAGTGAACCGCCAGCAACGGGGTCTTGTCGGTTTTCTGGGCCTTCCAGAGCTGAAGCAGGTCGGGGTCGGGGTTGTTATCGAGATCGCAGGTCGTGACTCGCACGTTGGCAAACGTCTTGCCCGCTTCACCCTCTCGAGTCAGCCGATCGACCTGCTGTTGCTGGGCCGGGGTCAGATCGCCCCGGTGAAAGACGAAGACCTCGTAGGGATCCGATTGCCAGCGTTCCAGCGCGTAGCGGAATACCGGGACAGAGCAGGCCTGGGCCACGGCCGCGAGCAAAACGAGGGCCACGGCGGTCTTCAGCCAGCGAGAGATTGAGCAGCGGTTGTCATGACGCATCGGAATTCTCCAAGACGAGTCCACTTACAGCCTATTCCGCGAGAGTCACGGCTGCAACAAGAACCGCCCGGCACGCTCCCGCTCGCCACCGTTCAGGCAAGCATCACGTGTCATTTGGGGGCGTATCGCGGCTCGTACTGTTCTCAATTACTCTAACTGCCGACTAAGATAGATGACTCAACGAATGCTGGCCGATGGGGGTGGCTGGCGGAAGGGACGGCCACGATGCATCTGGCGGCAGAGATCCGCGATCTCCACAAGTACTACGACTTGGGTGCGGTCGTGGTGAAGGCTTTGCGAGGCGTCACGGCGCAGTTTCCCAAGGGAGACTTCGTGGCGATCATGGGTGCCTCGGGAAGCGGCAAGAGCACGCTGCTGAACATCCTGGGTGCGCTCGATCGCCCCACTCATGGCGCCTACATTCTCGGAGGCGAGGACACGTCGGTGCTCTCCGACGACGATCTCTCAGCGATCCGGAACGAGTTGATCGGCTTCATCTTCCAGTCGTACAACCTGATTCCTCAATTCACGGTGCTCGAGAACATCGCCGTTCCGCTGCAGTATCAGAGAAACGGGCGGGGTGTAGGAGCCGCCGAGATGAATCGCTGCATGGAATTGGCCGACCGGGTCGGGTTGGCCGACCGGCTCGACCACCGCCCCACGCAGCTCTCGGGTGGACAACAGCAGCGAGTCGCTATCGCCCGGTCGCTGGTCAACGACCCCGAGATTATCCTGGCCGACGAGCCGACCGGAAACCTGGATTCCGAGACCGAGGCCGAGATCATGCAGGTGCTGATGGACCTCAATGAAGAGGGCCGGACGATCCTGATGGTGACGCACGAGGTCGAGGTGGCCAAGCTGGCCAAGCGACAGCTGATTCTCAAGGACGGGCAGAAGGTCTTCGATGACGCCATCAAGGACGGGGATGAGCAGACGATGGCCAATGTGAAGTCCGCGTCGGCGGTGGCCGACGAGTTCATCGAGGCTGCTCAACAGCAGACGCTCGAAATGCCCGAACTGGAGGGCCTGGACGATGACGATGTCTACACAGTGGACGAGTCAGCCGATGGCGACGTGACCGACGGGCAAGCGTCCGGGGATGCGGGGTCTGACGACCCTAGGTCGAATTAGCTGGCGAGACCGGTGACCGGCATGACCGAGACGCACGCGGGTAAACCTCTGCACGGAGTGCAGATTGTCTTCCAGCTGCCCTATCATGCCGACGAGTCGATCGACTTCGACACGCTCGGTCGCGAGATCGATCACGTATTCGAGGCGGGCGCCGATGGCCTGGTGATGGCCATGGTCACCGAGGTGCTCAGGCTCTCGGACTCCGAACGTGACGAGGTGGCCCGGTTCACGTGTGAACAGGCATCGGGTCGCGGACCGGTTGTGATCAGTGTCGGTGCCGAGAGCACTCGTGGTGCGTGCGACCTGGCGCGGCGTGCCGAGTCGGCCGGGGCCAGCGCCCTGATGGCCATCCCGCCCGTCTCGATTGGCGTCGACGAGAGCCAGCTTGAGCAATACTACGAGAGGATTCTTGCGAGCACGTCGCTGCCGGTGATCGTCCAGGACGCCAGCGGCTATGTCGGGCGTCCCATGTCGATCGGACTGCAGGCGGGGTTGATGAATCGTCATGGCGAGGACCGCGTGCTGTTCAAGCCCGAGGCCAACCCGATCGGTCCCCGGCTGTCGGCGTTGCGAGATGCCACAGACGGACGGGCCCGTGTGTTTGAGGGGAGCGGTGGAATCGCCCTGGTTGACAGCTACCGTCGCGGCGTCGTCGGAACGATGCCCGGGGCTGACCTGGTCGAGCCTCTTGTCGCACTCTGGCAAGCTCTCGAGGCGGGAGACTGGGACCGCGCGACAGGGATCTCAGAACCGCTCACTTCCCTGGTCATGCTCCAGGAGAGCCTCGATTCCTTCATCGCCGTCGAAAAACACCTGCTGGTGCGCAAGGGCGTGTTTACCAACGAGGTGATCCGCGGCCCCGTCGGCTTCATCCTGGACGATGAAACGCGTGCCGAGGTCGACCGCCGCTACGACCGCCTCCTCCAGGCCATGGGTCCCACCCACTAGGCCAGGTTTTCGGCGGCGGCGACAAGCGTGCGAACCATGCAGCCAGTCCCTCCGCCTTCGCGGTGTGCCTTGTTGCCGGAGGCGAAGCTGGGGCCGGCGATGTCGAGGTGGACCCAGGGGGTGTCGCTGACGAAGTGTTCAAGGAACTTGGCGGCGGTGACGGCGCCTCCCCAGCGAGGCCCGACGTTCTTGATGTCGGCGACGTCACTCTTGAGCAGGTCCCCGAACAGGTCGTGCATGGGCATGGGCCAGGCCAGTTCCCCGGTGTCTTCGGCGGCTGCCAGGACGGCGTCGCCCCATTCCTGGCAATTGGTGAACGTGCCGGTGAGTTCTTCACCGAGTGCCACGACGCAGGCACCGGTCAGGGTCGCGAGATCGATCAGTCGTTCGGCCCCGAGGTCCACGGCGTAGGCGAGCACATCGGCGAGCACGAGCCGACCCTCGGCATCGGTGTTGAGCACCTCGATCGTCTTGCCATTGCGCGCGGTGAGGACGTCGCCGAGCTTGAACGAGTTGCCGTCGGGCATGTTCTCCACCAGGCCGGCCAGCCCGATCACGTTGACGGGCAGGTTGAGTCGTGCGATAGCGGTCATGGCACCGAGCATGGTGGCCGCGCCGGTCATGTCGCACTTCATCGTTTTCATGCCCTCGTTGGACTTCAGCGACAGTCCGCCGGAGTCGAACGTGACGCCTTTGCCGGCGATCGCCAGAGCCGGTGCCCCCTCGCCTCCGCCGTTGTGCCTCAGCACGACCACCCGGGCCGGCCTCGTGCTCCCCTGGGCGACCGCGAGCAGCGACCCCATTCGCTCGTCCTTCAACCGGTTCTCATCGAGCACGTCGCATTCGAGGCCCCACTCGGTGGCGACCTGCTGGGCTCGGTCCGCGAAAGTCTCGGGGTAGACCTCCATCGCTCCGCGATTGACCAGTTCCCGTGTCAGGTTGATCGCGTCTCCGAGCACGCTCCCCCGGCTGATCGCCCCGGCGGCATCCTCAGCGTCGCTGAGAACCGAGCCGGCGGTGAAGGCGTGGCGGGTCGGTTCGGAGTGATACAGTCCCTGTCCGACACAACCCACCTGCAAGGCCATGGCTGCCGTGGCGGCTGCATCAGTGCCGAGACCGGTCACGGCGATCGCGGCACTGACCGCGGCGGTGCGCGAGGCCCGTCGCGTGGCGGTCACGAGTGCTTTTTCGAGTCGACGAAGGGTCACCGAGGCGGCGTCGCCGACACCGACCAGCAGCAGCCGGCCGGCAGCCAGGGCCGGCACGTCGGCCAACAGGTGCGTGCTGGCGAGTTTGCCAGTGAGATCGCCCGTGGCTGCCAGACGCGACAAGGTGCCCCCCAGAGCTTCATCGAGCTCGGCCAGGGAGCCGTCCAACGCCTCGGCGTTGACCGTTGTGTGAGCGACGATCAGCCAGTCCGCGTCGATCGCGGCAAGTGTTCCGGTGGCGGCGGTGATCTCCATGGCGCGTTGTCCCCTGGATGCTTCAGGTCGATGTGCGTGTTGTCGAGTGGCTGCAATTGGAAAGGAAGCCGCAGGAGGTCGCAAGCGGAGAGAGGGGATGAGATCCTGAGAGCCGGACTTGGGATTCTCATCGAGATCTCTGCTGGAAAACCCCCCGCGCGACACATATCATCGGGCACGTGGACCCCTTGGCCATGCACTCGAGATTGCGCGATGCCGACGATCAAGTTCGTGAATGAGAAGAAGTCCGTCGAGGTGGAGACCGGTGCGAAGATCCGCAATGTCGCGATGCAGGAAGGGATCGAAGTGTACCCCTGGCTGCATCGCATCGCCCATTGCCCGGGTCTCGGAATGTGCACCAGCTGCCGGGTGAGGATCAAGAACGAAGACAACGCGCATTGCAGCAAGCCGTCTCTCTGGGAACGGATCAACATGCTGCTCAATCCACTCAGCTTCTTCGCACGTCTCGATTGCGACGACCCCGAAAACCTGAGACTCAGCTGCCAGACGCGGGTGCACGGGGACGGGGAGGTCGAGGTCGAAACGCAGCCGGAATTCAACTGGCACGGCGAGAGCTTCTGGAGTTAGCCGCCAGCCACCAGCCGCCACGGTGACCGGGGCCTGATCGAGGCAGATCACCATGCGTGACATCCGGATCGCCGCCGCTCAGTTCGAGCATCGCGACGGCGACAAGGTCCACAACCTGGGTCGGATCGATGACCTGGTCGGGCGGGCGGTAGCGGCCGGGGCCGAGGTGGTGAGCTTCCACGAGGGGGCCATTTCTGCGTACAGCTACCTGCAGTCGGCGACCCGCGAGGAGTTGAGGGATGTTGCCGAGAGCGTACCGGGCGGTCCGAGTTGTCAGGCCTTGCAGGAGATCTCGTCTCGGCACCAAGTCCCGGTGCTCGCAGGACTGGTCGAAGTGGATGGTGATGAGATCTACAACACCTACGTCTGCATGACCGCTGATGGATGCCAGGCACGATTCCGCAAGCTGCACGCCTTTCTCAACCCCCACCTCTCCAGCGGCAGCGAGTACTGCGTCTTCGATCTGCTCGGATGCCGCGTCGGAATCCTGATCTGCTATGACAACAACCTGGTGGAAAATGTCCGGATCACAGCCCTGATGGGTGCCGAGATCATCTTCATGCCGCACGTGACCGGTTGTCTGCCTTCGGTGATGCCGGGACGGGGGCTGGTTGATCCGCAGCTGTGGGACAATCGAGAGGCGGATCCCGCGCGGCTCCGCAAGGAACTGGACGGTCCCAAGGGTCGCGAGTGGTTGATGAGGTGGTTGCCGGCTCGTGCCTACGAAAACGGGGTGTATGCCGTATTCACCAACCCGATCGGCATGGATGGTGGTGAGGTCAGAAATGGCCACGCGATGGTCCTGGATCCCTTCGGCGAGGTGATTGCCGAGTGTCGCGAGCTGGGAGACGACGTCTGCGTGGGGTTGTGCACCGACGAGAAGATCGGCGTGTCGAGCGGTCAGCGGTACCTGCGGGCGCGGAGACCCGACCTCTATGGCAAGCTCGTGGAACCTCCCGACCATCCTCCGGAAACCACGCCCGGCTGGCAGCGTCAGCCCCCGGCTGACGTCGAGTGATCGGTGCTCTTGGGCCCGTTTCGTGAGGACGCGAACTCCGGGCTGGCGAGTCCACCGGGACCAAACTAAACTGAATTGTTCGCCCGTTGCCTGGGTGGCCGGGTTGAAGATTCGCCTTTTGAGGTGCGCAGTGATGCGACAGAGAGCTGGGACGTTGGTCCTCGTGCTGGTCCTGTCGGTGACGTTGTCCGCCGTGGGACACACACAGGACAAGAAGCAGGCAGCGGAGGGTGGTGCCAAGCCGATCAGCTTCTACCGCCAGGTCCGCCCGATACTCCAGCGGCACTGCTCGGGTTGCCATTTTCCGGCCAAGCAGGGTGGCAAGCTGATGCTCACCAGTTACGCGGATTTCAAAAAGGGCGGCGAAAACGGGGCGACATTCGTGGCGGGGAAGCCGGACGAGAGTCTGCTCCTGGACTACATCTCGGGTGACGATCCCGCGATGCCGCTGGGTGCCGATCCACTGGCTCCACAACAGGTCGACCTGATTTCGCGATGGATCGGCCAGGGCGCCAAGGACGACACGCCTCCCGCGGTCCAGGACAACATCAGTGCCGAGAATCCTCCGAAATACGCATCAGCACCGGTCATCACTGCCCTGGCTTACACGCCCGACGGCAAGACGCTGGTGATCAGCGGTTACCGCGAGATCCTGCTGTATTCGGCCGACGGCAGTGCCCCCGCCGGTCGTCTCGTCGGTCGCTCGCAGCGGATCGAGTCCGTGGCGGTCTCGCCGGATGGCAAGCTGATTGCCGCGACCGGTGGCACGCCGGCGTTGTTCGGCGAGGTGCAGTTCTGGGATGCGGCCACGAAGAAACTGGTCCGCTCGATCACGGTGAGCTACGACACGTTGTTTGGAGCGAGCTTCTCGGGCGACGGCAAGCAGTTTGCCTTCGGCGCCGCAGACAATGGCGTAAGAGTGCTGAATGTCGCTGATGGCAAGCAGGTGATGCGGATGGACGCACACTCGGATTGGTCATTCGCTGCGACGTTCTCCTTGAAGGGGACGCACGTGATTTCCGTCAGCCGGGATCGCGCCATGAAGCTCTCGATCGTCGCCAGCGGTCAGTTCGTGGACAACGTGACGAGCATCACGCCCGGGGCTCTCAAGGGCGGCCTGATGGCGGTCCAGCTGAGGCCGGGTCAGGAGCAGGTGCTGACAGGTGGTTCCGATGGCACGCCGAAGCTCTACAAGATTTTCCGGACGCGGAAGCGAATCATTGGTGACGACTTCAACCACATCCGCAGCTTCAAGCCAATGCCAGGTCGGATTTTCGATCTGCAGTTCAGCCCCGATGGCAAGCAGTTCGTCGCGGTTTCCAGCACCGGGACCGGCGGAGCCGCCCGGATCTATCGGGTGGACGATTACGACACACCCAACATCAATAACAAGGGAGGGCTCGGCGACGTGCGGAAGCAGATCGCCGCCCGTTCGGCCGAGTCCCGACTCGTCCACGAATTGCCCGACTCAGACACTCCGCTGTTCTCGGTGGCCTACCGTCCCGACGGTCAGCAGATTGCCACCGGTGGATTCGATGGGAAGATCCGCCTCTATGACGCCAAGACCGGCAAGCTGGTCAAGGCCTTTGTCCCGGTGAAGGTGACCCCGGCGGTCGCTGCCGCTGGAGAATGATGCACCACGTGTTTCTGCCAATCACGAGACGAGCCATGTCGATCATGTCTGTTCCTCTTTCCGCCCTGCCACGCCTGGTCCTGTCGTGCGGCATCCTGTTGCTGGCGTCCGATGCGAGTATTGCCGAAGACCCTGCTAAAAAGAGCGTCCAGAAGGACGTGCCGGTGATCAAGTCGCTGGCGGTCAGCCCCGCGAAGCTGGAGCTTTCTGGCGCGCGCGACAGCCGCCGATTGCTCGTCAGTGGCACCGACATGACCGGTCGGACTCATGACCTCAACGGCCTGGTCAAGTTGTCAGCCGGCAGCGATCACGTGGCGATCGATGCCGACGGTTTTGTCGTGCCGAAGAAGGCCGGCGCCACGGTTGTGAAGGTTGTCGTCGGGCAGAAGTCTCTCGACGTGCCCGTGGTGGTCAAGGATGTGACGAATCACCCGGTGAGCTTTGTGCGCGAGGTGATCCCGGCGATCAGCAAGGCTGGTTGCAATGCCGGGACGTGCCACGGGGCCCAGAAGGGCAAGCGGGGGTTCAAGCTCTCGCTCCGTGGCTATGATCCGCTCTACGACTACCGCGCGCTGGTCGACGATCTCTCGGGTCGCCGCTTCAACCGGTCTCGTCCCGAGCAGAGCCTGATGTTGCTCAAGCCCACGCAAGGTGTCCCCCACGAGGGCGGGTTCCTGTTTGACGAGACGTCACGCACATACCAGTTGCTCCGCCAGTGGATCGCCGAGGGGTGCCGGTTCGACAACGCCAAGCGGGTCGCCCGGATCGAGGTCTTTCCGAAGAAGCCGCTGCTGGAAACCACCGACAGCCAGCAACAGCTGATCGTCGTCGCTCATTTCCCGGATGGCACCAGCCGCGACGTGACGCGAGAGGCGGTGTTCGAGACGAGCAATTTCGAAGTGGCGACCGTCAATGGCAGCGGATTAATCGCAGCGGTCAGGCGCGGCGAAGCCGCCGCATTGATCCGGTACGAGGGCCTCTATGCTGCCGCACCGGTTGCGATCATCGGAAACCGGGAAGGCTATGCGTGGGCCGATTCTCCTGAACACAACTACATCGACAAGCTGGTCAACGCGAAACTGAAGCGGATGAAGATTCTGCCGGCGGGGCTGTGCAGTGATGCCGAGTTCCTCAGGCGGGCTTCCATCGATCTCACCGGGCTTCCTCCGACGGTCGAACAGGTCAAGGCCTTCCTGGCCGACAAGACGCCGACGACAAAGAAGTGGAATGCCAAGATTGATCAGTTGATCGCCAGCCCCGAGTTCATCGAACACTGGACGCTGAAGTGGTCGGATCTGCTGTTGTCCAACAGCAAGTTTATCACCGAGAAGGGATCGTGGGCCTTCCGCAATTGGATCCGCCGCGCGGTGGCCACGAACATGCCGTTCGACAAGTTCGTCTACCAGCTGATGACCGCCAATGGCAGCACGTACGAGAACCCGGCTGCGAACTACTATCGCATCTCGCGTGAACCGAAAGTGGTCATGGAGAACATGACACAGGTCTTCATCGGGACCCGGTTCCAGTGCAACCAGTGCCATGACCACCCGTTTGAGCGTTGGACACAGCGGCAGTATTACGAGCTGTCGGCGTACTTCGCAGGCGTGGGACGCAAGGCAGGGCCGGTCAACGGTGAAGAAATCATCTTCTCGCTGACCGCCCCGACTGCGATCACACATCCGAGCACCGGTGAGACGATTGCTGCGGCATTTCCGTTTTCGAGTGAGCTCGAAACCAAGGACTTGGATCCGAGAATTCGGCTGGCGCGTTGGCTGACGTCGAGCAAGAACCCGTACTTCGCCAAGAGCATCGTTAATCGCTACTGGAGCTACCTGCACGGGAAGGGCATTATCGATCCCGTTGACGACATCCGTGCGAGTAACCCCCCGTCCAATCCGCCGCTGCTCAACGAACTGACCAGGCGTTTCATCGACGGAGGATTCGACCTCAAGACGCTCGTGCGAGAAATGGCCCGCAGCCACACCTACCAGAGGTCTTTCCGGACCAGCAAATGGAACGACGACGATTCCCTGAACTTCTCTCACGCCTCGCCCAGGCGTCTCACCGCCGAGCAGCTCTTTGACGCCCTGCACGTGGCGACCGGCGCTCCCAGCCGCATTCCCGGCGTCCCGGTCGGATTCCGTGCCAGCCAGATCCCGGACCCGAAGGTCAAGATCGGCTTCCTCGATATGTTCGGACGTCCGCCTCGCGAGAGTCCCTGCGAGTGTGAGAGGACCAGCGACGTGAGCCTCAGCCAGACACTCAACATGATCAATGGCCCCACGGTTTCAGATGCGATCATCCACCCCGAGGGTCGGATCGCGAAGCTGATGGCGGCCAAGGCGGATGACAAGACGATCGTGGCTGATGTCTACCTGGCCGTGATCTGCCGACCGCCGACGGCCGCCGAGCAGAAGCAGGGCGAGGCATATCTCGCGGAAGTGGGCAACAAGTCCGAGGCAGCCCAGGACCTGATGTGGGCCCTGATCAACAGCCCGGCCTTCCTGTTCAACCGCTGATCTTGGCAAG
>MDTE01205030.1_pt1 | contig 55031 bp, 43 predicted proteins | sample 811231 | NCBI WGS metagenome assembly MDTE01 (sample SAMN05326651, study PRJNA326480) | marine metagenome | isolation source: seawater | place: Indian Ocean: Red Sea | collected 2010 | reverse complement strand
TCTTTTAGCTCTAGCTGAAGTAGAACAAGCCATTGCTGCGGAAGCATCAGTTAACCGTCAAATGATATCGCTAGAATTAGCGGTATTTCAAGCTAAGGCTGCTTATGACTTATCTGTTGAACGGTATGAATCTGGCTTGACGGATCTTATTACTGTATTAAACAGTCAAAATCAATGGTTTACTTCACAATCCCAATTTCTATCAATGCAACGACAAAGAGTTGACAGTCGTTTGCGTCTCATGCTTGCTTTAGGGGGGTCCTTTAATTCAAAAACTATGGAAATTGATCAATCATGATAAATAAGAAAAAGTTAATTCCAGGAATCATTGTGGTGGTTAGTTTTATACTAGCCCTAATTCTTATAGGTCTGCGACCTGAAGCAGGCGCCTCTAAGCGACAATATATTCCTCCATTAGTTAACACCATGATGGTGGACCCTACGGATATTCAGGTTGTAGTAAAGTCACAAGGTTCAGTAATTCCTAGGACTGAAATTAATCTAACTTCAGAAATTGCTGGCCGGGTGTTATGGGTAGCTGAAAAACTTTCTGACGGTGCTACTTTTTCTCAAGGGGACACTTTGTTGAAGTTAGATCCACGAGATTACGAATTAGCATTAATTTCTGCTCAATCCAATTTATCTCAAGCAAGAGTTGCTCTTAGCCGTGAAGAAGCAGAGTCTGAGTTAGCTAGGCAAGAGTGGGAAAAAGTTGGGGATGGAGAAGCGTCGGCTCTCGCTCTTAGAAAGCCACAGCTTGCTCAAGCGAAAGCTTTGCTTGCAGCTACAGAAGCAGCCTATGAACAAGCGAAAAGGAATCTAGACCGTTCTTTAATTACTGCACCATTTCCTGGCCGGGTTAGAAATAAAAATATTGACGTTGGCGCCATTGTTACCCCAGGTACACCTTTGGCCATAATTTATGCTATAGATTATGTTGAAGTAAGATTGCCAATAGCGAATAAGGATTTAGACTTTTTAGAAATTCCATTTGATGGAAATTTAATCAAGCCTGAAGAACAACCTGAAGTTATTGTGTCTGCTGATCTAGGTGGTAATTCTTATGAATGGAAAGGCACAATTGTTAGGTCTGAGGCAGAAATAGATCCTAGAACAAGGATGTTGTCGGTTGTTGCACGGATTCCTAATCCGTATCGTTTATTATCTAATTCCATTCCCTTAAAAGTGGGTTTATATGTTAACGCGGATATTAAAGGTAAGAAACTTCGTGATGTGGTTATCCTACCTAGACATGTGATTTATGACAAGGATTTAGTATGGGTGATAAATAAAGAAGGGATCCTTTCGAAAAGAGAGATACAGATTATTCGAGAGGATGGTGACAGGGCATTTATTAAGGAAGGACTATTTTTTGGAGATGAGATTCTCATGACTCGTCTAGGTGTGATAATTGACGGAATGCAAGTTAGAATGGATGCAGAAAGGCGTCGTAACTAAATATGGAAAAAATAATCCGTTGGTTTGTAGAAAATAGTGTAGCTGCTAACCTTTCTATGGCAATTATTATTCTAGCAGGACTATTTACTTTGCCGAATACAAACCTCGAAGTCTTTCCAGCAATTGAACCAGGCGTCATTAATGTAAGTGTTATTTATCCTGGCGCTTCTCCTGAAGATGTTGAAGAAGGAATCTGCATTCCTATTGAAGAAAAAATGCAGGGATTGGAAGGGGTAAAAAGAATATCCTCAAATGCATCAGAAAATGTAGGCACTGTGACTGTAGAATTGTTGCCTGGAGAAGATATCAATCAAATGAGAACTGATATAAAAGCTCAGATTGATGCAATTGACAACTTTCCTGATGACGTTGAACAACCCACGGTAAAGCAGTTTGTGGCAGTGGCAGAAGTAATAACAGTAGCTGTCTCTGGAGATATGAGCGAAGAAAGCTTAGTAAATCTTACGGAGGACATTCGTGATGAGATTAATGATCTGGAGGGTATTACATCTACAGCGATAAAAGGTAAAAAAGCACGAGAAATATCAATTGAGATATCAGAATCAACGCTTAAGAAATACGGACTTTCTTTTGATTTTGTCAGCACAGCAATTCGTGCATCTTCTTTAGATATACCAGGTGGTTCAGTTGATACAGAAGTTGGTGAAATACTAATTAGAACAAAAGGACAAGCCTATTCAAAAGGTGAATTTGAAAATATCCCTATAATGGCTCAACCGAATGGGTCTATGTTGATTCTTAAGGATATAGCTTCCATAGAAGATACCTTTGCTGATGTGGATCTAGATCAACGCTTCAATAATGAAAAAGCATTGTTAATAAGTGTTTATAGAGTAGGAAATCAAAATGCTGTAGATATTTCAGCCACAGTCAGAGAATATGTTGAATTAAAGCAACAACAATTGCCCTCTGGGGCTCACATCACACCATGGAATGATGAAGCGAGAATTTTGAGGGGTCGGATTGAATTGTTGGTGAAAAATGCATATTTGGGTTTAATGCTTGTCGTTCTTGTGCTAGCTATTTTTTTAAAGCCCAAATTAGCATTTTGGGTATCCTTAGGAATTCCCATTTCGTTTATGGGAGGTTTCTGGCTCTTACCTAGTGCTGGTGTTTCAATAAATATGCTTTCTCTCTTTGTATTTATTCTAGTTCTAGGTATAGTGGTTGATGATGCTATTATTGTAGGCGAAAATATTTTCAACTGGAAGGAAAGAGGGCTCTCAAATTTTGAGGCTTCCATTAAAGGAGCCTCTCAAGTTGCAACCCCTGTAACTTTTGCTGTACTTACAACTATGGTCACTTTTTCTCCTATGTTGATTGTAGATGGAGATATTGGAGATATCTGGTCTATTATTCCTACAGTAACAATCATTGTTCTATTCTGGTCTTTATTTGAGTCTCTTACTATTCTCCCAGCTCATTTAGCCCATATTAAGGAAGTGGAACCTCGATTTTCTATAATGCGAAAAATTAGTTCAAGGTGGAGCAAATTTCAGGATAGGATTAAGAATGGATTAATTATTATAATTGAAAAGTTTTATAAACCAGTTCTAAGGCGTGCTTTAAATGATAGAGGTTTAACAGCTGCTATTGCCGCTTCAGTATTTATTATAACGATTGGTTTTCTTGGAGGAGGTTGGATGAAATTTTCTTTTTTCCCACCTCTTGAAGATGATGGTGTAACTGCAGCTTTATATTATCCTGAAGGAACACCTATTTCTGTTACAGAAATAGGTCTGAGAAAATTAGAAGTGTCTGCCAATCAACTCCGTCATCAACTTGAAATGGAATTTCCTGATGAACAAATATTTGTAAATATGTTAGCGACTGTTGGAGACCAGCCTGCGACCACTACATCTTCAAGAGGACCAGGGAGTTTATCAGCTACTTTTTTAGGGTCCCATGTGGCAGAATTAGTTATTGAACTGTCTCCTGGTGAAGATCGACCGATTGGTGCTAGCGAAATAGCTAATAGATGGAGAGAATTAACAGGACCTATTCAAGGAGTGAAAGAATTATCTTTTGCCTCTAGCCTCTTTACTGCTGGGGCTCCTGTAAATATTCAGTTTACAAGTAATAATATTGCTTCTCTAAAAGCAGTAACAGTTAAGCTAAAAGAAAGACTATCAGCATATGATGGGGTTTTTGATATTAAAGACAGTTTTATTATTGGAAAAGAAGAAGTAAAACTCACCCTTCTTGATGAGGCAACAAACTATGGAATTAACAATTTTAATCTAGCACGCCAAGTAAGGCAGGCATTCTTTGGGGATGAGGCACAAAGTTTTCAGAGAGGAAGAGATGAAATAAAGGTTATGGTGCGTTATCCTAAAAAAGAAAGACGTTCAATGGGGAATTTGGAAACAATGAATATCAGGACAAATCAAGGTCAAGAAATACCCCTTAAACAACTAGCTTCCATGGAGCTTTCTAACAGTTATGCTTCAATTCAGAGAGTTAATAGAAAGAGGTCAGTAAATATTACGGCTGAGGTTGATCTTGGTGTCACTTCTGGCAATGAGGTAGTTACATCTGTTATTAATAAAGATATTCCCGATATTTTAATGGATTATCCTTCCGTTAGCTATTCCCTTGAAGGAGAACAGAGTGAACAAAACGAAAACTTTGCATCGATTGGGAAAAACTTTATCATAGCTTTATTTGTTGTGTATGCTTTATTGGCTATTCCATTCCGTTCATATTTTCAACCTCTTGTCGTTATGTCAGCCATCCCATTTGGATTAACAGGTGCGGTTGCGGGTCATTTTATAATGGGAATAAATATGTCAATACTATCAATAATAGGAGTTGTTGCATTGTCGGGTGTGGTGGTTAATGATTCCCTTGTAATGGTTGACTTTATCAATCGATACCGCAAAGATGGTTATAGTGCATTTGAAGCTGCTATGCAAGCTGGCCCTAGAAGATTCAGACCTATCTTACTAACTTCTCTAACAACATTTGTAGGCTTAGTACCTCTGCTTCTTGAAAAAAGTATCCAGGCAAAATTTCTTATACCAATGGCGGTCTCACTAGCTTTTGGAGTTATATTTGCAACAGTAATTACTCTGATTTTAGTTCCAACAAGCTATATGATTGTTGAAGACTTTCTTATATGGAAAAACCGCTCTCGGTTTAGAGAAAATAATGTATAAAAAAATTATAAAAGGTATAATAATTGTGTCATTATTTACAGCACCTTTACTTGTATTGAAATCAATGTTCACGAATCAAATTGTTGAGCCCAAAGGAAATGTTGATCCAAAACAGTCAATATATTCATATCAGGCAAAACTTATTGATGGTCAAAAAATCTCATTAAATAAATTCAAAGGGAAAAAGATTCTATTTGTTAACGTTGCTTCTCATTGCGGGTATACGGGTCAGTATAAAGGCTTGCAAACACTTCATGAACAACTAGGAGATAAGGTGGTCGTGCTTGGTTTCCCTGCGAATAATTTTGGTGCTCAGGAACCAGGCTCTAATGAAGAAATAGCTGAATTCTGCTCATTAAATTATGATGTCAGTTTTCCAATGTTCGCAAAGATTTCGGTTAAAGGAAAGGATATGGATCCTATTTACCATTGGCTAACCGATCCAAAGCTTAATGGTTGGAATGACCAAGATCCAACCTGGAATTTCTGTAAATATCTTGTGAATGAAGAGGGTCAATTGATCAAGTTCTATAAATCAAATATAAAACCACTATCAGAAGAACTTAAATCTGACATTTTAAATTAAACTGACCATCGCATTTTAACATTACCCCCGTCTCTTATTAGCTATTAGATAATAATGAAAGGATTAAATATTATTAGATCAATTTGGATTGCAATTAATATGATAGTTGCATTCATTATCCTTGCTCCAATAGATGTTTTATTTAGTATTGTATTGCAAAACCGTCGGCCTTGGTTTCTTACCTGGTTGTGGTCAAAATGGGTCTTTACTATAAGTGGAATTCACTATGAACTTGATGGATATGAAAACTTAACACCTGGTGAATCATATGTTTTTATGAGTAATCACACTCATGAGGCTGATATAGCATTATTATATATGGCACTTAAAAGAGATATTGTTTTTGTAATTAAAGAAGAGTTTAGAAAAGTTCCTTTCGCTGGTTGGTATGCAGCACTGAAAGGTCATATCTTTATCGATCGTTCTAATTCTACTAAGGCTCAACTTACTCTGAGGCGCATATCAAAAAAAATCAAGACACAGGCAAGGTCTTTGGTTATCTTCCCAGAAGGAACTTACTTCAAAGATGGTCAAGTGAGACCATTTCGTCCAGGGGGTGCCATATTGGCAATGTATACAGAGATGAAAATTGTCCCTATCGCAATTTGCTCTCAAGCTAACATAGAAAAAATTTTTATAACAGGTACACGAAAAAACCCTCTCAAAGTGATCATAGGAAAACCTTATTCAATAACTAAGAAAACCTACAAAGATAGATATGAGATTTCGGATAAAATACGAACAGAGGTATTAGATCTATTGGATGGTTCCTATGAATAATAACCTATGTTTAACGAAAAAATGCTGAAACCAAGAATCGTAGTTAGCAAATGCCTTGAATTTGATGCTTGTCGCTATAATGGTGAAAAAATACTAGACCAGCTAATAAACCAACTTGCTAACTATGTTGAGTTTATTCCTATATGTCCTGAGGTTGAAATTGGACTTGGTGTTCCACGAGCACCAATACGACTTGTAAAAGAACAAGGAAATATTCGGTTAAAACAACCAGTAACAAAAAAAGATTTGACAACGAAGATGGATAAATTTGCAGAGTCATTTTTATCTCAACTAAAGGCAATTGATGGTTTTATTTTAAAAGGTCGCTCTCCTTCATGCGGAATAAAGGATGTGAAAGTATATCCCTCTATAGAAAAATCTCCAATGGCATTTAAAGATGTAGGGATATTTGCTAATCATGTAAAAAAAATTTACCCTAATTACCCAAAAGAAGAAGAAGGACGATTAACAAACCAGTTTTTGCGGGAACATTTTTTGACATCAATTTTCACTTTATCCTCTTTCCGAGAATTATTACAATATCCAACTCCTGTTAGTTTGATAAACTTTCATGCTAGGAACAAATATCTGTTAATGACATATAATCAAAAATTAATGAGAGAAATGGGAAAATTGGTTTCCTCTCAGAAAAATTTAGGGCTGAAGTTTGTTCTTGGAAAATATCAAAAATTACTTCGTCTTGTTTTCAGAAAACAACCAAGGAAGGTAGCAAACATTAACACCTATATGCATGTACTAGGATATTTCTCCGAAAAACTTAAGTCGAGTGAAAAAGCATTTTTTCTTGACACATTAACTAAATTTCGAAATGGTATAGTACCTCTCAGTGTACTGAATAATTTATCTTGGTCATGGATTATTAGATTTGACGTGGATTATCTTAAGAAACAGACCTTTTTTCGTCCTTTTCCTGAAGAGCTATCATGCTCCTTTAATTCAGCAAATAAAGAAAGAGTATACAAAAGTGTATAAAAAATTAATTGTGATTGTTCTAGCATTTATTTATTCTGGGTTGCTAGCTCAATCTTCTAGAATTAATGGCTTTATAAGCGATGCTGAGACAGGAGAAGTACTTATGGGTGCTAATGTCTTTTTATTAGAAACAGGTCAGGGGATGGCTACAGATAGAAATGGTTATTATGTGTTAGATGGGATTAATTCAGGTGACTATACATTTGTTGTAAGTTATTTAGGCTATGAAGAATACAGAGAGAACTTTTCATTTGGAGGCGCTGATATAATTAATCGCAATATTGATCTTTCTCCTATCATTTTAGAATCTGAGGAAGTAGTTGTGGAAGGTGAGCGAATAAAACGAAAAGTCAATATTCAACCTGGGAAAGTCAATCTGTCTCCTCGTCAAATAAAAGGTTTTCCAGCTTTAGCTGAGCCAGATATTTTCAGGGCTATTCAGGCTCTTCCAGGTGTTCTTACTTCATCAGAATTCAGCACGGGTTTAATTATTAGAGGAGGAAATACAGATCAGAATCTTATTCTTCTTGATGGAATTACAGTATACAACCCATCCCATCTAGGTGGAGTATTCTCCAACTTTATTGTTGATGCTGTAAAAGATGCTGAATTAATCAAAGGAGGATATAATGCAGAATATGGAGGCCGATTATCTGCTGTCCTAAATGTTACTAGCAGAGAAGGTAACAGAAAAAAATTTGATGGGAGTGCAAATGTTTCATTATTATCTGCTCAAACTACTTTAGAAGGGCCTTTTTATAAAGGTGCTTGGCTTTTAGCTGGGCGTCGTACTTATATTGATAAAACTTTAGAACTTGCTAATGACCTTAACTTAACTGATGCTAAGGTTCCTTATTATTTTTATGATATTCAGGGACATATCTTTTCAGATTTATCAAATACTGACAGGCTCAGTCTAAGTTTCTACGGTGGTTTAGATGACTTTAATTTTGACGATTTAGGGTTTAGGGCTAATTGGGGAAATCAAACTTTTAGCCTTGCTTACAGAAAACTTTTTAGTGATCTTCTCATTGGAAACTTTCTTTTAGCTGCAAGCCAATTTAAAACTTTGTTTGGCTTGGGTGGTGAGTCAGGTCTTGTTAATGATAATAATATAAATGATCAAACTTTTGCGGCCAATTTCACCTTTTTTCAAAAAAAGGATCTAGTTTGGAAATTTGGTTTTCAGGGAAAACGATTGGGTTTTATATATAGTAGCTCTTTTGGAGATACAACATTATATGATGTAAATAGAAGTCCGTATGACATGGCGGCGTATTTAAAAACAAAAATACCTGTCGGTGAAAAAATAATACTAGAACCAGGTTTCAGACTTAATTCTTATTCAGAAAGAAACTTAAGATTATTCCCTGATTTTAGACTGGGAATAAAATACTTGTTGACGGATGACCGTTATATCAATTTTGCCATAGGGAATTATCATCAATTCATTCAGACGGTACAGGATGATTATAATCCAAGTATATTGGACTTTTGGGTGGCCATAGATACTTCTGTTGGTGCTGGTGGATCCCAGCAAGTTGTGTTAGGATACGAGGAATATCTTGGGTCCAAATATAAAATTCAAGTAGAAGGTTATTATAAAGATTTACAGAATATGTTAACATTTGTAGAAACAAGAGCTTCTACGGATGAAGTTATTTCAAGTGAGTCAATATCTGACAACTTTATTCCTTCTGATGGTTATGCATATGGATTAGAAGTGTTTACTCAGAAACTGACTGGTAAATTTACCGGGTGGCTTGCATATACTTATTCAATATCGAGGAAAATTATTGATGAAACCGCTTTTTTCACAAACTGGGATCGTCGTCATGCCTTTAATTTTATTGGTAACTATAGGATTAATAAAAAATGGGATATTAATTGGAAATGGGCCTATCAAAGTGGACAAGCTTATACTCCCATATTAGGATATTTTCTTGAAGATTTAGACTATGGTGTTTCTGGGGCTGGAACAGTTAAGTTTAGAACAATTCCTGGAAGTCGAAATTCTGGTCGTTATCCTCCTTTTCATCGTTTAGATTTTTCTATAATTCGACACATTCAAACTAAGAGGTTTGAAAAAATGGATTTTTATTTTCAGGTTATTAATGCATATAAAAGAAAAAACATTTTTAGATATACATATAATTCCGGAAGTATGTATAACGGACTAGATGATGATGGAGACTGGGTACAGGATAAACACGATACTAATGACAATTACATTCCGGATAGAGGTGAAACGAATGTAGATGAACCAGATGAGACTAGAATTTCGCGTAATGAAATTTCTATTTTTCCATTGATTCCAACATTTGGAGTTTCCATCAATTTTTAAAATGAAAAAAATTATATTTATTTTGTCGCTCACAATCACATTCTCTTGCATAGATGAAGATCCAGCAAAATATGAAGAAAAACTTGTTGTTTATGCAAGTTTAACTGCGGGCTTTCCAATGGGAGTACTTGGTGACACATGTATCGTGTCCGTGTCTGGCGATATTGAAGAAGAAAAAGATCCTACTTCTCTTTTTATTAGCGATGCACTTGTTACTCTTCAATCGGAAGGCTCAACTGTGGTTGATACATTGTTTCCGGTAAATGGTAAACCAGGACGTTATCTTACCCGGGACTCTGTCATTATTGATCCTGGTAAAACTTATAAATTGGCCGTGATTTGGCAAAACTATACAGTCTATAGTGAAACAAAAACTCCCGAAAAAATAGAATTTAATAGTCCTGCCAATTGGTCTTATATATGCGATGGGGAAGAAAAACTTGTTGATTCCGTCAATACAAGTAATTTTGATATTAGTTTACTTCAAGAACGTGAGAACTTTGAAGATATCATTTCAACAATTGACTTTACTCGAATTTCCACAGCTTTTTATCGAGACCAAGGTTGTTATGTAGGAAGCTTTGCATCTTTTCCTCTTTTCCTTATTGATTTTAATTCTGAAGATTATAGTACTATTCAAATTTCTTCATTAGCCCTAGAGGCTGAGTCAAGAGGTTTAGAGCCATACAGAGATGAAAATAGTAACGGGCTATTTGATAGTAGTTCAGAGCAATTTATAGATTACAATAAGAATCAAATTTTTGATTCAACTTTTGTAAATCTGATATATGACACCACCTTTTTATATCAAATTTGGAAAGAGGATTATTTACGTCTTGATAATGGAGATCCTTATCGTATTAATCCATTTGTTTGGCAAGTTGTTGAAAGTCCAGTACCAATGAGTTGGTTATTTTTTAATTATTATGGATTGCATTTGATAACTTTTTCGGCAACAGATGATTCATACTATAATTATTATAGTGGTGATCCAGTTGCTCAGAACCAATATTTGCTTCCTCAAAGCAATATTGTCGATGGTTATGGTCTATTTTATTCAAAGGCATCTAAAGCTTTTTTAGTTAATATTGTACCTGGTTAATTTCGTTCAGGCTTGATTAAATTTCCATTAAATTGATTTAAATTATTGTTGGAAAACCTAAAAATCAGTTTTTCAATCTAACCTATAATTGCACCAAGTTTGTACAAAAGGTCTGGCTATTACGTTGTTCATTTGGATTTCGGGCTTGGCTTTTCAACTATTATTCAATGTTCCTACAATAAATATGAACAAGGGATTTTTAAACATCCTTTTAATGTATTTTATTATTGATTTTAGTCTTACAATTGTTTGGAGCTTGATGCATTTGCCATTTTCGAAACAGGGTATTGAATTAATTACTTCTGGACCATATGCCTTGACTAGACACCCATTTTATAGTGCTTTTATTTGGAGTGGGACTGGCATTGCTTTTCTTTTATCTCTATCATGGGTTGTATTATTTTCAGTTATACCCATAAGTATCTTTTGGGCATGGCATATAAGAGATGAAGAACAGTTTCTTATAGAGAAGTTTGGAGAAAAATATCATCAGTATATATTTACAACGGGACAGTTCTTTCCTAAGTTTAAAATAGGTGAAAACAAAAGAAAATAAAGCAACAATATTTCTCGCGATTATTGGTGTTTCTTTTTTATTCTCATTCACTAATATAGCCGCGAAGGAAGCTGTGATGAATCTTTCTCCATGGGCAGTGGCTTTTTTTCGTTTTTTGATTGGGAGTTTTACTTTATATGTATTAATGAAGTCAATGGGTAAAACAATTAATCTTCTTCCTATAGATAAATGGCGGTTTGTAACATTAGCTTTTCTAGCCGTTCCGCTTAATCAAATCACTTTTTTAGCTGGTATTCAATATACTCCTGCTTCCCATCCAGCTTTATTATATGCTACTACTCCAGCTTGGGTCTTACTTTTGGCTCTTTGGTTACGTATAGAAAAATTAAGATGGTGGAAATGGGCGGGTATTGTCTTAGCAATGTTAGGTGTTGGAATATTATTTTTAGGAGAATTCATTTCTTTTCGTCGAGATACTATAAATGGAGATCTACTACTAATGGTTGCTCTGTTTTCTTGGGCTCTTTATACTACACTGGGTAAACCTATAGTGGAAAGATATGGAGCGCTTGAAACAACCTTCGTTGTCATCACATTTGGTTTTTTTCTTTATGCCCCTTTTGGGATATGGTCTGTTTTTACAGCAGACTATTCTCAAATTACTTCGAAAGCTATATTGGCCATTATATATATAGGTATTTTTGCATCAGGAATTGCATATTTTCTATGGTATTGGCTTTTAGCTCGAATACGTCCGTCCCAAGTAGCTATCATTACATGCTTGGGGCCACCTTTAACAGCATTTTTTGAATGGACCATTTTTGGCACAGTTCCCACTCTTAATCTTTTGTTAAGTTCTGTAGTAGTACTGATGGGCATTGTATTAATGGTTGGTTATGGCGGTACTAAACAGACAATAAAAAATGATTAGTTGTGATTCATAAAAGAATTTTTATTTGAAATTCGTATTTTGGTTTCATTATTATAAATACCTTGTTAAGATGGTATGTTTTACAAAAAAATAGTTTTTTAGAAATAAGATCAAGATTTTATAGTACAAAACTACAAAGGAGTAAATAGCAGATGAATCAATCCATTATATTAATATTCTTATTTGCAGGCATTCTGATTAGTCAGGAGCAATCTATTCCATCCTCTAAAAAAAATAGAGATCCAATAAGTTTTTCAAAAACATTTCGTGGCAATTTTCACGGTAAAAGCATATCCTATAAGGCTTCTCATTATGAAACTATTCTTTATGATAAAGATGATTATAACAAGCCTATGGCATCAATTTTTGTCACAGAATATAGCTCTATAAAAAAAGATCCGTTCAGACCAGTTATTTTTATTTTTAATGGTGGACCAGGTTCTGCCTCTCTTTGGTTACACATGGGAGTTATGGGTCCAAAAGTAGTTAAAGTTCCTTCAGATGCAAAGGATGATGGGTCTCCTCCATATAAATTAGTAGACAATCATTTGTCACCTTTAGATATTGCAGATTTAGTTTGTATTGATCCAGTTGGAACGGGCTATAGTCTTGCAATGGGAGAACATGAAAATAAAGAATTTTGGGGCGTAAAACAGGATGCAAAAAATGTTTCACAATTTGTTCGCCAATGGATTCAAGAAAATAATAGATGGAATTCACCTAAATATATTTTAGGTGAAAGCTATGGGGGAATAAGAGGGCCTCAGATGCTAGCGGAACTTCGTAATGGTCAATTAACAAATATGGAGATAAATGGTCTCATTTTAGTTTCTCCAGTATCAGATTTACAGCATATTGCTTTTACTCCAGGGAATAACTCTCCGTATGTTGGTTATCTTCCAGCTTATGCAGCGACAGCGTATTATCATGGGAAAATTAAAACCAATAAAACTCTTCTGGAATTTTATGAAGAAGCAAAAGTTTATAGTATAAATAAACTTGGTCCAGCTTTGTTAAAAGGCTCACGTATTACTGACGATGAGAAAAATGAAGTAGCTGGGAAAATTTCATATTATTCTGGACTTTCAAAACAATTTGTGTTGAATTCTAATCTTCGCGTAAATGCAAGTAGTTTCAGAAAAGAATTACTTAGAACAGAAGGATTATCTGTTGGTCGTTTAGATTCACGTTATAAAGGAATGGATTATATGGTTGCAGGCCAGTTTCCTGATACAGACATTTCAAGTGAGGGTTTTTCTGCTGCATATGTTTCGGCACTTCATACCTGGTTAGGTGAAATTGGTGTTGATATTAAACGACTTTATCGTAGTGGTGATAGTGAATTATTTAGGAATTGGGATTGGGTATCAACTCAGAGTGGTTGGCCAAGATTTTTGAATGTATCTCCTCATATTGGAAAGGCCATGCGAGAAAATATTGATTTTAAAGTTTATATTGCATGCGGTATATATGATTTGGCAACACCTTGTTTTACTATAACGAATACAATACATGAAAATTCGATTGATATTGATCGAGTAAAATTTACTGAATTTGAAGGTGGACATATGATGTACAATCATGAGCCATCGTTTGAAACTTTTTTAATGGAATTGCATGAATTCATAAAGTAGTTAATGAAAACCTTAGGTTTTACATTTATTATAAAAATGCATAGATCAATTATTTAAATATGGAGAATTATTGAACATTTAATGCAGGAGGTGTACCATATAAGCTTATGACTTTAGTTTATAATGAATCAAGATGGATATTGTTATATTTAGTGACCATCTTATTTTTTGGATGTCACACAAATGAAAACAATGAAAATACTTTTAAGTCTTTAAAAGTATTTTCTCCTCGAAATTACGATCATCTTAAGGATCGATCTTTTATGAAAATTGGCTTTGGTTCTTGTCTTGATCAAAAGAAACCGCTACCAATTTTTGATGCGATCAAAGCGGTTGAGCCTGATTTGTTCATAATGCTTGGAGATAATGTGTATGGTGATACACATGATGGAGATCTTACAGAAATGTCTAAAGCATATGATAGACAAAAAACAAATTTCCATGAATTAGAACTTGGATTTCCTGTAGAAGCAATTTGGGATGACCATGACTATGGTTTAAACGATGCTGGAGGGAATTATGCACATAAAGTAGCATCGGAACAGCTCTTTTTTGATTTTTGGGAAATATCTAATGATGATGCTCGCCGAACAAGGCCTGGTCTTTATAGAGAACAGAGATTCTCAATCAACGGTAATATAATTCAAATCATATATCTTGATATGCGATATTTTAGAGGTAAACTTACTTCCACTGATGAAAAAGGTGCTGAAGGGAAGGAAAGATATGTCCCTTCAACAGATACAACTCAAACAATGTTAGGGAAAGTGCAATGGGTATGGCTCAAAGGAAAACTTGGTATAGAAGCAGATTACCGTTTAATTATTTCTTCTATTCAATTTTTGGCCATGGGTCATGGTTGGGAATGCTGGCAAATGATGCCCCATGAGCGGAAACGGATGATTGATTTAATTGATTCACTTAGTATTAACAATATTTTATTCATTTCAGGAGATCGACATCGAGGGGGGCTATATCAGTTTACAACTCCTCATGGGAATACAATTCATGAAATTACCTCTAGCCCACTTAATGCGACCACTTTTCCTGGAGAAGAAAATGGTGTATTAAGGAAAGGTGGTACTTATACTAATCACAACTTTGGAATGATAAAAATTGATGTTTCACAAAATTTAGTTAAAGCTGAACTTTTAGATCAAGAAGGGCAAATAATAAATTATTTAATGGTTGGATCAGAGTTTTAGTTGATTGTGACAAAACCCTTGCGTTGACAATTAATAGAAATGAAATTTAGGTTTAGCTAAAACAGTTATTAGCTAAAAAAAGCCAAATTCTTAGGCGATGTGCCCGTAGCTCAGTTGGTAGAGCAGTGCCCTTTTAAGGCATTGGCCGAAGGTTCGAGTCCTTCCGGGCACACTACAAAAACCCCCTTTATCTGAGGGGGTTTTTGTAGTCATATACAATAGTATAAAAGAATATATAATTTATACACCCAATTATTTTGATCGATATATCTTTTGGCTAATTTAAAGGAGAAAAAGAAAATGATTACTAGAGGTAAAGAATTATAATAATAAAAAAAATATTATTAATAACTCTCTACTTTATTATTGGTCTTATCGTAATCGCAGTAATTTTTATTAATGTTAGCCCACAGTTTGGTTCTAATCCTAATGTGAAACAGATAAAACATTATTCAACTTTCCAGAATTTTAAGAATGGGAAGTTTAATAATTTGCAAGAAACAAAACTGTTCACTTCAGGTATGAAAATGTCCGAATTTTTTAGTCAAGATTCGAATATAACTCCTAGAAAAGATATAATCCCTCAACATATTGATTTAGAAATATTTAAAAAGGATGATAATGGTAGAGTAAAAGTATCATGGTTAGGTCATTCCGCATTTTTAATTAATATTAATGGAAAAATCATCTTATTAGATCCTATGCTTGGCCAGTATGCAGCCCCAATTGCGTTGCCGTCATTAAAAAGGTATAGTTCAAAGCTAGCTTTTTCTATTGATGATCTTGACACTATTGATGCTGTTATTATATCTCATGATCATTATGATCATTTAAATTTTTTTACCATAAAAAAGATCAGAAATAAAGTTAAAAGATTTTTTGTTCCCTATGGAATAGGTAATCATCTTAAAGTGTGGGGGGTAAAAGAAGAATTAATTGCAGAACTAAATTGGGGGCAAAGTGAAATATTCCATGCAATAGAAATTATTTGTTTGCCAGCCAGACATTTTTCTGGGAGAGGACCCTTTAATAGGAATAGTACCTTGTGGAGTTCATGGGCAATAAAAAGTCAATATGGAAAAATATATTTTAGTGGGGATAGTGGATATGGAAGCCATTTTAAAAAGATTGGAGAAGAGCATGGTCCATTCGATTTAAGTTTACTTGACAGCGGTCAATATAATAAAGCCTGGAAACATTCCCACATGTTCCCAGAAGAAGCAATTATAGCTGCTCAAGAATTACGTAGTGAATATTATATCCCAATACATTGGGGAGCTTTTACTTTATCAATGCATCCATGGACTGATCCACCAGAGCGAGCCCTTCATAGTGCTAGAAAAATGGAGCAGAAAATTATATTACCCCAAATTGGCCAAGTTTTTATCCTCAATCAAAATCATAAGAACATTTCTAGCTGGTGGAAATTTTATAATTAAAAAATCAGGCCAAATTAATTTTATAGATTATAACTTTTGTCCCAATTAATTATAGATTTGCTTTCAATAGCATCTAAAGCAACCTGAACCATAATTGATGCCTGTCCACCTGTTAATTCATTAGAAATAGGTTTTGAATTATTAATTACTGATTCTCTGAAATCTATTATTGCTTGAAGAGTTGGGTCAATATGTTCAATGTCTATTGGATATCCTTTTTCTAGATCCCATTCCAAAGATGCTCCAGAGACACCATCTACAATACCTTTTTCGGAAGTTTTATTATTTTCTGGATAAAACCATGCTTTAAAATAGTCCAATGTAATGGTACCTTTGTTGCCCAATACTTTAATCTGATAATCTCCTAAAGCATTTGTTGTTAATGAGGTAAAGATAGCTTTTACTCCTGATGGATATTCGCAAATAATATGTACGTTATCATATGTTTCCCTTCCATCTTTCCAAAAATCTATTCCTCCTGTTCCCATAACTCTTTTAGGGGTGCTTTCAAGTACCCAATTCGTAAAATCCATCTGATGAGAACATAATTCCGCAACCAATCCGCCAGAAAATTCTTTATATAATCGCCAATTAATTAGACGTTCCCATTTAGGGTCTGGTACTTTCCTTCTCCAATCACCATTTCTATTCCATTGGCATGAAATAGCTGAAACTTCTCCAATATCTCCTCGCTTAATTTTATTAACCACATGTTTATATAGTTTTGAACTATGATATTGATGTCCAGTCTGAAATATCCTTCTTGAACTAACAACTTTCTCAACTACCTTTTTTGTCTCTTGTATGCCTTTGACCATTGTTTTTTCACAGTACACATGTTTTCCGGCATCTATAGCATCGAGTGCCATTTGTCCATGTTCACTAAATGGTGTTGAAATAAAAACACAATCGAGGTCTTTGTTGTCTAGTAATTTTTTATAGTTCTTGTAGCCTTTAGCTTTACCATATTTTGATGCTATTGCTAATCCTTTTGCCAATCTAAATGGTAGAATGTCAGAACAGGCGATGGTATTAATTCCTTCGGCCTTATTTATTAGGGAAAGGAGTCCTTGACCTCTAGATCCAGTACCTATAACTCCAACATTTAACGTATCACTAGAAGCTTGTATTGTTCCCAATGAAGGTGAATAAGCTAATACGCTTGAAGATCCAAGGAGTCCTAATTTTATAAATTTTCTTCGTTTCACAAGTTTTTTCTTGTTCTGATTTAGTACTCTTTTATTTTTATACTGCGAAAGTGAACGGTGTTGCCATGATCCTGAAGTAATATATATCCTTCAGGCAATTGTCCAAAATCAGACCAATTTCTGTATTTACTGTAAGAAATTAAGGATTTGAATATTTGTGAATGCCGGTCATATTCAATCACCTTTTCATTATTTAGCCAATGACTAACGTGGTTATTGTTGACAACAATACGCGCATTATTCCATTTTTCTATTCCCTTGAATTGCTTGACTCTTCCTGATACGGAAAGATTGACTGCAGGGATTAAATCATATAATGAGCCCAATGTTCTATTTCCTTTAATACCCAATTTTGCATCGGTATGAAAAGCATCATCTAAAATTTGAAATTCAGGACCTATTGCTTTTCCTTCATTTGCAATTAAGTTAGGGTCAACGAAATATTTTATCCCACTATTGGCACCTTTACTTATCATGAATTGAAGCTCAAGTTCAAATCTACTGTAAAGGTCCTCAGTGATAATATCAAGAGGACGTCCCTTTACTTTGTCTGAACCATGGATTGTCAATACACCATTCTTAATTGCCCAGCCTGATTCAGCAAAAGGATCTCCGTTAATTGTTTTTAAACCCTTTGAAGTTTTTCCATCCCATAGCAGACGCCAGCCACGACGGATTTCCCCAGGACTTAATTTATTTATTAGATAGCTTAATTCAGGAACTGTAGGGTCGGATCTAATTCTTTCTGATTCAAGATTGTCAGTTTTGATAACAATATTTCTCCATCGGACTGTTTTATTTTCATTTTGAGGTAGAACGCTATGGACCTGCAAAGCAATGATTCCTGTACTACTCATCTCATCAGTAAGGTTAGAACATTGTATATCATTTATCCATGTTCGAATACTAGAACCAATTGCCTCGATACGACAGTGATTCCACTTTCCGTTATTAATAGCTTTCTGACCCTTGAGGTTTCTTGAAAGAGGATATAGCCAGCCTCTTCTTGCTTCATCGTAAATTCCCCCACTGAAAGCACGAGAACTAGGGTCAATTTCAAATTGGTATCCTGTTACACCGCCCATACCATTATTTCTGTCAATTATACTTCTAAACTGAACGCCAGAATTGATGTCTGGATTAACAAAAAACTCAAACTCTAGTATAAAATCATTAAACGTTGCTTTTGTGCATAAAAAAGTATTTGGAGTATTAGCAATAGTAGTACCCACAATTTCTCCATTATTAACAGTATATTTTGCGTCACCCCCGACTTTTTGCCATCCTTGTAGATCTTTTCCATTAAACAATGGGATCCATTCCTGTGCTTTAGTTTTTAACTTATTTTTTGCATGAATTACAGATAATTCTGGCAATACTAGTAAACATGCAATTATTATTAAACTTGATTTATGCATATTCTCCAAACCTAATTAAGTATAAGTTTAAAAATATCAACTACAAATGAAACACTTTCTATACTTATTATGCCTAAACCTATTATGGGTTGGTTGTATGTGAAATATACCTATGGAAAAAATAAAGGAAGTTTCAATCAATATTTATGCATTTACAAGTATGCGAGGGGATAAAATAAATTATTGTTTGTTTATTCCTTACGATTATAACCCTAACACATCATCTCCATTGGTTCTTTTTCATCATGGAGCAGGAGGAAGAGGAAATGATAACATTAAGAATTTAGAAGGTCCCTGTCCATTAGAATGGGCTACTCCTGAAAGACAAGCCAAGAATTCAGCTCTCATTATTGTCCCTCAAATTCCATTTAATTCAAGTAAAAAACATTCAAAAGTCCTCCAAGCAATGAAGAAATACATGCTCATATAAAAACCATTCATGAAATACTTGATAGCCTTGAAAATGAATTTTCTATCGATATTAATAGGGAATATGTGACTGGTTTTTCAATGGGTGGAGAATCTACTTGGATGTCACTTTTAGAACGTCCGAATAGATTTGCTGCCGCTGTGCCAATATGTGATGGAAATAAGTTTATTGGTATAGGACCTTCTGACCTTGGACGAAGATTTTCAAAATTACCTTTATGGTTATTTCATGGCGCAGCAGATAAGGTAATATCGGTAGACATTTCACGAACCTTGATCAAAGCGTTGCGTGATGCTGATGGATATTTGATCAGTCTTTGTAAAGGGCCTCATTTATACGTTGTATTTAGGATATAAGAGTTTTTCTTGACACAAATAACAATCTAGATGTAGAATTAGGTGCTTCTTGAAAGTTCGGCGTCTGAAATTATCCAGAAAGGTGGAGGGAACAGGCCCTTTGATACCTTAGCAACCTCTCGCAACTTGCGATAAGGTGCTAAATCCTGCCCCGGTTAGACGTGGGGAGAGATAAGATTTGGTACACCGAATCTCACCTCGACAATCCATTACACACCAAGGATTCTTTGTATAGTGTTTTTATTCACTAGCGAAAAGACTACGATCTTAAAGAAATAACTAGATTTTCTAATTAGTGAAAATCAAACAATGTAAATAATGGATCAAAAAAGGAATAATGATGTGAAAAAAGAAACTTTGTCCGAAATTTTTTCTTTTCCTGAAGTCGTAAATGAATATGCTGCTAGATTAGTTGCTTTTCTAGTATTGTGTCTGTCCATATTAATTATAAAAACAGAAAATATTTGGCTTTTAAGCTTTTTAACATATGGTTTTTGGGCACGGGTATTGACAGGGCCAACACTAAGTCCATTAGGATTAATTGTTACAAAAGGTATAATTCCAGCCTTTGGAAACCCTAGTAAATCAGTGATTGGACCACCAAAAAGATTTGCGCAGGCTATTGGAGTTGTATTTTCAACTACAGCGCTAGCAATTGCAATTATGGGAAATTGGTCAATTAGTATAAATATAATTTTTGTCTTAGCAATCTTTGCTTCTTTGGAATCTCTTTTTGGCTTTTGTGCGGGGTGTTGGGTTTTTGGTCATTTAATTCGCTTGAGAATCATCCCGGAGAAATTTTGTGCTAAATGTCAGAATTTAGAATTCTCCTTATCACAGAAATCATGAATTGAAATGAAGATTTTATTCTAAATATTATGTTAGAATTGATCGGAAATACTCCTCTAGTTGACCTTTCCAACCTGTTCTCTGAAAAGTCACCACAAATCTTTGGAAAGGCGGAATGGATGAATCCCGGAGGATCAATAAAAGACAGGCCAGTAAAACGAATGTTGTTAAAAGCATTAGAATCAGGTTCCCTAACAAAAGAAAAAACTATTTTAGACTCAAGTAGTGGCAATGCAGGCATTGCTTACGCAATGATAGGTAGTGTGTTAGAACTTAATGTAACAATTGTAATCCCTGGTAATGCTAGTGAAGAAAGAAAACAACGTATCAAAGCACATGGGGCAAAAATTATTGAAACGGATCCTCTTGAAGGTTATGATGAAGCGCTTCGGTATGCTCATCAATTATATAATAAACACCCTGAAAAATATTGGCTTTGTAATCAATACGAAAATGATAATAATTGGCTTTCACATTTTGAAGAAACCGCTGAAGAATTAATTAATCAAATTTCAGGTCAAATTACTCATTATGTTGGTGGTGTAGGGACAGGAGGCTCCTTGACAGGCATTGGAAGAAGATTAAAAACTGAAAATCCTCTTGTTCAAATTATTGCAATTAGACCTGAATTATGGCCTGGTATTGAGGGGTTAAAACCTTTGCAGTCAAAAGATGATATAATACCTAAAATTTTTGATGAATCTATTATAGATGCGTGGATTGATGTTAGGGCTGATGACGCTAAACAGTGGTGCAAGAATCTAGCAAAAAAGGGTATTTTTGTAGGGCAATCTTCTGGGGCCAATCTAGCCGGAATAAGTGAAATCATTAAGAATTTATCTGATGGAGTTATTGTGACCTTATTAAATGATTTTGGTGATAGATATTTTTCTACAGGGTTATGGTCTTGAACAATGGCAATTTATCTTCCCAAAAAAATAATTGATGAATTTTTATACCACGCCCAAGTTGATTATCCACAAGAGTGTTGCGGATTCATTTTGGGAAGATTAGAAAAAAATAAGTCTCTAGGGATTGAATATATTCAGGTACAAAATATTCAAGAAAAAAATAAAAAGAGACGCTTTCTTATTGATCCTATTGAATATATAAGAGTAGAAGATCTAGCTGAAAAGAAGAAATTATCTATAATAAGTATAGTTCACTCTCATCCAGATCATCCTGACAAACCTTCAGAGTTTGACCGGGTTCATTCTTGGCCAGGATTTAGTTATGTAATTATTTCTGTAATTAATGGAGTCTCTAAAAGTTTTCGCTCTTGGATTTTAGATGAGGATAGAATGAAATTTTCTGATGAAAAAATTGTTATAAAGGAATCATTAAAATGAGTAATCGTATAAAAATACCCTCTCCATTACGTCAGTTTACTGATAATAAATCATATGTTGAAGTAGATGGATTGACGATTAAAGAAGTGTTAATAAAAATATTTGAACAATACCCTCAAATACAAAGTCATATTCTTGATAACAATGGAGAGATGCGCAATTTTGTTAATATATATGTTAATGGAAAAAATATTAAGGAAAAGGATAATTTAGACACCTCGGTTCCTATTGATTCAGATATCCGTATTATTCCAGCAATTGCTGGAGGTTTAGAGGAAAATCCTAATTTAGATAAGAATGAACTAAACCGTTATGCTCGACATTTTTCTTTACCTGAATTTGGTATAGAAGGACAAAAAAAATTAAAAACTGCAAAAGTTCTTGTAGTAGGTGTAGGAGGATTAGGGAGCCCAGTTTTACTGTATCTAGCCGCGGCTGGTATTGGAAGAATTGGATTAGTGGATTTTGATATCGTGGATGAAAGCAACCTTCAAAGACAGATACTTTTTGGCGTTGATGTTTTGGGAAAACCCAAAACTAAATCAGCGGAAAAAAAATTATTACAATTAAATCCAAATCTTAAATTAGATGTTTATGAAACACGCCTTACAGCTGAAAAAGCTCTTAATATTCTTGAACATTATGATATAATTATTGATGGAACAGATAATTTTCAAACACGTTATTTAGTTAATGATGCCTGTGTCATTTTAGGAAAACCTAATGTTTATGGGAGCATCTTTCGTTTTGAAGGACAAGCTTCAGTTTTTAATTACAAAGATGGTCCATGCTATCGCTGTTTATATCCGGAGCCACCTCCTCCGGGATTAGTGCCATCATGTGCTGAGGGAGGAGTACTAGGTGTATTGCCTGGAATAATTGGGTGTATTCAAGCTAATGAAACAATAAAAATTATTACTGGTATAGGTAAAACTCTTAAAGGACGTTTTTTACTTTATGATGCATTGGAATTGGATTTTCAAGAAGTTTCTATAAAACGAGACCAATCCTGCAAAGTATGTGGCGACAACCCAACTGTTACAGAATTAATTGATTATGACCAGTTTTGCGGCATTGACAATGCTATAATTGATCAACAATGGGATGAGATTTCTGTAATGGAATTAAATGAAAAAATCCAGATTGGAGAATCTACATTTATATTAGATGTCCGAGAAAATTTTGAAGTTCAATTGGAAGAATTTGAAGGTGCTGTACATATACCAATGAATCAAGTGGAATCGCGATTAGATGAAATTAAACAACAAGATGAAATAATAGTTCTCTGTAAAACTGGAGGAAGAGCTGCTAAAATTTGTTCTTTGTTAACGGAAAACAATTTTAATAAAGTTATGAATCTAAAGGGTGGGATTACAGCATGGTCTCAATTTATTGCATCAGTTCATTCTAATTAATGGCAATAACTAATTCGTAATAATTTCATTTCCTCTACCTCACTATTTCTTTGTTGTAATTATAATAACGCCGTTTGCACCTCTGGCTCCATAAATAGCTGAAGCGGATGCATCTTTAAGTACATCTATAGATTGTATTGATTTAATATCAAAAAAGGTTAATATGCTCTGATCATTAGTAGGCATTCCATCAATTACAATTAATGGATTATTGTTGTTCAAAGTATTAATCCCCCGGATTAATACTTGTGATGGTCTGCCGTTAGGTGTTCCAGAATTCTCTACATATAAACCTGGAACTCGTGCTTTTAAAAAGCTGAGAATATTCATGCTGGTACTTTCATTAATTATCTCTAAGTCAACCGATGAAACAGCTTGAGTCAAATCCGCTTTTTTTTCAGTTGAATAGCCTGTATTAATGGATTCTGTATCATAGTCTAGAGGAACAGTGGAGATACAGGACATAAAAAATAGAGAAGTAAAGAAAAAGTTTTTTTTCATTTATTTCTCTCTGGGGCTATTTGGGACTACCTCCATCAAGTGGGATTTCAGCCCATTTCTTACCTTTTTTGGCTTCCATTTTAGTTGGACTAATATTATTGCCAGTTATTTTTCCGCTAAGACGAATAGTTTGAGCAGCAAAGTTAGCATAGCCTGGGCTAGGAGCTATAATAACAAATATATTTCCAGCATTATCGACAATGCCTGCTGGGGTACCTTTTTCTAAACAACCAACAGCACAACTTTTATGTTCTTCACCCCGCATTCCCCCAGATAAAAAACAAGAAAGATCAACCACTTCACCTTCTATACTTGAAGATTGTTTTTTACCCTTTTTTTCATGGTTGTCAGCTCTTATACTTCCAGATACAATCAATAATAAAAAACAAACTAATCTAATACATCTATTTTTCATAATAACTCCTAAATTAAGCTGTCGATTTTTTCATTTTGTTAAATTTATGAAAACAAAACAAATATCCACAGTATATAGTAATAGAAAGCCTCGTAAAGTATTAATCTACATCTTATTATTTTTGTCTCTTAGCTTTGGTGAAGTTGAAAAAAACTTACCTAATATTATAATAATTATTACTGATGATCAGGGCTATGGTGACTATAGTGCCCACGGCAATCCTATTTTAAAAACGCCTGCTATGGACGCATTATATAATGAAAGCGTACGGTTGACAGATTTTCATGTTGCTCCCATGTGTACACCTACCCGAGGTCAATTATTAACGGGTTTAGATGCAATGCGCAATGGAGCCGTAGCAGTTTGCCAAGGCCGTTCCATGATGAGAAATGGAATTTCTACAATCGCTAATTATTTTTCAGAATCGGGGTATTCCACAGGTCATTTTGGTAAATGGCATTTAGGCGATAGCTATCCACATCGCCCTCAAGATCGAGGTTTTGACGAAACCTTAAACCACCCAGCTTGGGGGATTACATCTTTAGCCGATCATTTTGGAAATTCTTATTTTAATCCCTATTTAAATCGTAATGGGAAAAAAGAAAAGTATACTGGTTATTGTACTGATATTTTTTTCGCTGAAGCAATGAAATGGATGAAAAATCAACATGATGAGAACAATCCATTTTTTTTATATCTTGCAACGAATACGCCTCATGTTCCTAATTGGGTAGATGAGAAATATTCTGAACCTTACAAAAAAATTGGTTCATATAATGGCGTTGAAATTCCTGCAAATTTCTATGGTATGATTGCAAATATTGATGAAAACTTAGTTGGCTTGGATCATTTCCTTAAAGCGGAAGGTTTGAAGGAAAATACTATTCTCATCTATATGAATGACAATGGGACACAAAGCAGAATGGCCTCAAAAATATTTAATGCTGGTATGCGCGGACACAAAACGGAAATGTATGAAGGTGGGCATCGTGTAGCATGCTTCATTCGATGGCCTGGAGGAAGACTTAGACATGGAGAGGACATTGATGCATTAACGCAAGTTCAAGATATATTCCCAACACTGGTCGAACTAACTGGTGTTCCAACGAATAAAATTAAATTAGATGGTATAAGTTTGGCGGGTTTAATAGGCTTAGAAACTCAGTCTGCTATAGCAGATAGAAAATTAGTTATTCAATATTCATTTCAAGAGACTTCAGGAACACCTTGGAATAGAGCAATAGTACTTTGGGATAAGTGGCGTCTTGTAGGTCCTCATCAATTATTTGATTTAAGAAAAGATCCTCACCAAAACCGCAATATTATTCATGAGCATCCTGATATCGCTATTGCGATGCGTAATCATTATGATAGATGGTATGACAATATTCGAACTGATTTTGAAAAAGAGAGATATATACATATAGGCAATGCTGATAATAATTCAGTGACATTATTTGCAAGTGATTGGGTAGGTGGTTATTGTGACAATACAAGCGGGTTGATTAATGCGGATGCTAGTGGTTATTGGAATGTAATAGTTGAACAAGATGGAAAATATGAAATTGAGTTAAGACGATGGCCTAAGGAAACAGGGTTAGCTCTAACAGCTGGAACAAAGCGCGAAGGGAATAGACAGTTAGAGGAAAGGTTTGTAGTTGACAATCTTGGCGCTAGACCAATTCATTCGGCCACTTTGAAAATCGGAAATGTAGATGAAACTGTTGTTATTAACCCTACTCAGAAGTCAGTGAGTTTTACTATTGATCTAACAGCTGGGAAAGAAAGATTGGAGACTATTTTTTCGGATCGGTTAGGTATACCTCTTTGTAGTGCAATGTACGTTAATGTGAGAAGTTTATAATTGTTGACATATTTATTATAATTAGTTGGAGTGACAATATGTTAAAAACAAAAACATCATTTTTTTTAATTTTTTTGATAACAACTGTTGGATCTATTTCAAGGGGGTCCACGAAGTTTAGCCCTATAAGTAAACCATATAACTTTCTTTTTATTTTAGTTGATGATCTTGGTTGGACAGATTTGAAAATATCTGGTAGTTCATTCTATGATACACCAAACTGTGACAAATTAGCAAAAAGTGGAATGAGATTTTTAAATGCCTATGCGGCTTGTCCAGTATGTAGCCCTACTCGGGCTAGTATAATTACCGGTAGATATCCAAACCGTACTGGAATTACGGATTGGATTGGTGCCCTATCTGGTAGTGAATGGTCTCGTAACACTCGCTTATTACCTGCGTTATATAACCCTCTGCTTATGCTGGAAGAAGTAACAATTGCAGAAATATTAAAAAATCAAGGTTACGCCACATTTTTTGCTGGTAAATGGCACTTGGGAAATGAAGGATTTTGGCCGGAAGATCAAGGGTTTGATATCAATAAGGGGGGGCATCATCGAGGTGGTCCATATGGAGGGGATAAATATTTTTCTCCCTATGGAAATCCTAGATTACAAGATGGTCCTGATGGAGAACACTTGCCAGATCGTTTGGCATCTGAAACAGTACATTTTATCGAAAAAAACAAAGAAAAACCGTTTTTTGCTTATCTCTCTTTTTATTCTGTACATACTCCACTTCTTTCTCGTAAAGATTTAGAAGTGAAATATAATGCACGCAAGATTAAACAAAGATTAAGTCCTAAATGGGGAATAGAGCACAAACGAAAAGTTCGCATGGTCCAAGAGCACTCTGTATATGCTGGGATGGTTGAGGCTATGGATATGGCTGTGGGTAAAGTACTTAAAGCATTGGAAAGGTTACAATTAGAAAAAAATACCATAATTTTTTTTATGAGTGATAATGGAGGGCTGTCTACTAGTGAAGGTCATCCAACTAGTAATTTCCCCTTACGTGCGGGAAAAGGTTGGATATATGAGGGTGGAATTCGAGTGCCAATGATAGTGCGGTGGCCCAATATGACTAGTCCTGGTAGCGTAAGCAATGCTATAATAACTAGTACAGATTTTTTCCCTACAATAATTGAATTGTCTGGTGCTGAGGCAAATCTTGAACTACCTATTGATGGAATAAGTTTTACACCAGCACTACTTAGTAAAAAGCATGATCGTGGTCCAGTGTTTTGGCATTATCCTCATTATGGGAATCAAGGTTCAGCACCTGCTGGAGCTATTCGCGAAGGTGATTGGAAACTTATCGAATGGTATGAAAATGGAAGAAGAGAACTGTATAATTTGAATAAGGACATTGGTGAAACAGTAGATTTGTCAAAAACCTATCCTAATAAAGTAATCACTCTTTATAATAAGCTTAATCAATGGCGTAGCATGACTGAAGCAAAAATGCCATTTGTTAACTCACGCTTTGACTCAACGAAAAATGAAGGAAGATAATCTGAAAACTTAATTATTATGATAGGATCATATTTTATCATTTTCAATTTTCTTTTCTTTTTTTATGTAGAAGAGGATCCTTTAACTAATAAAGAAGAATGGCTTCCCATATTTAATGGAAAAGACTTAACTAATTGGATTCCCAAATTTTCTGGTCAAGATGTCGGTGAAAACTACCGCTCTACTTTTCAGGTGAAGGATGGTTTATTAACTATAAATTATGACAAATGGTCTTCATTTAATGGAGTAATAGGGCATCTATTTTTTGACAAAAAATTTTCTCATTACAGATTACGTTCTAGCTACAGATTTATAGGAGAACAGTTAGTTAATGGACCTGAATGGGCTTATCGAAACAATGGCTTCAAATTACATGCTCAACATCCAAATACAATGAGTATGGATCAAAAATCTCCAATTGGAGTTGAAGCTCAATTATTAGGTGGGAATGGGATTGATGAGAGACCTACACTCAATTTATGTACAGGAGGAACTGATGTTATATATAATAACATTTTTTTTACTCCTCACTGTACCAATTCAAGTTCTAATACTTTTCATGGTGACCAGTGGGTTGATATTGAAATTTTGGTATTAGGTGATTCTCTTTTTCAACATATCATTGATGGTCAAGTCGTCCTTGAATATAGCCATCCAACAAGTAGTGGAAATTTTGGTGCATTGGATCTTTATCCATTGGGGGCGCCCATTAAGGATGGGTATATTGCAATTCAGGCCGAGACTCACTCCACTCAATTTTCAAAAATAGAAATTCTTAATCTAAGTGGTTGCACAGATTCTAAAGCCAAAAATTACAAATCATATTTTGTTCATAATAATAAAGATTGTGAGTATTAATCCATGAAACATATAGCTTTAATTAGTTGTCTTATATTTTTTGTGTTAATGATTAGTTGTAATCCCGATATCCGAAATAATGAGGTAAAAGACACTATTTCACATGCTAAAACTAAATATCCTGCAAAATCTATTTCAATTACATCTGATCAGACTTATATCGAAAATAAAAAAATTAGATCAGAGATAGTTTTAAATGTTCATGAAGACTTGTCTTTAAGTCTTTGGGCTCCTGATACTTTAGCAATGGATCCTGTTGCTATAAGCATAGATCAAAAAACGGGCAATCTTTATTACTCTCGAGCAATGAGGTTAGCCATAGAATTTGATATTCGAAATCATACTGATTGGATGACAGAATCTATATCGTGGCAATCTGTTGAAGATCGTCGGGCTTTTTTGAGAAAGACATTTAAGGAAGAAAATGAAGATGGAAGAAGATTTTTGAAGGATTTAAATCTTGATGGAACTCTTGACTGGAGAGACCTTACGGTCGAAAAAGAAGAAATTTGGTTTTTATCTGATGGAAATAATGATGGTATTGCTGATAAATCACAGCGCTACATTGCTGACTTTAATAGTGAAATTTCTGATTTGGCTAATGGTTTAGAATATTATGATGGGAATGTTTTCATTCCAATTGGCCCAGATATGTGGAGAACGGGGGACAATAACGATGATGGTATTGCTGATTATAAGAAATCAATAAGCCATGGATATGCGGTTCATATTGGTTTTGGTGCGCATAGTATGTCAGGTGCTATTGTTGGGCCAGATGGTAGGATATGGTGGGGCATTGGAGATATTGGGATGAATGTTGTGGACCTTAATGGCAAACAATGGAAATACCCTAATCAAGGAGTTATTGTAAGATCTGAATTTGATGGAACAGGATTTGAAGTATACTCAGCTGGACTGCGGAATACACATGAGTTTGCTTTTGATAAATATGGCAATCTTATATCAGTGGATAATGATGGTGATCATCTTGGCGAAAGTGAAAGGCTAGTATATTTAATTAATGGATCTGACAGTGGCTGGCGTATCAATTGGCAATTTGGGAAATATACTGATCCAGATAATAATTCATATAAAGTCTGGATGGATGAAAAAATGTATGTTCCTCATTGGGAAGGGCAAGCTGCTTATATTTTACCTCCAATTGTCAATTATGTGAACGGTCCAACGGGCTTGGTTTATAATCCAGGAACAGCTTTAGATAGTGATTGGGAAGATCATTTTTTCGTTTCTGAGTTCAGGGGTTCGGCTTCTATGTCACCTTTACACGCATTCACGCTCGAACCAAATGGTGCTTCCTTCAACTTGAAAGAAACAAAGATAGTTACAGAAGGACTATTACCAACTGGCCTTGATTTTGGGCCTGATGGTGCACTTTATGTGGGTGATTGGGTAATTGGATGGGATATTAAACGTAAAGGTCGAATATGGAAACTTGACACAAAAAGTTCAGAGCGTTCGAAAGAGAGATTATTAACAAAGAGAATCCTTGAATCTGATATGCCATCATTTACTTTGGATTCACTAGCTACTTTGCTAAAAAACCCAGATATGCGTATCAGGCAACGTGCACAGTTTGAATTAGTTAAACGCAAATCAAAAGGGTTAGAAATCTTTAATACAATAATTAATGAAGCAGATCATCAACTTTCTAGAATACATGCAATTTGGGGAATTTCTCAAATGGCTAGGATGGGTGCAATACAATATTCTGAGAAATTAATTCCACTTTTGAATGATACAGATCCTGAAATTGTAACTCAAGCGGCTAAAATGTTGGGTGATGTGAAGTACAAAGTATCTGCTTCGAAATTAATTCCTCTATTAACCCATGAGTCTTTGAGGGTTAGGCTACATGCAACAGAGGCATTAGGAAGAATGGATTTTAAAGATGCGTTTGAGCCAATTATAAAGATGTTGGAAAAAAATAACAATGAAGATATTTGGCTTCGACATGCAGGAGTCATCGCTTTAGCAAGGATTGCTTCTGAATCATCACTGGCCAATCTTAAAGATCATAGTTCTAAAGCATTGAGGCTAGCTGCGACTGTTTCGCTTAGAAGACAAAAAAGCTCTAAAATTGAAGAGTTTTTATTCGATAAAGATGAGGATATTGTTACAGAGGCATCGAGAGCAATTAATGATGATTATTCAATCATTCCAGCTTTGCCAGCTTTGGCTAACATCCTAAACACCACATCTTTTTCTAATGAGCCTTTATTGCGAAGATCAATTAATGCTAATCTGAGAGTAGGGCAATATGAAAACATCAATAATTTAATAGAATTCAGTACGGATGTCAGCAATCCAGAAGAAATGAGAGCTGAAGCTATTTATGTATTGGCTAATTGGGAGCAACCATCAGTATTAGATAGAGTTGATGGAAGGTATCGAGGAGAATTAAACCGAAACCCTGATACAGTTATTGGGCTATTTAGTTCCAGTATTAATAATTTATTGCAGGATCCTTCTGAAATGGTTCAAGTTGCTACTATAACTGCAATATCCAAATTTCATTTAGAAAACTATGATTCAGTTTTATTATCATTATTTCAAAATAGTATATCCACGGATGTGCGAATTAGAATAGTAAAAACACTCAATTCAATCAATTCAGATTTATTAGATGAATTATTTGAATTAGCGGCTTTAGATACTTCCAGCAATGTCAGGGCAGAAGCATTACATATTATCAATAACACAAATATTACAGATGAAAATGCAATAAGGTTTTTATCAAAAATAATAACAGTTGGAAGTTTAAAAGAAAAACAGAAAGCTTTACTATCATTAGGCTCCTATTCCAATATAATGGCTGTAGAAGAATTGAAACTAAACTTTAATAATTTAGTAAATCGAACGCTTAATCCTAGTCTAGAATTGGAACTTGGAGAAGCAATATTAAAGCAAAACAACCCAGAACTGGTTGTAGAATACAATCAATATTTGGACGGTCAATTTAGCATAGATTCTCTATCTGTATATAAAGCTTTATTATTTGGAGGTAATGCTAAAAGTGGAAAACAAATTTTTTATAATAATCAAAGCGCTCAATGCCAGCGTTGTCATGGTCTCGGTTCTTCGGTCCAATTGGCGGGCCCTGATTTATTGAAAGTAAGTTCACGACTTTCTAGAATTGAAATATTAGAATCTTTAATTGAGCCAAGCAATCAAATAACCAATGGATATGGCTTTGTTACAGTGGAGTTAAGAGATAATTATGAGATCTATGGGATTTTAGTTGAAGAAGATTCAAAACGCTTAGCCATAAAAACGGGTGAGGGCGAAATTGAAGAAATTGACAGGGACGAAATAATAAATATAACTAACCATCTTTCTTCAATGCCTTCAATGGTAGAAATTCTAACAAAAAATGAGCTTAGAGATTTAGTAGCTTTTCTAGATACCTTATAACTATATGATAATTATTTGTGCCGTTACACAGAAGGCAGAGACCACCCATTATTATAGATTGGCGTAATCATATCAGTTGCCTTTTGATTGGAATGAAATGATTTTTTTGTTTTATCCCAATAAAGCTTTTCACCTGTTAGGTATGCAATATTGCCCATATGAGAATTAATACAAGCTATGCTTCCACTATTCAAATCACAATTAAGAGATTCTGGGGAATTATTTTTAATTGCCTCTAGAAAGTTTTTTGTATGAGTGTCTAATGCTCTCTCTGTGGCATCAATTTTTGGAATATGATCCATAAAGAGTTTTTTTGTTTTTCTATGATCCTTTTCTGCGATCACTTCCCAACCACCTCTGTCAACGATCAAAGTTCCTTTGTTTCCAATGAAGGCAATTCCTTCATCTCTTCCGTAGTTTCCTCCATCAATACCATTAGCATGCTCCCATAACATTGTGAAATCATCATACTCAAATACGGTCTGAAGAGTGTCTGGTGTATCGGTATCCTGGTCGGGATAACCAAACTTTCCACCAGAAGCCATGACAGAAACAGGATCTTTAGCTTTCATTCCAAATAGTGCAATATCAATTTCATGAACACCCCAATCAGTCATTAAACCTCCAGCATAATCCCAATACCACCGAAAGTTGAAATGGAATCGGTTTTCATTAAATTTTCGCATAGGAGCTGGACCTAGCCACATTTTGTAATCAACACCTTTTGGTGCATTAGTATCAGGTTTATCATCAACCCATCCATACCAACCTTGATAGGCCCAAACCTTTACTAGCCTTATATCACCTAGTTTACCAGACCATAAAAAATCCATGGCATCCCGATATTGAGTTCCACTTCGCTGCCATTGACCTACCTGAACAATTTTACCATATTTTTTCACAGCGTCAGCCATTATGTATGATTCTTGGATCGAATTAGCAATGGGCTTTTCACAATAAGCATGTTTTCCAGCTTCTAAAGAATGCACAAGGTTAAGGCAATGCCAATGATCAGGCGTGCCAATTACAACTGCATCAATATCCTTATTTTCTAACAGCTTTCTGTAATCTCCATAACCTTTCGGTTTTTTCCCTGTGATTTCCTTGCAGTCTTTTTTGCGTTTTTCCACTACATTTGCATCAACATCGCAAATTGCAATACAGTCAGCTTCACTATTTTTTAGAAGTGAGCGTATATTTGCCCATCCCATTCCATTGGCGCCGATAAGACCGAAGTTTAGTGTTTCATTAGGTGAGACAGGTTTCCTCATTGCCGCTATAGCGGAAAGAGGAAGAGAAGATAAAACTACTCCACCTAAGGAGTATTTTGAAGCTAATCGAATGAAGTTCCTTCTTGAATGTGTCATTTTGAATTCCTATTGGTTCCTATTGAATAAAAATTTGATTTAACTGTTACAAGTTAAACAATTGTAGTGAATTAGTAAGAAAATATGTACAAATTATCTTTCATCTAAGAGTTTTATTTAAACCATAGGTTATAATAGAAAGGAAAATTGCAGCAATAACGTCAGCAATAGGAGTCGCTGAAGAAAAACCAAAATTCCACAAAATTACTCCAATTAACCATATGCAATAAGTTTTCACAGCTATTAAAATTACAATTGTATTATGTAAAGGATTTACTATATTGCTTAATATAAACAATCCAGAAGAGAAGGGTGGGGATATATTGCAATTGAGTGATATCTTACGGAGGATAGTAGGTGGAATTAGTTTAATTTTTATTTTCTCTGCATGCGGAGAAATAAGCAAAAAAAATTCTCAATTACCAAATATTCTATTCATTCTGGCTGACGATCTTGGTTATGGTGATGTTGGTTCATATAACCCAAACTCTACAATACCGACACCAAATCTTGATAGACTATCCAAAGAGGGAATTAGATTTACAGATGCACATAGCCCAGCTACTGTTTGCACCCCAACTCGTTATGGTATACTCACAGGAAGGATGCCTTTTCGTACTGGGCAGTATGGAGTTTTTAACGGTGCCGGTGGACCATGTCTAATCGAGAACAAGCGTATTACTATTGGAAACATGCTGCAGGAACAAGGCTATACCACAGCACTGTTTGGAAAATGGCATCTAGGACTGACCTTTTTTGATAATAAGGGTGATCCAATCCATTCAAATAGTTTTGATGCTGTAAAAACAATAGATTATTCCCAGCCTATTCCAGATGGACCAGTAAATAAAGGTTTTGACCAATTCTTCGGGACGGCTTGTTGTCCAACAACAGATGCACTCTATGCATTTATTGACGGAAACCATATCCCAGTTCCTCCTACTAATCTTTTAGACAAAACAAATTTGCCTAAGCACCATTATTCAAAAGATAACGATATAGGAATGATAGCACCCGGTTATGACCTCCAAGAGATAGACATGATTTTTCTTGAACGTAGCATTGATTTCCTTAAAGAGCATGCCGAGGAGCGTAAAGGATCACCATTTTTTTTGTTTCATTCCATGCAAGCAGTACATCTGCCATCATTTGCTGGTGCTGATTTTCGAGGGAAAACTACTTCAGGACCTCATGGAGATTTTATTTTTCAAATGGATCATATTGTTGGTGAATTAATTGCAGCATTAGATAAATATGGTTTTTCCGATAATACTTTAGTGATTTTTACAAGTGATAATGGTCCAGAAGTTCCAACAATACTAGCGATGAGAAGAGATTTTAAACATGATGGAGCTGCTCCTTGGCGAGGAGTTAAGCGGGATAATTGGGAAGGCGGTCATCGTGTTCCTTTTATTGCTTATTGGCCAAATAAAATTAAAGGTGGTAAAGTATCCGATGCATTGATTTCTCAGACAGATCTAATGGCTACGTTTGCTGATCTCGTTGATTACAATCTTTCTAATAATGTAGCTGAGGATAGTTATAGTTTTTTACCTGAAATTCTTAGTGTTGGAAAGTCTTCTAAAAGACGAGAATACATGCTGCAACAAGCTGCTTTTGGAAATTTATCTATTCGCCAAAAAGCGTGGAAATATCTTGATCACAAGGGTTCTGGAGGAAATAGTTATAGTGAAGGAGGATATTGGGGTATGCTTCCATTTGCTTTATTGGATTCATTGCCAGATGCACCAGCACAACTATATAATTTAGATGTGGATCCAGGTGAAACAAGAAATTTATACTTTGAAAACCCTGAAATTGTTAAAGAACTAAAAAATAAACTCGAAGAATATAAAATTACAGGTCGCAGTGTAGCTTTAAGAAAATAACCTATCTCAACTTTGTATTTTGAAAAAAGGGAAATTAATTAAATGAAAAGATTATTAACTCTACTACTATTTTTTGTCATGAATTTAATTTTGTCAGCATCGCAGGACGGTCCAATACGTGTACTATTCTTGGGGCAACATGATAATGAATTGCATAATTCTGATGAATATTTTCCTATACTTTCAAGTGCTTTTGGTCGTGATGCAATTTATTTTGATTATATAACAGATGTTGAAGAAGCCCTAGGTAACGATGAATATCTTACTATGTTCGATGTGCTTCTTCTTTATGCGAATCATGATACTATCGCACCACATCAATGGAGGAATCTGAAAAATTTTGTAGAACAAGGAGGAGGGTTTGTTCCAATTCATTCTGCTAGTTGGAGTTTTAGAAATGAGCCAGAATTTGCAAAATTAGTCGGGGCTTCATTTAAGAGCCATCAAAGTGGTGTATTTACTGCAAAAATAAAAAAAGGTAATCATCCAGCATTGAAAGACTTTCAGCCTTTTGAAGCATGGGATGAAACATATTTCCACGATCAACATAATCGTAAGAATAGAAAAGTATTAATGGTAAGGGATGCTATGGAAGGAGACCCGCACACAAAACCTGAACCATGGACATGGGTTCGCACTCAAGGAAAAGGAAGGGTGTTTTATACAGCCTATGGTCATGATGAGCGGGTTTGGAGTCACCCGAATTTCCATCAGTTAATAAAAGGAGGAATCCTTTGGGCTGCTGGAAAAACAACTTTAAAGAATTACAATATATTTATTTCAAATCGTGCTTCTCTTGAGTATGAAAAACGATCCAACATTCCTAATTATGAGAAACGTCCAGAACCTTTACCTTACCAGTTACCACTTTCTCCTGAGGAAAGTATGAAATACACTCAGGCACCTGTAGGTTTTAGTCTTGAATTATTTGCTAGTGAACCTGACGTAATTAACCCCATATATATGCAATGGGATCATAAAGGTAGGCTTTGGATTGCGGAGAGTATTGATTATCCGAATGAAATAATAACGAGTCGAAAGGGTAATGATAGAATTAAGATTTTAGAAGATACAGATGGTGATGGAAAATCTGATAAGACCACAGTTTTTGTCGAGGGATTAAATATCCCCACTTCATTTACTTTTGCATCAGGCGGGGTTATAGTAGCACATGCTCCTGACATGCTTTTTATAAAGGATACAGATGGGGATGATAAAGCTGATGAAACGCGAATTCTTTTCACAGGGTTTGGTCTTCAAGATACTCATGCTGGGCCTAGTAATCTGAGATATGGGTTTGACAATTGGATATATGGTACTGTCGGCTACTCTGGTTTTATAGGTACAGTGGGAGGAAAAGAGCATAACTTCAAGATGGGAGTTTTTAGATTTCGTAGTGATGGTTCAGATATAGAATTTCTACATCAATTCAACAATAATACTTGGGGTCTTGGTTTTAATGAATCAGGTGATGTGTTTGGATCTACGGCAAATTTTAACCCCAGTTTTTTTGGAGGACTTCCTATCTTTGAAAATAGTACAAAGAAAAGAATAAGAGATGATGGTTTTGTGCGTGGAGGTATTGCCAGAGAAAGTGCAGAAATGATTGCAGATTCACCAAGGTTTTATCCAATCACTGAAAATATTCGTCAGGTTGATGCCTTTGGAAAGTATACTGCAGGATGTGGACATGCTTTTGCAACCTCTAGTGGCTTTCCTGAAGCTTGGAGGAATAAAAGAGCATTTATTTGTGGTCCAACGGGTCATCTACTAGGTATGTATGACATAAGGCCTAAAGGCTCTGGTTATGAAGCAATTAATGCATTTAGCTTTCTTGCTAGTGCGGATGAATGGTTCTCTCCTGTTGTTGCAGAAATTGGACCTGATGGCAATATGTGGGTAGCAGATTGGTACAACTTCATTATCCAACATAATCCTATTCCTAATAAAGAAAGAGGAGGATATGACGGAAAAGAGGGATTAGGTAATGCCCACGTTAATATCAATAGAGATCGTGAGCATGGTCGAATTTATCGAGTAAAATTTAATATGAATGCTAACTCTAAAGAAATTCCACTTACTCATTCTAATGAAGATCTTCTCAATTTACTTGGCCATGATAACTTGTTCTGGCGTATTACTGCTCAACGTCTACTTGTTGACAATGAAGATATTAGCATTATACCTAATTTAGAAAAATTAGTTCTCAATGAAGATATTAGCAGTATTCATGCTATTTGGGTTTTGCATGGATTAGGTCAACTGTCTTTTGAAATTCATACTCAAGCACTGATTAGTAAATCTCCTAGTCTAAGGAAAAATGCCATTCGCGCACTAGGATCTGCAAAAGAACATGTTCAAATGCTTTATGATAGTGCTGTTTTAGCGGATGAAAACCCACAAGTTCGACTTGTAGCATTTGCAAAACTTGCGATGTTTGAAGAAGATAAGGAGCGTAAAAAAATTGCTACACTTCTTATGGATCAACCTGCAAACAAACAAGATGAATGGATGCATATTGCTTTGAGAGCTTCTGGAGCGGATATTGTTGAAAATTCAGAGCAAAAGAATGAAGAAATAATCGGAAGACCCGATGTAGGTGAAAATATTTTTAAGACAAATACAGCTGCAGGTTGTGCTCGCTGTCATAGTCTTGATGGCATGGGAGGCAATATAGGACCCGCATTGGATGGAATTGCTAAACGGAAAAGTCGTGATTATATCTATACTTCTTTAGTAAATCCATCAGCCGATTTAGCACAAGGTTTTGAATCAGCTGATGTTAGTCCCATGATTCCTATGAATCTTGTTTTGGATAAACAAGAACTTGCTGACATTCTCGCTTTTCTTTTGACTTTGAATCAGAAGTAGGACTAACAAGTTAACCACCTCTGAATTACAGGTTTGTTGATTTCTCCAGATATTTTAAGGCAGCTACTAATATATTAATAGCTTTTTCATATTCATTGAGGTCAAGATGTTCTTGGTTTGTGTGATCAAGGCTAGAATCTCCTGGTCCATAGGCAATAATCGGGCATTCCCATTCAGCAAATATGTTCATGTCTGCTGTGCCTGTTTTCTTTTTAAAAGTGGGTCTGCCGTCAAAATTACGTATTGTTCTAAGGAATGACCTAACAAGGACATTTTTTTTATCCATAATCACTGCATGTAAAGGATCAGTAGTGGTTATTTTGGCACCATGAGGAAGATAGCGTTCACATTCTTGAGCAAATATTGTATGGTTAAAACCAAGCGGAGTTCTTAAATCCAATCTCATTAATACTCCAATATCTCCTTCATCTTGATAGGTTTGAATATCAACTAATCTGAGTGATGTTTCATCAAAACGGGGAGTTTTTTTAGCAAATATTTTCGAGAGATTTTGATAATAATCGACAGCACATTCAGCAGGTGTAGGATCAGGTGCTCCATGATGATGTCTAGAGGCTTGGTGTGAATATGTTAATTGTTGGGAGCCACGATAACCAAGGGTAATACCATTCCACCCACTAGGTTCACCGATTACGACATAATTAGGGACAAAGGATTCTTTCATAAATGAATATGCACCTCGAGAGTCAGTTTCTTCACCTACACATCCAACCACCGTTACGGTAATTTTTTTCGATTTGTTAAATCTAGAGGCCGCTTCTGTGAATGCTGCAAGGCAACCTTTTGCGTCGACTGAACCACGTCCATATAATTTATTTCCTTCAATTTTTATTGGTATTTCCCCTGCTACAGTATCAATATGACCTATGAGAAAAATATTAATAGGACCTCGTCCACTTATGCCTATAGCATTGCCAATAGTATCTGAACGAGTTTTAAAACCCATTAATTCCATTTCTTTTATTAAAAGATCAACAGCTTCAGCTTCATTGCCGGAAACACTGCTACAACGGACCAATTTTTCTACTAGAGTCATTAGAGAACAGATGAAAGTGCCTTAAGACAGATATCAATCTCTTCTTTAGAGACATTAAAAGGAGGAAGAAAACGAAGGTTTCTACTGCCAGCTTTTAATGCGAGCACTCCTGACTCCATTAACTTTAAGAGTATTTCTCCATCAGGTTTTCTTAATTGGATCGCAACCATCAATCCTAATCCTCTAGTTTCCCGAAAAGTATTGGGGTGATCGAGTACTATTTCATTTAAACCTGAAATAAAATAATTTCCCATTTTATTTACATTAGAAAGAATATTTTTTTCTTTTATCTGGTTAATTACTTCTAATCCTACTCTGCAGACAAAAGGGCTTCCCCCATAAGTGCTACCATGTTTTTTCCTATCAAAAGAAATTTCTTCTTTCATAAGAAAAGCACCAATAGGGATTCCTCCTCCTAATGCTTTTGCAACAGTTATAATATCAGGAATAATATTAGCATGGTCACAAGCGAACCATTTTCCTGTACGACCTATGCCTGTCTGTACTTCATCAAGTATCATCAAAGTTCCTGTTTGATCGCAGATGTCTCTTACAGCCTGGAGATAACCTTCTGGCGCGGGATAAATGCCAGCTTCACCTTGTATTGGTTCCAAGATAACCGCGGCAGTTTCTTCTGTAATATTCTCTGCTAAAATTTCTGATTTACCAAAAGGAATATGATTAATGTCTGGAATCAGAGGACCGAATAATTCTCGAATATCTTTTTGCCAAGTAGCAGTTAGAGCTCCTAAGGTTCGACCATGGTATCCTCTGACACAAGAAACAATTTTGGATCGACCAGTATAAGACCGGGAAAGCTTGATTGCTCCTTCAACGGCTTCTGTTCCTGAATTACAAAGAAATATTTTATTAATTTTCCCTGGTGCTATACTTGCAAGAGATTTAAGGTATTGAGCTCGGATGTCATTAGCAAAATAGCCGTTATTGGCTGTTAGAAGTTTAGATGATTGTTCAGCTATGGCATTACATAAGCCTGGATTTGCATGACCTAGTGATGCAGCTCCTATACTAGTGGAAAAGTCAAGGTATTTTTTACCCTGAGAATCCCAAACATATGATCCTTCACCCTTAACTAAACTAATTGGCCAACCACCATAAGCACCACTACCATGACGGGTTTCTAAATCAACCCATTTGTTCATTGGATAATAGTCCCTTGACCATTGAATGCATTAGAAACAGGTGATTCTGAACGGGCATCACCCAATATTACGGACTTCACACCACCTTCAATAGCTTCTTTTGCTCCAAGCAATTTTTTCTTCATTCGACCTTTTGCATAGTTCTCAATATGGTAATCTATTTGATCGGCTTTTATTGTTTTCACTAAACTAGATTCATCGTTTGCATCCTTTAAAAGTCCCGGTACGTTAGAAAGAATAATTAGTGTATCTGCTTTCATGGATACAGCGATTTGACCGGCGCACCTATCTCCATCTACGTTAATTGCTTCACTTTCATAGCTAATTGCTGGTGGTGTTAGAACAGGGACATAACTATTGGTGAGCAATAATTTTAATAGATTAGTATTAATCTTTTCTATCATTCCACTTAGATCACCTCTAAGAATTTTTTTCTTTCCATTTTCAACAATTTTTAATGCGCGTTTTTTCTTTCCTTCAATTAATCGTCCATCAATTCCACTTAATCCAACAGCATTAATGCCTAGTTTCTGAAGGTTTTCAACAAGCATTTTGTTCATCTTTCCCGCATATATCATATTAAAAATTTCCATAGTTTCCCGATCAGTATATCTACTAGAGAATCTAGAGACTGATGTTACAAAAACGGGAGGTTTCCCAAGTTTTTCTGATATAGCGTTTAGTTCACTAGATCCTCCATGGACTACTATATAATCTTCATACTTAGCTAGATCTTGTAGAAATGAATTATAATTGATTCCTTCACTCCCACCAACTTTAATTACAAACATAAGCGCCTCTATTATATAAACTGGAAAGTTTGGTTGTTCAAACGGGATGTAGTCCTATAAAATTAAGACCAGTTTTCTCTTCAATTTTTAAAGCAATATTCATACACTGAATTGCTTGCCCAGCGGCGCCTTTCATAAGATTATCTATTGCAGACATTACAACTAAGCGTCCGGTTAATTCATCTTTTTCAAATCCTATTTCACATAGATTAGTCCCCATGACTAGCTTAGGCTCAGGAAATCGGTAAATTCCAGTTTTTTCTTTTACTAGTCTAATAAAGGGTTCTTCTTTATAGGCATTAAGATAAATTTGCCAGATATCTTGAGAAGAATAATTGTCATCAATGAAAACATGGATAGTACTCTGAATACCTCTAATCATTTCCACAGCATGAGGAGAGAAGTTTAAAGAGATGGCACCATTCTTATTTAGTTCTTGATTCATTTCTGCAATATGACGGTGCATTGACGGTTTAAAACTACGTACAACATTACTTCTTTCCGGATGGTGAGTAGACATACTAAAAGAGGCTCCTGCTGCCGAGGACCCCACTTTCGAATCCACAACAATAGTTTTTACTCCTAGCGCTTCTACAATTGGTTTCATTGGTAGAATTGCAGCAGTGGCGGTACAACCAGGAACTGCTATGAGTGTTGAGCTTTTTATTTTTTCTCTATGGAGTTCAGGCATGCCATAAACAAATTCCTTTAGCAATGTGGGGTGGGTATGTTCATGACCATAATATTTAACATAATCATTTTTGTTTGACAGTCTAAAATCTGAGCTTAGATCAATAAGATATTCACATTTTTCCCTATACTCATGAATATTGTCCATGACAGCGTGGTGAGGTAAAGCAAGGAATAAAACATCTACACGGGGTAAGTTAATTGGATTAATAAATTTAAGACGAGTTATAGAACGAAGATTTGGGTGGGAACGAGCAACAAACTTTTTTTCCTTGGTTCGAGATGTTACCGCAACAACTTCAACATTTGGGTGGGCTAGTAAAAGTCGAAGAAGTTCTCCTCCAGTATAACCCGATCCACCAACTACCGCTACAGTTATTTTTTTCATAAATTAGCTCTCCACAACTTCTATAACATATTTTATAATTTCTTCTGGAATATTGACGCCTGTTGGCTGTATACTATTTCGAAATTCAACGGTATAGTTAACTTCATTAATAAGAAGCCCATCATCGGTTTCCATAAGATCAATAGCGAGAATACCACCACCAACGGCTTTAGATGCTTTCTCAGAAAGATCAATAATTTCTGGGGTCAAAGCACAATATGAAGTTTTGGCTCCGCGAGAAGTGTTAGTAATCCAATGATGAGAGGAGCGATAAACCGCACATATTGTTTTATTTCCAAAAACAAATGCTCGAATATCTCGTCCCGGTTTCTTTACATATTCCTGAATATAAAAGATTGAATGGTAGTACGAACCTAGATGTTCTTTATGTTCTAAAAGAGATTCAGCGCTATCTCTGTCATTTACTTTAGCTAATAACCGTCCCCATGAACCTATTGCTGGTTTTATAACAACGGGATAGCCCATTTCTTCAATTGCTTGTATAGCACTCTCTCTTGAGAAAGCAACTTTTGATTTTGGTGTTGGAATATTTGCATCTTCTAGGGCTTTGGTAGTAGCAACTTTATCACCACAAAGTAGTGCAACATCATATCTGTTCAGTGCCTTGAGGCCACATCCTTGGAATAAATTTAGAGCGTAGAGCGCTCTAGAGTGAGAAACATCTCTTTCCAGTAGCATATCAAAATTATAATTCCCTGATAGATCCATGATAAGTTTTCTACTATCAATTTTTACTAGATCGATATTTTTATTCTTAGCTTCTTGAATCAGCATTTTTTCTTCCATGCGTATTCTAGAAAATAGTAGTCCTAATCGAAATGACATGTTTTTAATTTCTTTCTAGTTGTATTTAGCTTGACTTATGCAGTAATCAATAATCATTCCAGGAATATTAATTGACTGTGCTTCCATGCTACCTTTGAATTCCATAGAGCAATTAATCTCATGTACTGTATATCCATCTTTTGTTTCCATAAGATCAATAGCTAAGGCTCCATCTCCCACAGCTTGTGACGCTTTTAGACAAATATCTTCTAACTCGGGTGTAAGAGGACACTTTATTGCTTTTCCACCTCTTGCAACATTTGTGAACCAATTCTCTGATGCTCGATAAGTTGCACAAATTGTATTGCCATCTAATACCAATGCCCTTATGTCTCGATCAGGTTTGTGGATATATTCTTGGATATAAAAAATTGAATGATAGTAGGAACTAAGGTAAGATTTATGTTCAAGTATTGCCTCAGCTGCATTTCTATTTTCAATTTTTGCAATTAACCTACCCCATGACCCATCAACAGGTTTGAGTACTACTGGATAGCCCATATCTTCAATGGCTTTTAGAGCACTTTCTCTTGTAAATGCCACTTTTACTTCTGGTGTAGGGACACCAGCTTCTCGTAATGCTTTTGATGTAAATACTTTATCGCCGCAGATTCGTATAATTTCATAACTATTTATACATTGTACATGTGAATTTCTTAGTAGTTGCATAAGATGTAGTGCTCGTGATTGGGAAATTTCTCGATCTAGTAATACATCTACATTTAGATTGCTTTTGGGATCCACAACTAACTTTCGACTATCTAGCATAACGAGTTTCACATCATCTCTAGACTCTATTTCTTTAATTAAATATTTTTCTTCAACACGGAGTCTAGAAAAAAGGAATCCAAGCTTAATCATGTAATTATTATTCCTTTTTAAATAAGTTTAAGCGTACAAAGGGTTATTCACCCCAGTCTTCTTGTTCTTCAGGGGCCAGTTCAACGCTTGGTGGGTTTAGACCGACGACTTCAAGTTCTACTCCACAAGATTCACAATCGAGAATTTCATTCTCGACAGTACCTTCTGGAAGATCAATTGTTGATCCGCATTCTATACATTTCACCATTTTTCAATCTCCTTAATTAAACATTATTTTAAAAATACTTATGTTCTCACAACAAAAAAACCCCCAATATCATTCTTTTGAATAGGGGGCTTAGCAACTTGTTATAAGTCAATTGACTACATAACAAAGCCCTCAGCGGGAGAACGACGCGGTCTTTGAATATCGAACAAAAATTTTACCACTTTCATAGCCCTAAATCTAAAGCCCTTTAATTACCTGCGCAAAAACTTTTAATGTACGTAACAAACAAAATAAAAATTCAGAAAGATTTAGTTGCCTCTAGAGGAAATCCGGGTGCAGGTAATGAGCTAGACCCCATGAGATAAGCATCAATAGAACGAGCAGCACCTCGACCTTCATTGATTGCCCAAACTACTAATGACTGCCCACGGCGACAATCTCCACACACAAAAATCCCATCTCTATTTGTCATAAATGCACCTTGATTATCATGAAACGTTGTCCAGCTAGGTTTAGGATGATGTTTTGCAAGTTTTAACATATCTCCAATTTCAGATTCAGGACCTGTAAATCCGGTTGCTAATAAAACAATATCTACTGGCCATTCTTTTGCAGAACCGTTTATTTCAGTCCAAGGTGGGCCATTTTCTGTTTTATTTGACCAATCAACTTCAACTGTTTTGATTGCTTTTATTTGACCCTTATCATCTCCTAGAAACTCTTTAACTAAAATATGATAAAAACGAGGATCTACACCATGTTTCGCCAAATTTTCTTCATGCGAATAATCTACCTTAAAAGTTATTGGCCATTCTGGCCAAGGGTTTGCATTTGTTCTATTATCGGGAGGTTTGTTCAATAATTCAAAATTTATGACACTTTTACAATTGTGACGTAAAGCTGTGCCAATACAATCAGCACCAGTGTCTCCACCGCCAATAACAATAACATTTTTATTTTTTGCAGAAATATACGCTTTATTTTTTAGATTCGAATCAAGCAGACTTTTTGTGTTTTGTGTTAGAAAATTCATTGCAAACTCAATCCCTTTTAAATTGCGTCCAAAAGCTTTATTAGTTGGATCGAAAGGGTTCGTGGCTCCTGTTGCAATTAATAAAGCATCATTTTCATCATAAAGTTTATTTGGGTCAATATATTTTATTTCGCAACCACTACTTTCCATAATTTTTGTCATATGACCTTCAGGAAACTGTCTTTTTTCTCCAACATGCGTAGAAGTTATAAACTTCACTCCCTCTTCTTTCAATAGATCAATTCTTCTCTCAACTATTTTTTTATCAAGCTTCATATTTGGAATGCCATACATTAGTAATCCGCCAATACGATCAGCCCTTTCATAAATTGTTACATTGTGCCCAGCTTTATTCAATTGATCTGCGGCCGCAAGCCCTGATGGTCCTGATCCAACTATTGCAACTTTTTTCCCAGTTCGTTGAATAGATTCTTTGGGTTTGACCCAACCTTTTTCAAATCCCTTGTCAATAATTTCATTTTCAATATTTTTTATGGTCACAGGTGGATCATTGATTCCGAGTACACATGCTCCTTCGCAAGGAGCAGGACAAGTTCTACCAGTGAACTCAGGGAAATTATTAGTTTGGTGCAAACGAGTAAGAGCTTCTTTCCAATGCCCATTATATACTAAGTCATTCCATTCAGGAATTAAGTTGTCTATTGGGCAACCTGTATTTGATTGACAGAAAGGAACACCACAATCCATGCATCTAGAGGCTTGAGATTGTAAATGTTCTATTGGCGCTATAGAAAAGATTTCATCAAAATCATTAGATCGCTCTACAGGATCTCTGTAAGGTACTACTTTACGAGTTACTTCTATAAATCCAGTATTCTTACCCATATAATTTTTTTAGAGCTATTTTATAATCAATAGGCATAACTTTTACAAACTCATCCAATATTGTATCCCAGTTTTTCAAGATATAATGCCCAATATCTGAATTAGTTAATTGTGAATGTTCTTTTATCATACCATTTAATTTTTCTTTATCAGATTTTCTTACAATGTTTTCTAATTCAACCATTTCCAAATTACAATTTTCTTGGAATTTATTATTTTTGTTCCATACATATGCTATTCCGCCAGACATTCCAGCTGCAAAGTTACGTCCAGTCGGCCCAAGTATTGCTACATACCCTCCTGTCATGTATTCACATCCATGATCTCCTACACCTTCAATTACAGCTTGAGCACCACTATTTCGAACGCAAAAACGTTCAGCAGCTTGGCCACGAAAGAATCCTTTACCACTTGTTGCACCATAAAGACATACATTCCCGACTATTATATTTTCATTTGGTCGAAACGTAGATTCATTAGGAGGATAAACTATCAAATTACCCCCTGATAGACCTTTTCCTACGTAATCATTAGCATCTCCCTCCAGTTCCATATTGATTCCTTTAGCTAAAAAGGCCCCAAAGCTTTGACCAGCTGAACCATTGAATTTGATATTTATTGTCTTTTCTGGTAGCACATTGTCACCATGAGTTTTTGTTAATAAATGGCTTAAGGTAGTACCAACGGTTCTTTGTGTATTTTGGATAGGCAAATTAATATTAACAGCTTCTCTTTTATCAATTGCAGTTTTTGCTAAATCAATTAGCTGGTTGTCAAGTGCAAATTCAAGACCGTGATCCTGTTTTTGAGTACAATGGGTTTGAACATCTTGATGAGGTTTTTTTGCGGGTAAAATGATAGGGCTTAAATCAATACCATCAGATTTCCAATGTTTAATAACTTCATTTTTTATTAGGTAATCAGAACGTCCAACCATATCGTTAAACTTTTGGAAACCAAGTTCAGCCATCATCTCTCTAACTTCATCAGCTAATAGAAAAAAATAATTAACGACATTTTCGGGTTTTCCTGAAAACTTTTTTCGTAAAACGGGATCCTGTGTAGCAATGCCAACAGGGCATGTATTTAAATGACATTTTCGCATCATTATGCAACCCATGGATATAAGTGGGGCAGTAGAAAAACCCATTTCTTCGGCACCTAACAATGCTGCAATCACTATATCCCGACCAGTTTTTAAGCCTCCGTCTGTTTGCAAAACTATCCTACTGCGTAGATTGTTTAGAACAAGAGTTTGATGTGTCTCTGCGAGTCCTAATTCCCATGGTAAACCAGCATGTTTAATACTGGTAAGTGGAGAAGCTCCTGTACCGCCTGATGCACCAGAAATTAAAATATGGTCAGCATGTGCTTTTGCTACACCAGCAGCTATAGTCCCTACACCTACTTCAGCAACTAGCTTAACACTTATTCTAGAAGAGGGGTTTGCATTTTTTAAATCATAGATTAATTGAGCTAAATCTTCAATTGAGTAGATATCATGATGTGGTGGAGGACTAATTAAACCTACTCCTGGGATGGAATGACGAATACGAGCGATTGTATCATCTACTTTTTCACCAGGTAATTCACCTCCTTCACCAGGTTTAGCACCTTGAGCAATCTTAATTTGCAATTCATCAGCATTTGTAAGATATGAGATTGTGACGCCAAAACGACCTGATGCAACTTGTTTTATAGCGGATCTTTTAGAATCACCATTAGAAAGTAAATTATATCTATCTGGATCTTCACCACCTTCGCCGGTATTACTTTTTCCACCAATTCTATTCATTGCAATTGCAAGAGTTTCATGGGCTTCGCTAGAAATTGAACCAAAACTCATTGCTCCAGTGCAGAATCTTTTTACTATATCTTTTGCGGGTTCTACTTCTTCAATCGGTATTGGTACAATATCATCAGGTTTTTTTAGTTGCATCAACCCTCTGAGAGTAGCTCGCGTTTCTGAATCTTTATTAATATAATTTGAAAAGTTTTTAAATGACTTAGAATTATTGTCATAAGTAGAAATTTGGAGTTGAGAAATAGATTGTGGGTTCCATGTGTGTTTTTCTCCACCAGGACGCCAATGATATTCTCCGGGGTTGAGTAAACTGTTATTTGAATTATTTTCAGGATAACCAAGATTGTGCCTTCTCATCATTTCTTCAGCCAAAATATTTAGACCAACTCCTTGCACTCTACTCGATGTTTCTGCAAAACATAAGTCTATCACTTCATCTTCTAAACCAATGGCTTCAAATATTTGTGCGCCTTTATATGATTGTAGAGTAGAAATGCCCATTTTTCCAATTACTTTCAGCATACCTTTAGCCACCCCTGTTTGATATGCTTTAATTAAAATTTCATCATTGGAAAATTTTAATTTATCTGTATATCCTTTATCACTTGCATACCATAGAGCCTCAAATGCAAGATAAGGATTAATTGCATCAGCTCCATAACCGATAAGCAAACTGTGATGGTGAACTTCTCTAGCTTCTCCAGATTCCAAAATAATACCAATTTGTGTACGTAATGCGTTTTGTATTAAATGATGATGCACTGCTCCACATGCCATCAAAGAACTAATAGGGACTTGCTTTTTGTTAACTTTTCTATCTGATAGAATTAAAAGACTATAGCCATTTTCAACCGCTTGTACAGCTTCACCACAAATTCGTTTTAATGCTTTCTTTAATCCTTCTTTCCCGTGTGACTTAGGAAAAGTGATATCTATAGTTTTGGTTCTCCATCCTTTATAATCAAGTTTCTTTAAACGCATCAAATCATTATTTGTTAGAATAGGATGTGATATTTTCAATCTTTTACAATGTGACTCACTAGGTTCTAATATATTTTTTTCTGGGCCAATATAACATTCTAATGATGTAATTACCTCTTCGCGAATTGAATCAATGGCGGGGTTAGTAACCTGTGCGAAGAGTTGGCGAAAATAATCATATATAATTCTTGGTTTATCACTTAGGCAGGCAAGTGCGGCATCATTCCCCATTGAACCTACAGGATCTCGTTTTTGATTAATGAGAGGTAATAGCATAAATTCTATAGTCTCAATTGTATAGCCAAAAGTTTGCATTCGATTTATCAACGTTTTTTTGTCTAACCCAGGTACATTATCTGATTCTGGCAGATTTTTCATTTGTATTCGCTGATTGTTTAACCAATCCCCATATGGTTTTCTTTTCGCAAAATCTGATTTAAGGGCTGAATCTGTAACAATTTCCCCTTTATTAAAATCTACAAGGAAAATGCGCCCTGGCCGTAACCGACCTTTAGCTTTAATTAGGGTTGGATCAAGTTGCAACACGCCAACTTCACTTGCCATAATTATTCTATCGTCATTGGTTAAATAATATCGACTTGGTCTCAATCCATTTCTATCTAAAACCGCACCGACAAACTCCCCATTCGTAAAAGGAATCATGGCCGGACCATCCCATGGTTCCATTAAACATGAGTAATATTCATAAAATGAACGTTTTTCCTCTGACATATTGGGATCCTTCTGCCAAGCTTCAGGAATCATTGCTAGGATTGATTCCTGAAGGCTACGTCCATTCATATAAAGAAATTCTAGGACATTATCGAAATTTCCTGAATCAGAACTGTTGGGTTCAACAATAGGGAATAGTTTTTTTAAATCATCACCAAAGAGTTGACTTTTTAGAGTTCCTTCTCTTGCTCGCATCCAATTAGTATTGCCTCGTAGAGTATTAACTTCTCCGTTGTGGCACATAAGGCGAAAAGGTTGAGCCCTGTCCCAACTTGGGAAAGTATTAGTTGAGAAACGAGAATGAATCATTGCAATGTGAGAAGTATAATCAGAATCTCTCAAATCTGTGAAATAATCAAATAATTGATTAGTTGTAAGCATACCTTTATAAATAAGAATTTTATTTGAAAGACTGCAAATATAAAAGAGCTCTGATTGTTTAATATTCTGATTTGATCTAATTAAATGGCTAGCTCTTTTTCTTACAATATACAATTGGCGCTCAAAATAATTGTCATCTACACTTTCAGTGGGTTCAACTATTAATTGCATAATACTTGGTTCAGCTGAACGGGCAGTGGGGCCAATATTTGCTTTTTTGGTTTCTACAGGTACTTTACGCCATCCAACACAGTTTAGCTTTTGTTCTTTTATAATATTTTCAACTATACGAAGGCATTTTTCCTTTTCACTTTTTATTTGAGGTAAAAAGATAATTCCAGAACCAAATTGTTTATCTTGTTTTAATTCAGCCCCAAATTCTTCATCAGCAATTTTTCTAATAAAATTTGTTGGTAAACCTGTAAGTATACCACTCCCATCGCCAGTATTTTTTTCACAACCACAGGCTCCACGATGATCCATGTTGCGTAGCATTTCATATGCATCTACAACAATCTCTCTACTTGCAAGACCCTTTATATTGGCAATGAAGCCAACACCACAGCTATCTTTCTCAAAGGCTGGATCGTAAAGACCTTGTTTAGCAGGGAGGCTGATTTGACTCTTTTCTTTCATTTGTTTTTAACATAATTACAATATTGAATTTATTTACAAACAAAAACAATGTATTATTACCGAAGCTTGATATAATAAGTCTGGAAAACAGAGAGAATAAGCTTAAAATTAAACCATATTCTAAGAATGAAGACTAATTATAGATCATTTTTCTGTCTCACCCAAACAGACTAACAACCTTTTTGTTTGAATTTATTGTAAAAAAATCTTACAATAATTCATTAAAAAGATAAATGATTGATCATAACTACGCTTTTTAATATGCCTTAATATAAGGTTTTTCTGTTATGTCACCTAATTGCCTAGGAAATTTTAGTTAAATCATAAAAAAATACACCCTTCAAAATGCTGAAGAGTGTATTTTTTAAATATCCTTCGAAATCAATGCAAGGAATCAACCAATAGCATCTGAACCTTTTTCACCAGTTCTGATTCGAATACATTCTTCGATTGGAAGAATAAATATTTTGCCACGAGCCTTATCGCCATCCTTTTTTGCTACAGTAGTTATAGCATCAACTACTGCATCAACATATTCATCATTTACTGCTATTTCTAACCGTATTTTTTTCAGGAGAGTGATCTCGTGTGCAAGACCGCGGTAGATTTCCTGAACAGGAATTTCTTTTCCCTGTCCTTTTGCGTAAGTGACGGTGAACTTATAGATTTCTTTTTTTAAGAGCTCCTCCTTGATGTAGGGGAGCTCTTCTGGCTGTATAACTGCAATTATTAGTTTCATGATGTAACCTCCCTATTCCACACTAAAAATTTGAAAACCAGCATATGATTCCATATCATGTTCGCCAATATCCAAGCCAATAATTTCTTCTTCCTCAGAGACTCTTAGTCCAATAAAAGCTTTCACAGCATGGAAAATGATAGTAGCACAAATCAAGCAGAAGACACCATATGCTACCACACCTATAGCTTGTGTAGCCAAGCTATGATCAGGACTAAATATGCCAACGGCAAGGGTTCCCCATATTCCACAAACAAGATGAACAGATATGGCACCTACTGGGTCATCTATTTTCATTTTATCGAATTGCATAACTGATAAGACAACTATTGATCCGGCTATCAAACCTACAATTACAGAATACATAGGGCTGATAACATCTGCTCCAGCGGTAATCCCTACAAGTCCAGCTAAAGAACCATTTAATATCATCGAAAGGTCGGGCTTTCTGCTAATCCCCCATGAAGTTAGCATTGCACCTATAACACCACCAGCCGCAGCTAATGTAGTTGTTACAAAGACTAATGATACTAAGCCTGGATCAGCAGAAAGTACAGATCCTCCATTGAAACCATACCAGCCAAACCAAAGGAGGAATACTCCAATAGCAGCTAGTGGCATGTTATGCCCCATGATGGGCTTTACAGTACCATCCTTAGTATATTTCCCAAGTCTGGGGCCTAGTAAAATTGCTCCTATAAGAGCAGCCCATCCACCTACGCTATGCACTAATGTGGATCCAGCAAAGTCGTAAAAACCCATACTGTCAAGCCAACCACCACCCCATTTCCAAGATCCAGCAATAGGATAGACTAGAGCAACATAAACAGTTGAAAAAAGCAAAAAACTTCCAAGTTTTATTCTTTCAGCTACTGCCCCAGAAACTATTGTTGCAGCTGTTGCAGCAAACATGGCTTGAAAGATGAAGTCAGTAAAGTATGTATAAGCGCCATCAGCATATCCTATAAGCCCTGCTGCTCCATCTGGAGAAGATATACCAAACCCAGCAAAGCCAAGTAAACCATTAAAATCACCAGGATACATTAAGTTAAAACCACAGATTGCATATGTTAATATCCCAATGGCTATTATACTTACATTTTTAAATAAAATATTTACAGTATTTTTTGATTGAGTAAGCCCTGATTCAAGAGTTGCAAAACCAAGATGCATTATAAAGACTAAAAATGCTGAAATTAACATCCATGTATTATTCACTGTAAACAATGCATCTGCTGCTGAGGGAGCACTATTGGCCCAAAGAGGTACTCCTGTAAAGAGCATTAGCAAGGCTATAAGAGTTGTTTTATTTTTCATATTATTCCCCTTTTTCAAATTTGAAAGATTAAAAACATAGATGAATCGCTAAAAAATTGGTGCGAACAATAAATCAAGAGTTACAGGTAGCAAAAATATGAATTTAGCAATATTATTTAGCTGTTGATCTAACTGCACTGCTCACAACTTCTATCATTATGTAAGGATTTAGTTAGGGCCATACAATCCCTTAAAAGCTGATTCCAAAGGTTAAAAAAGTTCTCTGAGCATTAGGATTAAGTATATAAGAAACTGTCATGGGGAGAGAAAAATCTTCTGTAATAGTGACTTCTTTAGAAGCTGATACTCCCATTGAAATCAATCCAGCACCTTCAGTCCCATAAAAAGCTGTCTCAGCTAATGTAGCGCCGGCAAAAAAATTGAGATCAGCACCGTCAACTGATAAAGGATATCCAACTTCAAGATATGTTGATGTTTCGGGGTCATTGTAAATAAATGCTCCGAAAAGAATACTAATTGGAAAGGACTCTGAACCGCTGTAAGATAACGAAGATTCTATCCAGTGCGCTCCAGCTGATGCTGTATCTCCTTCTACACCATCAAAATCAAAAAAGTCAAACCCACCATTTGGAAAATAATAATCTGTGATTGTCAATCCAATTGACCCAAAAGAATAGCCTACCCATATATCATGTTCATTAGCACCTGATGATAAAGGAGCATAAGAATAAGACCCCCAGCTTCCAATTTCAAAATTTCCAGCACTATATGACAAACTAGGCTGAACACTCATTGATTCACCAAAATCCACCCCTCTCCATACATAGCGACTGACTACATCAGCACCTAAACTTACTTGACCAATAGCTGTAGATGTGCTAACCAGAAAGAGTAGTAAAAAATTAATTAACGCATTTTTGCTGATCATTTCTCAATCCTTTCTAATTATTAATGGAGCAAATGAATACCTAAATATATTAAGTCAAATTGAATAAAAGCAAGGAATTTTTAAGTTAAATTTGAAACTTTCTGTATTTATGCACGAAAACAGCATTATTTATTGAAATTTATAATTTGATTAATTTCAAGAATATTAAATGAATAGATTTTTTTCTTTTAATCTAGGCTTCGTATGCTGATTTTTAATCTTTAAGAAATTAGATAAATGAATAAAAAGGGGATAAGATAACGATGGTAAAAAATAAGATATCAATAATGAGTTTGCTGATGTTACTTTTGATTTCAACGTTTTTATTAGAAGGTTGTAGCTCTGATGCTAAAGCCACTTCTGGTAGAGTGTTTGAAATACGAACTTATATTGCTCATGATGGGAGGCTTGAAGATCTTAATTCAAGATTTAGAAATCACACTAACACCTTATTTGTGAAGCATGGCATGCAACTTGTAGGTTATTGGGAACCTATAGATGAAGATGATACTCTTATCTACATTTTAGCTTTTCCAAGTGTTGAAGCTAGGGAAAAAAGTTGGGATGATTTTCGTAATGATGAGGTATGGAAAAAGGCTTATGCTGAATCCACAGAAAATGGGAAACTAGTCAAGGAAGTAATTAGTCACATAATGGAGCCCACTGATTATTCCCCGATTCAATAATATAGTGTGTGATATAGTTTTTTCTATAGGATTTAGTAAATGAGCCTTTTAGGTATCTATTACCTTTCTAAATCCCGCACCCAAATATTCCGAAACCGAACTGGATTTCCGTGATCTTGAAGAGAAATAGGCAAACGGTTGGGATGTGCTGAATACTCTTTTCTTACTTTATGAGTAGTTGGACCAAGCAATTTTCGGTGATTATGTACCAGGACACCATTATGAAAGACAGTTAAATATGCTGGTTTTTCTAGATTACCAGATTTATCAAATCGAGGTCTAAGAAAAATTATATCATAAGTCTGCCATTCTCCAGTTGGAGCGGTTGCGTTATAATCAGGTGGATATTGACCATAAATTGCTGACGCTTGTCCATCAGGGTAAGTTGGATTATTATAGGAGTCTAAGACTTGGACTTCATATCCGTAAGAAACGTTAGGTTTAGCCATAAAAAAAACCCCACTATTTCCTCGGCCTTGGCTTTTTCCTTCAATCTTTTTTGGAGCTGCCCATTCAATATGCAATTGAACATCTCCAAATTCTTTAACTGTTCTAATACCGCCTGTTTTTTTTATTACTTCAAAATAATTGTTGCGAACGGCCCAAGGTGCTTTTTTACCATCATTGGAAGAAACCCACTCAGATAGATCTTTGCCATCAAATAATATAATTGCGTCAGAGGGTGCTGTCGCCATTCTTGAAAAAGAACTGTGTGCAACTACTTTAGGTTGAGGTCTCTTTTCATCATGTATTTTATAACTTTCTTGAGATTGTGCAATTAAAAAACCTGTATGAACTAGGAAAAATAATGATAACAATAGGAAATTTTTTTGCATTGTTTGTGTTCCTTTATTAAAATAGTTCCATGTTGTACTAAAAAAAGTACTATTACAATTGATGCTTTTGCAAGTTTTTTGCTTACGTGCGAATAATTATTTAAAAAATAGTTTAATGTAATTATTATGCTTGCTAGCATTCAAGTTTAGAAAAGGAAGAGTCAATGAAACATTATCTAAAACTATCACTTATTATATTATCAAGCCTCTCATTGTTTTTTCAGGCTTGTTCTTCAGGTTCATCTAAGGATGAATCAACCAAATTGTCTGACAAACCACTTT